>Ga0129308_1001330_pt1 | contig 26458 bp, 19 predicted proteins | sample L827metagenome_FD_94440 | JGI IMG/M metagenome (GOLD analysis project Ga0129308, IMG submission 94440) | Ring-tailed lemur group fecal microbial communities from Wisconsin, USA - L827 metagenome | ecosystem: Host-associated > Mammals > Digestive system > Large intestine > Fecal | place: USA...
GACCAGGAGTATCAGAAGCGTGGAGTTGTATTTGTCCGTTACGCGGACGACATCGTGCTGCTGGCGAAAAGCGAGAGAGCTGCCAAGAGACTGCTGGAGACGAGCACGAAATATCTGGAAGGGACGCTGAAATTGAAAGTGAACCAGGAGAAAAGCCGTGCAGTCAGCGTGTTTGCAATCCGAAATTTTAAATTCCTTGGCTTTACATTGGGAAAGAACGGAAAGGGCATCTATGTCCGGGTTCATGGAAAGTCATGGAAGAAAATGAAGTCAAAGCTGAAAGAACTTAGTTCCCGAAGGTCTGTTCAGAGCATACGCCCTGAATTAGCAAAGATAAAAGAGTATATGCGAGGCTGGCTGAATTATTACGGGATTGCGGAAATGAAGAACCGAATAGAAGAACTCAATAAGTGGCTATACCACAGAATCCGAATGTGCATATGGAAACAATGGAAGAAACCGAGAACCAAGGTGAAGAACCTGCGGAAAATGGGAGTGCCGGAAGATTTGGCATGGCAGGCAGGAAACAGCCGGAGAGGCTATTGGTTTGCCACGCAAACGGTAGCGGTAAATATGGCAATGACAAAAGAAAGACTGATAAACAGTGGCTTTTATGATTTAACCACAGCCTATCAGTCTGTGCACGTCAACTGTTGAAACCGCCGTGTACCGAACGGTACGCACGGTGGTGTGAGAGGACGGCGGTTAATCACCGCCTCCTACTCGATTAAAAATAAAAATATTATATTTGAAGCAAAGGAAAAGCGATGCGGGGAGAAAAAGAACAGAATTGCTTGGATTTTATAAAACATGGAATCTTTACGAATGATGGAAAACCAATACTCTATCCAGTTACAGGAAAAACGTATATTGAAGTTGAAGATAATGAGTTTTTGAGGGAACAGACATGGTTTATTAACAGTAAGTGCTGTAGAAATTATTTTGGTTTATTAGAAGAAGACAGAAGCGAAATTGAGCAGGTATTACGCCTTGCAAAACCAAATATAAAAGCAAGTGAATTTCCTGATTTTATATTTGGGAATGGTTTTATAGAACATTTTCAAGTATCGTCATCTAAAACAACACGTAAAGGTGCTGAACATATAAAGGAAATGAATCATTTTGTTTCCAAAGTAAATCAGGAGACAGAAGGTTTAAAACAAGCGTGGAGTGAAATGCCAAGTTATGGTGAAGTCCGTTCAAAACATTGGAGTATAGATAATCCAGAACATAGTCATTCATTCCTTATAAAATCATTTAAAGATAGTTGGAAAAATCATATAGAGAGTCTGGATAAATATGTAGGTAAAAAGAATATTGGGATATTTATGATTGAATATTCGGATTATGCACTTTGTATGTGTGAAAATGTATATAAAAATTGGATAGATGGAATGTCACAAGGAGATATGAGAGGGCAGGAAAAATTCCAATGTTACCGATTGACTAGAGATAAGGTATTACTTGATTTTGTTTACCAATATAAGGATAGAATTAAGTATGTGATTTTCGTATATTGGGATGGTTTTGAAATAATAAAGTTAGAGAATATTCCATATCTGCTAAAATTGATTCCGTGGGAATATGTAGTTAGTCCAATGGCAGTTAAAAATGTATCATCATTATATAACGTCAGTGTTCCCATAAATTCCGGATTTACAGGGAAATAAATTAGAAATAGAACAATTATCAATACATAAGGCATCTGTCCAAAGACGGCAGGTGCCTTTTCCATATATTTGAGCCTTAACCGGCTCTTTTTTTTCTGTCCAAAAACAGGAAGGAGGCATCGCATGGCAAACCGCATACAGGGTATCACGGTGGAAATCGGTGGCGATACCACCAGACTGACCACAGCGCTGAAAGGAGTCAATTCAGAAATCCGCAACACCCAGTCACAGCTTAAGGATGTGGAGAAGCTTCTGAAGCTGGACCCACATAATTCGGAGCTTCTGGCGCAGAAGCAGAGACTTTTGACGGATGCCATTGGGGAAACGAAGGAGAAGCTGGAGGCACTCAAATCCGCCCAGCAGCAGGTACAGCAGCAGTTTGAGCGCGGCGATATCACCAAAGACCAGTACGATGCCCTGCAGCGGGAAATTATTGAAACGGAGCAGAATTTAAAAGACCTGGAAAAACAGGCGGAGGATACCAACACTTCCCTGTCCGGCTTTTCGCAGGCTGCGGAGAAGGTTGGAAAGTTTGGGGATGCCGCCACATCGGCAGGTAAGAAGCTGCTCCCGGTGACTGCCGGGATTACGGCGGCGGGCGGGGCATCCGCTAAGATGGCGATGGATTTTGAGGATGCTATGGCAAAGGTCAATACCATAGCGGATACCACAGAGGTGCCGCTTTCGGAACTGGAAAAGGCCATCCTGGATTTGTCGAACCAGACGGGTATCAGTTCTTCGGAGATTGCGGGGAATGTGTATGATGCCATCTCCGCCGGGCAGAAGACGGGGGATGCAGTGAATTTTGTGTCCAATTCCACGAAGCTGGCAAGAGCCGGGTTTGCAGATGCGGGAAGCGCGCTGGATGTGCTGACTACGATTATGAATGCCTATGGCCTGGAAGCGTCCGAGGTGGGCCGGGTGTCTGATGTGCTGATTCAGACGCAGAATCTGGGCAAGACCACGGTGGGGGAGCTGTCATCCTCCATGGGTAAGATTATCCCCACAGCAAAAGCAAACGGGGTGGCGCTGGAACAGGTGGCGGCCGGGTATGCCCTGATGACTGCCAACGGCGTGGCAACTGCGGAATCCACGACTTATATAAATTCCATGTTCAATGAGCTTGGAAAATCAGGCACGAAGGTGTCGGACACTTTGAAGGAAAAGACGGGGAAATCTTTCCTGGAACTGATGCAGGACGGGGCCAGCCTTTCCGAGGTGCTGCAGGTTATTTCTGACAGCGCGGCGGAGCAGGGGCTGGCCTTCAGTGATTTGTGGGGGAGTGCGGAGGCCGGGAAGGCTGGGCTGATTCTTCTGGGGGACAGTGCGGAAACTTTCAATGGGACTCTGGAGCAGATGCAGAATTCCACAGGGGCAACGGAGACAGCTTTTGGGAAGCTGAACACCAATTCCTATACGATACAGAAGGCGTTTAACCAGTTGAAAAATACCGCCATTGAATTCGGCTCCGCCATTATGAGCGTGCTGGCACCGATTTTGATTGCACTGGCAGATAAGATACAGGCGTTTACTTCCTGGTTTTCCGGGCTGTCGGAGGGTACGAAGAAGATGATTGTCATCGTCGCCATGGTGGTGGCTGCCGTGGGGCCGGTGTTAATCATCATTGGGAAGATTGCAACGGGAATCAGCGCGGTGATGAGCCTGGTGGGGGTGATTGCCCCGGCCATTTCTGCATTGATTCCGGTCATTGCCAGTGTGGGAGCGCCAATACTTGCGATTATCGCCGTGATTGTGGCGGTGATTGCCATTGGTAAGCTGCTGGTTGCCCATTGGGATGAAATAAAGGCAGCCTGCATGAATATCTGGAATGCCGTGAAGGAATTCTTTGCCGGGCTGTGGGAGGGGATTAAGCAGACGGCCAGTGCTGCGTGGACGGCTATTTCACAGTTTTTTTCCACGCTCTGGACAGGGATTTCTACGGTGGCACAGACCATTTGGAACGGGATTGCCACATTTTTCTCCACGTTATGGGAGGGCATTAAAACTTTGTTTCAGACTGTGCTGACGGCAGTTTCCACAATCGTTACCACGTATTTCAACATTTATAGAACGGTTATTACCACGGTGATGACTGCCATCCAGACAATTTTCACCACAGTCTGGAATGCCATTAAAACGGTGGTGACTACAGTTGTTACGGCGGTACAGGCGTTCCTGACTACAGCATGGAATGCCATCCAGACGGTGATTTCTACGGTACTGAATACCATCCAAAGCATCGTTTCTTCTGTGTGGAATGGAATCCGGGATGTGGTAACTACGGTGATGAATACGGTGGGCAGCATTATATCTACTGTGTGGAATTCGGTAAAAAATACGGTGACGACTGTGCTGAATGCTATTAAGACAGCAGTCACGAACATTTTTAATAACATTGTCAGTGGAATCAGCAATGCCATGAGCAATGTTTACAATGCGGTGAGGAATGGGTTTGAGCAGGCGGTGGGTTATATTAAGGGGTTGGCTTCCAGTGCATGGAACTGGGGTGTGGATATTGTGAACGGGATTGCCAACGGAATCCGAAATGCCGTGGGGAATGTGGTGGATGCGGTCAGGAGCATTGCGGATAAGATTGCGGCGTTCCTCCATTTCTCCGTGCCGGATGAAGGACCGCTTACGGAGTATGAATCCTGGATGCCGGATTTTGTATCTGGACTTGCCAAGGGGATTGAGGGCAGTCGGGGGATGATTGAGAAGGCAGTCCGGGGCGTGGCTTCGGATATGGTGGTCAGCCCGCAAATCGGGATGGCTTCTGGCATAGCGGAACAGCAGGCGGCTTCTGCCAATAACGTCACGCAGTTGTTGAACGGAATCAGGGAGGCAGTGAGCGGGTTTGGAATGGCGAATGCGGGGACGATCTGTATCCCGGTGTACCTTGGCGGCACGCTGCTGGATGAGGTGGTAATAAATGCACAGAACAGGCAGAACCTGAGGTCAGGAGGTAGATAAGCATGGCGTTTATACAATATCTGACGTTTGACGGGGTACCGCTTCCAATGCCGGACTCCTACGAGGTGGAGATGGCGGATGTGGAGGCGGATTCCGGTGGGGAGACGGAGGCCGGGACTACACAGCGGGATGTGGTCAGGAGCGGCGTGGTGACAATTCCGGTTTCTTTTTCGCTAAGCCCGAAGTGGGTGAAAGCCATGGCGGGGTTCCGCAGGAAGCCGAAGATTGCTGTGGAGTTTTTTGATACGGAGACACTGAAAGTGAAGCGGGCAGAGATGTTTATGGAGGGCTATAAGGCTGGGCTGGTGAAAGACACTTCCTATAAAGGGCTGTGGAAAGTGTCATTTAATTTGAAAGAGTTTTAAGGAAAGGGGTGGGCTCATGTATCCAGTCAGTGAAGAATTTTTATCTGCGGTGCAGGAAAACACCCGCAATTTTTACTGGACAGGGAGAATTACCACGAAAGCCGGGTTGGTCCATGAGTTTGGAAATGGAGATATCGTGAAAGGCTCCGGCTACATCACAGGCCAGTGCTGTGGCAGCACGGAGATTGAGATTGGCACGGTGTATGCGGCGGAGATAGGGATCACCCTGTTTTCGGAGATTGACCGATATACGCTGGAGGATGCGAAGATAGAACTGTTCTATCATCTGCGGCTTGGGAACGGGAGCTTTGAGGAAGTCCCCATGGGGATTTTTGAGGTGAGTGAGGCGAACCGGACGCTACACTGTCTGGAGATAAAGGCGTATGATTACATGTTGCGGTTTGAGAGAAGCTTCAATGGTTTTGAGACGGTGGGGAATGCTTATGCTTTCCTGGTTTTGTGCTGTAAAGCCTGTAACGTGGAGCTTGCCCATACCCAGGCGGAGATTGAGGCGATGCCAAACGGTACGGAACTGCTGTCAGTGTATACGGAGAATGATATTGAGACGTTCCGGGACGTGCTGTATTATGTGGGGCAGGTGCTGGGAGGTTTTTTCTGCATTAACCGGACGGGAAAGCTGGAACTGAGGAAATACAGGAATGTATCTGTAATGACGGTTTCCAACAGGCAGCGGTTTTCCAGCAGTTTTTCGGATTTCATTACTCGGTACACGGCAGTCACTTCCACCAATATCAGAACGCAGACAGCAGAGTATTATGCGTTGGAAACAGATGACGGGCTGACCATGAACCTGGGAGTGAATCCGCTTTTGCAGTTTGGCTTGGAGGAGACAAGGAAGGCGCTGCTGGAAAATATCCTGTCTGATTTATCCGTCATCCGTTATGTTCCTTTTGATTCAGACACCATTGGAAATCCGGCATTGGATTTGGGGGATGTGCTGGTATTCTCCGGCGGCCATGCGGATGAAACGCAGTTAGCCTGTGTGACTGGGTATCAGATTAAGATTAATGGGAAGCATTCTTTGAAATGTGTGGGTAAGAACCCAAGACTGGCACAGGCCAAGTCGAAGAATGACAAGAACCTCTCTGGCCTGCTGAACCAGATTGAAGCGGGGAAGATAGGGATTCATACGTTTACCAATGCATCAGCCTATACGGTGAATGAGACGGATGTGAAGATTATCGGCATTGAGTTTGCGGCGGCGGAGGAGACGCATGTACAGTTCTTTGCGATTGTGCTGGTGGATGTGTCGGCAAATGCGGCGGTACAGTCAGGAACGGCGAAGGGAACGGTTGTTGTCCCGGTTCCGTCTGTGGCTGAGGATGGAACGGAAACTACGGTAAATGTTAGCGTGGAAGCGGAACTGCCAGTCACGGTTCCTGCGGATGGAAGGGCCGTGGCGCGTGTAAGGTATGTGTTCAATGACGAAGAGATTCTGACGCATTATCCGGCGGAAACTTGGGGGAGCGGGAAGCATGTGCTGCCTTTGTATTATCCCATTGAGGAACTGATTCCCAACTTTACGAACACGTTTCAGGTATTCCTTCGTTTGGAGGGCGGCAGCGGACAGATTGATACCGGGGGATGCATTGCCTCCATCAGCGGGCAGGGCATGGCGGCGGCTCCGGCATGGGATGGGAAGATTGTATTGGAGGAAACGGTCTCTGCGTTCCGGATTGGCGCAGGTTTGGGTGTCAGAGGATTTGCGGAGACAATTGGAATTGAAACCATGGAGCTTGTACAGAGGCAGATGGCAGACAGCATGGGGCGGATTCCAGTAGGCGCGTTTGGATGTCCGGTAGATTTGAGTTAAGGAGGGCGTTATGAGGCTGACGGGAACGATGAGGATTGAACTTACGGATGTGAATACCGGGGAGGTCACGGCGGTGACGGAGGAAAATATGGTGACGGATGCGGTGAACCATATTCTGGGGCTAAATCCCATGGGGATATTTTACGAAATCGGGGAGAGTATTGACGGGGTGAAATGGCAGGAGGTATTACTTCCGGTCTGCCCTAACATGATTGGGGGGATTCTGCTGTTTTCCAAGGTACTGGAGGAACGGGCGGACAATATTTATTCCCTGTCGGATAACCTGCCAGTGGCTTATGCGTCAAATAATGTGAATTCCACGGCGAATGTGGCGAGGGGAAGCATGAACCTGACGGAGAGCAAGAAGCTGGACAATGGATACAAGTTTGTGTGGGAGTTCACGCCGAGCCAGGGGAACGGTACCATTGCGGCGGCCGCCCTGACCAGCGCCCAGGGCGGGGCGAATGCTTATGGGAGCCTGGTGAATGACAGTTCCACATTTCTGCAGATTAAAAGTATCAAGCTGGACGGGATGGCTATGGCGCGGGAGCTGGTGCTGTTTGAGGCGGTGGAGGTGGATTTTGAAAGGAATCTGCTGTATTCCATCACGTATCAGGATACAGGGGTGCGTATACGGAAGGTGCATATCCCAATTTTTACGGTGGGGCTGAACGAGAAGCTGGATGACTCATCCTTTGCGGTGGTGGATGACCAGGTGATTCAGACTTCCACGTTCCGGTTTCTTGGGGATTACACGCTGTACGGGGAATTCCTGGACGGTGGGGACGGGTACTGGTACGGGTTTTCCAATGAGGGGAATTCCTCCGGCAGTGCTACAATGGTGTGGGTGAAGATTAAGAAGGATGATTATTCCATGACAGAGGGGGAGTGGACGCTGTCCAATGCGAAGCTGATGGACGTGGGGCGGCGGGAGGAAGACAGTTCTTTCCCGGAGCGGTATCTGCAGTGCTGCATCCGGAGCGGATACCTGTATGTGATGGCGAATAACAAGAAGGGGATTTATAAGATCAATCTTTCTAATTCTTCAGATGTGACGCTGATCAATCTGGGGTTTACTTCCAAATGGAAGCCGCTGTGCGAGACAGGGACTTGTGAGGTGTATATGACGCTGGTGGGGGATTTGATTATCGGAGGGGATTTCCAGGTTACGGTGGAGGACAAGGTAATCCGCACCCAGGGGAGTTTCCGGCTGAATGATGCAGCAACGCCGCTGTTCCAGTATAAGAACTTCCTGCTGGGATGGGGAGGCAGTTATGGGAGCGAGTACCGGACCATGTACCTGCTGACACCTTATCTGGCAACGATTAACAACCTGTCATCGGCGGTGGTGAAGACAGTGGACAAGACGATGAAGATTACCTATACACTGACAGAGGAGGCCGTGCCGTAAGGGCGGCAGAGAAAAGGAAAACTTATGGAATCAGGAGCAGGCGGCAGTCCAGAACGGGCTGCTGTTTTTGCGTGGAAAAACAAGGAGGGTTTTGAGATGAGAGATATAACAGGTACGATGCAGTATGTATTTGCCGCTATGGGCGGCGCTTTGGGGGCGGTCATGGGAGGATTTGACGGATTTTTGTATGCACTGATTGTTTTTGTGGTAGTGGACTATGTGACCGGGGTGATGGTGGGGATTTTGAATAAGGAGCTTTCCAGCCAGATTGGATTCCGGGGGATTTTCAAGAAGGTGGTAATTTTCTCTCTGGTTGCGGTGGCGCACATCATTGATACCCATGTGATCAGGAACGGGAGTGTGCTGCGGACGGCAGTGATTTTTTTCTACCTGTCCAATGAGGGGATTTCCATTCTGGAGAATGCGGTGAAGATTGGGCTGCCGGTCCCGGAGAAGCTGAAAAGTGTGCTGGAGCAGTTGAAGGAGGGGAACGGACATGAAGGTAAATAAGAATTATGTTTCTGATAATAACACGTATGAGAGTAACAATCCGCAGTATATCGTGGTGCATAATACGGATAATTTTGCGACAGGGGCGGATGCCAGTGCCCATGCAAGGGCGCAGTATAACGGGAATTTAAGCACGTCTGTCCATTATTACACGGATGATAAAGACACGGTGTACCAAGTGGCTCCCCATGGACGGGGATGCTGGCATGTGGGTGTGAATTATGGCGGACGGCTGTTTGGGACGGTGAATAATAAAAATTCCATTGGCGTGGAGATGTGTGTGCAGGCCGGGTATGATTTCCAGAAAGCCTTTACTAATACGGTAGCGTTTGTGCGGCAACTGATGGCGGAGACGGATATTCCGGCTGACCGGGTGTTGCAGCATTATGATGTGTGTGCGAAGAACTGCCCTTCCCAAATCCGGGCAAAAGGGAAGTGGGAGGAGTTTCAGCGGCAGATTGGGAACGGTGGCTCCGGGCAGGGGGAGGATGTTTCTTCCTATACAAAGATTATGGGGAAGGCTGTGGCTACGGTGGAGCAGATGCGGGAGTATATTAAGTTGAAGAATCCGTCTGTGGCGCAGTCGGTGCTGGATATGATTCCGCTGTATCTGTCCGAAGGGGAGGCAGAGGGCGTGAGAGCGGATATTGCTTTTGCGCAGTCCTGCCTGGAGACAGGGAACTTTGGCTTTTCCGGTTCAGCAGTGACCTTGGAGCAGAATAATTTCTGCGGGATGGGCGTGACTTCCAATGGGAAGAAGGGGAATTCCTTTGATTCGCCGCAGATGGGCATCCGGGCGCAGGTGCAGCATTTGAAAGCCTATGCGTGTATGGATAAGCTGGTGAACCCGAAGGTCGACCCAAGGTTTCGGTATGTGGTCAGGGGTTCTGCGCCTTATGTGGAATGGCTGGGGATTCCGGAGAATCCGCACGGAAAGGGCTGGGCTGCCGGGGCAGGTTATGGCGGTAAGATTCTGGCTATTTTAAAAGGTATCATCGGAGACAGCGGGAGTTCAGGAAGTGGTATGGATGATTCTGGAAACCCAAACCAGACGGTCAATCCGCTGTCTGGTTTTGTGAAGGTGTTTTATAAGGGGAAAGACGGAGTGAATGTGAGGAAAGCGCCGTGTATGGGGAATAACGTGGACCAGGTGGTGTTTGACGGTGTGTATACGGTGGTGGGTGTCAGTGCGGACGGGCTGTGGTATAGGCTGAAATCCGGCCTGTTTTTGACTTCGGATAAGCGGTATGTGCAGTTTGTGGAGAAACTGCCGGCGGCATCTTCTTATATGGTGAAAGTGAATATCCCGGATCTGAATATCCGGAAGGGGCCGGGGACGGATTATGCGAGGACGGGGAGGTTTACCGGAGCCGGGGTGTTTACCATTGTGGAAGAGGCGGACGGAGCCGGGGCTTCTAAGTGGGGGCTGTTGAAATCTTACCAGAAGAAGAGGGATGGGTGGATTTCGCTAGATTTTGTGACGAGGATATAGAGATTTGCCCGGTGGGGAAACCTGCCGGGTTCTTCTTTTTGACCTTCTGAAATAAGTTTCCGCAGACCAAAAGAAAAGACGGGGAAACCGCCTATCTGCTTGACTTATAGGGCGTTCAGAGTGATTAATAGACTACGCTTATTGAGCTTGCTCAATGGGAAACCAAAAACGAAAGGAGTGGGATGCCGGATGAAGATGCAGGTGGCATATTATTACAGAACCACACACCGGGATCATGGATATGAAAAATATGTGGAACCGGGGAGAGAAGCATTCCGCAGGCGCTATGGTAAGCGGACGGTGGAAGAACATTTTTTTGGGGATGAAGCGTCTGGTGTAGACGCAAACCGGAAAGCGTTCCGGCAGTTGATTGAGGAAATTCAGGCCGGGCATGTCCGGGTGGTAGTCACAAGGGATGCCACTATGATTGCCCGTGACTGGCGGCAGTTCTTTGAATTTATGGAAGCCTGCGATAAAGCAGGGGTGCCAGTGATATGCATCAATGAGGGCGGAGACGCAGGAAAGCAGTATGAATGTGTGAAACGGTTTGTAAAAGAATATTTCGGAAGGGAGAAGGTTTTATGAGGATACGGATGTTGGAGCCGGTACAGAATAAAATACCGAAAAAGAAACGCGTCTGTGCTTATGCCAGGGTTTCCACAGATTCCAGGAAACAGGGTGAATCCCTGGAAAACCAGGTATCCTCCTATGAACGATCCCTGAATGCTAATCCGGAATATGAGTTTGTCGGTGTATTTGCAGACCAGGGGATATCCGGTTTTAGCAGGAACCGTCCGGAATTCCAGCGGATGGTGCAAATGGCGAAGGACGGCCAGATAGATTTAATCATCACAAAGTCCATTTCCCGGTTTGCCAGAAATACAGCAGTTCTCCTGGAAACGATAAGGGAGCTGCGGCTGATTGGGGCTGCTGTCTATTTTGAAGAACAGAATATCAACACATTATCCGGGGACGGTGAGGTCATGCTCACTGTCCTCGCTTCTTTTGCCGAGGAAGAAAGCAGGAATGTGTCGGAGAACCGGAAATGGTCTATCCGCAAAAAGTTTGAGCGTGGGGAGTACATGATTAACACGGAGCGGTTCATGGGCTATGACAAGGATGAATTTGGGGAGCTGGTCATCAATCCCAAAGAGGCAATGGCAGTCAGGTTCTTTGCGGATATGTACCTTTTGGGGGTAGGTTCCAGCCGTCTGGGGCAGTTGGCAGATTTTCTGGGGGTCCCGTCTGTGACAGGAGGGAAGTGGACTGGCGGTTCATTTATGGGTATGTTCAAAAATGAGAAATACAAAGGGGATTTCCATTTGCAGAAATATTACACGCCGGAGGATAAGAGGAACCAGACGGTGCGGAATCATGGGGAAGTACAGAGTTATTACATGGAGGACAGCCATCCGGCGATTTTGAGCACGGAGGTTTGGGATGCCCTGCAGGAAAAGATAGAAGAAAATAAACGGGGCAGGAATATTGCCCAGAGTGACACACAAAAGTACCAGAACAGATATCCATTGACGGGAATGCTGTACTGTCCGCATTGCGGAAAGACACTCCGGCGCAGGATAGGGTACAAAAAGAAGGTAGAGTGGCTTTGTTCCACGTATATTGAAGAAGGAAAGCAAGCCTGTCCGGGCGTGCGGATTCCAGATGAATCGGCAGCCTGGCAGGATATTATAGAACCAACGGTGGCAGAGGAGGTTTACAGCAATGGCAAGAAACATTACCATTATACCAGCAAAGCAGAATTTGACAGCAGGGGAAGGGAATGCCGTGCAGAGGAAGAAACTGCGGGTGGCGGCGTACTGCCGGGTGAGTACCGACCAAGAAGAACAGCTATTAAGCTATGAAAACCAGGTGCGGTTTTATACGGAAAGCATCAACAGTAGCCCGGAATATGAGTGTGCTGGAATATATGCGGACGAAGGAATTTCTGGTACGAATACCAAGAAAAGGGATGAATTTAACCGCATGATTCTGGACTGCAGGGCGGGAAAGATTGACCGCATTATCACGAAGTCCATCTCCCGGTTTGCGAGGAATACGCTGGACTGCCTGAATTATGTGCGGGAACTGAAAGGACTTGGCATTGGGGTGACATTTGAAAAGGAGGCCATAGACACTTTGGATGCAAAGGGGGAAGTGCTGCTGACAATCCTTTCTTCTCTGGCACAGGATGAGAGCCGGAATATTTCAGAGAACAGCACATGGGGTATCCGCAAGCGGTTTGAGATCGGGCAGCATAAGATGAGTACCAAGCGGTTCCTTGGTTATGATGCGGATGAAAACGGAAAGCTGGTTGTGAATAAACAGCAGGCGAAGATTGTGAAACGGATTTTTATGGAATTCCTATGGGGGAGGACTGCTGATTATATGAAGCGGATTTTTGAGAGGGAAGGTGTGATAAATTGGGATGGCGGGACGAAATGGCAGTCCACAACCATTTGTAGTATGCTGGAGAATGAAAAATATAAAGGGGATACGCTTCTGCAGAAAAGCTACACGGTAGACTTCCTGACGAAGAAGCGGGTGCAGAATGAGGGGGAAATCCAGCAGTATTATATTGAGGATGACCATGAAGCCATTATAGAACCTTGGATTTGGGAATGTGTGCAGTTGGAGATGAAGCGGAGGGAGCGGTATCTGGAAGAGCATAATATTACACGGTTTTCCCAGAACACGGAGGCGAATCCATTTTCCAGTAAGATTATTTGCGGGGAATGCAACAGGGCTTTTGCGAGGAAGGGGTGGCGGACACCAAGCGGAGACAGAAAAGTGTGGCAGTGCAGTGAGCGGTATAAGGTGAAAGGTGTGCTGGGGTGTGGGAACCGGCACATTTATGAGGATACGTTGATTGAGATTTACCTGATGGCGTGGAATAGGCTGCTGGAGTGTCGGGAGATGCTGATGCCGGAGTGGGAAAGGAATATGCAGGGGGATGATTTGCTAGCGAAGTTCCGGGCTATGGACTTTATGGAGGTTACAAAAGATGCACGGCCGATAAAGGGGCTGGATATTGATTTGATGCTTCGGACGGTGGATTATATCAAGGTATATGAGAGTGGGGTGGTGGTGACGGTGTTTCTGGATGGGACGGAGATTGGTTAAAAAGCAGCGAATAAATAGTTTTAAAGTGCGTATATTATTGAATAATGCTATAGCATTTGCTATAATAAGTGCTATGAGGTGAAAAGTGATGGAATTTGCAGAAATGGTAAAAAAGGTTCGCATTGAGTTGGGTTATAGCCAAGAACAATTAGCAAGAGCGTTAAATATTAGTTTTTCTACAGTGAATAGATGGGAAAACGGAAAAGTTAATCCTAGCCAAATGGCAAGAGAGGTTTTTATGAATTTCTGTAAAAGAAATGGGATTAATATAGAACCAGATGGAAAGAGAGGTGGTAAAGCATGATTAGTGTAAAATCAATTTTGGAATATAACGATATAGATATAGATAAAGAGTGGAATGATAGTAGAACAAAAGAGAATAGTATGCATAGTATTCATGCATATCCAGCTAAATTTCCGGCTTTTATTGCATCAAAGGCATTTGATTATGCAATAGAAGAAGGGGTTCAAGTGGAGAAAGTAGCAGATATCTTTTGTGGTTGTGGTACGGTAGCTCTTGAGGCAAGGATGCATAACTTGGAATTTTGGGGATGTGATATCAATCCGGTTGCAACTCTTATTGCGAAAGCTAAAAGTAATAATTATAATATAAAAATTATGCAAAAGCATTATATGAATATTATAGAAATAGTTAACAGAACTGAAGAAGCGGTTTCTGATTATGAAAAGGCAAATGAAAGACTTAAATATTGGTTTACAAAAAACAGTTTTGAGGTATTGGATAAAATTAAATATGCTATTGATATGGAGATAAAAACAGGAAAGTATAGAGAAGCCTTTTTGTGTATCTTTTCATCTATCTTGAAAGCATCCTCAAAATGGCTAACAAAGTCTATTAAACCACAAGTTGATCCAGACAAAAAAGAAATTGATGTTTTGAATGCATTTATGCAACAATATTATAAATTTATTAAGGCAATAGAGGAAACAAATTGTGAGGTAGAGCCAGTTATTGCAATTAAATGTCGTAATTTTTTAGATGCTAATGAATATCCGTCTGTGGATTTAGTAATTACCAGCCCGCCTTATGTGACATCCTATGAATATGCTGATTTACATCAATTATCATCTTTATGGTTAGGCTATGTTGACGATTATAGGGATTTGAGAAAAGGCACAATAGGGAGCGTTTACAATAGTGATACATTTTCTTTTGATATACAAGAATTGAATGCTATTGGACAGAACATAGTTAATCAGCTTCTAGTTGGAAAAAAGATGACCGCAAAGGTAAAATCCGTTGCGAGGTATTACGTTGATATTCAACATGCAATAACTAGATGCTACAAGATGCTAAATAACAATGGTATGGCCTTTTTTGTTGTTGGAGATACAGAGTATAAAGGCGTTAAGATAGAAAATTCAAAACATTTGGTGCAAGCCCTAATAGATAATGGTTTTACTAATATAAGAATGGGAAAAAGAAAGATATCAAATAAACTTTTGACGCCTTACAGAGATAATAGTGGGAAATTCACATCCGATAAAACACAGCGGGCTGTTTATCATGAGGAATTTATTATTAGTGGGAGGAAGATTAATGGGTGAAAAATTAAAAATAAAACCATATGCCCGTTTAATTACTATGTTAGGGGATCAACTAATAAAAAATGAAAAAATTGCTTTGGTTGAATTGATAAAAAATTCATACGATGCAGATGCGTCTTGGGTAAAAGTGGATTTTGTTGATTTTAATGAAGATTTTTCAATTACGCCCAATTCTAGAATTGTGATTGAAGATGATGGGTGTGGAATGAATGAAGAAATTATTAGAAAACATTGGTTGAATCCAGCTACTCCAGAGAAACTAAAACGAAAAGCAGAAGAGAAAACTACACCTAAAGGAAGAATCCTTCAAGGAGAAAAAGGAATTGGACGATTTGCTATTTTTAAATTGGGAAAGACAATAAAAATCACTACCCGTAGGCAGATAAAAAATGTAGAAGGGAAATTTATTGAAGTAGGTGAGAACAATGAAAATATTGTATTGTATGACTTTTCCGAATACGATGAGGATTTTCTGAGCAAAAATGGTAAGCAAAAAGATTTGTTTTTGGAAGATTTGACAGTTGAGTATAGTGGCAGAGCACCGGAAAGGATTCTTGAGGGTAATGTTGAATTAGGTACAGTAAAACGAAAAAGAAAACCTTTTGGAACAGTAATTGAAATCAGTAATTTAAAAACTAATTGGTCTGAGAACAAAATAAATCAGGTGCAAAAAGAAATTGGTAAAATGCAACCAATATTTTCTAAGGAAGAAGATGCAGATTTTCATGTTTGGATATATAAAAATGGGGAATTGCATCCTTCACAAGAAAGATATAAAGAGATATTATTAAATTGTATGGATATTAAGCCAGTATTTAAAGTTAAAAAGGGCTTATATGATGAAGCAAATAAAAATATTAGCTTTGAATTAAACGGGAAGAGTAAAAGTTTGAGTTTTGATAATCCAGAATTAGAGGGATTATCTCATTTTCAAGAAACCTTTAAGTCTAGTAAGTATAAGACTGAGTGCGGAACTTTTAAATTTGAGTTTTATATATTTGATTTTAATGCAGAGTCAGATACGAAATTTGTTTTAGACAAGCAAGAAAAACAAATTGTTAAAGAGCATAGGATTTATTTGTATAGAGATGAAATAAGAGTCCTCCCTTACGGAGATCCTGATGACGATTGGTTGAAAATAGATATGACTAGAGGTACAGTTAGATCAGGAGAATATTTAAGTAACGATCAGGTTGTGGGATGTATTTATATTACTCAGGAAGGAAACCCTAAACTGAAAGATAAAACTAATAGGGAGGGATTAATAGAAGAGGGAAAGGCATTAGAAGATTTTATAAATGTTTTACAATTAATCCTAAAATATCTGAGAAAAGTGATTTATCAACGATATTTGATTGATAAGAAAAACAGAAAACAGATAGATGCAATTAAGAAAGGGAGACCTTTAGATTTAATAGAAACAGCAAAAAAGAGTCCCAATAGTGATGAAAAGACATTAAAGTTTTTAGATGATTTTGAGAAAAGTTATAGACAAGAGCAAAAAGTTTTACAGGAACGTATTGTAAAAACAGAAAGTTTGGCTGCTGTTGGTCTATCCATTGAAACCGCATCTCATGATGTGATGTTATTCCTAAAAAAAACAATTGAACAAATGGATTCTGCAATTAAGGACTTAATGCTTGAAGGTGAAGTGGATAAAAATGTGATGTTATCTCAACTAACAATGTTACGTGGTAATATGGCAATGATTGAGACTCAGATGAAAGATATACAGTTACTTTTTCCGTCAACTAAATTAAGGACAAAAAAGATAAGCGTCAATGAGATAATTCAAAAAGTTCACAGATTGTATTTACGACCGTTTAAAGAAAATGGTATAAACTTTAATATATCAAGAAGTAATTCTCCTTTAATTGTAAAAACCACGGATGCAGTTTTACTGCAGGTATTCATTAATCTCTTTGATAATTCTCTATACTGGTTAAAAACAATAGATACACCTAGAGATATTGAAGTATATATTGATGGTAGCGGACAAAGGGTGATTTTTTCGGATAATGGGCCAGGAATAGGAGAAGAAGCAAAAAAATATATTTTTGAGGCGTTTTATTCAGGAAAAGGAGAAGACGGGCGTGGATTAGGACTATATATAGCACGTCAATTATTAGACAGATATGATTATTCGATTGAACTGGCATCTTTTTCTAAAGATAAGAGGTTGAGCGGAGCCAATTTTGTATTGGAGTTTATCAAAGAGGACGAATGATATGAATATAAAAGAGATAATAAATGGAATAGCAGTAATTATTGATGATGAAGTGGATAAACAAGATTCAGGAATTTATAAAATACGCGAAAATATTATTGCTAACAATATACCAGTAGCAACATATAGTGATGTCCCTAGTACAGAAACTGTAAAGTTTTTATCTCAGGCAGCATTTGTCATTCTAGATTGGAATTTTTATCAAGATGATGATTTGTTAGATGATCCAACTGAAAGGCTTATGCTGTCAGGGTTAAAAGAGAATAAAAAGGCACAAGTTATTGAGTTTGTTAAGGCCTTACTTAATGAGATTTTTATCCCCATTTTTATTTTTACTACTTCTCCACCAGAATTGGTTATGCAATCATTAAAAGAAGAACATGTGATTTGTGATGGAAATCCAGATAGAATTTTTGTAAAGCAGAAGAATGATATAAAATCTGATGAAGAATTATTTGATACAATGGATGAGTGGTTAAAGACAATGCCATCGGTTTATGTGCTAAAAGAATGGGAAAAATTGGCTAATGCAACTAAAACAAAAATGTTTTTAGAATGGTATGAGCTTTCGCCAAATTGGGTATCAGTTATTTGGAAGATGATTAAAAATGATAGTATAGAAAATGATTATGAATTTGGAACATTTATCACTAAAAATATAGTAAATAGGATGCAGTTATTTGAGTTTGACGAAGAATATATTCAAGGTGAAAAAAACATTCCAAAGAGTGAACTGTTGCGAATTATGGAGGGTGAAAGATACCAGAAGTATGGCTCTCAACCTAATCAGCCGAAACAAGCCTATACAGGTGATTTGTTTAAATGTAGTGGTAAATATTATCTAAATCTAAGAGCACAGTGTGATATTTCAAGAGAGGAAAATGGCGAATATAATCCTGATTTATATTGTATAAAGGGGAGTAAATTAAGAGATGCTGACATCATTGCGGAAGATATTAAATTAACAGACAGTGGTGATTTGGTTTTTAGCAACAGTAAAAATTTTTCTTTAGAAGATTTGGGACAAATATGTCAAGACGAAGATAGACTTTTAGATTTTAATGCTAATTTCAAGAAATATAGAAACAACATGATATTTTATAATAAAGGTGAATTGTTAGAAAAGAAAACCGAAGCAATAATTGCTTGTGTGGATAATGGGAAGTATATAAAGTTCGAGTTGAGAAAATTAGAATTAAAAAAATTTGCCGAAATTAAAGAAAAAAGAATAGGTAGAATATTACCACCATACATAACTAAGATACAGCAAAAATTTGCACAACATATTGTTCGTGAAGGTATAATGCCAATACCAGAGGAATTATTTCTGGAATAAGATTAATGTAAAATTATTTTTAGAGAGAACAATAAGACTTATGTTTTATTGTTTTCTCTAAATTTAATGTTGTTTACATATAGGTAGTTCGGAACAATAAGTAAATTATAAAATTTATTAAAATGTTGAGATATAGTGTCAAAGGAACAAAAGTAGACATTAATCCATCTAATATAATAGATAGTTAGGGTAAAACTTTGCTTTTGCTGTGTAATAATCACATTTGAGAAAATGCGATAAGCATTAGAAATTTTCAGTAGCGTGGAAGGTATAACTTGTAACAACAAATGAGAGAGGGGCTTTCTGCAAAAACTACAGGTGAAGTTCTTGCGGCAGTTTTGACTTATGAAGCAGTCTTTACTTTTAATTATATGCCAGAGGAATTCTATTGGTTTACAGTGAAAGAAATGGTAATAATTCAGGAAAACTTATAAAATATCCCTTTAAATCTCAAAATCGGATTGGTGATATGAAGATTATTTTGTAATGTACTTATTTATCTGGTTGCAGTTATGGATTGTTGTGACTTGCAAATATTGTACGGTGCTACAAATACGGTTACTATGCTAATCTGATGGTAGCAATGAAAGGAACCAGGGAATTATCATAAATTATAAATAGATAAGGATATTATAATATGCCAAAGTGGAAAAAAACAAAGGGAACAGAAAATAAGGGTATTCTTAAGCTTAAGGAACTTGTTAATAATAACAATTGTATATATAGAGATGTACCAGGTGAGTCGGATACAGGTATTGATGGTTTTATTGAATTTGTAGATGCCGAGGATGTTACTGGGCAGATGATTGCAGTTCAAGTAAAAACTGGTTCTTCATATTATAACAAATCTAAAGAACAATTTGAATTGAGAATAGAAAAAGATGTACTTGATTATTGGGGAAATTATATGTTACCTGTTGTCTTATTTTTTTATTTACCAGATGAGGACAAGGGATGCTGGATAGCTATTAGAGAATATATTGAAACTGAAGAATATTATAACAGACTTCCGATATTAAAGATTAAGGCATCAATAAAAAAAGAATTAAATGATAATACATTTATCAATTTAATAGAATATGCAAGAAAAAATCATGATTATAAATCAGCAATAAATTGGATAGATAGTTGTTTAGACGCAAGTGAAGATAATATAATGGATAATTTTTTGATATTATCTAATCATCCGTATACAAGAGATAATAAAATAACTATATTCATTGCCAGATATTTAATAAAATCTGATAATAAAGAGTTATTAAGAGAGGCTTTATGGTTTTTGGGTTATTGTATAGGTAGATTTAGATGGTCTGGAAATCCTGGAAATTCTATTGAAAAGGAAATTCAAAATTACACATCTAAAATTTGTTGTGATCTTAGTGAAAATGAACTGTATAAATTATTATGTCTTATAGATGATATAAGACTTAGTGGACCAATGGCATTATCGGAACGATATTTTGATTTAATAAGTTGTTGTTTTGAAACTGCTTCATCAATGTTGATTAGAGTCGCAAAAGATAAAAATGAACCATTTAACAGACGAGTAGCTGCATTGTGTTTGTTTTATGAATGCGATGATGATATTATAAATGAAGAATTTAAGGCGGCTAATTATGACGAATCCTTAACTGATATATTTGAAGAAATAACGGGATGGGGATTTAAAATTTGAGTTTAAATCTAGTACTCCATCAAGCCAGAAATCATAGTAACAGCACTGCCTATTTTGCCATCTGCCGCGTTGTCGTCAGTCAGCGGAGGAACCACTCCGCTTCCATCCTCCGCCTTGCAGACTGACAAAATATTCAGCACTGCTACTATGATTTCTGACTTGATGGAGTACTAGGGTATATGCTAATAGTAAGATTAGGCCTTAATAAAGAGATTTCAATGATTATCGAAATTCTAGCTTACAGTATGGATATTTAGTAACAAGAGATTAAGCAGAGTTTAGTGAGTATAAAATTTATCATTTTATTCTTAATATATTTGACTGAAGTTTTAATAAGGGGGATACATTATTTCAATAGCAGTGCTTAAGCTATGTAGTTATGTACGCAACAGGCTCCGGGGGCAGGAGGATACGTAAGAAACCGTGTTGCTGCTTGCGGGGAATAAGGTGACGAAGGTTCCAAAATGGATGAAAGACTTGCTCAGTGTGTGAAGCGTAGATTTTTGTTTCACAGCGCAAAAACGGGTGGATAAATCAATTTCAAAGGGGTGAATTTTCCTTAAATGGGGTGAAAAACCGTTGAAAGGGGTAAATCGGAGAAAGAGAACAATCTATGGAAGAATCCGGTACTATTAAGGGCGGTACTTTTGCCATGAAGTATAACGGAGAAATCCCACCGCATGTGGAAACGGTTGCGTTGCTCGTGCGGAAACCTTGATTCCAGGCGGATTTGCGGGATTATTTGGGGAAAATGGAGTTGTGTTTTTGTCGAGGGTAAGATGGATAAGTTTTCGTAGATAAGGGGACGGGGTTAACGCCGGATAGTTTGAAAATGAGGGTTTCGTTGGGCAAAAGATACAATCCGGCAAAACCTATACCATTTAGCAAAACGTGAATATCTCGGCATAACGCCTTATTAAAGCAATTAGAGAGGGACAGATAAGGGATAATAATTAGTAAGGTAAGGATACATGAGGATGGCAGTAGAAGGGAAGTGACGTATATGGAAAATCTTCGATATTACCAAAAAGAGGCGGTTGAAAATATATATGAATTTTTCAAATCTGATAAATGTAAAGCCAAAATGTATATATCAACAGGGCTTGGTAAAACGGTAATTATTGCGGCTGCAATACAAACAATATTAAAAAATAATAATGCATCTATACTAATTCTGTCATCTAGGTCTATGCTGTGTGAGCAGATAGAAACTGTAGTATTTCAAATGATTGAAGATGTGAGTATAGCAACACATGTACATGAACTAAAAGAACAAAAAATTCTAATTACGACATATCAAGATGTTATTAAAAACAGATTGAACTTTAGCCGATTTAATTTTATGATTTGTGATGAGGCTCAATTTTTAAAAAAGGAAAGTTGCCTTGAACTGTTGAATATAGAACATATAAAGGCTTTGGGTGTGCTGCAAAATTTAGAATCATCTAAAGATTGGTTTTATGATGCAGAATGTTTATATACATATACGACCAAAGATGCAATAAAAGATAGTTATAATGAAGATATAACTGAAAGAGAATTTATAGAGCGTTTTTTAATAAAATTATTAGATTATCAAGGATATAAAAATATTTTAAGAGAAGTAAAAATATCCAACGAGCCTAAAAGTAGTATGCGAGCAGATATAGTTGCTGAAAAAGATAAAAAAATAGTTATAGAAGTGAAGTCTTACAGAAGTTTATACAATTCAAAGGTTATTCTTAATAATGCTTTAAAGCAAATTTTGCAATATAAACAGATTATGCTTTCTAATAATCTAGCTGAAGAAATCTCTTTTGTTATTGTCATGCCATGCGAAATCGATGAAGATTCACAAAGAGAAATTTTTGATAGATTCGATGTGGAAATATGGGATATAGGTAATTTGATATATTTATGTGAGGAAAACAGGGCTCTAATGCAATTATTGACAAGTTGCATTCCATACTCCACTTTGGAAGTAGAAGCAAAAAGACCAATAAATATAAAAGTAGAAACAAATGACATTACAATAGATGAAGAGACAATATCTTATGTAGAAGTTTTTCAAGAGAAGCTGGAAAAATGTAAATCGGGTAGGTTGGATAATGCAGATAAGAAGTATGAAAAAATTTGCACAGAAATAATAAAATATCTATTTGACACAGAGTTTTTTAAAATTTCAGAACAGCATAAAACAGATGATGAGATGTTCCGTATGGATTTGTTGTGCTCGTTAAAAGGGACAACGGAGTTTTGGAAATTTCTTATAACATTTTATCATACAAAATTTGTTGTTTTTGAATATAAAAATTACTCGGATTATATTTCACAAAACTTAATATATATTACAGAAAAATACTTATTCCCTGTCGCGCTAAGGAATGTGGCTTTCATTATTTCACGAAAGGGGTTTGATTTAAATGCCCAGAAGGCAACTTTTGGGTGTTTAAAAGAAAGTGCAAAATTAATTATTAGCTTGGATGATAATGATTTAATAAAAATGATATATATGAAGGAAAATGGTGAGGAACCATCGGATTACCTTTTAGATAAAGTTGAACAAATATTGATGTCGGTAAGTAAATAACCTATGAAAAAAAGCTTCATATTTATCTACCACATAATTTATGTGAAAAATTTGTTAAAGGGGTAAATTACTTCATAAAGGGGTGATTTTAATTAAAATGGGGTAAGTGGGGTGAATGGACAGATTAAATTTACCCACCGCACTTTTATAATAAATTCTTTTGCTATGTAGTATAAGAAAAAACTTTCACCGCATTGCGAGGTTTGCGTGGAACTGAGGCGAAAATGATAAGATAGAAAAGGTATAGCTAATATTTAAAATCTTTATGAAATAAAACTATGTAAATCTATTGAATAATAAATTGAATGTGATATAATATGGGTGTCAGGACAATAGAGTTCTGGGGATTGAAAAAATAGCTTTACTTAGTGGGAAAGATAATACCTGATGTAATAGTGCATAAGCATTACGTCAGGTTTTTCTCTATTACTTTAAAGTAATAATGGGTTATGGCAAAAACGATAATTTAAGGATAGTGTCATCAGAAATTAAAGGCATACCACAGAGTTAATATGGAGGAGCAAGATGGATACGTATTTTCATTTCCCACCGGATTTATTTAATATCCTAGTGGATACAATTCCAAGATTGAATAAAACAAAGAAAGATTTATTGTTATTTTTTCAAAATGTAGGAGTGCCTAGTACATACTTGCAGCCATATTACTTACTATTAAAGACAAATAGATCACAATTTAAGAAGTTTGATGTAACAAGAGAAGTTTTGGCTACTTTGAATGAACAGACAGAAAAAATGCTTGGTGTTCGGAGAAAACTTTTGCAGAGGATTGTGGAGTTTGATTCATTTGAAACATGTTACCCAAATGATAAAGACAGGGCAAAGGCAAATGTGTCTGATATTCAGAAAATTGTTAAATTAAAGGATACGGTCACAAAGTACGAGAATTATCTTAGCAGGGAACAAAGCGAAAAAATACAAGAAAAACAGAAAGTAATTGATAAATTGTGCCAATCAAGAAAACACTTTGTTGATTTAGAACAGAGATTTGCCCAACTTTTTTCTATTCAGAACCCTCAAGAAAGAGGAAAAAAACTTGAACAGGTCCTTAATGATATTTTTATGTATTTTAAAATTGGTATAAAGGAAGATTTCGTTATTTACGATGATGAAACGGGTAAGAATTGTGAACAGATAGATGGTGTGGTGGAAATAAATCATTATCTAACATTAGTAGAAATGAAATGGGAAAAAGAACCTTTAGGTGTAGATAAAGTTGCAAGATTTATGTCACGCTTATTGGTAAGAAAAAATGTAGATGGAATTATTGTATCATATGCATCCTTTACGGAAACGGCTATCCTCACCGCAAAAGAGGCATTATCAATCTCTGTTCTTGCATTAGTCGATTTAAAAGATATATATGACGTGCTGAATCAAAAGAAAGATATAGGGGATTTTTTCTCAGAACTTATAAAAAATGTGAAACTATATAAAAATCCCAAGCCCAGAATTGATATAAGTGGACTTAAAAATATAGATTTCAATTACTATGATTAAGTAAGTTGTTAAAGCAATGGGGCATTAAAAGTTCCACTGTGGTATAATCATGATTTTCAGTAATCCGAGTTGCAGCCTATAAGAACGTGATAACGGTTTGTCTGATGGAAAAGGATTACCGCCAAGGGATAATTAGGTTTTTAAGACATTATTATCATACACTTCACACACGTGGAAACCGCCGTGCTTCTGGTGCGGAAACCTCGATTCTAGGCGGTGTTGCGGGATTATTTGTGGAAAATGGTGTTGTGTTTTTTTGCGGATGGTGAGATGGATAAGTTTCCGCAGATAGGGGGACGGGGTTAATGCCGTGTGAATATGGAAAAGGGGTTTAGTCACGTGAAAAGGGACAACAGCAAAACCTAAATTTTAGAGCAAAAGTTTCATTTATACGGTAAAGCAATATTTAATTGTGATGGAATGTTTGGTCATAAAATAGCAAACTAATTTTATTAACAACTCTAATTTGTTTATATTGGAACTTGAAGGAGAAATGATTTGAATAAAGTACAGAAAACCGCCTATGAATTAATGCAAGCAGATGCAAGGTTTTTATATGCGTTAACTGACATTTCAAAAAATGCTCAAAATATTAATAGCAACTATATTTGCATGTGCCTGCCTTATATAGGACTTTTTGCAGAAGGTACAGAGCAGTGGTGTAAAAAGGTTGGATTAAATACACCTTGGTTTAATTCAACTGAAAAAACATTCTATACGCAATTAAGACAGGGACATAAGCTTTTTGAAAAAAACTATCCGGATTATACGACACTGCTTTTTGAAAAGTTGACAGAAAGCGAGAATTACTTTTATAGTATACGCAGATTGCGTGAAAAGATATTGGGATATTATAACGTGGGTATTGATTTGTGTAATGATGAATTTTGTGGTAATACAATTTTGTGTTCTATGTATATTCCTATAAATACATTAGGTAACAAAGATATAGGGCCATGGATAAGAGATATAAGTATAGTCGCAGGAAAGTTAGCTGCTAATTTGGGTTGTAAAGAGTTTCCGATGTATAAATATAATGATAATCTAATTGTTAAATATAAAGATTATCATTTTTATAAAAATTCACCATTGAAGAAGAATGACAATTTTGGGTTTCTGCTTTTCGCTATACTTTGCAGTATTAATTATGTAATAGAGTTTATTGAAAACTATTTTATAGAGGAGATTCCGCAGAAATATAAGTTTGCATATTTACAGTATTACTATCTTTGTGATTTTATTAAAGAACTTAATGCATACAAGAATACTACTTTTTACATAGATAGCTGTTTATGTGATAGAAGTTTTCGTAACTGCCTTGCTCATTATGGCTTAGGGCAGTACGTAAGTGAGACTGAAATTATTTCAGGCGATATACTAAAAGGACTAACAAATAAAGCGTTCGGTAAAGATTATCTGACTGCAAAAGCGGAACTCTATGAAATTCTAAGAAGTTTGGCAAAGCAAATAAAACAAATGATTTTGTAGCGATTTATTAAGCTCTCTGTTCTTAGATTATGTTTGAGACGTGATAATCGAAGATATATTGGCTATAATAGATTTTAGACGAATAAAGGAATCATTGATCAATGGATAGAGAAATTATGCGGATGGCAGAACAAATAAAGGCACTATCTAACGTTGCAGTTCTGCAATATACAAATATAGTTAATGATATTTTAGATGGGAATACTACAGATGTGCAGGAAATAGCATATATTATGGATGGAATGTTGGATTTTTGTCAATTTAATGAAATGCTGTTGCTGTTTAAACGGCTTTGTAGAGGACTATATTTAAAACATCCAGAATTAGTGCAAGACTATATTTTATATTATCGAAAAATGTGGGATGAGTAGATATTTTAAATTCTGCCACCGATGGTGTCAGAATTTAAAAGGGGCATTATGAATGGAATAATCTACACGTTTGAAAGGCAGAAACGGTATGCTTGGGAAAAGCGGTTGCTGAGGACTTAGCTTTAGAATTGCAGGAAGCCTTTTCAGCTAAGACTGGTTTCTCTGAAGAAACTTATGGCGCATAAGAAATTTCTTTGTAGCATTTTAAGAAAATCATGACCACCCGTCAAACGGGTGGTTTGCTCGCCCCTATAAGGGGACAGTTACCGGCCAGCGCCTAAAGACGCTGGCTTTCACTCTGTTCAAGCCACTATGCCCTTGACTCGTCGCCCC
>Ga0129308_1001331_pt1 | contig 26372 bp, 19 predicted proteins | sample L827metagenome_FD_94440 | JGI IMG/M metagenome (GOLD analysis project Ga0129308, IMG submission 94440) | Ring-tailed lemur group fecal microbial communities from Wisconsin, USA - L827 metagenome | ecosystem: Host-associated > Mammals > Digestive system > Large intestine > Fecal | place: USA...
CAGAGCCGCAGGCTCTGCACCAATTATCTGAGGTGAACCGGGTTCACTTCCATATTTTATTTTCAGGTGAACTCGGTTCACCTCTAAAAACTCCCGCATGGTATTTACTACGATTAGGAGAGAAACCCGGAGCGTCGTTCCCTCCCCTGGAGTCGGGGAAGGGAGGGCTAGGGTGGGATTAGGAATGGTACACAAATATCACTGAAAATTTTCACTCCTTATATTTTCAAATTACAAGTGAAGAACAAATAGTTTCTTTTCAAAAATCGTCTCTTTCGCCCCCTTTAAAAAGGGTGCGGGGCGACGCCAATCCCCCTAAACTAATCAGCTCGCCGCATGGCACCAGGAAGATGAACAACGTTCATCTTCCTGCGAGAGAAAGCATTGGGGCTGTGAATATTGTCAACTCCTTAAATTCTCCCTCACTTCGTTCAGTCCGATTTACCGTTGACAATAAATTTACTTTTCCGGCAAATATTTTTCAGAGGTGAACTCGGTTCACTTCCTCTCTTAGACTTTTCCCTTCCAATCAAAAAGAACAGCCTATTTTTTAGACTGCCTTTCTCGTTTCCCGATATTTAATTTTTAGAAATAAACCAATCCAATGTGAATTCGGTTCACCTACAAAATATCTAAGAAAAGGAAAAACTTTCCTTTTTGTACACTTAAAAAATATAAAAAACCTATTGAAAAATGTAAATTTATCTGCTAAGATAAGCCTTGGAAAATTTACATTCATAAAAACCGGACAGAATAGTTATTTTGTCCGGTTTTTATATTACATAGTAATTATATATTATTTTTGAATTTATTCAACTATTAAAATAAAAGATATTTTACCTAACATTCCACTTCCCCTACCTTTTCCATTTTGTAAATTTATTGTCAACGATAAATCGGACCGAACAAAGTGAGGGAGAATTTAAGGAGTTGACAATATCAGTAACCCCAATGCTTTCTCCCACAGGGAGATGAACTGGTTCATTTCCCTGACGCCATGCGGCGAGCAAATTGGTTTAGGGGGAATGCTGTCGGCTTGCCCCCTTTTTCCAAAGGGGGCATTAGAGACAATATAGACGATAAATGCCTACAGAGCTATAGCACCTTTTTTCTAACTCTGACACTTTTTCTTCCTGACATTTTAACAGATAAGAAAATTTTTCATTACTGGCATACCGGAAAAGAAGATTTCATAAAATAAAGAATAAATATATATAACAGATATAATATACTCCCTGACAAAAAACTTCTTTTACACCATATTTCCGGGAATTTCTAACTTTTTATCCCGACATGAAATTTGAATACTCTTTCTGATTTTTTACTACAGTTTTTGAATGACTTTTTTATTCCTGGTATGGAATTTGAATAACTTTTTACAAATGGTCACGAAATTTGAATGTTTTTTTCAGGCACAAAAAAACATCCGTCTCCTGGTGATGGTATTTTTCACCTGTACTGATGTTATCTGCCAAAAAATATTCAATTTTTCTCACTTTACCATTTTATTTTCGTAGTTTTTTCTTTTTTATACAACCACTTTTAGACCATCTGTTTTCCACAGACAGTCTATTTCATCTACACGTTTCCCGGTTGGCTGTTTAATAACATCCGTTCCAGTTCGTCATAATCATATTCTCTTTGGTTGAAATTCAGGAAACGATTCTTCTTCGAAGCTCCGTTGCTTTGCTTATCCTTGGATATGTCTATATCTTCAATATCAGGAACATTCGCCGATGACGGTAATACCTGCTTTTTCCCAAACAGTTCCTCTCTCAACAGCCTATGTATTAATGCCGTATTTAGAAAACGCTGTTTTTTCCCTTTCTTCGCCTCGTTCAATATCTCAATACTATTTTCAATCGCTTTATCAATTAAAGAAAACAGCTTTTTCCCTTTATCTGCAGCTTTAGGTCCATACTGCTTAAAAAATGTCCGTATTTCCTCGATATCCTTTCCTGCCGCATTCTTTATACGGCTACGTCTCAGAAGTGCTTCCGTTCTCTGTTCCCGGAGACATTCCGCTTCTGATTTTTCCCCATGTTTTCTGTAAATGATTTTTTTCGGTTCAATATAGTATTTGCCATCTTTAATACCAATGGAAAAAAATTGTTTCAACTGTTTTAAATAGGAACGCAATACCCGCTTTGTTACGCCAAAAATTTGTGTATATTTTTCATAAAATTTTTGAACACCGATTCGGAAATATCCTCTGTCATCATATGTATTCTTCATCATCTTCATTGCCAAGAGCATTGCACCGGCTTTCATCTGATAAAATTCCTTTGTATGAAAAATGTTGTGGCCTGTATTGATGTATCCTCTTTTCGCATCTTCCTCCGTAAAAAAAGAATTGTTTAAAATGGTAATATCATGGTCTATTCGGTTACTTTTTTCACAATGAATAAAACCTTTTTCCTCCAGAGAATTTTTCGCATTGTAAAACTCCTGGTAACTCATTCCTGTTTTTTCTGACACCTCTTTATAGTGCACTCCATAAACCTGTCCATATTCGTCCTGATAAAAAGAGAGGAAAAGCATGAGGGACATTTCGCATTTCGTTAATTTTGCCTGTATCATTCTATCCACATTAGCGTTGCTTATCCTCTGCACTGCTTTTCTCCCTCCTTTCTTTCAAATTGCACTTATTTTTTTCTCTTGCCCTTGGGATATTGCTCTAATAATAACTTCATATCCGTTTCTGTCATGTTTAAAAACTGTTCCAAATCATATAAACTGGCATACAGATATTTCCCATATGCCCTATATCTTTCTTTTCCGACTACTTTCAAAATTCCAAAGCGCTCAAGCCTTTTTATATCTGCCTTTGTCACAAATGAGAATGCTTCCGTATACTGGTTGACCTTCACACCAATTCTTAAAATTCGTGCTACCTCTGAAAAATCGTTATAATAATCAAAAAATAAATTTAGCAATTCTTTTTTCGTGACCGTTTTCTTATATTTTATCTCTAAATCATCTAATAATCCCTGTAAGTCATAGGCTTGTATTCTTGTATTTGTTCCCTTATTAATCAATACTTGTAATTTGATATACTCCTCTAAAGAAACTTCTTTTCCAAAATATTTAAGTTCTGCCATATTATTCACCCTTCCATCATTTTATTATTTAATTGCGTAAAGGCATCTATATTTCTCATCAACCTTCAAATTAGGATTATCATAGATATTACCTATGATTATTGCATATTCCTCAGTTGGTCCTAACGGCATATCCTCATAACAATTTTCCGTTACTATATAGAATCCTACATTTTCCATTGTGCAGTCATCCACAGGACAATACATTGCAAATTCGCCATATCTAACCTCAAATCTTGTTCCTGCTTTATTTTCAAGAATATCTCCCTGATATATGTATTTTCCTTCTTTATCCTTTTTACCAGAACACAAACCGATTGTATTTTTATCTACCAATTTTTCAGTTTCTGTTCCATCGTCATAAGTTACAACAATATAATCTTTTGATACCAGAAAACCAAAAACCCAAGTTCCATCTAAATGCGCATTTTCTGGTAATACATGTATATGTTTTCCTCTAAATTTCTGCTCCATCTTTCACTCCTCGCCATTTAGCAATAATACAATATCCCACACAAACCAGAGCTACCCGGTCTGTTCTAACTCTATTCTCATATTTGGCGTTCTATTTTTCTCTGTACATTATTAATTACAGACCATCAATGATATACGCTCTTTCTACCATTTTTAAAGTTAAATTACCCCCAAATATTATGCAATTTCCAAAAGAAATCATCATTATTGCAATAATCTGCTTGTTTGCTAATTTTTCCATACAAAGAAAAATGCAATATCCAAATATTATAAAAGAAGTCACAAAAATTATCACATTTCCTATATGCGATGCCTTTTTAATTTTCAAAATCGACGCCTCCTGATTCCCACTTCAACATTTCTTTTATTTCCTTTTCATACACCTCCGGACTTTTTTCTCTTTTTCTTAACTCCTTACCATATAACCTTTCATACTCTGCATAAGTCTGTTTTAACTGTTCCACAGCCATTTTAGCAGTTTTCAGCTTATCCTCTATCTGTAATGATATTCTTAAAAATTCTACATCCTGCGGATGGGCTACCTGCTCTTCTCTTTCCTGCAGCTTTCTCTCCAATTCTTCTACCTTTTTCTGGTGAGAATCCTCCAAAACCTCTAGTTTATTTTTAGATACGTTCAATTTGAGATTTGCCTGTTTTAATTCCTCCTGCAGTCTGTTCATTTCAGCGATATTTTTCTGCTCCATTTCACTTTCAACCTGAAGGCGAATTTCTTCCTCTATCCTGGCTGTCTCTTTTTTCACTTTCTTCACTTCATCTAAAGCATTCATTTTATCTGTCTCTAATGCCGCAATCTCCTTTTTCTTATCGTCAATTTCATGCCGCATCTGCTTTAACTTTTCATAAAGAGCATTGATTTCCTCTTTGTTTTTCCCGCTCTCAATTAACTCTAATATCTGGCGCTGCTCATTTTCATCTAATTTTGAATAATTCTCTCCCTCGTTGATAGAAATATTATTTTTGTCAAACATCTCCTGCAGTTCTGGAATCAGCTTAGAAATAGCTTTGTATTTTATCACCTGACGATTGGTAATACCTAATGTTTCCGCAATTTCTTTATTTACATTTGCCTTCCCTTGTTTTCCGGTCAATTCATTTCTTTTTGTAATCAATTCATTTAATTTTAAAACTTTCTCCTTTTTCCTCTCTTCATTATTACCACGTCCAATCTCATTTGCCAAAGTCAGACGAATTTCCGAAATAACCTCTTCCAGCTCCCTTTCCTTCGGTGACAGTTCTTCCTCATGTTTTGCCGGCATTTTCACATTACACGGATATCCCTCTACATAAAACTGATGAACATTTCTTAAATATTTTTGGTAGTCACTTGTCTCTTTCTCCTGACTGTCCTTATATTTGTCAATGAGATAATCAATCGCTCTGGTACGCTGTTCCCCGGATTCAATGATATATTTATCGTTTTCTTCGCCATACATCACTTCAAGATTATGAATCAGCCCAAATTCCAGGATAGTATCTGCAATCTGTTGAATTGCTTCCATAGGATAATCATTCTTTTTATGAAAAACCAGTTTCTCCCTGGGTACAAATTTGAAATTGAACGCCTTTGCCATGGTGCCAGATGCTTTTTCCACTTTTTCAATCGCACTTACAAGCGATGAAGATGCTGCCCCCTTCTCTTTTGGGCTCTCTTCGAATTTTTCCTCTACATCTGCCTGCTTTTCCTTAGACAAAATTTTTTCTGCAGCTCCAAAATTAAAAGTTTTTCTCTGTGCCATATCCTCATTTCCTCCGTATCTCTATTTCTTCTCTACTTCTAACAAAAAATCGTAAATATTTACATTTTTAACAGGCCTCTGACGCTGTCTCTCCAATGGCAATCCTAAGCATGTCCGCCTTTTCCTTAGACAGGATGTTTAGTTCCAGCAATAAATGTGAATAATCAAATATCGCGTTTGTACTGGGGGCATAGTTAAGCAGCGATTGAAAAATTGTTTCCATTTCAGATACCTTAATATCCTTCCGTATCGGGGTATTTAAAAATTTTATTCCCAGTTCCTCACTATAAGTTTCCCGCAGTTCTTTGAATATTTTGGTATTTGTTTCTACCTGGGTTATGTATGTTCCAAGGAAATTAACATTTTCAATGTCATGCTCCTCTTTGATATATGCAACCGTTTCTATTGTCTCTCTTAGCCCTTTATAGCTAAATCCTTCTGCCCTTACCGGCGTAATGATATAGTCTGAAGCAAATATACTGTTTACCGTTAAAATATTAGACGCCGGGGCATTATCAATAAGAATAAAATCAAATTCCTCCTTTATGGCTGCTAATGCTTTTCTCAAAATAATATTGTTATTCCCGGTCTCATTTGCAGCTATATATGTCAATGTATTTTTATGCCTCTTACTACTTGGAATTACATATAAATTTTCAATGGCTGTTTTCCTAATCAGCTGCTTTACATCCTCTTTTTCACGAAAACGATACTTAAACAAATCTGATATATTATATTTTTCCGGAGTTTCAATCCCATCAATTACCTTTTGGTTGTCCTCCTCATAGCACTGGAAGAGCATTGATAAATTGCTCTGCTCATCTAAGTCTACACACAAAACCTTTAAACCAAGAAATGCCATTAATTCAGCAAAAATTGCTGTACTGCTTGTCTTTCCTACTCCGCCTTTATTATTAATAATTGAAATTGTAATTGCCTTCATGCTTTTTTCTCCTTTTCTCTCACAGGTGAACCGGGTTCACTTATCTCACTTTTATTTTTTAATTTCTTAACAATATTCTGGATAGCGAATTTTTACTGCCTGCCAAAAATATTTCGCATATCCACAGCAGAATAAATCTTCTGGCGTATATAACTGATATTCCCTTAACTGGCTGTCTGTATCATCATAATCATATACACTTGGTGACTCATTGCAATAAAGGTTATATGCCATACGGATAATTTTCGCACTGCCGCTGGTAATCCATCCTTTATGCAGACATTCTGTTTTTACACATCCTGTTTTAAAATCATAAATTGCCTCTGCATATTTTCTTGTGTCTTCACTTATGCCAAGACAATATACTAATGCTTTATGATAAACATCCTGGTATCTGCATTTCTGCAAACATTCATTGTAAAAATTTTCATGCTGCTTATTCATAAATACTATCTGTTCTGTTTTATTATCTATCATTGCCATATCTATGTACTCCTTTTATCTTTATCAAGTTTGCTAACCCTAAAACTGTTACATTTTCGTTTTTCTATTGTCAGTTGTAAATCATACCCTTTTCTGATATAGTCATATCAAGAAGCGGGCCAAGTAATAAATAAATCTTTTTTCCGAGGTAGGGATATCAAGGGTTTTGAATTACGGAAGCGTGCTTCTTTCCCTTTTATCCAGATTTTGTTTCAAAAACTTCTTCTTCTGTAACCTGCCTTTCTATTGGATGTTTCCTTTCAATATGATATTTTTTCCGATATTCCTCCAGCATATCATCCCTCTTTAGATATAGCTCCCAAGCATCAACAAGCCTTTTTCTGGCATTTTCTATGTCCTTTCTGCTCTCCTGGATTGTTTTTCGATAATCATTCATGATGCATTCTTCCAAATTCGATAAAACCCTATTTTGGGTATCATCACACGTGCTGTCCGCTATAAATCTTGTTAATGTTTGTCTGCATATTCCTGTTTCTCTTGAAACCTGAGAAATATTTGTCCCCATATCCCGATAAAATTGTGCTGTATCTATTCCGCATTTATCATAACTGAGATATTCATTTAAATAACCTTTTGCTGAGTATTTCGGTTTCCTGCCTCTCTCTGCCATATGTTCCTCCTTTCCTTCCACAAAAAAAGAACTTGGATTTTTACCAAGTTCTCAATAATCCTTATTAACCTATTCCATAGCCGCAGTCAAAGGTCAGATAAATCACCTTATCCTCATTCTCCCCCACATAGTAAGCGTTGTATTTTTTCAATTCCTCCGCCGTGGCGTTTCCCGTAGGCTTCGTGCCCTCCGCTCCAAAACCAAGCCCCCAGTTTTCTGCCTCTTCTGACATATGATTTCCCATGACTGGAAGGAGCACCCCCTCCGTCTGAAAAGAAGCCGCGCTTCTTCCCACAAAAAACATGGCGGCAAATAAAAGCGCCGTCCCTGCCATCTTTATTTTCTTTTTTTCCATACCTGTTCCCAAACTCTGCTTTTCATAATTTTATGCAGGGGAAAACGGCAGTAGAACATCGGGCAGAACCCGGTCACTCCCCTTCCAGGCGTTCCTGTTCCATCCCTTCTTTTAGCACTTCCAAAAACTTTTCACTTGCCTTGGAAAAGACCTGATACCGCTTCCACACAATTCCCAACTGGATTTCCGCAGAAGGGCAGATAGGGCGGAAACATAATTCAGAATTTTCATTGGCATCCACCAGATGTTCCAGAATAAAGGCGCAGCCAAGCCTGTTTTTCACCAGCAGGGTTGGATTATGAAAGAAAACATTATAAGTTGCAATGACATTTAACTCGTCAAGCTCTTTTCCGCTCCAGAGCGACACTTCCCGCTGCAATTCCAGACGTTTCGGAATGATAATGGGGACGCCCTCTATGTCCTGCGGATGAATCCTTTCCTTTGACGCCAGCGGAAAATCCTTTCTCATTAAAAATCCCCACCTGTCCTTTTCCGGGAAAGAAATATGTTCATATTTTGTAATATCCACAGGCTCTATCAGAATGCCGAAGTCCAAAATCCCATTGTCTAATTTTTCCTTCACATCCACAGCGTCCCCGCTGTAAAAATGAAAACGGATATTGGGAAACCGGGAATACAGACGGGAAACCGCCCGAATCACCACCTCCGAATGGCTGCCCCCAATGGAAACTTCCCCGCTGACAGGTTCCGAATCAGAGCTGATTTCCCGTTCCGTTTTTTCAACCAGGGCAAGAATTTCTTCTGCACGTTTCTGCAGCAAAATCCCATCCTCCGTCAGCTTGATTTTCCGTTTTCCCCGTATCAGCAGCTTTTTTCCCAGTTTCTTTTCTAACTCCATCAGCTGTTTTGAGAGGGAGGGCTGGGCTATATGCAGCACCTCCGCCGCCCTTGTTATATTTTCTTCTCTGGCAACCGCCAGAAAATATTTCAACCACCGTATTTCCACTTTCTATGCACTTCCTTTTTTGCTTTACTTTTTAGTTCAAGCGCCTCTGTCTCATTATAATTATTTTTATCATTCCTGTAAACTATGATAAACCATATATAATAAGTATTGGATATTTTAATTTTTCATCCCTATAATGAGAAATAAAAACATAACGAGGTGAATTATTTTGACAGAAGGAAATATTTTAAAAACGCTTCTTCTCTTTTCCATTCCGCTGATTTTAGGAAACCTGCTGCAGCAAATGTACAATACAGCCGACTCCATTATCGTTGGAAATTATGTAGGCAGCAACGCATTAGCGGCGGTAGGCTCCAGCACTGCCCTGATTAATTTACTGATTGCTTTCAGTCAGGGCATTGCCGTTGGCGCCGGCGTCATTATTTCCCAGGCAATCGGCGCAAAAGATTCCCGGAAGGTAACGCAGGCAGTTCACACTTCTATTGCCCTTTCCTTTTTTCTGGGAATCCTGCTCTCCATCCTGGGTATCTTGTTTACACCGCTGCTTTTAAGCTGGATGAAAACCCCGACCGAGGTAATGGCAGAATCCATCGCCTACCTGAGACTCTTTTCCGCCGGGCTGGTTTTCAATGTCATTTACAATATGGAGGCTGGTATTTTAAACGCCGTGGGAAATTCCAGACGCTCCCTGCTCTACCTGGCAGCTGCTTCTATCACAAATATTCTGCTTGATTTATTATTTATCCGGGTGTTCCATCTTGGAGTACGGGGTGCGGCGGCTGCCACGGATATCAGCCAGGCAGTCTCCTGTATTCTTGCTTTATGTTTTTTGGTGCGTGTACCGGAGGATTATGCGGTCCATATCCCCCGGATAAGGATACATAAAAATACTGCCGTAAACATGGTTAAAATCGGTCTGCCCACAGGAATACAAAACATGGTCATTTCCCTCTCCAACGTTCTTGTGCAGTCCGGCATCAATGTTTTTGGCACAGCGGCAATGGCAGGCTTCGGAGCATACATGAAAATAGACGGCTTTAACATTCTTCCGGTTATGAGCTTAAGCATGGCAGTCACCACCTTTACCGGGCAGAACTATGGAGCCGGAAAGCTGGAACGGGTAAAAAAGGGAATGTGGACAACGCTTATCCTCAGTTTTCTCTACACCATACTGACAGGGGTTTTACTGCTGCTGTTTTCTCGTTCCATCATGCAGCTGTTTACAAAGGACAGCGCCGTCATCGCAAATGGCATGACAGCCATGAAATATTTCTGCCCGTTCTATTTCCTGCTTGCAGTGCTCCACTCCCTCGCCGGAACCGTCCGCGGAACAGGCAGAACCATACCGCCTATGGTAATTTTACTGGTTTCCCTGTGCGCCTTTCGCATTATATGGATTCAATGGTTTCTGCCGCTTCACCCCACCATACAGACCGTATATATGCTCTATCCTGTCTCCTGGACATTGGGAACCCTGCTGATGATTTTATATACATGGAAAGCAGACTGGCTATATGGGAAAGAAAAAACAGGGCAGCCTGTTTCCCCTTGAAATAGGCTGCCCTGCATTCCTGCAATAAAAATTATGTAATTTTTGATAAGCGCTGAAACGCTCTTATCTTAGAAATCCACTTCCGTATCATAGTAACAGCATTTCAGAAGCTTCTCCATCTCCTCCTGACTCGGCTGACGCGGGTTAGAGCCTGTGCAGGCATCTAACAAAGCGTTGGCTGCAATGTCAGGCAGTCTCTCTAAAAATACTTCCTCCGGTACAAAGCCCTGCTCTGTAGGATAGCTGTCCGCTCCGTAATTCTTGATACAGTGCGGAATATTCAGGTCGTCGTTCATCTTTCTTAAATAGTTGATGAACAAGGTAACCTTCTCGTCTAAGCTGTCTCCGCCAAGCCCCATGAAATCAGCGATTTCGCCGTAGCGCACCTTTGCGGTCTCATCCTTTGCATTGAAGGCGATAACCTTCGGCAGATACATAGCGTTGGCTGCACCGTGGATAATATGTGCGCCGTGGTCTGCGAAAGCAGCTCCCGTCTTGTGCGCCATGGAATGAACGATACCTAACAATGCGTTAGAGAATGCCATTCCTGCAAGACACTGTGCATTGTGCATGGAATCTCTCTTTGCCATATCTCCGTTATAGGAGTCTACCAAATCATTCTGAATCATCTTAATGGCATGTAATGCCAGCGGGTCTGTAAAATCACAGTTTGCAGTAGAAACATAAGCCTCCACAGCGTGGGTCATGGCGTCCATTCCTGTGTGCGCCACTAATTTCTGCGGCATAGTCTCTGCCAAATCCGGGTCTACGATAGCGACATCCGGTGTAATCTCAAAGTCTGCGATAGGATATTTGATACCCTTATTGTAATCTGTAATAATGGAAAATGCAGTTACCTCCGTTGCGGTTCCTGAAGTGGAAGAAATCGCACAGAACTGCGCTTTTTTACGAAGCTTCGGAATACCGAACACCTTGCACATATCCTCAAAGGTGATATCCGGGTATTCATATTTAATCCACATTGCCTTAGCTGCATCAATCGGAGAACCGCCGCCCATGGCAACAATCCAGTCCGGCTCAAAGGCTAACATCGCCTCGGCGCCTTTCATAACGGTCTCAACAGACGGGTCCGGCTCAATTCCTTCAAATATCTGAACCTCCATACCCGCTTCCTCTAAGTACTGTTTTGCACGGTCAAGGAAACCGAAACGTTTCATGGAACCTCCGCCCACGCAAATCATTGCTTTTTTCCCCTCAAATGACTTCAATGCCTCTAATGCACCTTTTCCGTGGTACAAATCTCTTGGTAGTGTAAATCTTGCCATTTCTCCTCCATTCCGCCGCACTCCTCGCGGCATTACGCATATGATGTACGTTCCAAAGAATGTGCCCGCTGCTTACGAACAGCTTGTATTTTCTTTTCACTCTTTAGATACTACATAAGGTTTGTTAATTCTATAACAAATCTTATGGCAATATCATACCATATTTTTATGAAATTGGAAGATATTTTATGCAATTTTATCAAAAACTTTATATTTTACTCATTGTTTTTATAACCGCATTTCGGGCACTCCGTCCCGCCTTTATAAACATAGCCGCAGCGGAAACAGCAGATGGTATCGTGCTTCTCCTTTGCCAAATAGGAAACGTTCCTGGAATCCGGTTTTTCCTGCAAATATTTCACAAAGCCATCTAATACCTGCGCAAATGCGGTCAGTTCCTTATTCTCCACGGCGTAGGGAATTTTGGTTTTCGTGCCGTTTTTCTGCTTCACATAAAGCCCCCGGTTCAAAAGCCCTGTGGAAGCCGTGATACTGTCGATAGACGAAATCCCCATGCCAAAGGAGGTCAGCAGGTTGCTATAGTAAAGATGCTCCGGCGTCAGTATCATTCCCTCTTTCCCGCTGCCGTTTCTGGTGGAATCCACCACAAAAATGGGATACTCAAACAGTCCCCTTCCGGCGGCATAGGTAGCCATGGCAAAATCAATCACCTCCGTTTCCTCCGGCAAAGCCTGTTTCAGCAGCACTTTTCTTGCCGGATAAAAATGGTGCTTTTCGTTTTCGGAAATCCCTGCCTCCTGCAATTCCTCCTGCAATTTTTTCACCAGCAGCTCACATTCATCCGTCTTTATTTTGGAAAGGCGTTTCTCTAACATTTTTAAGGCATTTTCCTTGATTTCCGGTAAAAAATCGCCTTCTTCGATGATGCCATACGCCTCCATTCCATCCGCAAAGCCTAAATGCAGCGTATCGCCTAACAGCTCCTCCACCGCTGCGCTGTCCATCTGGCGCAGGCGTTTCTCTAATTTTTCCAGATAAGCGTCCACAATCTCCTGTAAATAATCACCCTGTTTCAGTTTTTCCATCAATGCGGCAATATCGCTGCGGCTGCTCTTTCTGGCGCGGTTTACAATGTTGGCGACCTCCTGCTGCTCCGCTGCCCGCCGTCTTTCCTTCAGCATTTCCTCATAGGGGGTTAAATCCACTTCCTCATATCCCCGGAGCCGCTCTTCGTATGCCTTATAGCGCGCCCGGTCTAAATTCGGCGGCATCTTTTCCAACAGGGTTCTCACCTCTGCCTCCGCCTGATTTTTCATCCACGGACGCAGCCGCTCCAACAGTTCTTCTTTCATGGACGCAGGCAGCTCCTCCTGTTTCACTTCCTCATAAACCCGTTTTAAAACGGCATAATTTTTTCCGGCACAGCTGTCTATTTTTTTGTTCAGCCGGTCTGCCTTCTGCCTGCCCTGCCGTTCCTCAATCCGGGACAGATATTCCTGCCGCTCTCCGGAAGGAAGTTTCTGTTCTCTGGATAACTGTGTTTTCAATTCCGAAAGCTGACGTTCGGAAAGGCGGTCTAATACCTGAAATCTTGCTTCATATTTTTTTCTGATTTCCGCTAATTCTGTTTCGGACGCAGTCTGCCCTGCCGCTTTACTGTTATGCCCCCGTTCCGTTTCCCTTTCTCCGGCATATTCGTCTACTTTTGAATTATCTGTTTGTCCGTCCTTTTTATGATACCGACTGCCTGCTGCACCTAGTCTTTCCCCGGTTCCATCTGCCTGCATATCGGAATTTCCATTTTTCCCGGAGCCTGCCTGTAATATTCCATTTTTACCCAAAGAATTCCCGTTTCCTGACATTCTTCCGCCGGATGTTTCTCTGTTTTCAGTCACTCCACGCTGCGAATCTGTTCCACTTCCCCACGTCTTTCCATCATCAGATTTTTCTCCGTTTCCCGTCTCTCTCTCCCCGGAAACAGAATTTCTCCCCTCTTCCGTCCTCCTGTTCCTTCCAGACCTCTTCCTGTCAAGGGAAAGCCCGCGGAGCCACAGCTGTTCTCTGACCTTCTTCTCACAGCGGGCAATGCTCTCGTCGGAGAAAAAGCCTTCCTCCATCTTATCCGAAAGCTCTAACAAATCCGCTTCCCCGCAGTTTTCCAAATCCTCGCAGGCTTCTTCCAAATTCTCCGGCTCTTCCTGCCCTGCCTTCCGCCCGTCGGCAAACCTATTGTAACGGTAATTTGACACCCGCTCCCCCTGTTTTCCCAGCAGCTCCAAATAATCCTCGTAAGCCTTTCTGTCCTCCTCAAAGTCCAGACGGTAAATATCTCCCTCGCTTAACATTTTTTCCGGACGGGGCGTAAAAAAGCTGCTGCACTTTGCGCAGGTGCAGGCTCTCGCAAGAAGCACCGCTCCCTCCGGTGTCTCTATCTTAAACTCCTTTCCCAGGGGATATACCACCATATGAAGCCTTTCCCCACAGTCCGGGCACAGGTAGCCAATCCGGTAAAAATTGTTTCCCAGCCTGCCGCTGCGCCGCTCCTTAAGCGTAGTTTCCTCCTTTGAAAATGTAACCTTCGCCATTTTCCAGGCTACCTTATGCCACAGCCCTGCCTGTTCCGCTTCCTTTTCCGGCTCTTCGGGCTGTTTCTCACCTGCCTCTAACGCCGCCTGTATCACGTCCTCATAGGTCACCCGGATTCCACTCTGGTAAAACTGAAAATGTTCCCTTGTGTATTCCGGCTCTATGCCGATTTCCGCCAGCACTCCGGTAAACAGGCGGTTAAGCTGCTCAAAGTTTTTCTCCACCCGAAGCCCTTTAATCGTTCCCCATTTTCCAAAACTGTATAAAATCATATTGACGGCGTCCTGTACCTTCGCCTCGCCGTCGGTGTCCCTTATGTCGTCCTCTCGGATGGGAAGGTCGATGATATTTTCCAGTACTTTTCTACTATCAAAATGAAAAAACAGGGAGTGCACCGCTCCCTGTAAAATCAGGCAATTATCAATCACCACAAATAAGCCGTTCCAGGTCACATTGGCTCCCATGGTTTTTATCAGTTTTTCAAATGTGTTTTTCAGTTCCGAATTTGCCCTCAGTATAATCATGATATACGCCTCTTTTTGAATTGCTGCAACATCACAAACAATTATTTTCACCCAGACAGACCACAGTCTGTCTCGTACTGCAGTCTGCCTGTATGCACATTTTAGCATAATTCATGTATTGCCGCAACGAAATTTCAGTACTGATTTCCTATTTCGTCACTTTGATTTTCTGTACTTTAGAATAACCGCTGTAAACCTTCTTTCCTGCGGAATCTTTCTTGTACGCCCGCACTCTCACATAGTAGGTCTTTCCTTTTTTCAGCTTGGTGAGTTTACAGCTGGTCTTGGTGGTGGTTTTCTTTGTCACAGATTTTTTGAATTTTTTATCTGTGGAGTAAGAAATCTCATATCCCTTTACACCGGAAACCTTCTTAAATTTCACTGCAATCTGTTTGCTCTTATTGTTCTTTGCAGAGGTAATCTGGGTTTTATTAACCTTGATTTTCTCCCATTTTGCATAAAGGGTATAATTTTTCTTTGTACCTTTTTTGATGGTTGTAATCTTATTCTTAAAGTTCTTATCGGTGTACCAGCCTTTAAACGCATAGCCCTTGCGGCTTGGATTTTTCAGCGTTACCTTTTCATTATAATAAGCTGCCGGATTCTTGCTGTTGTTTGTACCCTTATTCAGCTTGTAGGTAATGCCGTAGCCCACCGTCACTTTACAGGCAGCTTTTACGCCGCTGCCGTCCTTTGCCGTTGCTGTGATGGTCACTTTTCCGTATTTGATTCCCTTTACTTTTCCCTTGCTGTCTACGGTAGCAATTTTCTTGTTTGAAGAAGTCCAGACAACGGATTTATCCTTTGCCTCCGCCGGGGTAACGGTTGCCTTTAGCTGTAACGTTTTGCCTTTCTTTACCGCTGCCGTGGTTTTATTCAACTGAATGGCAGATACCTTTACCTCTGTCTCTTCTGTTTCCTGCTCTGGCTCCTGCGCCGGCTGTACCACAGGCTGCTCTGTCACGGCATAGCCATTCACAATATTTAAGGAAGCAGTGTCTACGTTTACAAACTGAATATCGTCAAATACAATCGAAGAATCGATATCTACGCCGCTCTCTCCCTCCGGCACAATGCTGTTGCACCATACCGCAAATTTTGTAATACTCTTGGGGTCAAAGGTTCCGTTATTTTTTCCTTTCAGCTGGCTGAATGGAATGGTAATGTATCTCGCCTCTGTGGTTTTTACAAAATCAGTCAGATAACATTCAAAGTCCTCTCCGTTTGATACTAACTGAATGACTAATTTCTGTCCTTTTCCATCCGGTTTTACCCACATGGTAATGGCATTGTAAGCGCTGTAGTCTATACTGTCTATGCCCTTCATTCTTCCGGTCCAGACTTCAGAACCGCTTGTTTTCAGTTTATAATTGAATGCGCCGCCGTAGCTGCCGGAGGCTTTATTGGTGCTGTCTAACTCAAAGGCAGAGCTGCAGTTTGCCGCAGAGTTTTCCGTATAGGTTCCGCTGAGATAATCATTGTCCCCGTAATAAAGTTCAAAGTCATCAATCACATTTTCTGCAAGCTTGTCTTTTTCTTTTCCAAAGCTCATGAAAGAAAGGGTAACTAAGGTTTTCCCGTCTGCCACAAGGCTTACCGTTCCTATATCAGTCTGTCCTAATGCAGCTAAAATTTCTGCTGTTACTGTTGCCTGATAAACGGTTCCATTCTGCGCTGCAGTTAAGGTCTGTACTGCTTCGCCGTTCTTTAATACAAACTGTACCTGGGAAGCATTTTTTACACTGGCAGATAACACATCTCCTGCCATAATCACACCTTTTGCAAATACATTGGTGAAATATCCGCCTGCATTTCTGGGATTGGTATTTGTCACAGCCGTACCAGCCGCTGCTCCGTAGAAATTGGTTCCGTTGGCAAAGATGGAGGAATCTTCATTATAAAAGTCAATAAACTCGTTGACTAACTCCTGCCCCTTTTCACCGTTTTTATAAGGAATATAAAAGTTGGTATCACTGAAATTCGCCCATACCAGGAAATAGGACATTCCCTCTTCCTTGGCAATCTGGTTTACATTTTTGTACCAGTTCTGTCCCTTAATCGGGTTATTCTTTACTAAAATACCCTCGTTGTCAGAGCCGTCGGCTTTCATTACCCGGACTCCTGTCTCTGCCACAACCGCTACTTTGCCGTGTTTCTCGCCAAAGCCCTTCACAACCTGGCAGGTGGTGCGGAGGTTTTCCATAAAGCTGTCATCATACTCTGCCGGATATTCATTGTAATCGTTATAGTAGTCAAATCCAACAATATCCACATAGTCATCGCCCGGATAACGTTTTGCATATTCCTCCTCAGAAGTCAACGGTCCGTTTGGAGAATATACATAGATAAAGTTATGTACGCCTTTTTCCGCCAGATAATCTTCGGTGTAGCGGTACAGCGCATTGTAGGTTTCCACATCCGTTGTGGCTGCACCCCACCAGAACCAGCCGCCGCTGTTCTCATGGTACGGACGGAACAATACCGGAATATCCTCCTCCTGTAAGGCTAAGGCATAATCTGCGATAATGTCCATGTATGCGGTAAACTGTGCATTGTATTTACCGCCGGGCAGGCACTCCTGTGCGCAGTTATTGGATAAATCCTTTGATTCGGAAAAATCGCAGCTAGAGAAATCATATCTGTATGGTCCATCCGGTGTAGCTGTAATTTTGGAATTGCTCATATTCGGCATATGGGTGGAAAGAGTAATAATACCACCTTCTGCTGCCGCTGCTTTACTGATTTCCACGGATTTTGCCACTGCTTCGGTAACATCCGTGATACCAAGCTCTGTTCCGGTAAGCGCCAGAGAATCGATTCCCACGATACCGCTGATACTGCCTGTGATATCCTTGGTGTCGGAATATACGCCATCATTTTTTCCGACACATTTATGAGTGTCATTCTGGTGTCCGAATAATACCTGGTCTGCGGAATCTAAATTTTTCAAATATGCGTAGAGCGCCTTTGTGGTGTCGGTAGCATTTGAATCCGCCAGCATAGCCTCTCCCGGCATATGGCTGATATCTGCGGTTATGCCCGCTCCCGGTACCGAGGTGATTTCTACAAAATCAGCTGCACTGTCATACTGGGACAGCACGATGTTGTCAATATAGACGTCTCCCGCAAAGGAAGTATTTACGCCTACGATACCAATGGTCAAATCGGTAATTGCCGCCCCGTTCGGTGAAAATTTCACTGTGACAACGGCTTTTTTCATTCCATCGCCCAAATCAGACGCCTCCATGGTTCCCTCTTTGTTGATGATTTCCGTATCGCTTTCGCTGTTTTTTGCAAAGATTTTTGTTTTAAATCCGGCAAAGCTTTCCGGATAGGTCAGCTCAAAGGTCAAAAGATTATAGGCGGAAACGTCCAGTCCGTCAAAGGATTTTTTCACTTTAGCTTCGCTCCAGCTCACGGTTTCACAACCGGTATAGTCAAGACCCACTTTTAACTGCTTGCTGCCGTTCATCTCTGCAACTGCGGTGGTGACGGAATTAGCGTACTCCCATCCTTCTTCCTCCTGCCAGCCTGCCGCATCGCCAAGGGCTGCGTCCTCGAAATCATCCACTACAGACGGTTCTTTTTCCGGAAGAACTACAGCTCCGGTTTCTACATTTGCTATGGAAACGTTGGAAATGGTATAGCTTCCCTTTGCGCCAATGCCTACTACATCAAATACAATTTCCATCAATGAAGCTGGATTAATGTCCTTGTATGCCACCTCAAAGGAATGCTCATACGTTTCTCCGCTGCTCTGGAAATCCGCCTGTTTTAACTCTTTGATATCGCTGCTGGGCGTCCAGGTCCAATCAGCGCCGGTTTTTATAATAGACTGCAATTTCAGATAATTGCCTTCTGTTGCGAGACTATCATATAACGCTTCATCTACACTGATAGTTCCTCTCAAAACACAGTTTTCTGCCACACTGACATTCAATGAATTGGCATAATCGTATGTAAACTCAGATTTTTTATCCCAGTCCTCAGCATCTAATGCAGAGAAATCTACTTCCTGCGCATCCGATACTTTTGTGCTTTCATAGATAACCGTCTCATGGGTTTGCTGTACTTCCGTCAGCGCCACGTCTGATATTGATACGGCTCCGTTAAAACCGCTGCCTAATATTTCAAAATAAATACCCTTTAATGCAGCCGGCTCTATATCCTGAAAAGAAATAGAAATTTCTGCCTGATAGGTTTCCCCCACCTGTTGGAAACTGTCTTTCGTCAGCTTCTTAATATCCTGGCTGTCATTCCAGGTCCAGCTATCCCCCAGTTTTACAACACCCTGCAGTTCCAGAAAGTCATCCTCTCCATCCAAAGAAGCATAAGCCGCACTGTCTAAGGATACCTTTGCCGTCATGGTAAATTTCTCTGTAACTGTCACATCAGAAATACTCTCATCATAAGCAAGCTCTTTCTTATCATTCCAATCCTCTTCCGGTAAATCCAGCGTATCTGTTGTCTTTACCACCGTATTAGAATAGAAAGCTCCTGCTTCCGCTTTTGTATCTGCTGCCTCTTCTAATTCGTCTGTCTCTGCTTCATCTGTCTCCTCTATCTCTTCTGTTTCTGCTGTCTGCGAGGATTCTGTCTCCGCCTCTGTGGTGGTTTCCGTCATTCCCTCTGCCTCTGCCTCCGCCTCTGTGATGGCTTCCGTACTCTCAGAGACTTCGGTCATTTCTGTTGTCTCCACCGCCTTCTCCGTCTCGGTGGTTCCTGTCACTTCTTCAGCATAAACCGTGATTCCGGTTTCCGGCAGGCAAAGAGACGATATTGTCACTGCCGCCGCCATTCCCATGGCTGCCATTCGTTTCAGCAAAATTTTCTTCTTCATGCGTTCCTCCTGTGCTTACTTTATTTTTCGCGCATTAAGCTAATTTTAGTTTACCTTATAAAATTAACTTTCTCTGCTTGTTATTTATATTAATTTAAAAATTATCTAAAGGATATATCTATTTTTCATGATTTTACCAACTATTTTTCGTCATTTTTCACAATATCTTCTGTTTTTTTGTTTATTTTTACCTTTATTTCAGTATGTGTAAAAGCTAAAAAAGATTAAAAATAAACATATTGCACAATTTCCTTTTTTCTGTTCTTTCCACTACAAATACCGACCTGATATCTAAGACGCTCCCGGCTACTTTTCTCTGTTTATAAACTTTTAATAATTCCTCAATCCCTTTATTTTCCAAGGTTTTTTGCGCATTGTTAGCACTCATTCAAAAAGAGTGCTAATTTTCTATTGACTTTTCAAAATTGCAGTTATAATATCTTATTTATGAAGAAATTTTGCAAAGGAGTGTTTTATTATGGCAAACAAACATGGAAATCTTTCAATCGACAGTGATAACCTTTTTCCTATCATAAAAAAATGGCTGTATTCCGACCATGACATTTTCTACCGTGAGTTAATCTCCAACGGCTGCGATGCCATCACGAAGCTGGAGAAGTTAGAAATGATGGGCGAGTACCAGTTCCCGGCTGATTACAAGAAGAAAATCGAAATCATTGTAAACCCGGAGGACAAAACTTTAAAATTCATTGATAACGGTCTTGGCATGACCGCCGACGAGGTGGAGGAATATATCTGCCAGATTGCTTTTTCCGGCGCAACGGATTTCATTGAGAAATACAAGGACAAGGCAAACGACGACCAGATTATCGGTCACTTTGGTCTTGGCTTCTACTCCGCTTTCATGGTAGCCGACCAGGTCACCATTGATACCTTATCTTATAAAGAAGGCGCTGCCCCGGTTCACTGGAGCTGCGACGGCGGCACCGATTACGAGATGGAGGACGGCACCAAAGACACCATCGGAACGGAAATCACCTTATACTTAAACGAGGACTGCCTGGAATTTGCCAATGAGTACCGTGCAAGAGAGGTCATTGAAAAATACTGCTCTTTCATGCCTACCCCGATTTTCCTTAGCAAAGCGAATGCAGAGACAGAATACGAAACCATCGACGCCGCTGACAAATTAGATACCGACACCGTGGTGGAGACGATTCATGAGGAAGCGAAAACCGAGGAAAAGGAAAACGAGAACGGCGAGAAAGAAATCGTGGAGGTTTCCCCGGCAAAGGATAAATTAAAAATCGTAAAACGTCCGGTTTCGTTAAACGACACCAACCCCTTATGGGCGAAAAATCCAAACGAGTGCACCGACGAGGAATACAAGGCATTTTACCGCAAAGTGTTCTTAGATTACAAAGAGCCGTTGTTCTGGATTCACTTAAATATGGACTATCCCTTCAACCTGAAAGGTATTTTGTACTTCCCGAAAATCAACACCGAGTACGATTCCATCGAGGGAACCATCAAATTGTATAACAACCAGGTATTCATTGCCGACAATATCAAAGAGGTCATTCCGGAATTTTTAATGCTGCTTAAGGGCGTTATCGACTGTCCTGACCTGCCTCTTAACGTTTCCAGAAGCGCTCTGCAGAACGATGGCTTTGTAAAGAAAATTTCCGAGTACATCACGAAAAAGGTTGCCGACAAGCTTATCGGCATGTGCAAAACTGACAAAGAGAATTATGAGAAATACTGGGACGACATCAGCCCGTTTATCAAATTCGGCTGTTTAAAAGACACCAAGTTCTGCGATAAGATGAACGACTATATTTTATTCAAGAACTTAGAGGACAAATATTTAACGCTGCCGGAGCTTTTAGTGAAAGAAGAAAAACCGGAGGGTGAAGAAAATGCAGAGGCAGAAGTCGTGGATAAAGACGGCAATCCGGTAGAGAACGCTGCCAGCACCACCGGCGATGCCGATGGTGCGGAAGAAAAGGACGAGCGCAAGGTTGTCTACTACGTTACCGACAAGCTCCAGCAGGGACAGTATATTAAGATGTTCAAGGAGCAGGGAATGGATGCTGTCATCTTAGACCACAACATTGACACCTCTTTCATTTCCCAGTTAGAGCAGAGAAATGAAACCTATAAATTCATGCGTATTGACGCAGATGTCACCGAAGCCTTAAAGGACGAGACGGACGTTACGGATTTGAAGGCAGAAACCGATACCTTAACCGAAGTATTCAAAAAAGCACTGAACAACGACAAGCTTACCGTTAAGGTAGATAAGTTAAAGGACGCTTCCATTTCCTCCGTCATCACCCTCTCCGAGGAAGGCAGACGTATGCAGGATATGATGAAAATGTACGCGATGGGCGGTATGGGCGGTATGGACCCGAATATGTTCGCTGCAGACCAGACCTTGACCTTAAATGCCAACAACGACCTGGTAAAATACATTTTCGAAAACAAGGATTCCGAGCACGTTCCAATGTTCTGCGAGCAGCTCTACGATTTGGCAATGCTCTCAAACCAGCCGCTTTCCGTAGACGCCATGACAAAATTTGTGGAGCGCAGCAATAAGATTATGATGCTTTTGACAAAATAATTTTCCCTGGGAAAATATTTCATGCTGCGGAAAATTTGTGCTTTCCGTATTTTGTAACATTTTCTCAAAATAGCAAAGAGGAACGAAAAAAGTTTTGTTATATAAACTTTTTTCGTTCCTCTTATTCTTACAATATCTTTTCCTGCTATTTTAGAAATGGCACAGTACACTAGGTATTACTTCCGGCACTGCCCGCCTCTCCCGCTTCCCCAATGCTGTTTCTCAGCTCATCAATCTCAAGCATACGCCCGGCGCAGACCTTGTCCTGCTCGATGGCGCTTAAAATCCGATTGATGTCCTCCGGGGAAAACATGGAAATCGCCCTGGACAAATCACTGATGTTATCCCGGTTGACCTTCAGACAGCCGCCCTCCGACAGGGGAATGATAAGCACATTGTCCTCATCTGACATATCCCCTAAACAGAGCGCCTGATGTTCATTGTCACAGTAAAACGCCACACCGTTATACACAATCATATTGCTTTCATCCGCAAGATAGGAATAGGGGGCTTTCTTTTCCGTCTCCACCTGCTTTGACATCACATCACTGTCAATAAGATTTCCCTCCGATTTCAGCGTCGCCTTCATCCGCCCTGCGCAGGCAAGGTATTCCTCCTGGTTGAGCATACCGATTTCCTTTAATTCCTGTGATAAAATCTGGTGCCCAAAGGTATCTTTTCCGGATTCCTTCTCCGCCTGCAGGCTGTTTGCCCGCCTCTGCGCCATCTTCTGATATGCCGTACTGTCTGCCGCCGCAATTCCTGTTACTGCCATAACCGTTCCTCCCTGTCTTTTTTCTTTTTATCGGCTGAATTTCCCGGAAAAATCAGTTTTTTCTCTGTTTTTACCGGCAAACTATGATTGCCGACCACATTTTCCGTCAGAACGTTTTCCGGGCTCTATCTATAATACGACTTGGAACTCAAAAAAGTTGCAGCTTCCCTATAATTTTTGCAATAATAATTCATACAGATTTTTTTCTCCGGGGTAACAATGCGCATCTCATCTCTGCGGTAGGCGACTATTCTGTTGCAGGATAAAATTTTTTCATTGGCACAGCAATACACCTCTCCAAAGCTATTGCGGAATACAATGCCATCTTCAAACAACACCAGCATCCAGTTTTTCTGATACAGGAAAAACATCAGCGCCATGGCAAGAAACGCCAGCATTAATACGGCAAAAACAGTAAAAAATGCCACCTGCCCTTCCATTAAAAAGCGGTAAGACACTAATGCAAACATGATGGTACAAAGCAGACTGATTTCCATCAGAAAGGAATAGATGTAGGTATTATAACGGCATACAATCCCTTCCCTCCGCCCTAAGATTCTCTCCGCCTCCTCCGGCAGGCGGCTCATACCCAAAATCCTGCTTATCAGGAACGGTAGCGCAAAAAACAAAATAATAACTGCTGCTCCAATGACATTGCTCATTTTCATCTCTCCTCTTCTGCGGGTTTTCCCCCGCTCTAAGGCATTATAATCTTATTCAGAATTCCTGTCAAATGAGCAATGGCAACGCCATAGTTTGTCATGGGAATCCCCTGCCCCCTCGCCCGCTCAATTCTCGAAAGCACATATTTCCGGTTAAACATACATGCCCCGCACTGAATGATTAAATCATATCCCGACAAATCCTCCGGAAAATCCGTGCCGCTGACTAAATCCACGGTAAGCTCCTCTCCCACACGTTTTTTCAGCATTTTGGGAATTTTCTCCCTGCCGATATCCTCCTTTAAGGGCGCATGGGTACAGCATTCCGCAATCAGCACCTTCGATTCGGGTGTCAGGGAATCTAAGCTTTTCGCCCCCTCCACATAATAGGGCAAATCTCCCTTGTAGGCTGCAAAGAGGACGGAAAAGGAAGTCAGCATACTTTCCTTTGGCTTATGCTCATAGACATAGCCAAAAACCTGAGAATCAGTGATAATCAGCTTCGGCGGTTTTGCCAGTGCCTCTAACGCCGCAAGCATTTTATCCGTGGTGACGCTCATCACCAGACATTTTTTATCCAGCAACTCCCGAATCGTCTGCACCTGGGGCAGTATCAGACGCCCTTTGGGTGCCTGAATGTCCTGGGGCATGACAAGGAGCACTAAATCTTCTTCCCCCACAATATCTCCGGTAATGAACTGACTGCCGTAATTTTCCGGAATGAGCCTTGCTAACGCCTCCTTCACCTGCTCCATTCCCTCCCCGGTTTTCGCACTGATAAGGAGGGGCGGTGTTTTCGTCTCCGCTTCAATGGCGGCGGCTATCGCCTCTGTGTTTTCCAGAATATCGGATTTATTTACCACAAAAAGTACTGGGGTATTCCGCTCCTTAAAAAAGCGGAACCAGGAAAATTCTTCCTCCAAATCCTCATCTGCCGCCACAAGCACTGCCAACTCTGTCTTTTCCGCCGCCAGCCTTGTCTTTTCCGCTCGGCGTTCCCCTAGCTCTGTCTCATCATCAAAGCCTGCCGTGTCAATGATGACGCAGGTGCCTAACGGGCTGATTTCCATGGGCTTATACACCGGGTCCGTGGTGGTTCCCGCCACATCCGCCACGATGGAAACCTGCTGTTTTGTGAATGCGTTGATAAAAGAAGATTTTCCGCTGTTGGTTTTTCCAAAAATACCGATATGCAGACGGCTGCTGCCCGGTGTTTCATTTAATGTTACTGCCATATGTCTCTCCATTTCCTTTTACGAAATTTCCCCTTGTTCGTATTCTCAACCATGTTTCAAATATAAATTTGCACCGCTGACACAGTCAGACAAGAATTTATCTTGTAAAAATTCTTATGCAGACATATGCAAACGCAAACTCTTATCAAAAACGGAAGTCCCGCTTGCCCTCTGCAATGTCGTGAATGTGGTCGGACGCCGTCTGTTTTACCTTGGGATTCGGAATCTTCTCTAACTCCCGCTCTATTAATTCCATGCCGATTTTTCTGGTTTCCTCGCTGGCATAATCCTCTAAGTACTCCTTTAAGGTCATCAGCGCATTGGGGTGACAGCAGTTTAAAATCTGCATGTTTTTACACAGCTCCATAAACCGGTCCCCGGTTCTGCCCTCTCTGTAGCAGGCGGTGCAGAAGGATGGAATATAGCCTAATTTTATCAGCCAGTTCACCACCTCGTCTAAGGTTCGCTGGTCACTGACATCAAACTGCTCGCTGGTCACTTCCTCTTTTATCTCCGGCTCGGCATAACCGCCCACGCTGGTTCTTGACGCCCCGCTGATTTGGGACACGCCTAAGGGCAGTACTTTTTCCCGCACCGCCTGGCTCTCCCTGGTGGAAATAATCATTCCGGTATAAGGAACAGCTACACGGATAAGGGCGCAGATTTTCGCAAAGGTTTCATCATCAATGCTGTTGTCAAAGGCAGACGGGTCGATATCATCCGCATGTTTTATTCTGGGCACGCTGATGGTGTGGGGACCTACGCCGTGGACTGCCTCTAAATGCTCTGCGTGCATCAAAAGCCCGGCAAACTCATAGCGGTACTTATCCAGCCCGAAGAGCACGCCTAAGCCCACATCATCAATACCGCCCTCCATGGCTCTGTCCATAGCCTCCGTATGGTAAGCATAGTCGTGCTTGGGTCCTGTGGGGTGCAGTTCTTCATAATTTTGCTTGTGATAAGTCTCCTGAAACAGAATATAGGTTCCAATCCCCGCTTCCTTTAACTTGCGGTAATTTTCCACGGTGGTTGCCGCAATATTTACATTGACGCGGCGGATTGCCCCGTTCTTATGCTTGATACTGTAAATGGTTTTGATACACTCTAAAATGTACTCAATGGGGTTATTCACCGGGTCCTCCCCCGCTTCAATGGCAAGACGCTTGTGCCCCATGTCCTGCAGAGCCGTCACCTCTTTTACAATATCCTCCTGGGTCAGCTTCTTTCTGGCAATGTGCTTATTTTTCAAATGATACGGACAGTAGACGCAGCCGTTGACACAGTAATTGGACAGATACAACGGCGCAAACAGCACAATTCGGTTGCCGTAATAATCTTTTTTAATCTGCTCCGCCAGCTTGTATACCTCCTCTGTTTTTTCCGGGATTTCACATGCCAACAGCACGGAAGCCTCCCTGTGGTCTAAGCCCTTTCCCAGTTTTGCCTTTGCGATAATCTCGTCAATCAGCGCCACATTGTCTTTATTGGCGTCCGCATAGGCTAAAGTTTCCCTGATTTCCTCGTCGGAGATAAATTCCTCCGCTTTCATGGATGTTACATTGTACATACACTTTTTCCTCGTATTATAAAGTAGTAGTGTTTATAGTCCCTCTCCAAGGACTGTATGCTATACTGTTGGAGATACTGTGGTTTGGTTCTATTTTCCTACCACCCGATGGTTTAAGAAAGGCTCCA
>Ga0129308_1001332_pt1 | contig 26344 bp, 39 predicted proteins | sample L827metagenome_FD_94440 | JGI IMG/M metagenome (GOLD analysis project Ga0129308, IMG submission 94440) | Ring-tailed lemur group fecal microbial communities from Wisconsin, USA - L827 metagenome | ecosystem: Host-associated > Mammals > Digestive system > Large intestine > Fecal | place: USA...
ATATAACTCCTGCAAGGTTATCACAAATAAGCCTAAAAAATACGCGCCCGGCTGTCCTGCGAGAAGTGCCCGGCGCAAAAGCCCAAAATCTGATATGCGCTCGAAATCATCCCTGCTGCCATATCAATCTTGTTCCGGGTTTCCGGGTCTGTCACTTCCGCAAGGGCCGCTTTGAACGCCTCCTCCGCCTCTGTGACCTCCGGCACGTCGAACTTCTCCACCAGTTCCTCTGCTCTCGGAGAGGTGGCGAGATTGCGTAAGTACGCCGTGTGCCTCTCCCAGCGTTCCTGCGGGGTAGGCTGGGGCGGTTGCATTCTCGAACACCAACGGGCATAAAAGTCGTCAGCCATTGTGATACCTCCTGTGGGTTTCTTTTTCTTCTTTTTCTTTCTATACTCTACTTCCCTTTACTTTACTATCCTTTACTATACTTTGCGGCTTTCTGCTGCCGCAAATCCGGCTGTCAGCCGTTTATGTACTCTTGCCGTTTCGTAAACGCCGTTCCCGTGGTATTTTCTCCCCGGAAACTGCCGTAATCGGGTTTTTCTCCGGGCGAAACGGAAACGGGAAAATCGAATTATTTGCCTATTCTCTCGCTGATTTTTTAGAAAAATAGAGGCCAAAGAAAAAATAGTATTTCCGTCTCGGTGATTTTCGGGAGTTTCCTCCCCGTAAATCGCCGCTTTTTTATTCTTCCGGTTCCGTGGCCTCCATGTCGATGCAGTTCATGGCCCGTTGCCGGGCGATATACTGCTCCTCTCCCACGGCCTCAAGCTGGTTCTTGTGCGTGAGGAGCATAACCGTGCCACCGTAGGCCTGTACGACAAATCCGTACTGCACCGCAAGGCCAACTACCTCGCTCCAATGGCTGTCCAGCTCCTTGAGCTTGTCCTTATTCACTGCCATTCCGCCCTGCCTCCTCTGCGAGCTGTTTCATAGCCCGGAGTACCGTGTCCGCTTTCTTGAACGCCTCCGTGAGCTTGTCCGTCATTCTCCTGCCCTCCTCGCTGCCTTTTTGGTCTTTACGACGTAAACCGCCTTATCGACGCGGTAAACGTCGAAACGCTCTTGCAGCTTGTTCGTGTTCCTGTAGTTGCGCAGCGTGTCGTACCTGCGCTTTGCGTCCTTTTCGGTGTCGTACTCGATGCACATATTCTTCTTCTGGCCGTCCGCCAGAAAAGCGATAAGCGCGAGCGTTTCCTCGCTCTTGCCGCCCGCTCTGCCTCTGCGCTCCGGCAGGTCTTTGATGTCGTATGTAATCTTCATTCAGCATACCTCCGTTAAATAGGGTGTGTAGTCGAGGTTGTCCTCTGTGATGATGTCGCTCCACGTCAGTCCATCGGTGCCGGGTACGGGGTCGTCGAGGCTAACCGTCTTTATCCGTCTGCGCTGCTTCCTCCGCTCGTTCCCGACGGCAGAGCGCATGGCGTTCCACGCGACGGTGGTAAACTCGTAGCGGTAAAGCCGGGGCTTTCTAAACCAGTTTTCGACGGTGAGCAGGTAGCGGAAAATAACCACGTCAAACCATTCATCTTCCGGGAGCTTTTGCGCTCGGAGGAAACTTCCTACAATCCAGAAATTTGTCTCTGCAACGGCCCGTTCCTCCGGCGTGAGGGGTTTAAGAGCCGCCCGCATACATTACCCCCCCCGCGATTTTCGCCTTGGTGAGCTGTCTCTCGTTCATACCGCCGCCTCCTCTGTCAGTCTCTTTGTGGGGTCAAATTCCTGCCCATCCTCGTAGCCCTCTCTCATGGCTTGAATTTCGCTCATGTGTTCCGGGGCCGAAAGTTCCTTGAACACGCTGCCCTCGCCCATTTCGGCGGCCATGTCCTTGACCTCCTGCGGGATAACGAGTACGAGGCCCCATTCCTGATTTTCCTGCGTCTGCCTCTCAAACATCTCCGCAACGCCTCTGGCGAAGCCATAGCCGTATGCGTCGCACATCTTTCCGAGGTGCTTGCCCGTGTAGATGCCCCGGTACTCCTTGCGCATGGCCTTGCAGTGCGCGAGAACGCAGTCCACGGCGTATTTGAATATCCGCTCGCATACCTCGAAATCGTCCTCGAAGCCGATAAAGCCGATTTCCACCGTCTGCATCCCGCGCCGCTTGCTCCTGAAAGCTGTGCAACAATGGCTCTCCGCAATGGTGGCCGAGAGGTCAACCATCCACCCGTTGAGGCGTTTTGTGCAGGTCACTCCGACGAGGGCTTTCTTCACCTTGAGCTTTTCCGGCTCTGTGCAGTCCTCCTCCCGGAGCTTATGCTCCGCCATGAGCTGTCGGGCCTTGAGGAGGGCGGCCTTTGCCTCCGCCTCTACCGGGCTTTCCGCCAGCGCGAGGAGCTTTCTGATCTTCTCCTTATAGTCTGTCGCCATGCTCTTTTCTCCTTTCCAGCTCTGCGCAGATGGCCTCATACCGTTCTTTAGCTCGCTCCCAAGCCTTGTTGTCACAAAGGCGGGCCTTTCTCATTCCTGCGCCCCAGCCCTCTCCGGGCTTTTCGGTTTCGGCCCGGTATTTCTCCTCCGCTGCGTCACGCATTTTTACGAGCGTTGCGGTCTTGTAGCGGCTATAGTCGGCCATTTTCCCTACCTCCTCCCGGCTCCGAGCGCACAATGACGGCTGTGCGCCCGGTGTCGTGATAATGCTTGTCCGCTGTCTTGATGGCCTCCGGCGCGGTCAGCCCGCGCTTTATGAGCTGCATTTCGCCGTCCTCGCGCTTGCCGTAGACCGCGAGCGTTCCATCAGCCATTTTTCTTGTTCCTCCTATCGTCCAACGGGCATCGGAGCGTAACCCTGATTTCAGCGCACCAGTGGGGCGCGCACATACAAGCGTCGTATAGAAGCCCTCTTGGGTCGATGCTATAGTCTGCGCACCGTTGATAATATTTGCAATCCTTGCATTTTATGATGTCAGCCATGCGCCTCAACCTCCCTCCGGGCCTCCTCGATGCGCTCCTCAAGGCGTGATTTGCAGATGCAGCGGTTGACGTTCTCTTTGTAGAAGCAGTAGCCGTCAAACTGCCAGTAGCCTCCACCAAGGTCGTGGAACGTGGCGTAGGTGGGCCTGTAGGCTCCGCGTTCGTCTCCCTCATGGCTGTACGGCTCTCCGGCCTGCGTACAGAACGAAAGCAGGAGGACGGGCGGAACGCTGTCCACAAAGTGCTGTACCATGTCGTCGTCTACCTTGTCGCCGGGGAAACAATATTCCTCGAACGTCCGCAGCCCGCTCTCCCGCCAGCCCTTGAGGGTCTTAACCGGGTATCTGTCGGTGATGCGCTTGCGCTCCGCCCGCACCGTCTCAAGGATGGCGAGCCGCTGCTCCGGGGTGAGCGTTTCGTCGTCCCCGTTGCCGCACGGAAAAGCCTTGATACCGAAAATCAGCAGGTCAACGTCCACCACGCACGTCGTTATGTACTGGCCCCTCCGGGTGATGTCGTACTCGACGGCCTCTCTGCTGCCCTGTGAGCCGCGCAAATACCTGTACTGTGTCATTTACCAATCCCTCCTGCAAATCTCCGTGACGGCCTTTTCAATGCCTCTCTTGAGCCGTGGGTCGCCCAGCACCTCCTCCGCCGTGTAGCCCAGCGCGTCCAGCGTGTCCTCCGTATCCCTCGTATAGCCGTATTCGTGATTGTCAAGCTCATAGAGGAACATCTCGTAGATAAAGCCCTCCCCGGTCGTGTCCTCCGCAATGGCCGCCTGCATTTCTGCGTCGTGGCGGGCGCGGGTCTTGTGCAGGAGGTCAGCGTCTTTTTTCTGTATGTACCCGCCGTAGCCGATGGAATAAATCTTGTCGAGGTCTGCCTGCTTGTGGGCGTTCAGGCCCCACCGCTCCATCATCTCCTCGAATTGCTTGCTGCCAAATGCGAAGCCGAGCGGCAATGCGTTAAATTCTTCCTGCTGCCTCTGGCGCAGCTCTGCGTATCTGTTACTCATGGTCTGTTCCCTCCAAATCTGTATCGTGTGTCTCGTAGTAGCGGATAAGGGCTTTCAGCCCGCCCGCGTCGATGGTGAGCGTGTTGGTGTCGCCATACCAATGGCTCAACCGCGCCCCGTAGTGTTCCTCGCTCCTGCTGGTTTCGTGGGCCAGCATCCGGCGGAGCTGCTTGACCTTGTACTCGTCCATTCTCGTCACTCCTCTACAAAGGCTACCGCCATACCGCTGTCGCTGTATGTTCCTACGAGTACCCGGCCCTCTGTGCCGCCCGGCGTAAGCTCGTAGGCCGCCGCCTGTTCCGGGCTGATTGCCTCCTTGTACTCGATGTACCCCCAAGCCTCCCGGCCTATCTCCTCGCAGTAGATTTTGCCGTCGAAGTTGGCGATGGTTTCCGTGCCGCCCTGCCGGGGATAAGTCCCCGGCCCAAACGGGCGTTGAGTGCTGTAGTATCTCATTCGTCCTCGTCCTCCTCTCCGTCGATGTCCTCCGCCATGTTGATGTCCTGCTCCGTGATGCTGCCGTATGTATAGCCGTTGTCATTGCGGAGGTAGATGGGGCGGTCGCTGTCGAACTCCTCAAGGATTTCGATAAGCTCCCCGACGGTAAGTGTCCGTCCGCACTGGTCGGGGCCGTAGCCGTTTCTCTTGCCCTCAATGTAAAGTGCTTTCATAGCGTTTTCCTTTCTGCCCTGCCATCATCAGGCCGGGTAGGGCGGCTCCCGGCGACGGGCATACGGCCCGTTTCGGCTATTTGATTTTTTCTATGATACACTCGCCCCATTGTCCAGCAATCAAGGCTCTTGCGCCGCGCTCTGTCCCTGCACGACCTACCGGGGTTTTGTGGACGATGTTACCTTTCTCGTCCCTAAGAACTCTAAAAACTCTGTACATTTTGTATCCTTTCTCCCCGTTCTGCCGATAGGTCAGCAAGTCCCGTTTTGCGTCAACCTCGTTTCACGTGAAACTATTTCGCTCCATTTTGGGGCGTTTGCTTGTAAAAAAATTTACGCCGCTTTCCGGCTCGCGTAGGTGCCGGAGATATTCAAGAAGATGTACCAGTAGCCATCTGCCGTTTCCTCGACACCCCAGCTATAGGTGCCGTCCTTGGAGAACTCCTTGATCTCCTCCGGGTCGTTCGACCAAGCGGGTTTCCAGCCTGTCGTGTCCTCGAAGCAGCCATCCTCGCAGGTTTCTCTCATGCACTCCACCCACCCAGTGATGTCGCCGTGTACCTCCCTGAACGCCTTTTCAAAACGCCGGAGGGCCGTCTTGTAGCTCTTGCATTCTGTGAACATATCAACCGAGACTTTCCATCCATCGTCGATTGCTACCGGGATTTCCTGATAGTCGCTGGGGTTCTCGAACGTCTCCGTCCACCGCTCGTATTCATCGTAGCTGCTGAACTTCATCATTGTTGTGTCCTCCTTAAATTCTGTTGAGGGCTTCTGTAGCTCTCTTGAAGCAGGTTTCTTTATTTTTTACCGTATTTCCATATTCACGGCGGTTCTTTCTTTTCCCGTTTGCATCAAAAACCATGTACATAACGCAATTATCATCGAGAATACATATTACTTTCCAGCAACTAAATGCTGTTCCCTCATAATATTCGTTAAACATGGAGTTTTGCGTCTTTTTAAGTTCCAACATATTCTTTTCCTCCTTGTCCCGTTTCGGGGAACTGTCTTTGTGTTTTCCTTGACTGTGATTACATTATAGTCCCTATTTGGGGCAAAGTCAACCATTTTTCCAAAATATTTTTCAAAAATGCCACGTTTTGGGGCATTTTGTTGACTGTGCTGTATCAACCATAGTAATCAGGTAGGAAATTGTGGACTGTGCCCCATTTCGGGCAAAAAAATAAAGCCCCTCCCACGGATTTCTCCATGAGAGGGGCCGGGCCGCCCGTCCGGGGTGGCCTATTTTATTCTGTCTGCGGCGCAGCAGGCTCGGAATTGAGCTGGCTGATCGCCGTCTGCGCAATGGTCGCTGCCGTGGCCGCTGCTGTGCTGGCCGCGATAGCGGTGGTGTCGGTGCCGCTTTCCAGCACCGGGAGGCCGATGGTGAGCGGTGCCTCGATTTTCTGCTTGCGCACCTCCGCCTCGATTTTGGTCGTCAAATACTCCTTGATGTCGCCGTAGGCCGCCTCAATAAATGACTGCGCCGCCGGACTGATGGAGGCAAGGCAAGCGGCGAGGGCTTTGCTGGCCGCCTCCGCCTGCGCCTCCTTGGTAAAGCTGCCGGACTGTTTCAGCGCGTCCACATAGGTCTGGCTGGTAGCCGATACCGCGTCGGAAATGGCCTTGGCAATCTCCTTGATGTAGCCCTGCGCCTTAATGTCCTCCGTCTCCGCCGCCGCGTTGTCTCCGGCCTTGCGAATGAGCAGGATAACGTACCCGGTAATCACCGGGACGGCTGCCGTGACGACCGCAAAAAGCAAATTCATCAAAAACTCCTGCATGATGTTCCCTCCTCTTAATTCGGGAGCTTCAACACCTGTCCGGGGTGGATGGTGTCGCTGGTGAGGTTGTTGAGGCTCTTAATCTCCTTGTACCTGCCGCCGTCCCCGAGCTGCTTTGCAGCAATGGCCCAAAGGCTGTCGCCGCTCTTGACGGTGTATGTCTTTGTGGCCGCTGCGCCGCTGGCCGCGCCGGAGATGTCCGCCGCGTCTACCCAGCCGTAGACGGTGCTGCCGCCGCCGCTCACGGCGACGAGGTGGTACGGGTGCTTGCTCTTGCCGAGCTGGTAAATCTGCGTGATTTTGGCCTTGCCGGGCTTGCAGGCCGGGCCGCTGGCCGCGTTCGCGCTGGTGTAGTGCTTGCTGCCCGTGAAATCAACCACGTCGCCCACCTTGTGGGTGCCGGAGGCCGTGGCCCCGGTGCCGCCGCCTGTGGTGGTGCCGCCGCTGGTCGCCTTGCTACTGTACTTGGGTACGCCATACCCCCGGATATACCGCCCGTTGACGGTGAGTGTGCGCCGCTTCACGCTGTCGGAGTAGTTGCCCTCAATGACCGTAATGGTCTGCCCGCTGACCTTTTCCACGATGCCAACATGGTCTGCGCTGCCTGTGCAGTCTCCAACTCCGCTGTCGTCCCAATCGTAGAAAACGTAGTCGCCGGGGGAGGGAACATAAGCGTCGTTCTCCTGCCAGCTCCCCAGCCCCTTAAAGAGCTGGATATGCTTCTCGCACCCGCACTCTGTCGGGATAATATCGGTCAGCTCCGCCGCAATAGCGACCGCGCTGGCGAATGTGCTACACCATGCGTCCGTGTACTTCACCGCGTAACCTCTGGCGAGGGGCTTGTGGCTGTTGTAGAGGTCGATGATTTTCTTGTGGCTCCCGTCGCTCTCCTTGCAGCCGAGGTAGCTCTGCGCAATGCTCACTACCTTTTGTCTCAATTCCTGTTCTGTCATGGTCTTGCCTCCGTTTCCGGGCGTGGTGGCTGTGGCCGCGTACTTGTTGTAGTAGCTCTGGCCGTAGCCCGCCCTCTTGGTCTTTACCGCCTCGCTTTGGTCTGCCGGGCGTTCGTAGTTGAGGAGTACGCTGTCGCTGGCCGCCCTCACGCTGCCTGTGGTCTTGAGGGTGTTCAGCACCCCCTTGTACCCCTCCGAAAGCTCCTTGTATAAAAAATCGAGCTGCATCTCCAAGTCCCCGATGGACTTGCCTGCCGCCCGTGCAAACGCAAGCATATTTTGTTTTCGGCTCCAATACGTCCACTGGGCGAGGCCGTAGCCCGCGCTGTCGTGGACGAAGTTGCCGTAGCTCCCGCTGTCTACCGCCGCCGTATAGCTGTCGTCCGTGTAGCCCAGCTTTCGCTCGTAGCTGTTCTGTAGGTTCTTTGGGTTGAGTGCGCTCTCCGCGTTGAGGTTTCCCATCAGGCCCGCCGCGCCCGCCTTGCTCAACCCCTTTCCGACGAGGTAGTTCCAGATTTTCTCCTCGTTCGTCGCTCCTGTCAGCATTTCCGCTCCTTTCTACTGGCCCACGTCCGGCGGCTCCTCCCGCTCCGGCTCCGGCCCTGTGGTGCCGTCCTGCGCGGTGGTGCCGGGCTTGTCCGGCCAGTGGTTGTTCTTGCTCAAATTCTCCACGGCGGATTTGATGCAGTACGCCAGTACCACACCAATAATCTCCGTGACCGCCACCTGCGAGAGGCTTTCCGCAATCTGCGGATGGTCGAGGTAGGCGAGGACATAGCTGCACCATACCCACGCAAATCCGTTTCCGAGGCAAATCCAAATCACCTTTTTTGTGGTTTCCGTCCTTTTCTTCTCCGTAAGCCCCGCGCCTGCGCGGAGGGCTTTCACCCTCCGGCGCAGGCGGCTAATCGTGCTTTTGCAGAGGAGGAGGCTAACTAAAGCCCCCGCGAAAAAGGCGGCCACAATCATCAATCCGATTTTCATGGCCGCCTCCTCACATCCCTATCTGCGTGAAAAGAAAACCGAGGACAATGCCCGCAACTGCCGTGACTACGTAGCCGACGACCTTGCGCCACATCTCCCCGTCGCGGCCCTCAAGGACTTCCAGCCGCTTTCCTTGCTTCTCCTGCTCTTTCACCATGCTCTCCATGCTTGTCGCCAGCTTCTCCACCGAAGTCGTCAGCGAACTCATTTCCCGCACGTTCTCCTCAAGCAGTTCGATACGCCTGTCCTGCCGCTTGTTCTCCTCCTCAAGCCGCTTGCGGAACTCCTCATGTTCCGCCCTTGTGATTGGTGTGTCCACGCTCTACCTCCTTTCCCGCCTCCTGCGTAGTAAGAGTAAGAGGGAACGCGCCTGCGCCCCCTCTCCGTCATTCTCCGATGATTTCCGCCCGCTCCGCAGCAGCCGCCTCCATCTTCTCGGTCAGGCCCTCCACCGCCCCAAGCTGGGCCAGCGCGTCGGCCAGTACCTTGATGATGTCTGCCTGCTCCTTTACGAGCGCGGTCAGCCGTTCCGTCAGCTCCGCCGCCGTCATGCCGCGTACTCCTCGCCAGTGATCTCCGCGTACTTGTCCGCAGTAATGGCCTCGCGCTCCACGCGCCCAGCCAGCACCGCCTTGACCCCGCTCTTGCGGGAGGCCGGAACTTCCGCCCAGCTCTTTGTGCCTGCTACCAGTCTGTTAGCCCAAATCTCGTTCATCAGTTTTCACCTCCGTTCATTCCACTGTCCAGCTCGCACAGCGCGTCCTCTACGGCGGCCAGCCGCACCTCCTGCGCCGCGTCCAGCTCGCACAGGGCCTCCTCCATCGACACGATGGCCGTGTGGGTGGCCTCCTCATTCTCCACAATCCGTACCCGGTTGCGGAAAACGTACTCCGCCACGTCGCCGTGGGTGATGATGGCCTCCGGCGCGTCCGGGATGGCCGTCCCGCCCGCGAGGTTGTAGAGGTCGCCGCTCACGGCAACGCCGACAGCCTGCGCCTCCTCTGCCTCGACGTATGCGCCGCTGGCCTCGTTCATTTTGACGTAGCGCGGCTTGTCACAAAGGGCAAGCAGCACCCCGCCGCTGATGATTGCGTACATGGTCTTTACCTCCTAACCTTGATTTTCAATGCGTCCGCGAGCTTTTGCAGTTCCTCCGGCTCCGCCGCAAAGAAGTCCTCATTGAACAGAATTACCTCCAAATCCTGCCGCAGCCAATGGCCCCAATCCCGTTCCAGCATCTCGATTTCTTCATCGGTAAACCGCTGCCGCCGCCCCTCCGCGCTGTACCGCTCCCGGTTGCTGTAGGCGATAGCATAGGTCAACGCTCCGCGTTCCAGCCCCCGCCCGTCGTCATTCCGGGCGAAGTGCTTCTTTGCGTTCTCGCTGGTGCTGTAGCAGACGGGCCGACCGTCCGGCATCACAATGGAATACCCCTCCGTGTGCAGCTCCGTCCCGTATGGGATGTTCAGCCGCTCCCCGCATAGGGCCAGCTCCTTATACCTGTGGTGTGTCACGTAATTCATGCCGCTGTTCCTCCTCTCTGACTGAGCCGTGCCGTCTGTAAATCCAGCCCGCCTCCGTCTTGGTCGCTTTCATGGTGCATTTGAATTTCTTCTTCCGCGCCGCCAGCTCTGCCTCGAACAGCCGGACAAATCTCTCGTCCATAGCTCTCAAAGTGTCGTAGCTGTCGCACCGCAGCGCGTGCGCCCTCCATGACTGGTAGGATTGAAAAACATCCTCCGGGGCGAGCTTTCCCTCGTCCACCCACCGCCGGAAAATGGTGAGCTTTCGCCGCATGGCCTTTATGCTGTTCCGGCCCAGCTTCATCGTCACCTTGCCGCTCTCCTCCAGCGTTATCCGCATCTTGAGGAATGTAAAGCTGTGGTGACGGAATGGGGTGATGATGTTTTTCTTGTCGCTCATGGTTATCCCCAGCTCCTCCGCCAGTCTGTAGAGGTTCGCCTTGATGTCCTCCAACTCTTTCAGCGAATTGCTGATTACATACCCGTCGTCGTTATACCGCCCGTACCCGTGAATGCCGCGCACGTCTTTCACATAATGGTCTATCGGGCTTGCATAGTCGAGGGCGATAATCTGGCTGATCTCGCTGCCGAGGCCCACGCCGTGCGGTCGCTCCGCTGTCCTGTCGGCGGTTTTCATCCTCTGAAAATCGTCCACAAATTCGCAGAACAGGGCGTACAGGCGGTCGTCGTTGATTTTCGCCCTTGCCCTCTGCTTTATCCCGTCGTGCGGCAAGCTCGCAAAATAGCCCTTGAAGTCGAATTGGTATATCCCGCCCTCCGTCCCATACCTGCGGTAATGGTCGCGGAGGTGTTTCTTGAGCCTGTTGAGCTGGAAGTCCATCCCCTTATCTTTCAGGCACGCGCCGTTGTCGTAGATGAAGCTGCGCGAATATGCCTGCGTCAAAAGGTTGCTGCACAAGCACTTCTGTATCGCCCTCTCCTGTATCGGTAGGGCATCTGTATCCCGCCGTTTCCCATGCTCCACTGTCGTAAAGCTCTGAAATCCCCGGAATTTCCGTGTGCCGTCGTGCAGGCTGTTATAGGTGTTGAGGCTTTCGGCCAGCAGGTTCGTCTCGAAGTTTATCGTCGAGGTTTTCCACCTCGCCCCGTTGCAACACACCTTTCCGGCCTTGCAAAGGTTCTCGAACGACATCACCTCCTCGAAGCTCCCACCTCCGGCCTCCTGCGCTTTCTGCTGTCTCCGCGCTTTCCGCCTTTGGTATCTCGCCTCGCGCCTGTCTCTGCTGTTCATCTCTCTGCCTCCTGCTGCCAAGATGCAGTTTCCCCCGCGTACAGCATCAATGGCCCGGCGGGTGGTTTGCGGGGTGCATCACCTCCCGCACCTGTCCCGTCTGCCATAGCGGTTTTCTCGTAGCTGCGTAACGGCTGCTCATGTAACCGGGGCAATCTCCGCCAAAATCCCCAGCCATGCAAGTAGCGTCCGGGCCTCCGTATCGCGTGGTAAGTTTAGGAATGAAGCCCCATTTCGGGGCCAGTCTCCAAGGTGCAAATCCTCCTTTAAGTTTCGGGGCGCGGCTTCACATATTCGTTACTTGTTCTGGCCCCAATCTCTCTTAAATCCCGGCGCGAAGCCATTCGAGTAGTTCGCGTTGTTGTTGTTGCTGCTGCCGCTCGTGTTGACATTCCGGAAGTTGTTCGTGTTCGCGGCGTTGACGGAGCGGAGCCACCAGTTGCAGGCGGGCCGTCAGGATTTGCCCTAAAAAATCACGCTTTCCCGGCTGCCGCCTTTTGACGGTAGCCGTTCCAGCGTTTCTTGTCGCTCTCCATCACGCCTCGGATTTTCTTGAGGGCCGTGTTGCCCGCCTCCGTCCACGTCTGGAACGCCTGATTGTAGTCCCCCTTGTTCTCGAAGAAATTGTTTCCCTCCGCCACCAGTTCGTAGCAGAACGTGATTTCTCCCAAAAGGGCCTCCGCGCTGCTGGCCGCCATCACCAAATAGCGGTGCCGCAGCTCGTAATCGTGGCCGCTCATATCCTTGTGGACGTAGATAGCGTTCGCCTTGAGCGCGTTGGTGTAGACCTCGTTCGCCAGCTCCAACATATTGTTGGTGATAATCCACCTGTAGCCCGTCGGAAATCTTTTCACCACTCGTATCGTGACCTTGCGCAGCTCCCTTGCGTCCGCTATAAACTGCGCCGCCGCATCTTTGCGGCGGGACTTGTAGACCGACATTTTCCCGCCCTCCTTTCCGTCTGTGCGTGTTGGTCGTTTCGCTGGTAGGGGCTTTCGCCCCCACCGCTCCACTTGGGTTCCTGATTTTGGATTAGGCTACCTTAAAGCCCGGCGCGAAGCCATTCGAGTAGTACGCGCTGTTGTAGTAGCCGCTGCCGCTCGCGGTGACATACCGGAAGGTGTACGTGTACGCGGCGTAGACGGAGCGGAGCCACCAGCTGCAGGCGGTAGCCGTGTCGCTGTGCTTGTACTTGATTTTGCTGTTGCCGTTCTTGTAGTAGTCATACTGCTTTTGGTAGTTCTGCTCCGCGCTGTTCGCGCCCGAACGTGCGCCGAATACCTCGAACTCCGCCAGCAGCCAGATTTTGTCCTGCGTCGCCGTGACGTAGCTGGCTGTGTCGCTGCCGCCGCCCGTGTTGTCGCTGTACTTGGTGCAGGCCACAATCACGTTCTGCCACTCCGTCGGCATCGCGTTCAGGAACGCCGCGCAAATGGTCTGCCGCATATAGCTGCTGGCCCAGCCGCCGGAGTTGGTGTTGGACGTGTTCATCACGAAGCGGGAGCTTGCATTGTTGCTGTAGTAGCTGTTGTACCCCGCATCCACAAATGCAATATCGGTTCCGCTGGCGTTCTTGCCGAACTGGAAGTGAATGGAGTTTCCGCCCTCCACGCTGCTGTTGTGGTTGAAGCCGAGGATAAACGCATAGTAGGTGCCGTTGAGTGTCAACGCGCCCACCGTACCGTTCAGCGCAATCGGCATCTTGTCGCCCGCGCTCCAAAGGTTCGCCGCCTGCCCGGACTGTGCGGCCTGCTTGATGGTCGCCGGGGTGTTGTCCGCCAGCGTCGGGCTTGCCACCTCCACCGTCACGCTGAATGTCTTGTTTGCCGGGGCGGTGTGGTTGGTGCCCTCCGCGCACTTGACCGTGATGGTCGCGCTGCCCGTGGCCTTGCCCGTGACCGTGATGGTCGTCCCGTTCACACTCACCGTCGCAATTCCCGTATCGCTGGACGTGGCGCTGATCGCGCCGTTGCCGCTCCGGGTGGCCGTCACCGTCCCGGTGGTGGTGCCACCGCTCAAGGTCAGGCTGCTCTTGTTCAGGCTCAAGCTGCCCGCCGCCTTGTTGATTTTCCACGTGATGCTCTTTGCCGTGGTGGTGCCGTCGCTCCACTGGTAGTTGCCGCCCGGCGTGAATGTGGTGGTGTAGCTCCCCGCGTCGGTGCCCGCGTTGGTTCCTCCCATCGTCATTTTCGCACTGTCGTAGTTGCTCCATGTGGGGGACTGCTCCTCCCCGGTGTAGGTCAGGCTCCCGCTCTGCGCCGGGGTCGCCACGTTCGCCCGTCCAATCGTCCAGTTCACCGTTTTGGCCGCCGTGGTGCCGTCCGCCCACTGATACCCCTCTTTCGGCGTGAACGTGGCCGCGTATGTCCCCGCGTTGGTGCCGGAGGTCACGCCGCCAATGGTGAGCGTGTTCGGGTCGTAGTTGTTCCACGCCGGGGTCTGTGCGCTACCCGTGTAGGTCAGGCTCCCGCTCTGGCTGGGTACGCTGTTAATCGCGCTCGTCAGCTTGGTAATGGCCTCCTGCGCCTTGTCCGCCGCGTCCTTTGCGCTCTGCGCCAGCGTCCGCACGGCCTCAAGCTCCGGCCCGGAAACGCCGGGTACGTTGATATTACCGTAAGCCATATCGCCTTACTCCTTTCCGTCCGCAATCCAGTATTCCGCCGCGATAGCCGCCTCCGGGATGCTGGTTGCTCGAACTCGAATTTTGCCTGCCAGTGTTTCGTTCGTCGGGCACAGCCCGCAGGCTTTTGCTGTGTCCAGACTTCCGGGCGCAATCGTGATCTCCGCCCGGTCGCTCGCGGTCACTCCCGTCACCGCAATATCGTAGTATTTCGGGTAGCTCGCGCTGCTCGCGTCCTCACTCCATCCGCTCGTCGGGATGGTGACGGCCACCGCGTTGGTCTTATCCATTTTCCCGTTTGCCAGCTCCTCAAGAGCGTCCGCAACCGTTCCAGTGATTTCCCCAATCAGTCCCGTAACAAAGTTCCGCGAGGCCAGTGCGCAATCCCGCAATCTCGCCAATGGGTCAAATTTGTTCATGCGTCATACCTCCCGTCTTTGGAAAAAATAACAGGGCGGGGAGCTGTCTCCCCGCCCTGCCTGCTGCTTTCCGTGCGTGAGGTTACTCCGCAGCGGTGGTGCCGAACACCTCGTTCAGCATCTCCTCGACCTCCGCAGCGGTGGCCGCGCTGCCGTGCAGCACGTCCTCCGGCTCGGTGTAAACGGTGGTTTCCACGCCGTTCACCTTGACGTTGCCGTTGGTGGTGCTGGCCTCCACCTTGGTCGCGCCAGCGGCCACGCCTGCCAGCTTGGTCTTTTCCTCGGTGGTGTAGTCGTTGGAGGACAGCACCTTGCCCTCCACCTTGTCCACCTTGCCCTCAATCTCGGTGACGAGGGCGGCGGCGAGCTTGGCCTTGGTGATGGTGCCGTCAGTGATGGTCGCAGTCACCTTGTGGGTGGTGTCGTCGATGGCGATAACCACCATGTCACCCTCGACGGAGCCGGAGGTCACATACTCAATCAGGCCGCCCACGTCAATGAACAGGGGTTCCTCCACGTTCTGCAACACCAGTTTGATGTAGGTGCCTGCGGCCTGTCCCTCCGGGTTGGTGACGACGCTGCCGTCCTGCACGACCATATCCTTGGGAATGTTGATCGCGGGGCCAGCGGCTACGCCGTCTTTCTTGAGCTGGTAGATAGCAGCATACTCGCCGCTGTCTGCCGCTTTCTCGATGGTGTAGCCGGGAACGCCGATGTCCACCGCCTTGTCGGTGATGGGGAGCGCGGTGCCGTTGACCTTAACGGCGGTAATCACGTTGGGTTCGCCGCCTGCGGTCACAAGCTGGTCTACGCGGCCAGACAGGGTATTCAACTCCTGCTTGGTAGCGAAGTCCTGCTCGACGCGCTGTGCGAGAGCTTTCAAGTCTCTCAGTTTGGGGTAGTTCTCTACGTTGTAAGCCATAGTGTTTTCCTCCTTGTAAGAAAAAATTTTTATTTTATTTATCGGGTGGCTTGCCCGGTAAATACTCTGTTATTCGCCCTCGGTTTCCGTCCCGGTTCCGCCGAACACCTCGTTCAGCATCTCCTCAACTTCTCCCTCGGCGGTGGTCGCGCTGTCCAGCAGGCTCGCTCCATCCACGGAGATTTTTCCGTCTGCCTCCACGCTCACTCCCTCTCCAATCTTCACGCCGCCCAGCCGGGTCGCTGTGGCTGCCGGGAGTACATATCCCTCTCCGCTGCCGCTGTTGCCTCCTGCGCCTGCTGCGCCGTTGGAGGCCAGCAGCAGCGTCAGCGTCGCTTGGATTTCCTTTGCCGGGGCCTTTTGCGCGTAAAGCCGCAACGCGCCCTCCATCGTCCTCGCTGCGGTAATCATTCCGCACTCTTTGGCCGTGTCGGTGTCTGCCGGGTGGATTGCCACGCTCGGCACCATCTCCTCCGTAACGTCCCCCTGCGCAATGTCCAAAAACTGGCACCCCTCCGGGGCCTCCTCCGCGCCGATGTCCCAGCCCGTCGCCGGGATGGTGATTTCCCGCTTGACCGTGGCCCCGGCGATAAGCTGCTCCACCACCGACCGCGTGACAATGGAATTGGGGTCGATGGTGGCCGTCACCTTGTCCACGTCTCCCACCGCCGCAATCAGGTCGAACGTCGCCAGCTTGCCTACGGCGGAGCTGGACGGTCTAATCCACTCCGGCCCGTTCTCCAACACGAGGTACGTGTACGGCACCTCTCCCGCGTCCGGGTCTGCCGCGTACAGCAAAATCCCCGTGGCGTAAAAGCCCTTTTCCACGTCGGAGCTGTTGATCTGCACCGTCACTTGGCATTCGCCGTCCACCGGGTTCGTCACTGCGGAGATTTTCGCGTCCATCACGTACTCCGCAGGCTCCGTCATGGTCTTTGGGGTTTTGTCCTCCGGGATGGTTCCCTTTCCGACAGCCGCCCTTGTGTAGTGCATCTGGCATCTTCCCGCCATGATTTTTCCCAGCAGCGCAATGCCCGGCGTACAACTGTAGCTGCCGTCCTCAAAAATTGCCATTCTTGATTTCCTCCTATCCTATCAATTTTGATTTGGTATGCGTGTGGCAGTACATACCGCCCGCGCCCTCTGTGCGGCTCGTGGCGGCCTTTTCCACTCCGGGCGGTATTCCGTCTACCTCCGGCGATAAAAGCCCGCTGTAGCCCACGGAGAGGGTCGTCCTGCTGGTTCTGTCCTCTCCCACGGGTGCAGTCGTGAAGTCCGCCGCCGCTCTCCCGCCGTACCCAACATAGAGCGGCCTCCGGCTCACCCTGTCCTCTCCTACGGGCGTGAGCATGAAGTGTGCCCCAGCCGCTCCGCCGAAGCGCACATCAAGCCGCTGCCGGAACGTCCTTTGAATGTGGATTTTTACGTCCAGCGCAAGGTGCGCGGGTATGCGCCGCAACAGCGTGTTCCACAGGTTCGCCTCGTCGAAGATTTCCCCCTCAATCACGATGGATATAACGCCTCTCGCAAAGTCAACCGCCACGGCCCTTTCCGTGTAGTTCGCTATAATCCCCCGTATCTCCGGCTCTCCGATGTGGCCGTACCCCATAATCCGCGCAATCACCACGCGCTTTCTTTGGTCGAGCGTCAGCTTTTGGGTGTAGGTGATGTCGAGTATGCCCTCCCACACCTTGACCGTCTCCGCGTCCGCCGTCAAAATGAAGTTGTTGAGGTACGCCTGCTCAATGTTCTCCTCCAAGCCGTCGGACACCCGCCCGAACGCCTTGAGGATTTCCACCATCTCAAAAACGTCCCTGTAGTACCTCGGATAGTAGGTGATTAGCTCCTCGTAGTTGCTCTTGTAGTACCTTTCATACAGCTTCACTCAATTCTCACCTCCCCAAGGATGGGTACGTCGTCCTCTCCGGGGGTGATGTTGTGTGTGCTGCCGTTCAGCCGCAGGTCGGTATAGTCCACAAGGCTTTTCAGCCTGCTCAAGATCGCACCGATGGCCGACACCCGCACGGTAATCACCGCCTCGTCGTCCGCCCCCAGCACCAACTCCCGCAGGTATTGCTCAATGGCCTCCGCCGCCTCCTGCTGTACCGCCTCCGCCGTGGCCCCGCTCGACAGCTCCGCGCCGAACGTGACCGCGATTTCCAGCGGGCTTGCGCCCACCGCCGTAAAGTGCGCCCCAATGTTCGCCACCCCGTTTCCGAGGCCGTCCCCGACCGTGTACGTCTTGCCGTCCACCGTGGCCGTCATTCCCTTGTCCGCCGGGTCGATGTAGTTCTGCACTTCCAGCACCTTTGCCTCTCCGCAGGGCTTTCCCACCGTGTCAATCAACACCGCCTTGACCGTGTTCTCTCCCAGCCACAGCGGGAAAATCCGCGCCCGGCCCACGCCGTCGATGCTCTCGCACCATGTCTTGTAGTGCTGCTTGTTCCCGTTCTCTGCCGGGCCTGCAATCTTCTCTATCACCCTGTTTCGGAGGCTTTCGTCGTCCTCGTCGTCGCTGCCATTCTCGTAGATGGCCCCGAACGTGGCGGAAATCAGCCCCTCAATGTTGTTCACCGGGACAGCCGGGGTGCCCGCGTAGATGTCGTTCCCGCTCTCTCCGGCTGCCTCCGCCTCAAAGTAGAGGAGGCCCGTCTCCGCCTCCTGCCGGAGTACGAAGTAGGCCCCGTCGTAATAGAAGCGTTCCCCCGTGGCTGGGGTCGTCCCCTCGAACTCCGCCCGGTATTTCGCCCGTGTCGCCGCCAGCCGCGTGATGCCGTATTCCCCGGCCTTTGCGTCCAGTGCGTCGCCCGTGGTCGTCGTCAGCCTCGAAAGCTCCACAACGAGGTCGAGGTCGGTGTAGAGCTTTGCGACCTTTATCAGCACACCCGAAACTGCATCGTAAAAGATACTGCCCTGCCGGGTGTCAATCCCCTCCGGCGCGTTGTTCAGCACGTCCTCCAACAGCCGCTCGTATGTGTAGTCCTCAAACACTCAAATCACCTCCTCTATCGTGGTTTCCCCAAAAATCGTGTCAGCTCTAAAATAAATACGCGCACAGTCCTCCTCCAACTCAATCTTGAAGTCGTAGATGGACAAAATGCGCGTATCTGGCAGCAGCGCGTCCTTTACGAAGCCCTCCGTAGCGGCCTCGATGTAGTCCCTCGTTGCGTCCTTTGCTATGATCGCGTCCTCAATCTCGCTCCCGTACTGCGGGTCGTAAATGAGGCACTTAAAGCGCGGCGTAATGATGGCTTTCCTGATGGCTTGGTTCACCGCCGTCAGTCCGTCCACCTTTCCGACAATCCTGCCGTTTTCGAGGTCGAGCCTGTAGGTGCGGCTGGGCTGCTCCTCCGCCTCCGTCACCGTCTCGACCGGAATAGGGATAAAAGTCTCCGCCATGTCAGCTCACCCTATCCAGCACAAAATACTGCTTCCCGTGGTTGAATGAAAGTACGTGTACTTTGTCTCCCACTTTCAGCGCATTGTGTACTATGATTTTCTTTCGTCCTACAATGGCGTGGTTGTGGGAGGCGTATGCTGCGTCGCCGCTGCCGCCGCTCGCGTTCTCCGTTCTCCACTCCACTGTTACCTCCGTGGTGTAGTCCGTAAGGTGCCACGGAACGTATGTGATATTTGGCCCGATTGTCAGCTTCTCGTCGTTGACAATCTGAATTTTCAGCGGGCTTGCGGACTTCACAATCCCCTGCAAAACCTCCGCGCCCTCTCCTACCATTCCTTGAAATAGCTGCTTGATGCTGGTTTTCTCGGTTTCCTCTGCCATGTCCGCACCTCCTTAACTGAATGAGCCGTCGTCTACCCAGCCGTAGACCCTTGAGCTGCCGTCCGTGTGTATCAGGTGCCACGGGTGCTTTGCTCCCTTGGCAATCAGCGTGATTTTCGCCGGGCCTGCCGCACACTTGCTGCCCGTGGGGTTGCTGGCCGTGCTGCTCACATAATGGTAGCCCCCGTTGAATTGCACGGTGTCGCCCACCTTGTAATCCTTTCCGCCGCTGTCCTCTGTGCCGCCCTTTTCCTCCTTTGCGAGGTCGTTGGCATAGTTGAGCTTCAGCGTCATAATGTGCTTGTTGTCCGCGAATGTGTGCGTGTCCTCGTCCACGTAGAACGTCCGGGACAGCCCCAGCTCCGGGATGATGATATACACCCCAATGCCGGAAATCACCTCCGCAATCCCTACCGCCTCAATGTTCAGCGTCCGCTCCGGCGTACTCTTTTCTTCCAGTATGCTCGCTATCAGGTCGTTCACCTGTGCCGTGGTGAGGCTTTCGTCCGGCTGCTCAATTTCTTGGAACACGCCAATCTTCTTTTCCAGCCCGGCGTTGCTCTTTTCCGCAATCGTCGTGCCCTCCTTGCTCACCATCTTCACACGGGTCTTGATGTCCTCGATGCTCCGGGTATAGCTGTAGGTGGTGATGTTCTGGCCCACCTCGATTACCCACTGTAGAATGTTCTCCCGCCGCGTCAGCAGGCTCAATTTGCCCTTACTGCTGGCTACGTAGTGCCGTATGCCCGTCGCGTCGAAGTCGAGGCTCAAAGCGTCCGCAATCGCGTCGAACGCGGTCGTCTTGCTCTTTGTCAGCTCCGGGATTTTGTAGCTACACTTTGCCACCTCTCCCATCGGGAGGCCGAAGCGGGTGCAGCAGTCGCGGAACACGTCGCTCGCGGTCTTGTTCTCATAGACGAACGTGTCCTTGTTGTTCGCCAGATAAATCCCATTGTCATACGCCGTGAATTGCAGCCGCTTGCGGTTGGTCTGCGTCTGCGACATGATGATGCCCCTGAACAGTTCCGCCCCGGCATAGCTGAAAATGCACTGGTGCCCCTGTTCCACGTCAATCTCGCTCCGGGCGTGTTTGTACCCGTCGTCGTCAATCAGCGTCACCGCCAGCGTCCGGGCCGAGGAGCCTTTTCGCCCTTTCCACTTCACCTGCTCCACAAGCTGCGTCACGTCGTAGCCCTGCTCCCCCTTGAGGATAATCAGGCTCATTCCCTCTGCCATTGCCTCACCTCCTTACGGTATCGTCAACACCTGTCCGGGGTAAATCAGGTTCGGGTTTCCGCCGATTGTCCCCTTGTTCGCGCTGTAAATTTTCGTGTAGTCCGAGCCGCTGCCATAGTATTTCTTTGCGATATTCCACAGGCAGTCCCCGCTCTTGACGGTGTAGGTTTTCGGCTGCACACTGTTGTCCACCCGTGGCTCCTCTTTCTTCACCGTCGCCTCTTTTTTCGGGATGTCCACCTTGACCTGCCGGACGGTGATCTCCCTGTACTCTTTCAGCGTTATGCTGTACTGGTACGTTCCGGGGTCGCCGCCCTCCTCGCTGTAGTCGAATTTCTCAATGGTGCAGTAAAGGTCTACCCCGCAGGCCGTCACAATCAGGTGTACGGGCTTCCTGCTCGCTTTCCATGTGTTGATTTTCTGCACGAGTGTCAGCGGCCTTGTAATGCTGCTCACCTGCAATCCGGGGAACTTTGCCGCCGGGAAAAAGCAGCTCCAACTAAATTGCAGGGCCGGGCGGCTCTGCATAATCACAATTTCGCCCAGCCCCGTAATGTCTACGCTGTCATTGCTGCTCCCGTTGCTAACCCGAAAGCTCTCCGGGAGGACGGGGAGCTGGATTTTCTCTTTCTCTGCGTTGTACGTCAGCCACATTTGGTACTTAATACTCATACGACAGTTCCCCCTCCTCGTAGATTTCACTCTGGATAATGCTCATTAGGATAGGCTTGAGGTTTTCCCACATGATTTGCAGCACCGTCTCCCGGTCGGCCCCGTTGCCGCCCACCTCAATCGCGCCGCTGCCTGCGATTTCCAGCAGTATGCGCTTCACCTGCTCCTGCGCCGTTACCTTGCCTCCGGCGTTCCCGCCGTCGCCGCTGCTGGTGAAAACCTGTAGCGGCTGCCGCTTCTCGTTCAGCGCGGCTATCAGCCTGTCGGTTTCCTGCGTCGGGAATACCGTGCTACCCTGTTCTCCCACAATCAGCTCCGGCCCGTTCTCTCCGGCGATAAAGTAGTCCGCGCTGTTGGTCGTTCCCGTGGAATAGGCCGCCGCTGGCCGGGCGATAAGCTCCGGCCCCTGCTCACCCGCGAGGAATACGCTCTCGGCGTTTGTGGTGCCTCTGGCGTGGCCTGCGACGCTGCCGCTGCTGGTGACGTTCACATGGATGGTTGCGTTCGCGCTGGACAGGGCAGAAGTGACCGCGCTGGCAACCTCCTGCGCCGCCGCCACCGCACCGCTCTTTCCGGCCCGGATTTGTTCGGCATACGAGCTGATGGTCGAGCTGGCCGCTGTGCTGGCCTCATCGCTCAAATCCATCCCGTCGATGGTGTCCTGCATTTCCTTTTCGATAGCGTCCATCTGCGCCGTGAAATCCGTCTGCCAGTCCGCTACGGCTGCCGCCGTCTCTGCCTGCGCCGCTTGGACTTCTCCCACGGTGTTCGCCAGTGCCGCCACCGCCTCGGTATTGCCGCTGTTGATCGCCTCGGCCATGCTTGCCGCCAGCCCTGCGGCCTCCTCGCTGCCGCTCTGCGCATAGGCCATCAACGCCTCATAGTTCTCTTGGGTAACACCCAAGTCCTCCGCCGACGTATTTTTCAGCGTCTCAATGTTGGCCCCGTAGTTCTCCCAATAGGCGAGCTGGCTGTCGAGGGCAGCCTGCGCGTTTGCCACCGTCGCCTCAATGTCCGCCTGCGCTTCATCGAATAGCCCAAACTGCCCCTCAAAGCTCTCAAGGGCCGCTTGGTAGGCTTCATCGTAGGCCGCGCACAGTTCCTCTACCTTGACCCGGACGCTCTCGTAGGCGGTCGCCACGGCCTCCTCGTAGGTCGCCGGGCTTGTCGCCGCCTCCTCTGCCGCCTGCGCGACTTCCTCCCATTCGCTCTCAATCCCCTGTAGGGTGGCTTGGTTCTCCGCGTAGGCCGCATTCAGCTCGTCCAGCGCGGCTTGGTACGCCTCAAGGTCGTCCCATTCGCCGCCCGTCCAGAAATGCTCCCAGCCGCTCATGTTGTCCATGCGCTCTTGCTCAAGCCGGATATTTTCTTCCGCCTTTGCAATCTCGTCCTCAAGGTTCGCCTGCTCCTTGAGTAGGTCAACATACGCCTGCTTCTGTTCCGCCTGCCGTTCCTGCTCCGCTTGCAGCTCCGCCGCCTTTTTCATGGCCTCAATGCTGGCCTCGGTGCTGCTGGTTACATCGTCGTAGGATAGCGCAAGCTCCGGCAGGTCATTGTTGAGCTGGTCTATGACGGCTTTCATCTGCTCCTCTTGCGCCGCCGTCCTGTTGGTCGTCGATGCAAGGTCGTCCAGCTTTTGAATGAGCGACAGCGTTCCAACCTCGCTTTGGTTGATGGCCGTCATGCTCTCCTCGTAGCTGGAAATCAGCTCGTCATGGCTCTGTACCAGTGCGTCCACCTCTGCGGTGAACTCCTCCACCGTCTGCCTGTTGGCCTCGAACGCTGCGGAAAGGTCGTCCACCTGATACTTGAGCCGCAATGCCTCCTCCGAGGTTTCCCCGTACTTCTCGCAGGCCTCCTCATACTCTGTGTTGAGGTCTTGCAGCTCGTAATACTGCTGCCGGGTGGCCGCCGTCATGCCCTCCGTCGCTCCCATGTCCTCTTGGAAAGCGTCAACGAGGAACAGCACCGCCGCTGTGACCGCCGCTACCGCTGCTGCGATAGCCGTAATCGGCCAGATGGCCGCCGACAGCGTTACTCCAAACAGCGCGGTCGCCGCCGTAGCGAGGGCCGAGCCTGCCGTGTATAGCGCAAATCCGGCCACCACCACGCCAATGCCTACCCCTATCGCGGTCAGGGCCTTTGTGACGGCGGGGTGTTCGTTGAGGAACGTCCCTATGCTGTTTGCTACTCCGGCCAGTCCGCCGGAAATGCCGTCGAGCGCGGGCTGCACCGCGCTCGTAAATGCCGCACTGATGTTGTTGCTGGCCTGCGTCCACTTTTGGTCGAGGGTCTGCGCTGTGGCCGCCGTGCTGGTGAGCGTCCCCTTTGCCACGTCGAGGGAGCCTGTCAGCACGTCCACCGACACCGCCCCGCTACGGATGGCGTTCGCCATATCCACGCCTGCCCTGCTGCCGAACGTGTCCACCGCGAGGGCCGTCGCGTCCGCTGCGCTCTCCATGTTGGTAATCTCATTGATAACCGACTGTAGCGCCGTCTCCGCGTTCAGCCCGTCGTCAGAAAAGTTCTTCACGGCGGTACGCATTGCGGTGATCGCCGTCGTCCCGCTCATGCCGTAAAGCTCAAATTGCGCCAGCATCGAAATCGCGTTGTCCAGCGACAGCCCCATCTCTTGGAACGAGGCCGCACCCGTGATTAGGTTGCTGCTCAACGTGTCCACCGAGATACCCGAAATCTGTCCGGCGTAGGCCAGCTTGTCGAGTACGCTCTCTACCTCGCTGCCCTCTACGCCCCACTTGTTCATAATCTTGGTGACGTTCTGCACCGAGCCGACTACGTTCGTCCCCGTGATGTTGGCAAAGTCAAGGAACTGCCCCGTTACGGTCGTCAGCTCCTCCCCGGTAAGGGCCATGCGCGTGTTGATCTCTCCGATGGCTCCCGCCGTGTCGTCGAGGCTGCCGGACTTGCTTGCGGCGTAGGCGTTCATCATGCTCGTGGTAAGGCCATCCAGTGCGGCCCCGCTCGCGCCCGTCGCCTTGACTACGGTGCTTTCTGCCTCCGAAAAGGCATCTACCAGCTCGTAAACACCCTCCGCAATCTCTTTCACCTTTGCGACAATGCCCGCTGCGGCCAGCGCACTCGCAATGCCCTCCACCGCGTTTACGCCTTTCTCGCCGCCCTCCTCGGCCTCCTGCGCGGCTTTTTCCGTCGCCTTGGAAAGTTCCCCGGTCGCGTCACTGGCCTTGCCGTTGGCCTCTGCAAGGGCCTCCGCAGCGTGTCCGGCTCTCTCTGCCGCCGCTTCCAGCGTGTCGAGGTCTGTGGTGCCGGACTGCATCACCTCGTCGTAGGCCGCCATAGCCGCCTCCGCCTCCTGCTGGGCCGCCGTCAGCTCATTCATAGCCTCCGCCGCGTCTACGCTGGCCTTTGCGAGGGCCGCTTTGGTTTCCGCCGACACGTCCTCATTCTTTGCCAGCTCCGCCGTGGTGTCTGCTGCCTCCTGCATGGCCGCGCTCAATTCCTCTTGGACTTCCACCGCCGCGTCCATGCTCTTGCTCAAACTGCTGGCCGACTGCTCGCACAGCTCGAACATTCTTTCCTGCTCCTCAAGCGCGTCCGCCGATTTCAGCCCCATCTCCACCAGTTCCTCGGTAGAGTAAACGGCCTCCAACGCGGACTTGTTGTAGTTCTCCGCCGCTGCCGTCCAGTAGTCCGTCTGCTCCGTCACTTCCGCGATAGAGGTGGCTACACCGTCCACGGAGCTTACCGCCGACGAAACGCCTCCCGCAATGCCCTCAAGCGCATTACTCGCGGCCTCTCCTGCCTGTTCCCACTGTGCCACCATGCTCTGGCCGCTCTCGGCCATGCTGCCGAGCTTGTCGCTCATTTCGTCTACGAGCTTAAATCTCGCCAGTAAATCAGCCATATCCTCGCCTCCTCTCCGCTTTTGGGTATAAAAAAGGGCCTCGCAACTCCTGCGAAGCCCTTAAACTTGTCGTAATTCAGTTTTCCGGGGGGTTCTGTTCCGAAAATCCCCTTAAAGGTCTATTGTAGTCCGCTTTTGGTGGCTTGTCTGTTGAAAATCCTTTGCCACCTTTGTCGGGAACATTCCGCTTGATGCGGTATCGAGCCTGATGCTCTTGTTTTGCCCCTCGCTGGTGTATGAAATAACGAGGTATGTATCAACGGCGGCCAGTGCGCCGACTGCTGCCCCTGTTGCTCCTCCGACCAAGTATTTGCCCGAAGCAGCTCCGCCTACGGCCTTTCGCCCGCTGCCGTCTCCCATGACGACATCAATGCCTGTTACCTTGTCCCGCGAGATGTTAATTTCCTGCCCGTCTTTCTTGAATGTGATCTTCTCCGGGCCGTAGAACATCTCCACCATCAGCCCCTTTGCAAGTGGTAGGCCGCTGACGTGCTTGAGCGTCCCGCTCATGGTCGCACCCAGCCTGTTTTTCACGGCTGCGGTGGCCCGCTTATTCGCCTTTGATTTCTTATAGCCCCTGTAGCTGATGTAGAAAAGCCCTCCGCAAAATACGGCAATAATGGCGACCGCCATAACGATGTCTCCCATTTTCAGCTCCTCCTATCTCCGGGTTGTTTGGTTTTCGGCTCTGTAATAATGCCCTCTGATTATGCTCTGCAGGTCAAGCAGAATGACCTCTCGTAAAGAAAGCGGCTCGCTCTCGCTCCATTGGTTGATGCGGCGCGAGATAACATCCCTTGCAGCCTCACGCTCCTCCTCGTCGAGGACGCTCATTCGCTTGGTGAGAAGTTCCGAAAATTCACCGTCACTCATTCCGTCGAGATCGTCAACGGTATCAAGGGCCTCCCTGTGGTTTTCGGTCTTGAGGCTTTCTAAAAAGCCTTTGCCTATTTGGTAGAGTGCAATCTTCAATGCAGTCTCGGCGCGTGTCTTTTCGCTCGGCTCCTGCCTTTTTTCACAGGCCTCGCGGTATATGCGCTCGCGCTCCTCTGCACTAATTCCAAAACGCTTGCAGTTCTCCTCAATCTGTTTCCGCCTCTTGAGTTCAAATTCCTCCCGCTCTTGTGGTGTCAAGTCTCTCCCCATATCGCGCCCTCCTTGAGATTAAAATACGATTTTCTTGTACTTGTACTCCCACAAATAGCCTCCGGCGTGTTTCTGCTTTCCGCGTAGGCAAGCGTTAATGCACGATGCCGGGATGCCCGTCGCCTTTGCCGCCGCGCTCTGGCCGGGGTATTCCGCTATGACCTTGAGCGTCGCCGGGTCAATCTGCACCACGGGCGTTTTGCTGCCGTTCTTTGCCGCTGCCCTCGCTGTTCTGCTGCCGTAGTTTGTGTTTTCCTCTGCGGTCGCCCATTCGAGGTTGACCGCCCGGTTGTTTTCAGGGTTTTCGTCTATGTGGTTCACCTGTGGCTTGCCCTCCGGGTTCGGGACGAACGCCGTCGCAACAATCCTGTGCAGCCGGAAAGACTTTCTTACCCCGTCCTTATTCACCAAAGAAATCTGCATGTACCCGTGCTTTTTCTTTGTCGGTTCGATTATCTTTATCCGCCTTACTCTCCCAAGATTGCTGACCTCGTAAAGCCCCTCATAGCCCACGACTGGTCGCCATTTTTCCCGCATAGCACACCCTCCCGATAGTACCCC
>Ga0129308_1001333_pt1 | contig 26341 bp, 25 predicted proteins | sample L827metagenome_FD_94440 | JGI IMG/M metagenome (GOLD analysis project Ga0129308, IMG submission 94440) | Ring-tailed lemur group fecal microbial communities from Wisconsin, USA - L827 metagenome | ecosystem: Host-associated > Mammals > Digestive system > Large intestine > Fecal | place: USA...
CCCATGCACTGGCCCACCACGGTGATAAGAGATAGGGAGATGGCGGAGCCGGGCACGTTGACCACGCTGGCCACAGAGTTGGCGATGGCGTTGGCGGCGGTGGCGGCGGTGCCGAAGGAGGTGATCAGACTGAGGACCAGCAGCTTGCCGATCTGGAACATGCCGTTTTCCAGGCCATTGGGGATGCTGATGCCCAGAATGCGTTTCACGGTATCCCAGTGGAATTCGAAGTGGAGCACACCTTCAATGTGGACGGGGTGGGCCGGGTTACGGATCATGGCCATGAAGATGACGGCGGCCACCACCCGGGAGGCCAGAGTACCGATGCCTGCCCCCGCAGCCCCCATGTCGAAGCCGTAAATGAGGATCGCATTGACTGCAATATTGACCATGTTTACCAGAAGGGAGTTGAACATGGACACCTTGCTGTTGCCCATGGAGCGGAACAGCGCGGCTCCCACGTTGTAGATGGACATGAAGGGATAGGCCAGGGCGGTGAGCAGGAAATAGACCAGGGCGTTTTCCATCACGTCCGGCTCGATGTTGCCGAAGAGGAAGGCCAGAATAGACTGCCGGAAGAGCAGGGCCAGGGCCATCAGCGTGAGCGAGACGGCGGTGATGACGTACAAAAGCTGCTTAGCGGCGGAGCAGGCCCGGTCCAGATCCCTGCGGCCCAGATATTGGGACACCACCACCGCGCCGCCGGTGCCCAGGGCGGCAAAGACCTGGATCAGCAGCAGGTTGATGCTATCCACCAGGGATATACCGGAGACGGCGGCCTCTCCGGCGGTGGTGACCATGACGGTGTCGGCCATGCCGACGGTCATCAGCAAAAGCTGCTCGATGACCAGGGGGATGATGAGCCGCTTGAGCTCGCCGCCGGTGAAAAGCGGGCTGACAGGCTGTGATTCCTTGATTTCTTCCATGCTGTTCCTCGATCCTCCGCAAGATTTTTTTACAATATTTATTTATTGTACTATAGGACACGGCAATTGCAAGCAGGAACTTACACAAAAAGCGTGACCTTTTCGACGAAAAGGTCACGCTTTTTTTCCAATGATACCGTTATCGGCCCAAGTACCGGCGGACCACCTGATTGGCTTTGAGCACCAGCTCGGTCTCGTCCATGGTGGTCAGCTCACCCTGTTGGACCACGGGGACGCCGCCCACTACGGTGTAGTCCACGCTGCCCGGAAAGCCCACGGTGCCCAGCATGGACATGGGATCGAACTGGGCGCCCACCAGTCCCAGCCGTTCCAGGTTGACGAGGAAGAAGTCGGCGGCTTTGCCGGGGGCGAGCTGGCCCAGGTCGTCCCGGCCCAGCAGCCGGGCGGAGCCACGGGTGGCCATCTTCAGCACGTCGTAGCCGGTAGGGGCGGCGGCGCTGGAGTGGAGGCGGTGGAGCAGATAGCATACCCGCATCTCCTCCAGCAGGCTGGAGCCGTCGTTGGAGGCGGCGCCGTCCACAGCCAGGCCCACCGGGACCCCCAGCTTGCGCATCTCCGGCACCCGGCATACCCCGGAGGCCAGCTTCATGTTGGAGGCGGGGCAGTGGGCCACGCCGGTACCGGTGTCGGCCAGCAGGCGCAGTTCGGCGTCGTTGAACCAGATGCCGTGGGCGTACCAGACGTCGGGGCCGGTCCAGCCCAGGGAGTGCAGATAGGCCAGGGGCCGCAAGCCGTACTTTTCCAGGGTGAACTGCTCCTCGTCCCGGGTCTCGGCCACGTGGGTGTGCAGCCGCACCCCCAGGGAACGGGCCAGATCGGCGGACTCCCGCAGCAGGTCGCCGGAGACCGAGAAGGGGGAGCAGGGGGCCAGCACCACCTGGCGCATGGAATAGGGCGCAGGGTCGTGCCACACCCGCACCAGCCGCTCGGAGTCGGCCAGAATCTCGTCGATGGTCTGAACCACCGAATCCGGGGGCAGGCCGCCGTCCTTTTGGGACAGATCCATGGACCCCCGGGAGGCCACCAGACGGATACCCAGCCGGGCGGCCGCCCGGAACTGAGCGGCGATCAGGTCGCCGCCGCTTTGGGGAAAGACATAGTGGTGGTCAAAGCAGGTGGTGCACCCAGTCTTGAGCAGCTCGCCCAGGCCGGTGAGAGAGGACCAGGTGACCACCTCCTCGTCCAGGTTTTTCCACACCTCATAGAGGGTGACCAGCCAGGGGAAGAGCTCCATGCGCTGCACCTCGGGCAGGTTGCGGGAGAAGATCTGATAGAGGTGGTGATGGGTGTTGATGAGGCCGGGGTAGACCACCATATGGGCCGCGTCGATGACCTGGTCGGCCTGGCGGAGCTGGGGGCCGATGGAGGAGATGACGCCGTCCTCCACGAAGAGATGGACCCGTTCGTAGAGGGTGTCTTGGTCGTCGCAGGAGACGATATACCGGGCATTTTTCACGAGCAGGGTGGACATGGGCGAGCCTCCTTTCCCTTTTGCTTCATCATAGCATATCCGGCGGCAAAAAGGAAGCGCCGGAGGCTTTGCCTCCGGCGCGTTCGGGAATCAGGAGATGGCGGTCACCTGATAGCCCGCGTCCTCCACGGCCTTTTTCAGGGCCGCGTCGTCGGCGCTGCCGGTGACAGTGGCGGTTTTGGCGTCCAGGTCCACCGTGGCGGTGACGCCGGGGAGGGCGTTCAGGGCCTTGGTGACGTGGGCCGCGCAGTGCTGGCACATCATACCCTCAATGGTGAGCGTCCGTTCCATAACATACACCTCCTTTTCAGTTTTGGATTGGGTTTTCGGGGAAGCGGCGGCCTTGTGCCTGGGCTGGAACAGCTTGAGCCGCAGGGCGTTGGATACCACGCTGACGGAACTGAGGCTCATGGCGGCGGCGGCGAACATGGGGTTGAGCTGCCACCCCAGCACGGGGAAAAAGACCCCGGCCGCCAGGGGGATGCCGATGGTGTTATAGAGGAAGGCCCAGAAGAGGTTCTCCTTCACGTTGCGGATGGTGGCCCTGGAGAGCTCCACCGCCGTCACCGCGTCCAGCAGGTCGCTCTTCATCAGCACGATGTCGGCGGACTCGATGGCCACGTCGGTGCCTGCTCCGATGGCCAGTCCCACGTCGGACCGGGCCAGGGCGGGGGCGTCGTTGATGCCGTCACCCACCATGGCCACCCGTTTCCCCTCCTGCTGGAGTCGGGAGACCACCTTTTCCTTGTCCTGGGGCAGCACCTCGGCAATGACCTGGGTGACGCCCAGCTCCCGGCCGATGGCCTCGGCGGTGCGCCGGTTGTCGCCGGTGAGCATCACCACGTCCAGCCCCAGGTCCCGGAAGCCCTGGATGGCCTGGGCGCTGGTGGGCTTCACCGTGTCGGCCACGGCGATGATGCCCAGCAGCTTGCCGTCCCCGGCAAAGTACAGCGGGGTCCTGCCGTTTTCCGCCAGGCCGTCGGCAATGAGCCGGTCGGCCCCCAATTCCACGCCGTGCTCCTCCAGCATGGCCCGGTTGCCCGCCAGATAGCGGGCCCCCTGGATTTCCGCCTGGACGCCCCGGCCGTGGACGGCCTGGAAGTCCTTCACCGGCGCCAGGGGGATGGCGCGCTCCTGCGCCTCAGCCACGATGGCCTCCGCCAGCGGGTGCTCCGAGGGTTTTTCCAGGGAGGCGGCGATGCACAGCAGCTCCTCCGTGGTGACGCCCTCGTGGGGGTAGAGGTCGGTGACCCGGGGCTTGCCCTGGGTGACGGTGCCGGTCTTGTCCAGCACCACGGTCTGCACGGTGTGCAGGGTCTCCAGCGCCTCGGCGGATTTGACGAGAATGCCGTTTTCCGCGCCCTTACCGGTACCCACCAGGATGGCCACGGGGGTGGCTAGGCCCAGAGCGCAGGGGCAGGAGATGACCAGCACGGATACGCCTGCGGTCAGGGCCCGGGTGATGTCGCCGCCGGTGGCGATAAGCCAAACCACGGCGGTGACCAGGGCGATGGCCATGACCACGGGGACGAAGACCCCGGCCACCTGGTCGGCCAGCTTGGCGATGGGGGCCTTGGAGGAGGCGGCCTCGTCCACCAGGGCGATCATCTGGGCCAGGGTGGTGTCCTCGCCCACCCGGGTGGCCCGGAAGGTGAAGAAGCCCGACTTGTTGATGGATGCGGCCGCCACCCGGTCGCCGGGGCCCTTCTCCACGGGGATGGACTCGCCGGTGAGGGCGGACTCATCCACAGAGGACGCCCCGTCCGTGACGACGCCGTCCACGGGGAGGGACTGCCCGGGGCGTACCACAATGAGATCGCCCACCACCACATCCTCCACTGGCACCTCCGTCTCGGAACCGTCCCGCACAACGGTGGCCGTTTTGGGGGCCAGGTCCATCAGGCGGCTGATGGCCTCGCTGGTTTTGCCCTTGGAGCGGGTCTCCAGAAATTTGCCCAGGGTGATGAGGGTGAGGATCATGCCGGCCGACTCAAAGTACAGGTCCATGGACCACCGGACTACCCGGTCGGCGTCCCCATGGCCCAGTCCCCAGCCGATCTGGAAGAGGGCGGCCACGCCGTAGATCACGGCGGCGGCGGAGCCCACCGCAATGAGAGAGTCCATGTTCGGGGCCCCGCGGAGCAGCGCCTGAAACCCCACCCGGTAGTATTTGTCGTTGATATACAGGATGGGCAGCACCAGCAGGAACTGGATCAGGGCCACCAGCAGGGCGTTGCCCGGATCGTGGAAGAAATGGGGAAGGGGCCAGCCCATCATATGACCCATAGCGAGATAGAACAGGGGGATGAGGAACGCCAGCGAGACGGTAAAGCGGCGTTTCATGCCCGCCAGCTCGGCCTCCATGGAGGGGACCTGCCCCTGGACGGGGGCGGCGGCCTTTGTCCCACCCGCGGCGGGGAGGGAGGCCCCGTATCCGGCGGCGTCCACCGCCGCGATGATGGTGTCGGGGGATTCCGACTGGGGGTCGTATTCCACCAGCATGGAGCCGCCCAGCAGGTTGACGTTCACCGACGAGACCCCAGGCAGCTTCTCCACGGCCTTGGTCACGTGGGCCGAGCAGGCCGAGCAGGTCATGCCGGTGACGGTAAATTTTTGCTTCATAGAGCGGCCTCCCCCGGTATGACCTGCCTGGCGCGGCGTATCCGCGCCTGCCCCGCGCCAGGCGGCGCGGGCCAAGCGTTTCGCGGAGCGAAACCTTGATGCCGGGCGAATTGACTTCGCCCGTGCAGGTGCAATGGGCAGGGGCCCCTGCGGCATGGGATATGCCGTGGGGACATGCCGGTGATGGTAAATTTTTGCTTCATAGGACACCTCGCTTGAAAACGGTACTTATTTTAACAGCTTGCCCAGCATTCCAATCAATTCATCAATTTTTTGCTCCCGTTCCGCTTCCGTGGAGGCGGTCTTGACGCAATGCTTGAGATGCGCGGCCAAAATCTCCTGGTTGGCCCGGTTGAGCATGGCCTCGGCGGCCATGACCTGGGTGGAGATGTCGATGCAGTAGCGGTCCTCCTCCACCATCTTAATGATACCGTCCATCTGTCCCCGGGCGGTCTTTAAAAGGCGCAGGACGGTTTTCTGATCTGCCATCATAGGGATACCCTCCCAAAGCTTAATTGGATAAGTATACCCCCCTGGGGTGGGGAGTGTTTTTATAATACCCCCGGGGGGTGTCCTTGTCAAGTCCTCTTTTCTTGACAAACTTATGTTATAGTGTATTATATAGGCAGAACACTATGGAGAGCGGTGAGAGCAGTGCAGTTTTCCGCCAGCATCCCCATTTATCTCCAGGTGATGGGGGACATGAAGCGGGACATGGCTGCCGGGGCCCTGCCGGCCGGGGGGCGGGTGGACTCGGTCCGGGCTCTGGCGGCCCGGTACGGGATCAACCTGAATACGATGCAGCGCGCCTGCGCCGAACTGGAGCGGGAGGGCCTGCTGGTCACCCGGCGGGGGATCGGCTCCTTTGTCACCGAGGACCGGGAGCGGCTGGAAGCCCTCCGGGAGGAGATGGCCCGGGGCCTGGCCCAGGCTTATCTGGAGGGTATGGCGGGCCTGGGCTTTGGCCGGGCGGAGGCGGAGGCCAGACTGAAACGGGAGGGAGAGGAATGAGCCGAATACTGGAGGTGAGCGGCCTTTCCAAGCACATGGGCGACAGCATGGCGCTGGATGGGTGCTCGTTTAGCCTGGAGAGTGGCCGTATCGTGGGCCTGCTGGGCCCCAACGGGGCGGGGAAGTCCACGCTGCTGAAGACCTTGGCGGGGGTGCTGCGGCCCGACCAGGGGACCGTCACCCTGCGGGGAGAGCCGGTGACACGGCGGCTGCGGCCCCGCATCGCCTACATGGCGGACCACAGCCTGCTGCCCGGGGAGATGAAGGTCGAAACGGCGGTAAAGTGGTACCGGGACCTGTTCCCGGGGGCGAGCGAGCCGCGCCTGCGCCAGGTTGCGGGGGGCCTGCCCTGGGACCGGAAGGTAAGTGAGCTGTCCAAGGGGCAGGCGGAGCGGCTGGACCTGGGGATGCTGCTGGCTCGGGAGGCCGACGTCTATCTGCTGGACGAGCCCCTGGGGGGCGTGGACCCGGTGGAACGGGCTCACATTCTGAATGAGGTCATGGCGTTTCTGGAAGAGGACCGGACGGTCCTGATGGCCACCCATCTGGTCCACGATATTGAGCCCATTCTGGACGACGTGCTGTTCCTGCGGAGTGGACGGGTGATTCTCCACGAGGCCGCCGAGGAGATCCGGGCGCGGTATGGCCGGTCGGTGGAGGAGCATTATATGGCGGTGTTTGGAGGCGGAACGGCATGAGAGCGCTCTGGAAATGCTGCAAGTGGGAATTTCTACAGTCGGAGTTGGCAGGCCCTGGCGGTATTCTTGTTTTGATTTTCGGGCTGGCCTATGGCTGGAACGCAGCGCGAAGCTGGAACGGGAATGGAGTCCCTGTGATTCTGAGTGCGCTTTTGGTCTTCTGTACGGTCCTGGCGGTCTGTCGGGCGATGCAGTGGCCCTACAGCGGGGCCTTTGCACTGGAGCGGACCAGCGGCCGGGCGGCCTGGCAGTCCATCGGGGGCCGGGTTCTGTGCTGGGCCCTGGTGCTGGCCGCGGCGGCGGGAATCCAGCAGGTCTTCTTCCGGAGGTGCATGGAGCAGATCGCCACAATTTGGCCCAAGCTGTTTGCCGACGGGGCGGACCGGGTGACGCGCCTGGCGCACTGGATCGGATGGAGGGGGTTCCTCTCGATCTGGGTGATGAGCCTGGGGGTTTATATACTGGCCCTCACCATAGCGCTGACCGCCAAAAGCGGCGTCAACCGGCACCGGGCGAGCCTGGCGCGGGCAGTCGGCAATGCGGCTGCCGTGACTGGGATGGGCTGGTGCATCTGGTGGATATTCCCCCTACCGCTGCCCCTGGTGGGCGCGGGAGCGGTGCTGATCGGCCTGCCCCTGAGTGGCTGGCTGCTGGAGAAAAAGGCGGAATGACAGAAAAAATCCGCGCCCAGCCGGGCGCGGATTTTCTATGCTCAGGCCCGCTCGTCCACGGTGTCGGTGTCCCGGAACAGCAGGGAGATGCACCAGAGCGCTGCCAGGCCCACCAGGGTGTAGATCACACGGCTGATGGCGCTGCTGGAGCCACCGAACAGGAAGGCGACCAGGTCAAAGCCGAAGATGCCGATGCTGCCCCAATTCAGGCCGCCGATGATGGCCAGAATCAGAGCGATCTTATCCATGATCATGGAAAAAACCTCCTCATTTTGGGTATCCGGTGATAGGATAACCGAAATGAGAAGGCTTTATACAAGACACGATCCAGCGGGAATCACAGCAGGGCCTTGGGGCCAAAGCCGTGGGCAAGCAGCTCCCGCAGGGACAGCTTCACGAAGTCGCCGCCCTCCTTGGCGATGAGGACCTCCAGGTCGGGAGCGAACTCAAAGAGCACCTGGCGGCAGGAGCCGCAGGGCCAGCAGTAGTCGGCGGAATGTCCGGCGATGGCGATGCGGACGAAGTCGTCCCGGTGGCCCTCGCTGACCGCCTTCACCACGGCGGTGCGCTCGGCGCAGATGGTGTCGCCATAGGCGGCGTTCTCCACGTTGCAGCCGGTGAACACACTGCCGTCAGCGCACTCCAGCGCGGCACCCACGGGGAATTTGGAATAGGGCACATAGGAGTAGTCCAGCATTTTGATGGCCTGATCCACCAGCTCACGGTCGGTCATGGAAAAACGCCTCCTTCACTGAATATGCACGTGGTTGTTGATGTGGTCCATGCAGTAGCAGTAGTAGCCGCTGCACTTGGAGCAGTAGCGGAACTCCATGTTGGGGTCGTCGGCGTCGGTGATGCCGCAGACGGCGCATTTATGGAGATAGCCCTTGTCCTTTTTGGCCTCCTTCGTCGCTTTTTTAAAGTTGATGGTCTGGCGGGAGGTGCGGTGCCTTACCCGGCCGAAGATACGGGCGGCGTCGGAGGAGAAGAAGAGCAGGAAGTTGAGGATGGCCACGACGGGCAGCACCACGCCCACCCAGTTCAGATGGAACAAGCTGGAGAGGATGCTCCAAGCGAAGAAGGCGGCGTCGATCCAGGCCAGCCACTTCACCTTTACGGGGATGATGAAGAAGAGCAGCACCTGTAGGTCCGGGTAAAGGGCGGCAAAGGCGAAGAAGAGGGACATGTTGATATAGTACATGCTCACCACGGGCCAGGGGTAGTTCAGCCCATAGAGGAAGGAGAGCACCAGGCCCACCGCGATGTTGACCAGCACGCCGATGCCGTAAAATACGGTGAAGCGGGCGGAGCCCCACTCCCGCTCCAGGGCATTGCCGATGAAGTAGTAAAAATAGAGGGAAATGGCCACGAAGAACAGTTTGCTGCCCTCCGGGACGAAGATGAAGGTCACCAGCCGCCAGATCTGCCCATGGAAGATATAGTAGGGCACGAAGGTCAGCATATGGGAGAAGGAATAACGGCTGAACATGTCCAGCACGAAGACGATCACATTGCCGATGACGATGTAGAGCATCAGGTTGGGGACGGCCAGATTGCGGTGCTTGGCGCAGAACCGGTCGAGCCAGGAATCGAAGGAGCGCAAGGACAGGACCTCCTCATGTTTCGGGTATGACATATTCTACCCGTATTCCGCGGGGAAGTCTATAAGAATTTGTAAACTTTGCAGGATATCTCTTTACGACACTTTTGCAAATATGGTAAAATACATTCCAGTCCGTTGCCTTGACATCGGGGATGCCTGCGGCTATAATGAAGAGCACAACAGAATAACCTTATCGAGAGTGGCGGAGGGAACGGCCCGATGAAGCCCGGCAACCTGTGGTGTTCCGCAAGGTGCCAAATCCGGCGGCAGTGTTCGAAAGATGAGGATGAAGTTCGTGCGCTCCGTTGGACCATGGAGCGCATTTTTTGTGCCCATCGTCCGGCGGCCGGGCGGACTTCCCGACAAGAGAAAGGAATGGAACAACACTATGAGTCATCGCGTATTTACCTCTGAGTCCGTTACCGAGGGGCATCCCGACAAGGTATGCGACCAGATTTCCGACGCCGTTCTGGACGATATCCTGGCCAGCGATCCCACCGCCCATGTGGCCTGTGAGACCTTCACCACCACCGGCATGATCGTGGTCATGGGCGAGATCACCACCTCCCACTACACCGACATCCCCGCCATTGCCCGGAAGACCGTGCAGCGCATCGGCTACACCGACCCGGCCTACGGCTTCGATTACCGCTCCTGCGCCGTTATGACCGCCATCGACGAGCAGTCCCCCGACATCGCCATGGGCGTCAACCAGTCCTATGAGGTGCAGCAGGGCGGCGACTCCGACCCCCTGGACCTGGTGGGGGCCGGCGACCAGGGTATGATGTTCGGCTATGCCTGCGACGAGACCGCCGAGCTGATGCCCGCGCCCATCTCCATGGCCCACCAGCTCTGCCGCCGCCTGACCGAGGCGCGCAAGAGCGGCGAGCTCACCTGGCTGCGCCCCGACGGCAAGAGCCAGGTCACCGTGGAATATGACGCCGACGGCAGCGTGCTGCGCTGCCCCGCCATCGTGGTCTCCACCCAGCACGACCCGGACATTGCTCTCAAGTACCTGCGGGAGGCAGTCACCGAGACCATCATCCGGCCCGTCATCCCCGCCCGTTTTATCGACAAGGAGACCAAGATCTACGTCAACCCCACCGGCCGCTTCGTGGTGGGCGGCCCGGTGGGCGACACCGGCCTCACCGGCCGGAAGATCATCGTGGACACCTACGGCGGCTCCGCCAGCCACGGCGGCGGCTGCTTCTCCGGCAAGGACCCCACTAAGGTGGACCGCTCGGCCGCCTATATGGCCCGGTACGCGGCCAAGAACCTGGTGGCTGCCGGACTGGCCCGGAAGTGCCAGATCGAGCTGGCCTACGCCATCGGCGTGGCTCATCCGGTGTCCGTGCTGGTGGACACCTTCGGCACCGGACGGCTGGAGGACGAGGTGCTGGCGCAGATCGTGGACAAGCACTTCGACCTGCGCCCCGCGGCCATCATCCGGGACCTGGATCTGCGCCGTCCCATCTATGAGCAGACCGCCGCTTACGGCCACTTTGGCCGCACGGACATCGACCTGCCCTGGGAGCGGACCGACCGGGCGGAGACGCTGAAGCAGTATCTGAAGTAAGGATCGGAGGGCTGTGCATGCCCAAAATTTCCATTATTGTGCCGGTCTACCGGGCGGAGGCCGTGCTCCCCACATGCGTGGAGTCGGTTTTTGCCCAGACCTTCCAGGACTGGGAGCTGCTGCTGGTGGACGACGGGTCCCCGGACAAGAGTGGGCGGCTCTGCGACGAATACGCCGCCCGGGACCCTCGGGTGCGGGTGTTCCACAAGGGCAACGGCGGGGTCTCCTCCGCCCGGAACCTGGGGATGCGGGAGGCCCGGGGGGAGTATCTCTTCTTCATTGACGCCGACGACTGGATCGACGCCCAGGCCTTTGAGCGCCTGTGGACGGCGCTGGAGGAGGCGGGAGCCGACTCCGCCGGATGCGCCCACTGGAATGTGGAGCCGGGGGGGCGCCGGTGGGCGGAGCCCGCCGCCATGCCCGCCGGGGTGTACGGCCGGGAGGAATTCCGGCGCGGCATTGTGGACCGGCTGCTGGGGCAGCGGCTGGGCCGGCCCGGCGAGGTGCTCAACGGTTTTATCTGGCGGTTTTTGTTCCGCCGGGACATCATTGCCGCCCATGACATCCGTTTTGCCGGGGCCTATCTGGAGGACGAACTCTTCCTGATGGAGTATTTTTGCCTGGCGGAGAGGCTGGTGGTGCTGGACGAGCCGCTGTATTACTACCTGCACAACCCGGCCTCGGTGACCCGGAATTACCTGCCCGACTATATGGACACGTTTCGAACATTTCTGGAGGCCAAACGGGCCCTGGTCCACCGGTACGGCCTGGAGAAGGATGATCCCGGATGGGCGGACAGCACCTGCTGGGCGGGGCTGCTCATCGCCATCGGCAACGAGTACGCCCCGGGAAACCCCGCCGCCTCCCGGGACAAGCGCCGCCGGGTGGAGGCCTTCACCATGGAGCCCGATATGGCCCACGCCATCCGCTCCATCCGGCCCCAGGGCCTGGGCAGGAACAAACAGATGGTGGCGGACTTGGTCTGCAAGCGGCAGTTTTGGCTGCTGACCCTGCTGTATACCGTCAAAAATCGGGGAAAGTGAGGCCCACTTATGGTGATTTTCGAAAACAGCCTGGTCGGCGGGCTGCTGCTGCGCCTGTGGTATGTGCTCTGCCGCTGGTATGAGAGCAGCGCCGTCCACCGGGGGCTGACCGCCCTGTCCCGTGGATGGACCCGTCTCTTTCACGGCAGCGCGGTCATGACCTTCCTCACCCGAGACGGGACCCTGCCGAGAGCCTGGCGGAGCAGCCTAGCCTGCACGGTGGCGGAGACGGCGGTCAACCTGCCGGCCGCCCTGCTCCACTGGATCTACCGGAAGGCAAAGTCGGTCTTTGACAACAGCTTCTTTGCTCTGCTGGCCTTCTCCATGGGCGAGCAGGTCCCCGCGGCCATCGGCTGGCTGATGGCCGGCATCCTCATCATCCCCTATGAGCACTGGGACAACCGCTACAGCCTGATGGGATATGTCCTGATGCTCCTGCTCTTCCTGGCGGGGGGGATGCGGAACCGGAACCTCCGGCTGGACTTCAAGAGCGTGGGGCCCTACGCCCTGTGCTTTGCCTTCGCCGTCTGTCTGGCTTGGCCGGTGTCCTACTCCTCGGCTCTGTCCCTGCGCTTTTTGTTTTTCCACCTCACGTGCATGCTGTGCGTGGTCGTGACGGTCAGCGCCGTGGAGCGGACCGAGCAGCTCCTGCGGCTGGCCGGTATGGCCAGCCTGGCCATGGCCGGCACCGGACTTTACGCGGTCTATCAGCGCATCCAGGGTGTGGAGGTCAACTACTCCTATGTGGACGCCCTCCTCAACGAGGGGATGCCCGGCCGGGTGTACGCCGTGTTTGACAATCCCAACGCCTTCGCACAGGTGCTAGTACTGCTCATCCCCCTTGGCGTGGCCCTGCTGCTGGGGAGCCGTACCGGCTGGGGGCGCTTGGGAGCTCTGATCGCCCTGGGGCTGGGGGCCCTGGCCATAGGCATGACTTACGCCCGGGCCAGTTGGATCGGTCTGGTCGCGGCCGCCGCCGTCTTTGTATTCCTATGGAACCGCAGGCTCATTCCGGCCTTTCTCCTGCTGGGCTTGCTGGCCCTGCCCCTGCTGCCCGACACCATTTTCAACCGCATCCTGACCATCTTCAACCTCAAGGACACCTCTACCTCCAGCCGCTTTCCCCTGTATGAGGCCGCCCTGCGGCTCATCCGGGCGCGGCCCATCCGGGGCGCCGGGCTGGGCACCGACGTGGTCCGCAAGGTGGTAGCCGACCTGAACCTGTACCATGGCACCGCCCCCTTTGTCCACGCCCACGACATCTATCTGCAGGTGTGGCTGGAGACGGGCCTGCTGGGGATCGCCTCCTTTGTCGCCGCCCTGCTGGCGGGGATCAAGGCCGCCGCCAAGTCCGTCAAAATGCCCGGCTGTCCCGCCCCCGTGCGGATGGTCACCATCGGCGGGGCGGCCTCCATGGCGGGTATCCTGGTGTGCGGCATCGCCGACTACATCTGGAATTATCCCAGAGTCATGGTGGTGTTCTGGTTCGTATTTGCCGTGATGCTCTCGGGCGTCAAGCTGGCGAAGAAATCCAAGTAACGGAGGACCTGACCGTGCAAGCTGTCCCCAGACTCCTGATTTCCGACATGGACCATACTCTGCTCCGGGAGGACTCCTCCATCAGTAGGGCCAATCTGGAGGCCATCGCCCGCCATGTGGCGGGCGGCGGCCTTTTTACCGTGGCCTCCGGGCGGGCCCCGGCGGCCATCCGGGCGTTCCCGGAGCTGCTGCCCTATCTCAACGCGCCGGTGATCGCGGGCAACGGCGGTCTGGTCTGCGACCTGCACACCGGAGAGATCTTCTACCGCCATCCCCTCCCGGCAGGGCTGGAGCGTCTGGTGGCCGAGCTGATGGAGCGTTTTCCCGAGATGGGGGCTGCGGTCTACAGCGGACTGGACGGCTTTTACGCCCTGCGGACCAACGCCAACATCGAGGACCTGATGGCCCGGGAGAAGCGCCCCGCCCTGCCCGCCACGGTGGAGACGGCGGAGCGGCCGTGGAACAAGGTGCTGCTCACCCAGACCCACGCCTATATGCTGGAGGTGGAGGCTTTCCTGCGCCCCCGGGTGGAGGGGCTGGCCCGCATTGTTTTTTCCGAGGACACCTATCTGGAGATCCTGCCGCTGGAGGTGTCCAAGGGTGCGGCGCTGAAGCTGCTATTGGAGCGCATCGGCGTGCCGCGGGAGCAGGTGGTGGCCCTGGGCGACGCCATGAACGACCTGGAGATGCTCCAATACGCCGGCGCCGGCGTGGCGGTGTCCAATGCCGACCCGGCGCTCCGGGCGGCGGCCGACTTCGTCGTCTGCAGCAATGAGGAAGACGCCGTCCGCGCCTGTCTGGAGCGGTTCTTCGGACGATGAAAGAGGCACCCCCGGCTCCGACGAGCCGGGGGTGCTTTTTAGATCACAGAAGGAAGTGTGGCCCTCCGGCCTGGAGGGCCGGAAGGAACCGCCGGCGGCCAGCAGCAGGCCGGTGAGCAGGCCAATCAATACCAAGGCCGCCCAGAAAACGGTGAGCCGGTGTCTCACAGCGACGCCTCCTCTGCGTATGGGATGATCTCACCATAACGCGGGAGAGACGAAAAATCCCCCGAAAAAGGTCGAAGCTCAGTCCTGTGTGCGGCGCGTCTCGGTCAGATAGCGGTACACGCTGGCGGGGGAGGCCCCCATGAGCCGCGCCACCTCAGCCGCGGAGCCCTTGAGCCGGAAGACGCCCTCCTGGTCCAGCAGGCGGACGAGGACACGCTTCTGGGCCTGCGTCAGGCGGGCGGGACGGCCGGAGCCGCCGAAAAGCCGGCCCACCGCCCGTTCAAAGACCTGCTCCACCGAGGCGGAGAAGAACTCCACCGGCGCTTCGGGGTCGGCGGGGGAGAGACGGCCGGCCTCCTCCAGAAAGGCGGTGACTGACCGGGCAAAGGCGTCGTACCGCCCGGAGGCAAAGTTGATGCATAGCATTCCCAGCAGCACATCCCCGTCGTCCTTGATGAAAAAGGTGGAGCAGCGCAGCGCCTCGCCGGAGGCAGATACGCCCCGGTAGCCGGTTCGGCCGTCAGAGCCCTCAAAGGTCCGGCTGCGCCAGAAGTCCAGGGCAAGGTTGCTGGGGGGAGCGTTCTGAGCCCGGCCGCTGACCTGGGGATTGACCAGGGCCAGAAGCCGGGGCTCCTCTCCGGTAAAATCATGCACTGCGATCTCGTAATCAGACCCCAGCGCCTGGCCCAGAAACTCCGCCAGCGCGGTCCAGCGCTTTTTCCAATCCATCGTGACACCTCGTCCTTCCTTTTGTAAATATAATAAAACTTTATTATATGAAAAGCAAGGAAAAAGAAAAAGATTGACATTACAGGGAAAACGGTTTATGCTACGGACAGCGACATTGAGAAAAATTTATTATATGGAAGGAGATCATCACCATGCGTGAGATCATCAGCACCACTGGAGCCCCCGGCGCCATCGGCCCTTATTCCCAGGGTGTAAAGGCCAACGGCATGCTCTTTGTTTCCGGCCAGCTCCCCCTGGACCCCGCCACCGGCGCATTTCCCGGCAGCGACATTACCAGTCAGACCCGCCAGTCTCTGACCAACGTGAAGCACATTGTGGAGGCCGCAGGCATGACGCTGGCCGACGTGGTGCGCGTGGGCGTGTTCCTGAAGGACATGAACGACTTTGCCGCCATGAACGAGGTATACGGCCAGTTCTTTACCACTGATTGCCCCGCCCGGGCCGCCGTGGAGGTAGCCCGCCTCCCCAAGGACGCCCTGGTGGAGATTGAGTGCGTCGCCTGCAAGTAAAAAACAGGCCCAAAGCCGCCTGCGGAAGTTCCGCAGGCGGCTTTTCGCGCTCAGGGAATCTCCAGCCGGTCCATCAGCGCGGCCAGATTGCGCAGGGTGGTCTCGTTGATGTAGTGCTCTACCTGCTCCACTTGCTCCAGCTCGTCGGTGGTGCCGTTGACCCAGCAGAAAAAGCGATGGAGCTGGTCGTGGCGGTGGAGCAGGTAGTCCCCCAGAGCGGCCCCCTCCTCCGTGGGGCGGATCAGACCGTACTTTTCGAAGGAGACCAGCCCCAGCTCCCGGAGTTGGTAGACCATCTTGGAGGCGGAGGAGGGCCGCACATTGAGACGGTGGGCCAGAAAGTTGATGCGGGCATAGCCCTCCATTCTGGCCTGACGGCAGATCATCTCCAGATAGTCCTCCATGGCGCTGGTTACGAGCTTGTCGCTGCGCATCTGGTAGCCCTTCTGTGTGTAAAAATCCGGTTCCTCGTCCATAGGCACCGCTCGACTCCTTCCGCATAAGATAGCCCCACGCCTTGGTATACGCCTTACGGCGTAGGGACAGCCGGGCAGCCTGGCAAGGGCTTGGGGCGCAAGATATTGTGGTCATAAAGCGTAGATGGTACAATATGACGTACCGACACAAAGGGGGAAAGCGCGTGGAAAACCAGGAGGCAAAATACCGGCGGTTCCGGCTGGGCGTGCGGGAAATGGGGGCGGACGAGCGGGCGGCCATGAAGGCCGCGCTGGAAGGGGCCCGTTCACTGAAGCCGCAGGAAGTAGAACGGATGTTCGAGCTAATCGTAGCGATTGCGGCGGCGCGGGGCCGGGGAGCGCAGCGGCGGACATCGGACCGGCGCACGGATGCCCGGCGGCGCACATTGGTGGGGGCGCGGCTGCCCAGGGAACAGGCCGAGCGGTGCAGGGCGGCGGCGGACAAGCTGGGGGTATCCCTGTACCGCTTCGCCCTGGAGGCCCTGGAGGCGGGCTGCCAGCGGGCGGAGGGCCTGACATCCGGGCCGCCGGACGGGAACGAGGGCCCGGCGGCGGGGGAGCGCCCAGGCGGACGCAGCGCCGCCGGTCGGGGGCCTGGAGGAAGGCGGCCTTCCGGGGCCTCCCATTGTAGTCACGGCCGTCAAGGGTAAAGGCTGCGCCCGCTGCGCGCCCTTGACTGGCCGCGCTCCAGGGAGAGCGCCCGGAAGGGCCATAACGAAAGGAGGCCGCAAGCCATGCTATCCGCCCGCATCAGCAACGAAACCCGCCGTTTCATCTACGCCCGAGAGGGATACCGCTGCGCCCTGTGCGACTCCACCAAATACCTGCAGGTCCACCACTGCGTACCAAGGGGCAGAGGGGGCACCGACAGCGTGCAAAACCTGGTGTGTCTGTGCGCGGACTGCCACGCCCTGGCCCACGGCATCAACCTGAACGACTGGGACGCAACCCAGCAGGACGTGGAACAGGCCGTTACCGAGTACCTGGCGGACTACTACGCGCCGGACTGGAATCCCTGGGGGAAGCGGGGGCCGTAAGGCTCCCGCTCCGTCCGGACGGAGGCGGGGAGCGGACCGCCCGGCTCACGGGCCCCGGCTCGCCCCTGCCTCGGGGGGGCTCGCCGGGGGCTCGTCGCCGTGCGGTTGCCCCGCCTTGCGGGGGACGGCGGGGCATTGGTGGTATGCGGGCCCCATGCCCGCCCCCGGTCGCGGTCCGGCCCGCTCCCGCTGTGCGGGCGTTCCGGGCCGTGTCCGGGGCGGCGCTCCCGGCCTGCCGGTCCCGGTCTCGCCTGGCGGCGGCCCGTGCTGCGGCGGGCTCGGGCCCCGGCCCGCGCTGCGGCGCGGTCCTGGGGTCGCTTGGCCTTTCGGCGCGGGGTCCCGCCCGTCACCGGCGGCCCGGCGGCCCCCCAGGGGTCGTCCCGCTGCGGCGGGCCGCGTGTCCGGGGCGCGGCGGGCGCGCCTCGCCGCGCCCTGCGGCCCCGGCGGTGGGGGTCGTGGGCCCCGGTCTCCGGGCTCTGCGGGCTTCCTCCGGTCGCCCTTGCGCCTCTGCGCCCGTGGCCCGCGCCCCGTCCGCCGCCCCCCTGGGTCCCCCCAGCCGGGCCCTGCCGGGCGGCCCGGCTTCGCCCTGGGCCGCCGCCGGTTCCTCCCGCCGCCGGGGCGCTGCGGCCCTGCGGGCCGCCCGGATGCGCCCCGCCCCGGCGGCGTTTGGGGGGCTGCGCATCTGGTAGCCCTTCTGTGTGTAAAAATCCGGTTCCTCGTCCATAGGCACCGCTCGACTCCTTCCGCATAAGATAGGGTGCGGAAACAAAGTTTCCCTCACTCAACCATTTTATGATCGGAGCTGGAAGTTATGTTTGAACAGCTTTCTATGAGCGCGCTGGGCGACGGCCAGAGCGCATATGTAACCCGCGTGGACGGGGACCCGGCCATGCGGCGGCGGCTGCTGGACCTGGGGCTCATTCCGGGGACCCGGGTGGTCTGTCAGGGGCACAGCCCGGCAGGGGACCCGGCAGCCTATCTGATCCGCGGAGCGGTCATTGCCCTGCGGGCCCGGGACGCGGCAGGGATCACTCTGGAGTGTGATGCGGCGGCCTTGCCGGCGGGCCGGGCGGTGTTGGCCGGATGGGGCTGACGCACACCTCCACCGGCGCGGGGGCCATGGACGCCGGACTGGTCATTGAGAAATACGGCCCCGACGACAAGGTGATCGCTCTGGCGGGCAACCCCAACGTGGGCAAGTCCACCGTGTTCAACGCCCTGACCGGTTTGCGTCAGCATACAGGGAACTGGCCCGGAAAGACGGTGACCAACGCCCAGGGCCGCCACACCCGCCATGGCCGCGACTACATCCTGGTGGACCTGCCTGGTACTTACTCCCTGCTGGCCCACTCTGCGGAGGAAGAGGTGGCCCGGGATTTCCTCTGCTTCGGCGGGGCGGACGCCTCCGTCGTGGTCTGCGACGCCACCTGTCTGGAACGAAACCTGAATCTGGTGCTCCAGACCCTGGAGATCACGCCCTGGACGGTGGTGTGCGTCAACCTGATGGATGAGGCCAGGAGCAAGGGGATCGAGGTGGACTTGAAGGCCCTGTCCGGCCGGCTGGGCGTTCCGGTGGTGGGGACATCGGCGGGCCGGGGGGAGGGACTGGAGCGGCTGATGGACGCGGTGGAGGCAATAACGGAGCGGCAGGAGCCACCTGCGGCCAGCCGGGTGTCCTATCCCGCCCCCATTGAGGCTGCGGCAGCCCGGCTGGCGGAGGAACTGGAGCCTGCTCTGGGCGGACGGCTGCCGTCCCGGTGGGTAGCCCTCCGGCTGTTGGATGGGGACCCCTCCCTGATGGCCAGTCTGACGGAGTGCCTGGGGCGGGACCTCACGGCCGACCGGCTGGCAGGCGGAGCATTGGAAGAGACGCTGGAGGGATTGCAGGCCGCGGGCTGGAGCCGGGAACAGGTCCGGGAGGCCATCGTGGCGGCGCTGGTCCGCACCGGGGCAGAGATCGCCGGGAGCGTGGTCGCCTGCCGCCGGGCGGATGCTGCCCGCCGAGACCGGCGGCTGGACCGGCTCCTGACCAGCCGGGCCACCGGCATCCCTGTTATGCTGTGCCTGCTGGCCCTGGTTTTTTGGATCACCATCGCCGGGGCCAACGCGCCCTCGGCTCTGCTGGCCGACGGCCTGTTCTGGGTCCAGGATCGGCTGACCGACCTGTTCTGGTACTTACAAGCCCCGGATTGGCTCCATGGTGCGCTGGTGCTGGGGGTCTACCGGGTGCTGGCGTGGGTGGTGAGCGTGATGCTGCCCCCCATGGCCATCTTTTTCCCTCTCTTCACGCTTCTAGAGGATTTTGGATATCTGCCCCGGGTGGCCTTTGTTCTGGATCATGCCTTCCAAAAGGCCAGGGCCTGCGGCAAGCAGGCGCTGACTATGGCCATGGGATTCGGCTGCAATGCGGCGGGGATCGTGGGCTGCCGGATCATCGACTCCCCGCGGGAACGGCTCATCGCCATCATTACCAACAATTTTGTCCCCTGCAACGGGCGGTTCCCGACCCTCATTGCCATTATTACTATGTTTTTTGTGGGCACTCAGGCGGGGCCCGGGCAGTCCCTGGTCTCCGCAATACTGCTGACGGGAGTCATCCTGCTGGGCGTGTTCATGACCTTCTGGGTGTCCCGGCTGCTGTCCGGCACCATCCTCCGGGGCGTGCCCTCCTCTTTTACGCTGGAGCTGCCCCCGTACCGCCGTCCCCAGATCGGCAAGGTCATAGCCCGCTCTGTGCTGGACCGCACGCTGTTCGTGCTGGGCCGGGCGGTGGCGGTGGCCGCGCCGGCGGGCCTGCTTATCTGGCTCTGCGCCAATGTGACGGTGGGGGGAGTGAGCATCCTGAACCACTGCACCGGCTTCCTGGACCCCTTCGCCCGGCTGCTGGGTCTGGACGGTGTAATCCTGATGGCCTTCATCCTGGGCTTTCCGGCCAACGAGATCGTGGTGCCCATCATCATCATGAGCTACCTCTCCACCGGCACGCTGCTGGAGCTGGATGACCTGGGTGCCCTCCATGCCCTGCTGGTGGAGCACGGCTGGACCTGGCTGACGGCGGTGTGTACCATGCTCTTCTCCCTGATGCACTGGCCCTGCTCTACTACCTGCATGACCATCGGCAAGGAGACCCGGAGCCTGAAGTGGACGCTGATCTCCTTTGCCGTACCCACGGCGGTGGGCATGGCGGTGTGTTTCCTGACGGCCTCTGCGGCCCGGCTGTGTGGCCTGGCCTGAACGCCAAACGGTCCCCGCCGGAATCGGCGGGGACCGTTTGGAAGGGTTGATCACATGTATTTGGATTCAAAGTAGGAGCGCAGCACGGGGTTGGCCCGCAGCTCACTGAGGGCGATCTCGGCGTGGCCGGAGGTGTAGCCGTTGCCCATCATGATGTCCACGTCCTTGCCGCAGCCTTCGGCGCCCAGAGTGGCCTTGGTGAAGCTGGTGGCCATGGAGAAGAAATAGCAGGTGCCGCCGTCTTTCACGGGGAGGATGCAGCTCATCTCGCAGTTTTCGATGTTGACGCAGCAGATGGAGATGTCATACTCATGGCCGTGATTGACCTCCAGGGCCTTTTCCAGCACTTCGATGGGCTCGGTGGCGCTGGCCACGATGGCGTGGGTGCACAGCTTCATGGACTTGAGCAGGTTGGCGTCCTCCTGGGTGAGGACCACGGCCACCACGTGGCCCAGGGGGCCCACCCGCTTCATGGCCTCGGTGCAGACCAGCATGCCGGATTTGCCGGCGGCACCCAGCACCAGCACGTCGTTGTTGACCTGGACCAGCTTGGCGGTCTGGGCGGGAGCGCCGGCCACATCCAGGGCGGCCAGCGCAAGCTTTTCGCTCAGATCGTCGGGCAGCCGGGCGTACAGGCCGCTTTCGAACAGGATGGCCTGGCCCACGATGTCCACCCGGTCGATGTCCTTGTGCACGGCCAGGATCTTGTCGATGCGCAGAGGGGTCAGGGACAGGGAGACCAGAGAGGCGATCTTGTCGCCGGGCTTCAGGTCGATCTCGTCCTTCAGATCGTCGCCGATGGTGTTCACGATGCCGATGAACATGCCGCCGGAGCCGGTGACCGGGTTCTGCTGCTTGCCACGCTCGGCCACGATGGACATAATCATCTCACCGATCTTCTTCTCATCGCCCCCACAGGCCTCGGAGATCTGGGTGAAGGAGGCGGAGTCGATGTTCAGGGCGGTGACGTCCACCAGGATTTCGTTGGAGTAGATCTCAGCCATATTGTTGTCGATCCGGTAAGCGGCCTGAGTCAGGACTCCCTTGGGTTCGATGACGCGATGGGTACCGTACTTGTTGCCTTTCTTCTGCATGGTAAACACACTCCTATCTGTTCACAGTGAGGTGGAGGCGGACCGATGGGTCCGCCGGAACGAAAAAGCGCCATTCATGCCCCGGCGCAGGGGGCATAAATAGCGCTTCATGGCTTACCATGACAAGCCGCGGACACTGAGACCGCGACTCAGGGAGCGGGGCCGGACGCGGCAGGCTCTCTTCGGCGGGGCAACTATTCACGGGCCGCTTCGGATGCGTCCATCCTTATCATCGGCCCCCTACCGGATGCCCCGCGCCTCTATTTATGATCTTATTATAGAAAAAATTCCAGAGGCGGTCAAGGGGGGCGCGGCGGGTTTTTTCGGATTTGTGAAACTTGTCAGGGCATGTTCCGCCGCAGCTCTTGCAATTGGAACCAAAATCGGGCAAGATAGGGGGAGAGAAAACGGAGGCGAGAATATGCGGGAACCGATTTGCTATGTGATTGGGGCCGGAGAGCTGTATCCGGCGGGACTGGAGCCCAAGGCGGGGGACTGGGTCATCGCCGCCGACGGCGGCTACCGGGCTCTGAGGGCGCTGGGGCTGCGGGCCGACCTGGTGGTGGGGGACTTCGACTCTCTGGGGGAGAGGCCGGACCACCCGAATGTGATGACACTGCCCCGGGAAAAAGACGACACCGACATGGCGGTGGCCCTGGAGGTGGGAGTCAAGCGAGGCTACCGGACCTTTCGGCTCTACGGCGGCACCGGGGGCCGGATCGACCACACCCTGGCCAATTTGCAGTGCCTGACCTGGCTGTCCAGACGGGGCTGCCGGGGAGAGCTGTACGGAGAGAACTGGACGGCCGCCGCGGTGACCGACGGAGCGCTGACCTTCGACACTTCGCACCGGGGTTATGTGTCGGTGTTCTGCCAGGGGGACCGGGCGGAAGGGGTGACCCTGCGGGGGCTCAAGTACCCGCTGGACGGCGCAACGCTCACTCCCGACGTGACCCTGGGCGTGAGCAACGAGTTCACCGGAGCGGAGAGCAGCATTGCGGTGCGAACGGGCACCCTCCTGGTGGTGTGGTATCGCTGATATGGGAGAAGGGCCGCCGGCTGTACCGGCGGCCCTTCTCCTTTGGGAAGTGCAGGTTTGGGGGGGAGAGAGGATCACTTCTCGGGGTAGAAGCCGGACGGGGACTCCGAGAGATTGATCATGATATTCTTCATCTGGGTGTAGTGCTCCAGAATGACCTTGTGGGTCTCACGGCCGATGCCGCTGGCCTTATAGCCGCCGAAGGGCGCGCCCTCCGGGATAGCGTTGTAGGTGTTGACCCACATGCGGCCGGTCTCGATGCCGCGGGACACCCGGATGGCCCGGTTGATGTCCCGGGTCCACACCGCGCCGCCCAGGCCGTAGGCGTTGTCATTGGCCATCTCGATGACCTCGTCCTCGTCGTGGAACTTGATGACGCAGGCCACCGGCCCGAAAATCTCCTCCTGGGCCACCCGCATGTGGTTATCCACGTCCACCAGCAGGGTGGGCTTCATGAAGCAGCCCTTGGCCAACTCGCCCTCGGTCATGCGTTCGCCGCCGCAGGCCACTCTGGCGCCCTCGCTCTTTCCGATCTTGATGTACTCCAGGATTTTGCCCACCTGGTTCTCATTGATCTGGGAGCCCATCTGGGTGGCGGGGTCCCAGGGCATCCCCACCTTGACGGCTTGGAAGCGCTTGACGGCTTCGTCGATGAATTTGTCATAGATGGTGTCCTGGACAAAGACACGGCTGCCGGCGCAGCAGACCTGGCCCTGATTGAACAGGATGCCGAGCTGGAGGCCGTCCATGGCCATCTCCCACTTGCAGTCGTCAAAGTAGATGTTGGCGGACTTTCCGCCCAGCTCCAGGGTGGAGGGGATGAGCCGCTCGGCGGCGGCGCAGGCCACGCAGCCGCCCACCTCGGTGGAGCCGGTGAAGGCCAGCTTGCGGAAGCCGGGGTGGTCTAGGATGTACTGCCCGGCCTTGGAGCCCGAGCCGGTGATGACGTTGAACACGCCGGCGGGGATGACGTCCTGGGTCAGGCGGGCCAGCTCCAGCACGGACAGCGGGGTGTCGCTGGAGGGCTTGAACACGGTACAGCAGCCGGCGGCCAGCACGGGAGCCAGTTTCCAGGCGGCCATCAGGAAGGGGAAGTTCCAGGGTACGATCTGGCCCACCACGCCGATGGGCTCCCGCAGGATCAGGGAGAGGGTGGAGCCGTCCAGAATGTTGGCGGAGCCCTCCTCGGCCATGATGCAGCCGGCAAAATAGCGGAAATGGCGGGAGGCGTAGGGAATGTCAATGGTCATGGTCTCCCGGATGGGCTTTCCGTTGTCCAGGGACTCGATCATGGCCAGGTGCTCGGCATTGGCGTCGATGATATCGGCGATCCGGTTGAGGATGGCGGCCCGCTCGTTGGTGGTGACGTTTTTCCAGCTCTTGAAGGCGGCCCAGGCGGCGTCTACGGCCTGATCCACGTCCTCTCTGGTGGCCTGGGCGCAGGTGGCCAGACCCTCGCCGTTGGCGGGGCAGCGGGTCTGGAAGGTGGCGCCGTCGCTGGCGTCGATCCACTGGCCGTTGATGTAGAGCTTGTAGCTGTCCTGAGCGATCTTTTCCATAAAGTAAACACTCCTTTCAAACGCTGAACGAAACAACGAAAATACGGTTCTGTTTCTGCGGTCCGACTATGGATACTATAGCATATTTTACACAAAAATAACATTGACAATGCGTAGAAAATTGGAGATATTGATGTGCAAAATGACCACGAAATCGGTAGACCGTTTTTAAGTATCCTTAGAACAACAACTATTTTAGCATTCCTTCTGCGAGCTGTGCTGTTCTGTAGAACAGAACAAAAACCGGCGTAGAAAAGGAACAAAGGCTGTGGTAAAATGAAAAACAGATGCCAGCCCGTGTTTTTTGAAGAGGGGGGCGGCGGCCGACCCGGAGAACCGTTCGCTTGGGGGGGTGGAGGGTCGGTACGGTCTGCCGAAAAATGGGGCTGTGATTTGTGCGAAACGGAGAATTTGGAAAAGAGGGGAAAAGACAGTATGAGCGTGACGGTGGCGGACCTGCTGGAGTTACCCAGCCTGCGGGAGGCCCGGCTGGCGGCGGGACGGGGCGGGCTGAACAAGCTGGTCTCTTCCATCTCGGTGCTGGAGTACGCCGATCCCAGCATTCTGCAGGACGCGCTGTTCAAAAACAATGAGTTTTACGGCAGCGAGGTGGTCATCACCGGCTTTATGAACATCCCCAATGATGTGGAGGCCCAGTGCGCTAACATTCGGCGGCTGGCCGAGGCGGGCGAGGTGGGGCTGATTCTGTATTATGTGGGCGTCTTCCTGCCGCGGGTGGACCGAAAGCTGTTGGAGCTGGCCGACGAGCTGGATTTTGCCCTCATCGTCATGCCGGAGAACCGTATGGATCAGCGGTACAGCGAGGTCATCTGCGAGGTGATGGAGGCCATCTTCAAGGACCAGAACACCAGCGCCGCCCTGGTCAGCGACATTCTGGACCGGGCCTCCCTGCTGCCGGAGCACCAGCGGACGGTGGACACAGTGCTCAAGCTCCTCAGCGACCGCACCCGGGCCTCGGCGGTGCTCACCGACGGGGCCGGTCGGGTGCTCAACGCCGTGGCCTGGCCCCGGACCGCGGCGGTGGACCTGGAGGAGCGTCTGCGGCGGCTGGAGAGTCTGCCGGAGGCGGGAGGGGCTCCTTTGGAGCTGCGGGCCGGGGAAGCGCGGTGCCTGCTCTACCGCTGCGCGCTCAGCGACCCGGCGCCGGGCATGGAGCTGTTCCTATTCAAAGAGGGGGAGCCTCTCACCGCCGACCTGGTGCGGCAGGCGGGGGAGGTGGTGCGCCTGGCGGCCAACCTATGGAGCCAGAGCCATGACCGGGTGGTGATGAGCGAGCTGGTGCGGGCCATTTTGAAGGATGAGCCCATTAAGATGCGGCGTCTGGCGGAGATCTTCCATGTGGACGTAGGCTCCATCCACTCCATGTGGGTGCTGCGGCCCGGCCTGGAGGGCCGGGAGGAGTTCCGGGCCAAGGGCCTGGAGCTGGTACGGGAGCTGCTGGCCCACCACTGCACCACAGTCGTGGCCGACTGGTATGAGGGGGATCTGGTGGCCTTTATGGACTGGCCCGCCGGAGGCGGCGAGGCTGGGGCTCTGGCCGACATGTGCTGCGCCCAGTTGGAGCAGGCGGGGCTCCGGGCCGTCCTGACCCTGTGTCAGAGCTTGGCCACCACCGCCGACGTGCGCCGGGCTTATCTGGCCATCCGGGCCTTCCAGAACGACGCAGCAAAGATCTGGCCGGGGAAGCGGTGGTACACCGTCCAGGAGGTGGAGTTCGCCCAGTCCTGCCGCTCCATGATCGAGGAGGGGGAGGAGGCCGTTCAGCAGAGGCTGGCGGTGCTTGCTCCCATCCGGGAGGCGGGAGAGGCCGAGCTGGAGCGGACCCTCCAGATCCTGCTGCTGGACGCCGGGAGCAGCGTGGCCCGGACGGCGGAGCTGCTGTTCCTCCACAAGAACACGGTAAAATATCGGCTCCAGCGCATCGCCGGGCGGCTGGGCTACCCGGTGGGCAAGATGCCCGAGACCTTTGCTCTGTACACCGCCTGTGCCCTGGAGCGGCTGCTGGCCCCCTAAAGGCGCGTTGTCGTTTTAGACAAAGAAGGCTGCGGGGATTCGGGTGGAAAAAGTGGAAAATCCCGAAGACATAGCGAAGAAGAGAGACGAAAAGCGGGAATCCATTGTCCTTTTGGACAATGGATTCCCGCTCATTTTTTGCCGACGGACTAATTACTTTGTTCCTTGAACCGGCTATAATACGGACCAGCCGATGGAAGATGTGGTCTGTCGGCAGCCTGCAATTCTGGGAGGGATCTTTATGAACAATCAAACCGGCTTTGAAGTCAAGGCCGAGCAGCGGCAGAGCTGGGTGTCCATCGCCATGGTATGGGCGGGCGGCATGATCTGCGTACCCTGTCTGATGATCGGCGGTGTGCTGTCCGGCGGCGGACTGTCCATCCCGCAGATCGTGGCCTCCATCCTCATCGGCTACGGCCTCATCTGCGCCTACATGATC
>Ga0129308_1001335_pt1 | contig 26299 bp, 23 predicted proteins | sample L827metagenome_FD_94440 | JGI IMG/M metagenome (GOLD analysis project Ga0129308, IMG submission 94440) | Ring-tailed lemur group fecal microbial communities from Wisconsin, USA - L827 metagenome | ecosystem: Host-associated > Mammals > Digestive system > Large intestine > Fecal | place: USA...
TGATGACGGGCAGCCGCCTGGTGTCCGCCTTCGCGCGGAGCTTGCGTAAAATTTCCATGCCGTCCTCTTCCGGCAGCATGATGTCCAGCAGAAGCAGATCAGGCATGCGCTGGGAGAGGGCCTTCCAGAACTCGGAGGGACGCTCGAAGCCCTGGGCCTCCATGCCCTGGCCGTTCAGGGCGTACAAAACAAAATCCCGGATGCTGCTGTCGTCTTCCAAGAGATAGATCATTGCATTGTCCTCCTTGCTGACTTCCAGTATAGCACAACTGGGGGCCGGTTGTCATTGCATTTTCCGGAAAATGAACTATAATAATATAGTCAAATTCACCCGCAGGGAGACAATGGACAGATGCAGGATTACTTTCACATCCAGATGGACAAAAATGAAATCAAGGTGATCAGCGCGCTGGGACTGGCGCATATGGGCGACGGCGTCTTTGAACTGCTGGTGCGAAGCTGGCTCTGCTTGCATGGAAAGGCGACCTCGGCCAATCTGCACCGGGCCACGGTCTCCTATGTGTCCGCCCCGGCCCAGGCCCGGCAGATGGACCGCATGCTGCCGCTGCTGACCGACGAGGAGGCGGCCATCTACCGCCGCGGGCGCAACGCCCATGTCCATGCCGTGCCGAAGAACGCCACCGCCGGGGAATATGCCCGGGCTACCGGACTGGAATGTCTGTTCGGCGCGCTGTTTCTGACCGGGCAGACCGGCCGGATTAACGAACTCTTTGAAAAGACAATGGAGGACCACAATGCCCTTTGACGCACTTTTTCTCTCCGCCATGACGGAGGAGCTGGCTCCTGCGGTGGGGGCCCGGATCGACCGGGTCCAGCAGCCCACCCGGGACACGGTGCTTCTGGCGCTGCGCAGCCGGGAGGGCAGCCGCAAGCTGCTGATCACCGTCAATCCCAACCATCCCCGTGTCCAGTTCACGGCGCTTTCCTTTGAAAACCCGGCGCAGCCGCCCATGTTCTGCATGCTGCTGCGCAAGCACCTGACCGGCGCGCGGATCGTCTCCCTCCGGCAGAAGCCCATGGAGCGGATGCTGGACATCACGCTGGACTGCCTCGACGAGCTGGGTGTCCCGGCGCAGAAGCACCTGATGCTGGAGCTGATGGGCCGGACCTCGAACCTGATCCTGACCGGGCCGGACGGGCGGATCATCGACTGCCTGCGGCGCGTGGACTTTGAGATGTCCGAGGCGCGGCAGGTGCTGCCCGGCCTCTATTACCACGAGCCGCCGGCCCAGGAAAAGAAGAACCCCTTCGAGCTGGAGGAGGCGGACTTTTTCGCCCTGCTTGCGGCGGTGGATACGCCGACGCGGCTGGACAAGCTCCTGCAAAGCGCCCTCAACGGCCTCTCGCCGCTGCTCTGCCGGGAGCTGGCCTTCCGCGTCGCCGGTGAGACCGACGGCGACGTCCTGGCGCTGACCGATCTGCCTGGCGCGGCCCGGACGCTGGCGGAATTTTTTGAGACCTGCCGGCCCTTTACGCCGGTCCTGCTCAGCCGGGACGGCGTGCCGGCGGAGTTTTCCTGCGTGGAGATCCGGCAGTACGGCGATTTTATGGAGCAGGAGACGGCGCCCGACTGCTCGGCGCTGCTGGATGCCTTCTATGGCGCCAGAGAGCGGTCCGAGCGGCAGCGCCAGCGGTCGCAGCAGCTCACCAAGCTGATTACAAACCACCGTGACCGCGCGGCGAGAAAGCTGGAGCTGCAAAAAAAGGAGCGGGCCGACGCCCAGGACCGGGAGCGGCTGCGCCGCTGCGGCGACCTGGTCACGGCCAATTTCTACCGCATCCGGAAGGGCCAGACCGTGCTTGTCACCGAGGACTTCTACGACCCGGAGCTGAAGGAGACACGGATTGCCCTGTCGCCCCAGTTGTCGCCGCAGCAGAATGCGGCGAAGTATTATAAGGACTACGCCAGGGCCAAGCACGCGGAGAACATCCTGACGGAGCAGATTGAAACGGGGACGCAGAAGCTGCAATATCTCCAGAGCGTGCTGGAGGAGCTGTCGCGGGCGGAGACGGACCGGGATCTCGCGGAGATTCGGGCGGAGCTGGTGGAGCAGGGCTATGTCCGCGGCCAGGACCGGAAGAAGCAGATGAAGCAGCAGCCGTCGCGGCCCATGGAGTTTCTCTCCTCCGGGGGCTTCCCGATTCTGGTGGGCCGGAACAACCGGCAGAATGACCAGCTCACGCTGAAGCTGGCGGCGAAGTCGGACGTCTGGCTCCACACGCAAAAGATTCATGGCAGCCATGTAATCATCGTCTGCGGCGGACGGCAGCCGGACGAACAGACCATGGCGGAGGCGGCGGGGCTTGCGGCCTGGTATTCTCAGGCCCGGCAGGGCCAGAATGTGCCGGTGGACTTCACCCAGGTGCGGAATGTCAAAAAGCCTGCGGGCAGCCTGCCCGGCATGGTCATCTATGACCGCTACAACACCCTCTATGTCACGCCGGACGGAAAATTGCCGGAGACGCTGCACAAATAGCGGCTCCCCGCATAGGATATGTCGTGAAGGGAATTCGCCCTTTACTTATCCGATGACGGGAGGGTTTCATATGTTCTGTTTTGGTTGTTCGCCTTGCTGCATGCACAGATTTCTGAATAACTGCGGCTGCTGCGAGGGCGTGATGGCGCAGAATGTTTCCAATCGCGACTCCGACAACGAGGATTGCTGCTGCAATCCCTGCTGTGGTAACAACTGCTGCTGCAATTCCTGCTGCGGCAATCGGAATCGCTGCTGCTGCAACTAAAAAATGCCGGCTCTGCCGGCATACATAAATAAACCGCTCCCGGGCGGCGCTGTCCATGGACAGCGCCGCCGTTTTGTGATACAATGGAGAAAATGGTCAGGAGGCGCACAATGGAGCAGAAGGTCCGCCGTATCTTTCTTCCGTGGAAGTATGAAAAAGAGCTGAATACCGTTAACGAGCGTTCCCGGCAGGGATTTCACCTGACGAGGGCATCCCGCTGGTCCCGGACGGAGGAGCAAAACGGCGATGTGATCTACCGCTATGCCCTGGACTGCAAGGAGGGAAAGGGCTTTACGGAGCTGCTCTATGAGAAGCAGGGCTGGGAGCTGGTCTGTGCCCAGGGCCAGTGGCTCTGGTTCCGCAAGCGCTGGGAGGAGACGCGCCAGGAGACGGAATATGAGATTCACGGCGAGCCGCGCCATGCCATTGCCGACTATCTGCACCGGCGTATTAAGCCGCTGGACGCGCTGCGCAATGCGCTGTTGGTGCTGGCCTTTCTGCTCATCCTGGTCCCTGGCGGGGTGACGGCGAACCTGACGCCGCGCATCGCCTGCGTGCCGCTGTTCCTCTGCCTGATTCCGGTCAAAATTGCGGAGAACATGCGAAAGGCCCTCGGAGAGCACAAGCGGAAATAATTTATATAGTATAGAAGCAGGCATCCGGCTGGATGCCTGCTTTGGAATTATGTGGGCTGCTCGCCGGGCTCCGCGGGTGGCCTGGGACGGCGGCGCCTGCGGGGCGGCGCCATGACCGACCAGAGGACGGCGCAGAGGAAAAGAAGTCCGGAGAGATAGGTGAGAACGCTGGCCAGCATGCTGCCGGCGATGGAGACGGCGCAGAAGAAAATGCCCGCGATGCAGAAGAAGACGGTGATGCGCCGTTTGCCGCAATCCAGAACGAAGCCGCCCAGGTGGAAGCTGGCGCACATCACGGCGATCGAGGCGAAGAGCTGGAAGCAATAGTCGCTGATCCGGGGGTCGACGCTCCAGATCCGGAACTCCGGAATCAGCCGGCAGATCAGGCTCAGGGTCCACCCCATATAGAGATAGGGCGAGGGGCGCCGCCGCGAAATGGTCTGCACGGCGATTGCGCCCAGACAGGCGGCTCCGGCGAGGCCGGTGAGACCGGTGAGCCAGCGGGTCAGACCGGTCAGCGTGAAGAGGCGCAAAATGGAGGCCGCCGCCAGCAGCAGGGCGGCCAGCAGCTCCAGCAGCAGAAAAAGGGACGGCCGGTTGTTGGCGGCGAAGCCGGAGCGCGGGCGCAGGTTCCGGGCGGTCAGCGCGGCAAAGCCGCAGGCCAGCGCCGACAGAAGCGCCAGTGCCCACAGGCTGCTGCCGGCATTTCGCTGGATCAGCCGAAGAATCAGCCCCAGCAGGGCCAGCGCCAGCGCGGCGGGCAGCACGAGTTTTCTTTGCTTCAGCTTTCGAAGCATGGAGGCATCGCTCCTTTGCAGTCGTTTGAAAGTAGAATAAAAATATTGTAGCACAAGGAGGGCCGCTTGTAAATTGCGGCTTTTCGCGGCTTTCACACAGTTTTTTTGTGAATTCTTCGGGATTTTCTGCAAAAAAGCCTTGCAATTTTATTGTATACCTGCTATACTGGTGAAGAATTAGGGTAGTGTTTGATGTGAGGCTGGGGAGATTCCCCAGTCTTTCTTATTGAAATTCCGGCCTTGCGCCGCAGGGTCGGAGAGGAGCGTGCAATATGAAGTTGACAGAACAGGTCTGGCAGTTCGCGGAGCCGGTGGTCGCCGCCCAGGGATGCAGCATTTGGGATGTGGAGTATGTCCGGGAGGGCGCCGACTGGTTCCTGCGCGTCTATATCGATAAAGACGGCGGCGTGGATATTTCGGACTGCGAGGCCATCTCCCGGGCGCTGGACCCGATCCTGGATGAGAAGGATCCGATTCCGACCAGCTATACCTTCGAGGTGTGCAGCGCCGGAATTGAGCGGGCGCTGAAGCGGCCCGGCGACTTTGAGAAGTTCCTGGGCAGCGATGTGCTTGTCCGGCTTTACCGCCCGCGGGAGGGCACAAAGGAATTCCCCGGTGTGCTGCGCGGCTATGAGGATGGCCGCGTCACCATCGACTATCTGGGGAGGAACGTCACATTTGAAAAATCCGAGGTCGCCCTGGTGCGGCTCCGTGCGACATTTTAAGGAGGAGACAACATGAATGCCGAAATTTATGCGGCGCTTGCCCAACTGGAAAAGGAACGCGGGATTCCCCAGTCCTATATGGTGGAAAAGATTACACAGGCGCTGGTGGCCGCATACAAGAAGGACAAAGACGGCTATACGGACAATGTGTTTGTGGAGCTGACGGAAAAAGAGATGCGGATGTATGTCCAGAAGGAGGTCGTGGAGGACGTCATCTCCCCGGCCACCGAGATCTCTCTGGACGAGGCCCGGAGGATCAACGGCCGCTGTGAGCTGGGTGACCTGGTCAACGTGGACGTCAAGACGCAGAATTTTGGCCGCATCGCCGCCCAGACTGCCAAGCAGGTCATCATCCAGGGTATCCGCGAGGCGGAGCGCGGCATGATTTTCGACAGCTTCTCGTCAAAGGAGCACGAGATTCTGACCGGTACTGTCCTGCGCATCGAGCCGCAGAGCGGCGATATGACCATCCGCATTGGCTCCGGCAGCGATAAGACCGACGCCTATCTGTCCGCCGGCGAGCAGGTCCGCACCGAGACCTTCTCCGAGGGCGACCTGATCCGCGTCTATGTGGTCGAGGTCCGGCGGTCCAGCCGCGGCCCGCAGGTCATCGTCTCCCGGACGCATCCCGGCCTGGTCAAGCGCCTGTTTGAGCTGAACGTGCCGGAGATCGAGAGCGGCCTGGTGGAGATCAAGTCCGTCGCCCGGGAGGCCGGCTCCAGAACGAAGCTGGCGGTCCGCGCGACCGAGGAGAACATCGATCCCGTCGGCGCCTGCGTCGGCCCCAGAGGCGGCCGTGTCGGCGCTGTGGTGGAGGAGCTGCGGGGCGAGAAGATGGACATCGTGGTCTGGTCCGAGGACCTCTCCAAGTTTGTGGCGTCTGCGCTGTCCCCGGCGGATGTGCTGTCTGTCACGATGCAGACGGGCGCAAAGGCCTGCCGCGTGATCGTGCCGGACGATCAGTTGTCTCTGGCCATCGGCAAGGAGGGGCAGAATGCCCGCCTGGCCGCCCGTCTGACCGGCTGCAAGATCGATATCAAGCCCGCCTCCCAGGCAGAGGAGCTGCCGGAGACGGCGGAGGAAGAGGCGTAACGCCTGCCCGATTGGAGGAACCGTCATGCCGAAGAAGCTCCCCATGCGCCAGTGCGCTGGCTGCCGGGAAATGAAGCCAAAAAATCAGATGGTCCGGGTGGTTCGTTCTCCGGAAGGGGAGATCTCGCTGGACTTCCGCGGGAAAGCCCCGGGCCGGGGCGTGTATGTCTGCCCTGACCCGGAATGCCTGAAAAGGGCGCAGAAGACCCGCGCTCTGGAGCGCAGCCTGGACACGGCGATTCCGCCGGAAATCTACGCGGCGCTGGAGGAGAGGATGGCGCAGCGGCAATGAATGCAAAAGCGTTGGGATATCTGTCGCTGGCCCGCCGGGGCCGGCTGCTGGAGGCCGGAGAGGAGCCGGTAGGCGCGGCCTGCCGGGCCGGGCATGCCCGTCTTCTGGTCGTGGCTGAGGATGCTTCGGAGCACAGCGTCCGCCGGGCCCAGAGCTTTGTGGCCGGAACCAGGCAGCCCTGGATCAAAATTCCCTGCACCAAGGAGGCGCTGGGGGACGCGATCGGGTACAGCGGCTGCGCCATGGCGGCCTTTACGGATGTCCGGCTGGCGCTGGCCTTTGTAAAGGCGCTGGAGGAGCCGGAGCGCCATGCCGCGCTGCTTCAGGAGCTGGAGGGCCGTGCCGCCCGCGTGGAGCAGCGCCGCCGCGAGGAGAAGGCGCATCAGAAAAATCTTCACAGCGGCGGAAAGCGAAAATAAAAAAATATGCGGCAGTCGCCGCTTGGGAAATCGCGGGCCGTGCTTCGGACCGCGGCCGATGGAGTAGCCCCTGTATGCTCTGCCGGCGGAAGTTATTGGAGGTGGCTTATATTGAGTAGTTTCAACAAGTATCGCATTCGGGATGTGGCCAAGGACTTTGGTATGACAACCAAAGAAATCTCGGATATCGTCACCAAGTATTTTGAGAAGCCAAAGAGCAATATGCAGGTGCTGAACGATCAGCAATTGAACGTGATTTTCGACCATATCACGCAGCACAACCAGATTGCCTCCCTGGAGCAGGTTTTCGCGGTGGCGCCTGTGCAGAAAAAAGAACCCGCAGCCGCGCCGAAAAAGGCCGCGCCAAAGCCCGGCGAGCAGAGCGCCAAGCCGGCGCAGCAGACGCAGCAGCAACAGAAGCAGGCAAAGCCTGCGGCGCAGCAGGAGCGCAAGCAGGAGCAGGAGCCCCAGCGGAAGCGGGAACGCCGCGTGGTCGACACCAGCGCGGTCACGGTCAACACGGCCCGCTTCGACGACCATGTGGACACCCTGGTCTCCGAGCGCATGCAGAATGTGTCTGGCGGCAAGCAGCGCATTGGCAATAAGAACAAGCCGGGCGGCAAGAAGAAGGGCCCCTTCACCAGCAAGTCCCGCAGCGAGGAGCAGGAGAAGATGCGCCGCCTCCAGCTTGAGATCGCCAAGAAGACGCCGCTGACTGTCAAGATTCCCGACGAAATCACCGTCGGTGAGCTGGCCTCCCGCATGAAGAAGACCGCCAGCGAGGTTATCAAATGCCTGATGAAGAACGGCGTCCTGGCCGCCATCAACCAGACGATCGACTACGACACCGCCGAATTCGTGGCCACGGAGCTGGGCTGCCGGGTCGAGAAGGAAGTGGTCGTCACCATCGAGGAGAAGCTGTTTGACGACCATGCCGACACGGAAGAGGAGCTGCAGCCCCGTCCGCCTGTCGTCGTGGTCATGGGCCACGTCGACCACGGCAAGACCTCCCTGCTGGACGCCGTGCGGAACACCAACGTGGTCTCCGGCGAGGCCGGCGGCATCACGCAGCACATCGGCGCCTATACGGTCAAAATCGGCGGCCGTCCCATCACCTTCCTGGATACGCCGGGCCATGCGGCCTTTACGGAGATGCGCGCCCGCGGCGCAATGTGTACCGATATCGCCATTCTGGTCGTGGCCGCCGACGACGGCATCATGCCCCAGACCATCGAGGCCATCAACCATGCCAAGGCCGCCGAGATCCCGATCATTGTGGCGGTCAACAAGATGGATAAACCGGGCGCAAATCCCGACCGAATCCTGAGCCAGTTGACCGAGCACGGGCTGACGCCCGCCGACTGGGGCGGCGAGACCGAGGTCTGCCGCATCTCCGCCAAGACCGGCATGGGCATCGACGATCTGCTGGAGGTTGTCACCCTGACGGCGGACATCGCGGAGCTGAAGGCCAATCCGAACCGGGCGGCCAAGGGCACCGTTATCGAAGCGCGGCTCGACAAGACCCGCGGTCCCATCGCCACCCTGCTGGTGCAGAACGGCACGCTTCATCAGGGCGATACGATCATCGCCGGTACGGCGGTCGGCCGTGTCCGCGTCATGGTGGACGACAAGGGCAAGCAGGTGAAGAACGCCGGACCCTCTGTCCCCGTGGAGATTACCGGTCTGGCCGACGTCCCGGCCCCCGGCGACGCCTTTGCGGCCGTCGCCGATGAGCGCATGGCCCGCCAGTTGGTCGAGCAGCGGAAGCAAAAGATCAAGGACGATCTGAACAAGCAGAACCAGAAGGTCACGCTCGACAACCTCTTTGCGAAGATGCAGGAGGGCGAGATGAAGGAGCTGAACCTGATCGTCAAGGCCGACGTCCAGGGCTCCGCCGAGGCGGTCCGCGCATCCCTCGTCAAGCTGAGCAACGACGAGGTCCGCGTCAAGGTCATTCACGCCGGCGTCGGCGCAATCAACGAATCCGATATTCTGCTGGCCTCGACGGCCAACGCCATCATCGTCGGCTTCAACGTCCGGCCCAACGATGCCGCCGCCGCTGCCGCCAAGCGCGACAAGGTGGATATGCGGATGTACCGCGTCATCTACGATGCCATCAATGAGATCGAGGCGGCCATGAAGGGCATGCTGGCGCCGACCTATCGGGAGAACATCATCGGCCATGCCGAGGTTCGGCTGACCTACAAGGTCTCCGCCGTCGGCACCGTCGCCGGCTGCTATGTCAAGGACGGCAAGGTTTCGAGAGACGCCAAGGTCCGCGTCCTGCGGGACAACATCGTCATCCACGAGGGCGTGATCGGCTCCCTGCAGCGCTTTAAGGACGCCGTCAAGGAGGTCCAGGCGGGCTATGAATGCGGCATGTCCGTCGAGAAATACAACGATATCAAAGAGGGCGACATCTTCGAATGCTTTGTCATGGAAGAGGTTAAGCCTGTGTAAGTTTGCAGCGAACGGGCCGCCACTGCTGTGGCGGCCCGTTTTAATGATTGAATCGATCCCAAAACAGGAGGGAACGCTATGTCACAAAACAGAATCGGGCGCATCAACGAGGAGATCCAGAAGGAGCTCTCGGCGCTGATCCGCACCCTGAAGGATCCACGTGTACAGGATGTCATGATCTCCATCACCTCGGTGGACACCACCGGCGACCTGCGGTATGCCAAGGTCTACGTCAGCGTGCTGGAAAAGGACCGGGGCAGGGACGTGGTGAAGGGACTGAAATCCGCCGGCGGCTATCTCCGGCGGGAGGTCGGCAGAAAGCTCCAATTGCGCTATACGCCGGAGCTGGTATTCGTGGAGGACGACTCCATCACCAAGGGCGCAAAGATGTTTGCGCTGCTGAGCGCCCTGGAGGCACAGGAGGAAGCGCATGACGACGAACCGGACCATTCCTGAGGCCGCGGCCTTTCTTCTGGCCCATGACCACTACTCCATTTTGACCCACCGCCGTCCGGACGGCGACACGGTGGGCTGCGCCATCGCGCTCTGCCGCGGCCTGCGGACGCTGGGCAAGGATGCGGCGATCTACCGGAATCCCCAGTTCACGCCGCGCTATCTGCCCTATCTGGCGGGGCTGACCTGCGAGGAGGCGGCGGGCGTTGTGGTGGCTGTGGACGTGGCCACGGCGGGCTTGTTTCCCATGGGCTTTTCCGGCGAGGTCGATTTTTGCATCGACCACCACAGCTCCAACAGCGGCTACGCAGCCCAGTCGCTGGTCGAGGGCGAACGGGCCTCCTGCGGAGAAATCCTCTTCGACCTGCTCCTGGCTATGGGCGTGGCTGTCGATCAGGACATGGCCGACGCCCTCTATATCGCCGTCACCACGGACACCGGCTGCTTCCGCTACTCCAATACCACCGCCGGAACGCTGCGGACGGCGGCGGACCTCATCGACTGCGGCGCGGATGCGGTGTCGCTGAACCGCACCCTGTTTGAGATCAAGAGCCGGGCGCGGTTCCGCCTGGAGGCCTATCTGACCGAGGGCATGCGGCTCTATGCCGGAGGGAAAATCGGCGTCTGCACGCTGCCGGAGGCGGAGAAGCTCCGCATGGGCGTCACTGAGGACGACGCCGACGCCATCGCCGGCTTCGCCCGGGATCTGGAGGGCGTCGAGATCGGCGCGATGCTGCGGGATCTGCCGGACAACCAGTGTAAAATCTCGCTCCGGACCGACAACCGACTCTATGACGCGTCGGAAATCTGCAAGCTGCTCGGCGGCGGCGGCCACAGCGCCGCGGCCGGGGCGACGGTGTCCGGTTCCCTGGAGGACGGGCGGCGGGCGATTTTGCAGGCGATTGAGCAGACCACCGGCCTGCAGGTGGACGCATGACAGGGATTTTAATTGTGGACAAGCCGGCGGGCTGGACCAGCCAGGACGTGGCCGCGAAGCTGCGGGGCGTCTATCACGAGCGGCGCGTCGGCCACGGCGGGACGCTGGACCCGATGGCCACCGGCGTGCTGCCGGTCTTTCTGGGCCGCGCCACCCGGGCCGTGCCGTTCTTCGAATCGGCGGAGAAGGAATATGTGGCGGAGATTCGCTTCGGCCTTGTCACCGACACCCAGGATATTACCGGCAGCGTCCTTGCGGAGCGGCCCGGCTCGGTGGAGCCGGAGAAAGTCCGGCAGGCGCTGGCCGCCATGACCGGGCCGCAGCTTCAGGTGCCGCCAATGTACTCCGCCGTGAAGGTCGGAGGCAAAAAGCTCTATGAGCTGGCCCGGCAGGGGAAAGAGGTGGAGCGGAAGGCCCGCCCCATCGAGCTGAAGAAGCTGGAGCTGCTCTCCTGCGAAGGGGACCGGGCGGTGTTCCGGGTCCGCTGCACAAAGGGCACCTACGTCCGGACGGTCTGCCATGATCTGGGGCAGCGGCTGGGCTGCGGCGGCTGCATGAGCAACCTCAGACGGACCAGAGCCGGGGTCTATACAATAGACCAGACCTTTACCATGGAGCAGATTCTCGCAGGAGAGGCGAGGCTTTTGCCGGTGGACTCCCTGTTTTCCGACTGCCCGGCCGTGATTCTGACAGAGGTGGAGGAGCGGTATTGCCGCAACGGGAACGCCTTTCGCCGCCGGGAGCTGAAGGACGGCCTCTGGCGGGTCTATGGACAGGACGGAACGTTCCTGATGCTGGGCCGCTGCGCAGACGGCATGCTCTCCACCGTCAAGAGCTTTTTCGAGGTGGGCCATGAATAGACGTGTGATTGCCCTTGGATTTTTTGACGGCGTCCATCTGGGCCACGGCGGTCTTTTGCGGGAGGCCCGGCTGCGGGCCGATGCGCTGGGCTGCACCGCCTCCGTGATGACCTTTGACCGCCATCCCAGCGTGGTGATCACGGGCAGCCCAACGCCCTTGATTACCTCCCAGCGCGACCGGGAATATCTGATGAAGTCCCTCTATGGCATGGACGAGGTGCTCTTTATCCATTTCAGCCGCGCCATGATGGAGATGCCGTGGGAGGAATTTGTCGACGACTGCCTGCTGCGGGATCTGAACGTGGTCCACGTCGTCTGTGGCGCCGATTTCCGCTTCGGCTACCATGGAGAGGGCACGGCAGAGCTGCTGCGGGCGGCCTGTGACCGCCGCCAAATCGGCTGCGACATCATCGACGAAATCTGCCTGGACGATGTGCCGATCCACTCCACCCTTGTGCGCGGGCTGCTGCGCCGCGGCAAAATGGAGGAGGCGGCCCGGTTCCTGGGCCATCCCCACTGTCTCAGCGGACGGGTTGTCACCGGCAAGCGGCTGGGCCGCACGATGGGAATCCCCACGGCCAATATCCTGATCCCGCCGGAGGTGCTGGTGCCGCCCTTTGGCGTCTATATCACGCGGGTGGCCTTCGACGGCAGGGACTATGCGGCGGTGACCAACGTCGGCAACTGTCCGACGGTCTCCGAGGGCGCGCCGCTGGTGGTGGAGCCGTGGATTCTGGACTTTTCCGGCGATTTGTACGGGAAGGAAATCCGCGTTTTCTTCTATAAAAAGCTGCGGGATGAGAGGAAATTTCCCTCCCTTTCGGCCCTGCAGGCGGAGATTCGCCGCAATGCGGAGGAGACGCGGGCCTACTTCTTAAAATGAGCAAAACCACGCCAGTCCTGTAAGGGACGGCGTGGTTTTTGCTGCCAGAGAAATTACAGCATGGAGCCCGTCTCCAGGAAGCGGCGGTGCATCTCATGGGCCCGCTCCAGATCGACCGGCGTGTGCTGGGCCGGGGCAACCTTCTTGGCGTGCTCAAAATAGTCGCGCAGCATGGGACGGAACTTCGGATGGGCGCAGTTCTCGATGAGAAGCTCCGCGCGCTCCGTGGGACTCTTGCCGCGCAGGTCGGCGATGCCCTGCTCCGTGACGATGATCTGGGTGTCGTGCTCTGTGTGGTCTACGTGGGACACCATGGGCACAATGCAGGAGATTTTTCCGTTCTTGGCCGTGGAGGGCGTGATGAAAATCGGCAGAATTGCGTTGCGGCAGAAGTCGCCGGAGCCGCCGATGCCGTTCATCATGCTGCTGCCCATGATGTGGGTCGAGTTGACGTTGCCGTAGATGTCCACCTCGATGGCCGCGTTCATGGCGATGGAGCCGAGCCGCCGGATGATCTCCGGGTGGTTGCTGATGTCCTGCGGGCGCAGAAGGATTCTGTCGTGGAAGAAGTCCAGATTTTCAAAGAAGAGCTTTCTTCCGGCCGCCGAGAGAGACAGGGCGGAGGCTGCCGACCGGGCGATGGTGCCGCTGCTGATGAGCTTCAGCGCAGAGTCCTGCATGACCTCTGTGAACATCGTGAGATCGTGGAAGCCGCTCCTTTCCAGGCCCATCAGCACGGCATTGGCCGTGGAGCCGACGCCGGACTGCAGGGGCACCAGATTCTCCGGCAGACGGCCGGCCTTGACCTCGGCCTTGAGAAGGTCAATGATGAGGTCTGCAATGTGGCTGGACTGCGCGTCCGGTTCTGCAAAGTGCGGATACTGGTCCTCACAGTTTGTAATCACAATCGCCGCAATCTTATCCGGGCTGCAGGGAATGGCCGGCGTGCCGATCCGGTCCATGACATCGTAGACGGCGATGGGACCGGCATGGGGCACCTTACCTGCGGAGTAGATATCGTGCATGCCGTAGAGGGTGGTGGGAAGGGATAGGTTCAGCTCGACAATGACCTTGTCGCAGCACTCGACAAAGCTGTCGGCCGCGCCGACGGACAGCGGTGGAACAATGCCGCCGTCTTCCGTAATCATGCAGGCCTCGACAATGGCGAAATCCATCTGGCCAAACATTCCGTTGCGCATCCAGTGGGGCAGGTGGCCCAGGTGCATGTCGACGTACTGGACGCTGCCCTCGTTGATGGCGTTCCGCAGGTCTTTGCAGGAGGACTGGAACGCGCAGCGGTAGGACATCAGGCCGGCGCGGACCAGCTCGCCGTCCAGCTCGTCGCCAGTGGCGCCGCCGACATAGGCGCGCAGGTTCTTCGCCTTGCCCAGCCTGGCGATGGCGGGCGGGACGACCTTGGGATAGCCGATCTCCGTAAAGCCGGAGAAGCCGACCTTGCAGTTCGGGCCGACGAGGGCGGCGGCCTCCTCGGCGCTCATCACCTTGTTGCGGAGCGCCGGCAATAAAATTCGATCTTCGTACATAGCGGTGTTCTCCTTCCGTTATAGCAGCTCATACAGGACGGCCATGCCCTGGCCGCCGCCGATGCAGAGCGTCGCCATACCGAATTGCTGGTTTTGCCGCCGCATCTCGTACAGCAGCTTGACGCTGATGATGCAGCCCGTCGCGCCGACGGGATGGCCGAGGGCAATGCCGCTGCCGTGGACATTGGTGCGGTCCATGGGGAGGCCAAGCTCCCGGATGCAGGCGATGGCCTGGGCCGCAAAGGCCTCGTTCAGCTCAATGACGCCGATGTCGTCCAGCGTCATGCCGGTCTGCCGGAGCAGCTTGCGGACGGCGGGAATCGGTCCGGTGCCCATGAGGTTGGGGTCCACACCGGCGACGGCGGCGGAGACAATCCGCGCCATGGGCCTGCAGCCCAGGGCTCTGGCGCGGCCGGCGGACATGAGCACCATGGCCGCCGCGCCGTCATTGACGCCGGAGGAATTGCCGGGGGTCACGGAGCCGTCCTCCTTGAAGGCCGGATGCAGCGCCGCCAGCTTTTCCAGTGTGGTCGTGGGTCGCGGATGCTCGTCCACCTCAAAAATTCTGGTTTCATGCTTGCCGCAGTTGACCGTCACGGGGAAAATCTGGTCTTTGAATATGCCGTTCTCCATGGCCTCTTTGGCGCGCTGCTGGCTCATCAGGGCGTACCGGTCCTGCTCTTCGCGGGTGATCCCATATTTTGCGGCGATGTTCTCCGCCGTGATTCCCATAGGCTCATGGCTGAACGGGTCGCTGTTTGTGGTAATCAGGCCGTCCTCCAGCATCCCGTGCCCGGCGCCATAGCCGAAACGGGCCTTCCGCAAATAGAAGGGAATGTTGGTCATGCTCTCTGCGCCGCCGGCCACGCAGACGTCAGCGAAGCCGCTTGCAATCTCCATGGCGGCAGTTACAATGGCCTGCAGACCGGATGCGCAGAGCCGGTCGACCGTGAGCGCGGCGGAATCCTGGGACATGCCGCCCTTGATGGCGGCCATTCTGGCCAGATAGGCGTTCTCCGCGGCGCAGCATTCGCAGCCCATGACCGCCTCGTCGGGCAGGCTGGGATCAATGCCCGCGCGGCGAATGGCCTCACGGATTGCCAGACCGCCCAGATCGCTGGCTTCATACTGGCGAAGCGCGCCGTTGTATTTCCCCACGGCGGTGCGGGCCGCGGAGACAATTACTACATCCTGCATTGTCATAGTATCCACTCCCCTGTTCAGCCTTCCAGCTCCCGGCGGCGGGCGGCGATTGCGGCGAGGCACTTGTTCCAGGCGTTTTCAAATGAGGTGCGGAACCGCACGACTGGCCCGAAGGATTCGTACGCGTCCGCCGTGAGGCCCTTCCGGTTGTAGGCCCTGGCGAAGTCGGGCACCTTTTCCAGCAGCTCGTCGATCACGTCCGGAGACGGCACAGCGCTGAACCGGTCGATGGCCGGGCCGTCCAGCTCCAACAGCTTGTCCGCGGTGCCGCCCCAGTTGATGGTGACGGAGGCGCGGGCACCGACCATCTCCGTGAAGTGGTGCAGACCGCGGGCGCCGCCGGAGAGCATCTTTACGGAGTAGCCGCGGTCCGTGATGACGCGGGAAATCTTCTTTGCCACGATGATGCCGGCCTGGTACAGAGCATCCCGGTCGACGTTGATTCCCTCCTTCTCCACGGTCGCCTGAAGGTGCTCGTCAAAGATGCCGGCGATATGGGCAAAGTAGAGCTCAGGCGGATTCTCCATTTTGCTGGCCGCACGTTCATAGGTTTCGCAGACGTCGATGACCTGGGCTACGCTCATGACCTCCGTGGCCAGGACGGTGCAGCCCTCCTGAATCAGCGCCTCGATGGCGCTGATGCCGCTTGCGGTTGCGGGAATCTTCAGCATCATATTGGGCGCCGTGGCGTGGTGCCTGCGGCCCCACTCCAAAATTGTCTCCCGGTCCTCGTGGAGCGGGCTGCCCTGGATGGTGACCCAGCCGTCGGTGTGGTGGGTTTCCTCAAAGGTGGGCTGGAAAATTTTGCAGATCTCCGCAATCAGGCGGCACTGCAGCTCGCGGAGAACGGTCTCATCGTCTTTTTCCTGCGAGATCAGCTCGTCCATCAGCTTCCGGGCCGCAGGACCGTCGGTGGGGTCGCTCAGAATTTTCCAGGGGTAGGACGGGTTCTGCGTGCAGCTTCGGGCTCCGGCTTCAATCGCCAGACGAGCCTGCTCTTTTGTGACATTGTTGATCCAAAAGCGAGTCGGCGTAGCGGCCTGAACGCGCTTGAAATAGGTGTTGCTGCTCATATTGGCTTCTCCTTATTTAAAATTGCCGGACACGGCTTGGCTCCCGTGCCCGGCGGAACGGTTGAAAATGAGAACGGTGCAATCAGAAATTGACCTTTGCGGAGCCCTTCAACTGCAGCATTTCGCGGGTTTCCTCCGGTGTTGCAATCTGGTAGTCCAGCTCTTCCAGAATGCGCTTCATCTTGCGGATGAGATCGCCGTTGTCCTTTGCCAGCGTGCCATCGGCGCTCAGGTACAGGCTGTCCTCCAGACCGATGCGGACGTTGCCGCCCCACAGCGCGGAGAAGGTGCCATAGCGGAAGTTGCGGCGGCCCATAGAGACCATGGAGAACAGCGTTTCCGGGCCAAACATCCGGCGGACGCTCTCAATGAAGAAGGTGGTGTTTTCCTGGTTCAGAGGAATGCAGCCGAGAGGTCCGGGAACAAACTGGAAGTAAGGCGGCCGCTCCAGCTTGCCCTGCTTCTTCAGATAGAGAATGTTGTTCAGCATGCCGAGGTCGAAGATTTCAAACTCGGGCAGCGTGCCCTCCTCGTTCATTGCGTCGATGCAGGTAAAGATGTCGCTGAAATTGTTAGAGAAGATTTCGCCGTAGGAGCTGGGGTCTCCGGAGGTGGCCCAGTTGATGGAACCGCTGTTGAAGGAGGCAATCTCGGGCTTCAGCGCGTGGACCGGGGCAAGGCGCTCTTCAACGCCGGCGTCGCCGCCGTCGATCTCGCTGACCGCGCTGCCGGTGGTGATGCCGAGAATTGGATCTCCCTTTGCCCGTTCCTTTGTACGGGAGAGAATATCGCCGAAAATCTGGACATTGGAGGTCGGTGTGCCGTCGTCCTTGCGGGCGTGGATGTGCACCATGGAAGCGCCCGCTTCAATTGCGCAGAGGGCCGCATCAGAAATTTCCTCGACACCATAGGGCACGGCCGGGGACATTTCCTTCGTGTGAGCATTGCCGGATACAGCGGCGGTGAGAATTACTTTACGTTCAGGTCTGCGTGCCATTGTTTGAATCTCCTTTATGTATTTATTTTTATGGTTTCAGTCTCTGAAACCTATAAATTTCCGCATCCTGCCGGGGCTTACTCGGCTGTTTTTTTGTGATTTTCCAGAACGGGACGATGGGCTGCAATCTGCTGGTACAGGGCGGATTTTTCAAAGTTGTAATTTTCGCTGCCGTCGGGATACCAGTAGCGCCGGATGTTCTGGTCCTTCGGATAGTCGAAGCGGCCGCCGCCCTGCATGATAACCGTCTTCATCTGCGGCGCCGTTTCCGCGACCAGGCGCTCAAACTGATCGATGAGCAAGTGCGGGTCGCCGGCAATGTTGGCGTACAGATCATAGTGGTCCGGGATCAGAACCTTTGCGCCGATGGCCTGCCCGAAGCGAAGGGCGTCGTAGGGCGTCATTTTGTCCGTTGCGCCGACGGCATTGAAGCCCATGTCAAAGGTGGCCACGTCGATGTCGTATTTTTTGCCGATTTCCACATAGCGGTCATTGTACCAGGTATCCCCGGCGAACAGGATATTGCCGCCGGACGTCTCAAAGAGGTAGCAAAGCGCGCAGTCGTCGTAATCCAGAAGCGCGCCGGCCGTGCCGGTCCGGATGGCTGTGTCGTCGTAGCAGGGGAGCACATGGACCTTTGCGCCGGGGAATTCCAGCACGTCACCGACGCGCAGCTTGACGACGCGGTCCTTTGGAACGCCGTAGACATTTTCCGTCTTCTCCGCAACAACCTTGGGACCGTAAAACTTCGTATCCGTCGTCTGTGCGGCGCCGGCGACCGCATAGGGGTCGCAGTGGTCCAGATGAATGTGGGACATAAAGAACCCGTCGATTCGCTCAAACGCCCAGGGGTCTATGTACTGCGGAATCAGCCGCATCCAGTTGATAAACGGAGCGCCGGCCTGGTAGCACACGCCGCATTCGCCGTAGTAGGTGCTCTCGGAGCCGCTGGCAAATTGATCGATCAGAAACACGGTGCCGGCATCGGTTTTCAGAATCCAGGAGGAGCCGCCCTCCCACCAAATGCTGACCTGTCCCTTTGGAACCTGATAGTGGGCAACTTCGTAATTTAAGTACCGGCCCCACTCGGGAAACACCTCCCGCACCCAGGCCTCCCGGGTGATCTCTTTGGGATTGGAAAGCTGTACGGGGCTTACATCGTAAAATGGGACTGACGTATAGGGCTTTTTCTGTGATTCCATCGTCGAACCTCCTAGAATTATTATGTTCGTATAATCATTTTTTCATATCATAATATGGTATTACCAAATGGGGCTTAAAAAATCCGCCGTCCACGGCAGCAGGAAAACTGCTGCCTATTTTGTGGACTGTTCCGCGGTTTTCTTCCGATCCTGATATTCACAGAAGCCGTTTGCAATTTGGGCCTGGGTCGAGACGGAGTCGTTTGTCGTATAATCGGAGACATGGTCATGCATAGCGATATAGGCGGCAGCGCCCTGTTTCTTTTGGATCGCCTGGAAGATCATGTCGTGCTCCGTTATGAAGGACTCAAAGGTGTCCGTTTGGTTCATGCAGCTCGTCATGCAGTAGCGGATGGAGTATTTTAAGGCTTCGAAAAACTGCTTGAAGAACGTATTGTGTGTCGCGGCGGCGATGGAAGCATGGAAGGTGTCATCCGTTTCAATGATCGTCTCAAAGCTCGTTTTGCCGTCCAGATATCCACGCACGGCTTCGGCGTGCGCAATCTTTGCGCTCTCTATGACGGCCAGATCCTCGGCCGTCGCCGCGGAGGTGGCCAGCTCTGCGGCATTGCTCTCGATCATGCAGCGGACGCGCATGATTTCGTCGATCGAGGTATCCTCCATAATCACCGTGGCATAGATGGCGCGGCCAAAAATTTCGGGATTATAGCCATTGACAAAGGTACCCTCGCCCTGCTTCGGGAGAAGAATGCCGATTAGGGACAAGGCGGAAATCGCCTCCCGCAGAGGCACACGGCTTACGCCAAGTTCTTCAGCAAATTCCCGCTCATTAATAATTTTGTCGCCTTTTTTTAGCTTGCCGCGGATAATCTGCCCCAGAATATAGTCTACAATCTGCGTGCTTGCGTTTCGCTTCTCAATAATAGCCATAATACCTCAATCCTAAAATGGTCTAAGGACCTATCCATCATATCTATGTAGTTTATCTTAGCAGGTAAATGGAGGCTTGTCAACTGCGGTTTGAAAGATTAAATTTTCTTTTCGCCGGCGCCGATCTCACAGCGAAGCTGAATTAACGATATTCTCCTGGACCCCAAAAAGAGCGGCTCCGGAGCGCACTACCTGTGCGCCCGGGACAGTTCAAATTTTATCAACCGGAATGAAAGCACTTGGAGGGGCGGCGATTGGATGAGGCGATCAGACGTGATTGTTTGAAAAAAGTCGGAGCAAGCGATATGGAGCTTGCTCCGACGCGGCGTGGGTAACAGGGCTCGTTTGCATTTGCGAATTGCGCAAATTGTGGATTCGCCAGCGTGCGCACTGGCGTCCGACCGTCCACCGGACGGTTGGATTTGATTGTTCAAGTCCTGTATATGAAGGGCAGCGCCATCCCTTCGGGATGGCGCTGCCCTTCGGTGCGGGTAACAGGACTCGAACCTGCACGGTCGCCCATTGGAACCTAAATCCAACGTGTCTGCCAATTCCACCATACCCGCTTAAATTGCAAGATCAATATACCATGAAAGTGTGTTCCTGTCAAATATTCCATTTTTGTATTGTGAAAACCTGCTTGACACAACAATACAGAATGAGTACAATAAACTTTGGATTAGTATGCATGGCGCAGGCTTTTCGGGGAGCCTGCACCGGTGTTGCTTTATCTTTGGCATACCCTAAATCAGAAAAAAGGAGGTGTGTCGAGGCGTTATGGATCCATTGTATATTATCCTGCCAATTGCAGGTTTTATCCTTGGCGCAGTTATTTTCTTCGTAATCGGTATCGCATACCGTAAACATGTGGCGGAGCGTGAAATCGGCAGCGCAGAGACGGAAGCAACCCGTCTCCTGAACGAGGCGATCAAGAGCGGCGAAAACAAAAAGCGCGAAATGCTGCTGGAAGCCAAGGAAGAAATCCATAAATCTCGCACAGAATACGAAAAAGAGAGCAAAGAGCGCCGAACGGAGCTCAAGAAAGAGGAGCGCCGCCTTCAGCAGAAGGAGGAATCCCTGGACAAGAAGCTCGACGCACACGAGAAGAAAGAGGAAGAACTCGCCAAGCGGGTGCAGCAGATTACCACCCAACAGGAGGAAATCGATCAGATTAAGAAGTGCCAGCTTGAGAAGCTGGAAACGATTTCCGGTCTGACGCAGGAGGAGGCGAAAAAGGTCCTCCTCGACAGCATTGAAACGGAAGTCCGCCACGAGGCGGCCGTGAAGATCAAAGAGATCGAGACGCAGATGAAGGAGGAATCCGATCAGACTGCGCGGGAGATCATCTCCATTGCCATTCAGCGCTGCGCCGCCGACCATGCCGCAGAGGCGACGGTTTCTGTGGTACCCCTGCCCAGCGACGAGATGAAGGGCCGCATCATCGGCCGCGAAGGCCGCAATATCCGCACGCTTGAGACGATCACCGGCGTAGACCTGATTATTGACGACACTCCCGAAGCAATCACAGTCTCTTCGTTCGACCCGGTGCGCCGTGAAGTAGCCCGACTGGCGCTGGAAAAGCTGATTGCGGACGGCCGTATTCACCCCACCCGGATTGAGGATATGGTGGAAAAGGCCCGCCGCGAGGTGGAGCACACGATCAAGCAGGAGGGCGAACGGGCGGTCTTCGAGACCGGAATCCACAACCTCCATCCGGAGCTTATCAAGCTGCTGGGCCGTCAGAAGTATCGCACATCCTACGGTCAGAATGTGCTGAACCACTCCATCGAGGTGGCCCACATTGCCGGCCTGCTGGCCAGCGAGCTTGGCGTCGATGTGCAGATGGCCAAGCGTGCCGGCCTGCTGCATGACCTCGGCAAGTCTGTCGACCATGAGATGGAGGGCTCCCATGTGCAGCTCGGCGCAGAGCTGGCCCGGAAGTACAAGGAAAATCCCGTGGTCATTAATGCCATTGAGGCGCACCACGGCGATGTCGAATGTAAGACGGTCATTGCCTGTCTTGTGCAGGCGGCCGACGCAATCTCCGCTGCCCGTCCCGGCGCACGGCGCGAGAATGTCGAGAATTATATTCGCCGTCTGGAAAAGCTGGAGACGCTTACCGGCACCTATCCCGGCGTCGAGAAGGCTTATGCCATTCAGGCGGGCCGCGAGGTCCGCGTGATGGTCAAGCCCGAGGAGGTCACCGAGGACAATATGATCCTGATGGCCCGCGATCTGGCAAAAAAGATCGAGGCCGAGCTGGAATACCCCGGACAGATCAAGGTCAACGTCATCCGCGAGACCAAGGCCGTCGAGTTTGCTAAGTAGTCACGATGAAACCGCCGATACGCAGTATCGGCGGTTGTTTTTTTGTCCGGCGGCGGATATAATATAAGAGAAAAACGACGGCGCTGGCCGGGAAGGGAAGGACAATATGGAGTTGCGGGTTTTGACGGTGGGCGATGTGGTCGGCTCCGCCGGACTTTCCTATCTGAGCAAAATGCTTCGGCCGCTGCGGAAGGAAAAAAAGATCGATTTTTGCATCGTCAATGGAGAAAACGCCTCGATGGTCGGCATGACGCCGCGCCAGGCCGACGATATCTTCTTCGCCGGCGCCGACGTCATCACGCTCGGCAATCACATCTGGAACCGGCGGGAAATTGTTCCCTATCTGGAGGAGACGGTCTACGTACTGCGGCCGGCCAATCTTGCGCCGCAGCTTCCCGGTACAGGCTGCCATGTCTATGAGACGGCGGCGGGACCGCTGGCGGTCATCGACCTGATTGGGCGCTGCGGCATGAACTTCGGCCCGGACAATCCCTTTTTGCTGGTGGAAAAGCTGCTGAAGGAGCTGGACACCAGGCTGGTTTTTGTGGAGATCCATGCCGAGGCCACGTCGGAGAAGCTGGCCATGGGCTACATGCTGGACGGACGGGTCTCCGCCGTCTATGGCACCCATACCCATGTACCGACAGCGGACCTGCAGATTTTGCCGAAGGGCACCGGATTTGTGACGGATCTGGGGATGACCGGCCCGAAAATTTCTGTTCTGGGCGTCAATCCCAGGCAGTCCATTGCCAATTTCCGCGGGGATTTGACCTCCCGCTATGAACAGGCTCCCGGCCCCTGCAAGCTCGAGGCCGCAATATTTACGGTTGACTGCGACAGCGGCAAAACCGTTGCGACGGAAAGGATTTTCCTCCATGATTAAATTTTTACATGCGGCAGATTTTCACCTGGACGCGCCCTTCTCGGCGCTGAGCCGGGAGGCGGCGGTCCTGCGGCGGCAGGAGCAGCGGCAGGCGGTGGCTAGCCTGGTCGAAGCGTGCAATGCGGCCGGCTGTGACATCATGCTCCTCGCCGGCGACCTGCTGGACAGCGACGGCGCCTGGCAAGAGACGGTCGACTGCCTGCGGCAGAGCTTTGCCGGCTGCCGCGCCCAGATTTTCATCGCGCCGGGCAACCACGACCGGTTTCTGCCCGGCTGTCCCTACGACACGGTCCAGTGGCCGGAGAACGTACATATTTTTACGGAAAACAGGCTGGAAGCGGTAGAACTGCCGGAGCTGAATTGTACGGTCTGGGGCGCTGCCTTCACCCAGATGGATTGCCCGCCGCTGCTGGAGGGCTTTTCCGTGCAGAGCCGGGAGCGGATCAACCTGATGGTCCTCCACGGCGAGGTGAAGGCCGGCTCGGTCTACAATGCGATTTCGGAGACGCAGATCGCGGCTTCGGGCCTGGACTATCTGGCGCTGGGCCATGTGCACCAGTGCAGCGGGCAGCTCCGGGCCGGAGAGACAACTTACGCCTGGCCCGGCTGCCTGATGGGCCGGGGCTTTGATGAGATTGGCGAGAAGGGATATCTGCTGGGCGAGGTGGAACGCGGGCACTGCGCGGTGCGATTTGTCCCGCTGCCGGGACGGCGCTATGAGATTCTGCATGTGGAGGCGGGGGATGACGCGGCGTCCGCCGTCGAAGCGGCCCTGCCGGAAGATACGGAGCGGGACATCTATCGGATTTATCTGGAGGGAGAGGCCGAGCCTGTGGATGAGCAGGCGCTGTACCGGCGATTCGCGCCTCGTTTTTTCGGCCTGACCCTTCGGGACCGGACGACACCGAAGCTGGATCTCTGGGCTGCCGCCGGAGAGGACACGCTGAAGGGGCTGTTTCTCAAGGCGCTGCGGGAGCGGTACGACCGCGCGGAGACGGAGGAGGAGCGGCGCAGCGCTGCGTTGGCGGCCCGCTGCGGCCTGGCGGCCATGGAAGGACGGGATAGCCTGTGAGAATTCATACATTGACGGCCACCTTTGGTAAGCTGGAGCGGGCCGAGCTGCGGCTGGAATCCGGGCTGAATGTTCTGGAGCTGCCCAATGAGGGCGGAAAATCCACCTGGAGCGCATTTCTCCTGGCCATGTTCTATGGGATTGACACCTCGGAGCGGGCGGCGAAGGGCGCGCTTCCCGTGAAGACGAAGTACAAGCCGTGGAGCGGCGCGGCCATGGAGGGCCGCGTGGAGCTGGAATGGAACGGCAGGGAGATCACGATTGAGCGTCGGAGCAAGGGCCGTATTCCGCTTGGCGAATTTCGGGCCTATGAGACGGAAAGCGGCCTGCCGGTCTGCGAGTTGACGGCGGAGAACTGCGGCCTTCGGCTTCTGGGCGTGGAAAAGGCGGTGTTTGAGCGGAGCGCCTTTTTGCGGCAGACAGCTCTGGCCGTGTCTCAGGACGGCGCGTTGGAACGCCGCCTCAGCGCCCTGGTGTCCACCGGAGAGGAGACTGTCTCCTACTCGGAGACGGAACGCCGCCTCCGGGACTGGAAAAATGCCTGCCGCCACAACCAGACCGGAGAGCTTCCCAAACTAGAACGGCAATTGGCGGAGCTGGAGGGAGCCCAGCGGCAGATTCACGAGCTGCAGGCCGGCGAGGTAGCCCTGCAGGCCAGAAAAGAGGAGCTGGATGCGGAGAAGCGGCGGCTCTCCTATATCCAGCGGTGCTTGCAGGCGGCGGAAGCGCAGAAGCGAAGAAGGCAATTACAGGAGGCGGAGGTCCAGAGCCGGCATTTGCGGGAAACGGCCGACGAGGCGAAGCGTGCGGCGGCGGGCCTGCCCGATGAGGCGGAGCTGCGCCGGTGGCAGAACGAATGGAACATCCTGCAGGCAGAGCGCCGCGCTGTTCCAGCGACGCCTCTGCGGGAGCCGGAACCGCCGGTGCTGCCGCCGGTATTTGCGGGAAAGAGCGCGCAAGAGATTCAGGAAGACGCGGAGCAGGCGGCTTGGAGCTACGACGCCTACGAAAAGGCGGCGCAGCCGCTTCGCCATCCGTTTCCATGGGCTGCCGTCGCTGCGGCACTGGCGGCTGTGGCGCTGTTTTTCCTGCCCGCCTGGTATTTCGGCGTAGCGCTGTTGGCTGTTGCGGCCATGCTGCTGGCCGTAAATTTCCGGAGCGCGGCGCAGGGCCGCCGGGAGGCTGCGGCTGCTGCGGAGCGGGCCATGGAGATCCTGCGGCAATATGGCGCGCGGCAGCGGGACGACATCCCCCAAATGGCGGAGAAAGCGCGAACGGCGCTGACCATGTACGAGCAGGATTGCCGCCATGTGCAGGAGGAACGCGCGCACCGGGAGGCGCTGGCGGAGGCTGCGGAAAAGAAGCTGTCGGACTGCCGCGGCAAGCTGGCCGCTGCCCTGCCGGAGCTGGACAGAGCGCCGGACGCAGCGCTGGATGACGCGATTGCGCGGGTCCGCGCCGCAGAGCAGGCGGAGCAGGAAGCCGCGATTGCGGAGCGTTATTATGCCAACCTGATGGCGGCGACACAGACGGTAAAAGAGCCGGACGGCCCGGTGGAGGATTTTTCCGGCAAGTATGACGCGGAAGAGATTGCGCGGCGAAAGCGGCAAACGGAGGAAGCGCTGCGGGAGACGGTTTCCCGCCTGGACCGGAGCCAGGGGCGCATCTCGGCTCTTGGAGATCCGGCGGAGCTGGAATCCCGGAAGGAGCAGCTTCGGGAGCAGTGGGAGACGCAGTCGCAGCGCTATGCCGCCCTGACGCTGGCGCTGGAGACGCTGGAGGCGGCCAATCACAGCCTGCAAACGCGCTTCGCGCCGGAGATCAGCCGGCAGGCGGCAGAGATTATGGGACGCTTGACCGGCGGCCGCTACGACAAGGTGCTGCTGGATCAGTCGCTGTCCATCGCCGCGCGGGAGACAGGAGAGGTTGTGGCGCGGGAGCTGAACCGCCTGAGCTGCGGTACGGCCGACCAGCTCTACTTCGCGGTCCGGCTGGCGATCAGCCATGCGGTCCTGCCGGAGGGGACGCCGCTGATTTTGGACGACGCGTTTGTGAATTTTGACGATCTGCGGCTGAAGCAGGCGCTGCTGCTGCTGCAGGAGGAGGCGAAAGAACGCCAGATTCTCCTGTTTACCTGCCAAAACCGGGAGAAAACCTGCCTGTTTTCCGGCGAAAAATAGGCTTGACAATCCGCATGACGTATGGTAAGATTGTAAGGCTGAAAAAACCAGCGTCATGCGGGTGTAGTTCAATGGCAGAATACCAGCCTTCCAAGCTGGCCGCGTGGGTTCGATTCCCATCACCCGCTCCAAACGCGCCAGTAGCTCAGCTGGATAGAGCAACTGCCTTCTAAGCAGTAGGTCGGGGGTTCGAGTCCCTCCTGGCGTACCATCCCGAGAGGAAACGGGCGCGGCGCAATAGAATATGGTGGGTGTAGCGTAGTTGGTTAACGCGTCAGATTGTGGCTCTGAAGATCGAGGGTTCGAGTCCCTTCACTCACCCCATTTTCTTTTATCCAGAGAAGTCTGTCCATCCGCGGGAATCTCACATTGGGATGTCGCCAAGTGGTAAGGCACCAGACTTTGACTCTGGTATTCGTAGGTTCGAGTCCTGCCATCCCAGCCACGACCCGCTAGCTCAGTCGGCAGAGCACCTGCCTTTTAAGCAGGGTGTCCGGAGTTCGAATCTCCGGCGGGTCACCACGTCGTCGCGGACTGCATATCGTCCGCGACGACTTTTTTACAAAAGTCATCTCTCACTCATTCCGTCGCTCCTCCGTTCCAAATCGCA
>Ga0129308_1001337_pt1 | contig 26267 bp, 21 predicted proteins | sample L827metagenome_FD_94440 | JGI IMG/M metagenome (GOLD analysis project Ga0129308, IMG submission 94440) | Ring-tailed lemur group fecal microbial communities from Wisconsin, USA - L827 metagenome | ecosystem: Host-associated > Mammals > Digestive system > Large intestine > Fecal | place: USA...
CACTGTATTATACAAGCCAGTGCCCTTTTACAGCCAAATATGTACCGCTGCTTGAAAACATATCGCAGGAACACAAAATTGCTTTTCACGCAGTACATATCCAATCAAGAGAGGAAGCGCAAAATGCTCCCACTCCTTTTACAACCTTTTCGCTTTTTTACAATGGCGAATTTGTAACCCATGAAATATTGTCCGAAAAAAAATTTGAAAAAATAATTGCAGAAAAAATGATATAAATTTACTCTTTGCCGGGCAGTCTGTTTTTTGGTCTGCCCTTTCTTAATTAAAAGCCTGTTTTCAGCCCTCCAAAACCTTCAGCGCACCTCTCACCAAAAGCTGAACGCCATATTTCATAACCTCCTCGTCAACGGTAAACTTAGGATGATAAAGAGGATAAATTATACCCTTTTCAGGGTTGTTTATGCCCAAAAATGTCATTACAGACGGTATTCTCTGGCTTATTTCGGCAAAGTCCTCTCCCACAAGGCTCTTAAATTCCCTTATGTTGTCGCATTTGCCATAGGTTTCCTCAATACATTCCCTTATCACCTTAACAAGGGATGGATCATTTACAAGTGAAGGATTGCTTGGTATAAAAACAACGTCATAGTCAAGCATGCACATGTCGCACACGCTTTTTATAACCCTTTTAAATGCCGTTATAACCCTTGCCTTGCTTTCCTGCTCATCAGGAAATAAAAATCTTATTGTTCCGCCCAGCTTAACATAGTCCGATATAAGGTTTCTTGCCTTTCCGCCGTTTATCTGACCAATCATAATTGTTATAGGGCAAAGAGGGTCATATTCTCTTGTAACCAACAGCTGCAAGGAATCTATTATTTTTGCCGCCGCCATAATGGCGTCACGTCCCTTGTGAGGCGCTGATGTATTAGCCGCCTTGCCAAATATGCTTATTTCAAACTCCTCAGTTGTTCCCAGCACAGGTCCGCTGCTTAAGCCCACGCAGCCCGATGGCAGTTCGTTCCAAAAATCCAGTGCAAATGCTGCGTCAACCTTAGGCGATTCAAGCACGCCTGCGTCAATCATGTCCAAAGCGCCTGCTTTTTCCTCGTTTGGCTGAAAAACAAACTTAATGTTCCCTTTAAATTCGTCCTTGTGCCTTGAAAGCATTTTTGCCGCCACCAAAAGCATCGCCATCTGTGCATCATGTCCTGCGCCGTGCATAATTCCCTCTGTTTTAGACGCAAAAGGCAGCTCAGTCTGCTCGTCCATAGGAAGTCCGTCCATGTTTGCCCTAAGAAGAACCGTTTTTCCGTCATCGCCGTACTGACCGCTTAACAGACCTACCACACCTGTTTTTGCTATATTTTTTACGTCCATATTCAGCTTTTTAAGATAATCGTATATTATCTTTGAAGTCCTGAACTCCTTAAATCCCAATTCCGGGTTTTCGTGAAAGTCCCTTCTCAGGGCTCTCAGCTCGCTTTCAAAATCATTTGCCTCTCTTACAATGTCAAACATGCTCTCACTTCCCTTCTTAAAGTTATATAATAAATTACTTTTCCACCTTGTTCCGTGGCAAATTCAATACACATACTGCGCCGATTATGAAAATAATACCCAAAACCTTAAAAACTGTCAATTCTTCATTGTAAAGCATAACTCCTGCAGCAGCCGCTGTCAAAAGCTCAAATGTGGAAACCACCGACGCTGTTGACGCATCAACCCTTGATAACCCAATGTTGTATAAAAAATAAGGCAATGCCGCCACCATCACTCCGTAAATGACAATAAGCAGCAAAGTATTGGTCTGCGCCACTTTCGCTATGGAAACTGCCGGATTTGCCAAAACAGCCGTAACAGCCGTTGAAATTAAAAATGTATAAAAATTAACTGTTTCAGTGGAATACTTGTCTAAAGACTTTTTCCCTAAAACATCATATGCCGCAAAACCAATTCCCGACGTTATTCCCCAAAACACTCCCTTGGCAGTAAATACGGTTTCCGTTTCTGAAAAAATACCCGAAAAACAAACACAGCCCAAAACCGTAAGAAGCATTGCGCCTGCCTTTTGCGCCGTAATTCTGCTTCCAAACAAAAATCTTGAAAAAATCATAACAAATATGCACTTTGTGTAAAGCATTGCAGCCGCCATTCCAACGCCCATTTCATTTACAGTCATTATAAAGGCAACGGCATAAAGCACATATCCGAAAATGCTCATTCCCGCAATGTTAATCAAATCCCGCGCCTTTTCAAGCTTAAACATTTCTCGGTTTTTAAATATTCCTATTGCCGATAAAATTATAAGACCCACCAATGTTTTTAAAAAAGCCATCTCCAAAGAAGTATAGCCATATGGCGTAATCATTTTTGTAAATACGCCGCCTGTTCCCCAGCAAAAGGCAGCCCCCATAATAAATAAATATGCCGTTATTTTATTCTTCATATTTTTTCTCCCAAAACCGTGTAATATTAATACCCAAAATGTGCTTTTGGGCATTAATATTACGGTCAGACCTAAGCCTGACCATAAATATATATAGGGGGGAATGAATATGTTTATCAATCTTCTAAAACAGCAATGGCGTCAAGCTCAAGGTTTGCTCCACCCAAAAGCGCCGAAACACCCATAGCTATTCTTGCCGGAAGATAGTCGGGGAAATATGTTCTGTAAACCTCGTTAAAATCAGCTGCCTGCGCAACATCTGTAAATACCACATGCACCATAACTATGTCGCTCATCTTTCCGCCTGCGGCTTCTATTGTGTTTTTAAGGTTTTCAAGGGCATACTTGGCTTCAATTTTCATGTCGCCGTTTCCCATTATTTCGCCTGTTGCCGGGTCATCTCCGCACACTCCCGCAAGATAAACAGTGTTTCCAACCTTAACAGCCTGTGAATATGGGCCTGTCGGGCTTGTTGCTTTTTCTGTAAAAATTACTTCCTTCATATCTTAACTCTCCTTTTATGCAACTTTTTTTATAAAAAAACACCTATAAAGCTTATAGGTGTTTTCTTTTATAAAATATCAGAAATTTTCATTTACTATCTGCTTTATCTGCTCCATAGGAACACCGCAGCCTGTTACAATAATAGCTACATTGCTGCCCGGCTTAATTGCGCCCTCTCTCATGCAGTAAGCAATTCCAACACAGCTTGCACCCTCGGCAATTACCTTGTGGTTTTCCATAATGTAAGCCATGCCTTTTGCTATTTCTTCCTCGCTTACCTGAACTGTTTCGTCAACATAGCCCCTTACAATGTCAAAGGTATATTTGTTGTCAAGGCCAATTCCGCCAAGTAAGCTGTCTGCCAGTGTAGGCTCTTCAGGCATCTCAATAGGATGTCCAACCTTAAGGCTTTCAATCATAACAGCGGCTATTTCCTGTGAAACACCTATAACCTTAACATCAGGAACAGTAAGCTTAAAGCCAAGTGTAACGCCGCTTAAAAGCCCGCCGCCTGAAAGCGGACAAACAACTGTGTCAATTTCAGGGCAATCCTCAATTATCTCAAGGCTCATTGTTCCCTGTCCGCATATAATTTCCTTATCGTCAAAAGGCGGTATAACCTTAACACCTTTTTCCTTTTCAAGCTCATAGCAGTATACGCCTGCCGCGTCCTGGCTGTCCCATTCCATTTTAATTTCAGGCTTCCATCTGCTTATAGCCTTTACCTTAGCCGCCGGAACATTTCTTGACATGCATACAGTAGCCTTAACACCAAGTCTGCTTGCTATATGTGCCACAGCCATTCCGTGGTTGCCTGTTGAAAATGTTGAAACACCATTAGCTCTTTCTTCTTCTGTGAGGCTTAAAATCTTGTTTGCTGCGCCTCTAACCTTAAAAGCACCTATTGCCTGAAGATTTTCAAGCTTTAAATATATGTTAGCACCTGTTTTCTCGCTAAGCTCAGGCGAATAAACAAGAGGCGTCCTTGTTATATAAGGTGCTATTCTTTGTTTTGCCTTCCAAATATCTCTGGAAGTAATATCCTTTACCTTCATGACTGCCTCCAAAACTAATTATGTCTGTTTTGCTTCTGCGGGAAGAACTCCTTTGCTCTTCCCACAGACATTTTAGATTCTATGACCTTTAATTGTCATTCAGATAAGAAAGTACACTTCTCACCTGAAGCTCAACGCCGTATTTCATCATGCTTTCATCAATGTCAAAGCATGCGTGGTGATGTGGAAAATCGCTTTTCTTTTGGTGGTCGGCAATGCCTACCCATGTCATTACAGACGGCACCTTGTGGCTGAATTCGGCAAAGTCCTCGCCTGCCAGTGAACGGAAGTTTTCAACATTGTCCCTTGTTCCAAAGGTTTCCGCCGCTGCGTCCTTAACTATTGCCACCATCTTTGCGTCGTTAAAAAGCGAAGGATTGCTTGGTATGTATTTCAGCCTGTAATCCAAGCCAAGAGCCATACATGTTCCCTTTATAACTCTTTCAAAGGCGTCCAGCACCTTAGGCTTGTTTATTTCCTCGTCAGGGAAAAGGAAACGAATTGTTCCGCCCAGCTTAACCGAGCCTGTAATAATATTTCTTGCCGTTCCGCCGTTTATGTAGCCAAACATTACGGCTATTGGCAAAAGCGGGTCAAATTCTCTTGTGCCAAGGCTCTGCACCGCCTGAACAACACTGCATGCTCCCAAAAGAGCGTCCTTTGCCGTGTGAGGGGTTGATGTGTGTCCTGCCTGACCTATTATCTCAAGCTCAAACTCCTCGGTTGTTCCCAAAATAGGGCCTTCCGAAAGACCGATATGGCCTGTCTTTATAGGGCTCCATAAATGAAGTGCCAAGGCTGCGTCAACGTGAGGATTTTCAAGTACGCCCTCATTAATCATGTTAAGAGCGCCTGCCTCCTCCTCGTTGGGCTGAAAAACAAACTTAACTGTTCCTCTAAACTCATCTTTGTGGGCTGCCAAAACCTTTGCCGCTATAAGCTGAATTGCCGTGTGTCCGTCGTGTCCGCAGGCATGCATAACGCCCTTGTTCTGGCTTGCATACGGAAGACCTGTCTGCTCCTCAACAGGAAGAGCGTCCATGTCTGCCCTAAGCATAATTGTTTTACCCTCGCCCTTTGTTCCTCTAAGCACTGCGCTTACGCCTGTGCCTGTTACGGTTTTTATGTCCTCAAGACCAAGAGCCGTAAGATAACCGCACACCTTTTTTGATGTAAGAAACTCCTGGTATCCAAGCTCAGGGTGCTGATGAAAATCTCTTCTAAGGGCTATAAGCTCATCCTCAAGCGAGGCAATTTCTTTTTTAATGTCAAACATCTTAACCACCATCAAATTATAAATATCCTTTATATTCTTTTTTTACAATTCCACTAAACATATAGTTTATCATTGTAATAAAATCAAATACTGGAAGACCTGTAGCTTCACTAACAGCTTTTGCATAAGGTGGCATCATACTGCACTCAAGAAGAATTGCTCTAACCGACGGATCTTCTTTCACATGTTCAAGCGCCTTTTTTACAACTTCCTTTTCTACTTCTTCCTTATACAATTCTCCAGTTTCATTTATTCCAAATCTTGGAAAATACTCTTCGTTTTCTAAGCCCTTAATATTTACTCTGTTTATATCAATACCTATTGCACTTAAAAACTTCTCGTCGTTAAGATTGCTTCCTACAGCACTTATTACTCCAACTTTTCCATTTTTGCCTATCACGGAATTAATGAAAGGTACCTGCAATAAGCTTGATAAAAACACCGGAATATCCATTGCGTCTGCAAGTTCATTTTGGAATAATGCAAAAAATCCACAATCAGCAGTAATTCCTCTAACACCTTCTGCTTCAAGCTTTTTTGCAGCCTCAAGCAAAATATCAAATGCACTTTTATCACGATTAAGCAATTTATCAAAAGTCATTCCTTTAACAAGCTCATATCTAACCGGGAAATCATACGTACTGGCATTGGCAACATCACCCGGTATATGCGGTGCAAAAAAATCCAAAAGCAATACACCTATAGGAGCACCATAACTGCTTCTCCCTTTTTTTCCCTTAATCATTTTATTCTGCCTCCAAAATTTATTTTTCAGCAGCAGCTACTTCTTCTACCAATGTATTAAGTATTTCTTCTGCTGCTCCGCCTACTGTCGTAACATACTCTTCCCTTACAGGCATTGCTGCTTCTTTAAATTTAGCTCTTTCCTCATCTGAAAACTCAATAACATTAAGTTCTGGTTTTTCGCTGAGCATTTCATCTAATGCCTTACCATTTAACTCTGCCTGCATTTCAAAAGAATAGTCATTTGTTTCAGCAACTGCTTCATCAAGTGCTACTTTAATGTCATCAGGAAGCGACTCATAAAAAGCATTATTTGTAAGTGTAGCTGTTACATAAAGAGCATGACGTGAATCAATAACATAGTCCTGAACCTCATACATATTATTCTGATTAATGTAGAATATTGGATTTTCATGACCCTCAATTGTGTTTAACTGAAGACCTGAATATACTTCTGAAAATGGCATTGGGGTTGGATTTGCGCCATATGCTTTATAGCTTGCAACTAAAAGAGGTGACTGCATAGTTCTAATTTTAAAGCCCTTCATATCTTCAAGAGTTTCTATTGGCTTATTAGCAGTCATTGTCATAAATCCTTCTGTCCAATATCCGCCCACTTTTATTCCTTTGTCTGCATAAAGCCCTGTAAGTGTCTCATTAAGAGCCTTACTTGTTTTAAGAACTTCTCTATTTACTTCCATATCGTCTGAAAAAATCTGATGTATGTCAAAAATCTGTGCCTCTGGCATAATTGTTGAACTTATGGAAGGTGTACATATTGACATCTGAATACCGCCAGTCTGAAGTATCTGAACTAAGTCCTGGTCGCTTCCTATCTGACCAATCGTATAAATTTGAGTTTCAACCTGACCATTCGTTTTTTCACTTATAAGCTCTGCAAATTTGTGAGCATATAAATCCTGCGCACACCCAGGAGCTTCTTCGTGTGCAAATTTAATAACGATTTTTTCTCCTGAGTTTTCAACAGCTTCTGCTTCAACAGATGTTGCACCAGCTGAACTCGAAGTGCTACTTGTTGAGCCACCACACGCTGATAAAACCATAGATAATCCCAATACTGCTGATAAAATTATTCTTTTCTTCATACCTTCGTTCCTCCTAAATTTTTTTGTTTTTATTAATTTAATATCTTTACCAGACAAAGTGCTATATCCGGTATCAACATTATTAACAATGTAATTACCAAAAACATTCCAATATATGCCCATGTTTTTTTAATAACGGTTATATATTCGGCATTAAACAATGCACATGCTGTAAAAATATTGCAACCAAATGGAGGTGTTGCACATCCTATCGCCGACTGCATTGTTATAATTACGCCCAACAATACCGGATCTATCCCAGCCTGCTGCGCTATTGGAAAGAAAATAGGCGTTACAACTGTTATTAAAACAAGGGAATCCACAAACATACATCCAACAAAAAAGATTAAGTTTATTACCAAAAAAATCCTAAATACTGAAGGTGTTACACCCAAAAGTGTTGAAGTAATCATTGTTGGAACTTGCGCAAATGAAATTACCCAAGAAAAAACTGCTCCTGCTGCTACTAAAACAAATACAACTGCTGTTGTTTTAGCTGTCGAAACACCTATATCAACTAAATCCTTAACTTTAATTGACCTATATATAAATAATTCTATTATCAATGCATAAAGTACTGCTGCTGCTGATGCTTCGGTTGGGCTAAAAAGTCCTGAATATATTCCACCCAAAACTAAAATTGGGAAACCAAGTGCTAACAAAGCTCTTTTTAATGCTATCATTTTTTCTTTAAACGTTGACTTTTTTTCAATGGGCACTCCCGTCTTTTTAGCTGAAAAAATGCTATATACCGCAATAAACAAGAACATTATAACGCCTGGAACAACACCAGCCATAAATAAGTCTCCTACAGATGTTCCTGTAACCACAGCATACATAATCATAATTGAACTTGGCGGAATTAAAACTGCAATGTCACTAGCATTAATAATAAGACCCATTGTTGCTTCATCGCTATATCCAGCAGAAAGCATCTTCTTTCTCATTGGTCTTCCAATTGCAGCTATTGTTGCCTGCGTTGAACCAGAAATGGATCCAAACAAAGTACATGCTCCTGCAGTTGTTATAGCCAATCCTCCCGGCAAATGTCCTACAAATACCTGAACAAAATTTACTAAACGCTCAGATATTTCTCCCTTTGCCATTATCTCACCGGCTAAAATAAACATTGGAATTGCCAACAATACAAATGATGAAACACCACCTACAAACTGTTGAACCAACATCATAGATTGCATTCCCTGCATTTCTGTAACAAATAAAAATAATGCTGATACAAGCAAAGGAAAGATTATAGGAAAACCTAATATAAGACATGTAAAAAGTATAATCACAAAAGCTATTAACACCTTTATTCCTCCTTTCCTTCTGTTTCTTTATAGAAATCTTCAAATAAAAGCCTTCCTTTTAAATTTGCATAAAAATGCTTTAAGTATTCTACAAATCCAAAGAAAAAACTAAATGGTAGAGAGAGATAAATTATATACATAGGAAATCTAAGAGCTGTACTGGTAAAATTAATTTCTTTTGTGTATATAACATACTTAATAGAAAAAACAAATAATATTGCAAACAGTACTGCCGTGAATAGATTAGTTATTGACACAATAATCATTCTTGTTTTTGGCTTTAAAGTATCAATAAATGCCGTCATCGTAATATGCTCACCATATCGTGAAGCTACTGTAGTACCAATAAATGTAACAAATATGAGAACAAATTTTCCTATTTCTTCTGCAAAGCTCCAACTATTTGAAAAAACTACACGTGCAATAAAGTTTCCTATAAGCACAGCTGCCATAAATATTATCAAAAAAGATAAAAATAATTCTTGTATTCTACAAATTAATTTATCTATTTTTTTTAACATTCACTTCACACCCTTCTTTCTGTTTTACATCAGCGGCATAAAGCATTTCTGCCTCATGCCGCATGTTGTTCCAAAATTATTTTACAAGAAGCTCACGTCTGAAGTGGCAGAATGGCTCAGCGCCTGTTTCTGTAACTACAAACGGTTCACTTGTGTCTACGCCGCAGTCATCAAGCCAGATACCAGGAATCATGTGGAATGTCATGCCGGGTACAAGCACTGTCTTGTCGCCAGGACGAAGGCTTGCTGTGTGTTCGCCCCAGTCTGGTGGGAAGTTAAGACCCATTGAATATCCGATACGGCTGTCTTTTACAAAGCCGCTCTTTGCTATTGTCTTAGCCCAAATTCTTTCAACGTCCTCTGCAAGCATGCCAGGCTTAATTCCTTCAAGTGCTGCTGTAAGACCTTCAGAAACTGTTGCGCCAAGGTCACGAACCTTCTGTGAAGCGTTTCCGAGAATCATTGTTCTTGCAAGTGGGCAGTGGTAGTGACGATAGTTTCCGCTAAGCTCAAGAATAACTGTGTCGCCGTCCTTGTAAACATCGTCTGTCCAGCTAAGGTGAGGTGTTGATGTTCTTATACCTGCAGGCATAAGAGGTGCAATAGCTGAATATTCTCCGCCGTATTCCTTTGTGCCGCTTATCTGTGCATGATATACAGCTGCAGCAACGTCACACTGACGAACACCGATATCAATCATGTCATAAGCTACGTTCATAGCGTTCTGAACGATAACTGAAGCCTTTTTGATAAATTCAATTTCCTTAGGGCTCTTAACAATCTTTACCCAGTTTACAATGTTGTAGCCGTCTTTAAATGTTGCGTCAGGAAGACATCTTTCAATAGTCTGCTGGCACTTTGCGCTGAAGTAGTAAGCGTCTGTTTCGGTAGCAATGTTCTTTTTGTCAAGTCCTCTTTCCTTAAGAATGTCAGCTACAAATTCATAAGGATGTTTAACTGTTGAGTTTACATAGTCATCTGTGTAAGGATAAATGTTCTTCTCGTCAAGATATGTAGTAAGTCTTGCCGCATTTCCGTCCTGTCCGCGTCCAAACCAAATTGGCTGTTCCTCTTCAAGAGCAACAATTACGCCCTGGTGAACGTAAAATGACCATCCGTCAAAGCCTGTAAGATAGTTCATGTTGGCAGGGTCTGTTACTATAAGAACATCAATGCCTTTTTCTTCCATGCTCTTTTTTGTCTTGGCAACTCTTTCCATGTACTCTTCAACTGAGAATACTAATTCTTTCATCTTTCACCGCTCCTTTTAAAAATAAATACCATTAAGTTTATAGGGTAAGCCTCGGCACAGATTATATATTTTTCACATAATACATGCTGTTGTAACTTTTTGTTTCAACAACCTGCCCTATTGATGTAATTATTATATTGTAATGTACATACTTTTCTCAACAAAAACGCCCAAAAACACGCTTTTTCGCTTCAAATTTTTTGACTTTTTTGGAATTATTCGAAAATATTAAACCACTTTGCGGAATGATTTTAAAACATAAAAAAACAAGTTATGCAGACATAATACGTAACTTATTCTTAAATATCTCACTGAAAATTTTATTTATTTTTATAGTAGATTTTAAAAAATCCTTTATTGTACAAGGTTTACGACTATTTGCCATCTGCTTTTTGGCAAAAATTTCACTTCACCAAATATATAAAAATTCACTTTTTTACATTAATTTCATAAAACCACAGCAAAAATCATTTTCGGCATTTTCTGCTCAAAATAGGAATTGTATGGCATAAAATGTAAAATTCATTCCTTTTTACATAATATTATTCTGTATATCGGATTTTAATTTTATACCATTCCCTTATACAGAACTGCATTGCGTTAATTTGTACACTAACTACTTGCATCGTATTTGTTTTGATAAAATATCTTATTTTTTTGTGTTTTACCTAAAAATAATGTTTGAAAAACATTCGTATTCATGTATAATCAATTTAAGCGTTCCGTTTTAAGGAACAATTAAGCGATAAGGAGAATCAATATGCCGGAAGAATATAACCCAAAATACCCTCTTCAAACCCTCAGTAAGGCTCTTGAAATTTTAAATCATATAAAAGACTGCCCTTCAAGCGATGGTATAACCCTCAACGCCATAAGCAAAAACCTTGAAATAAGCAAAAGCAGTGCCCACAGAATACTTGATACACTGCTTGCCTATGGCTTTGTTGAAAAAAGCGGCTCTGTTATAACCAAATACCGCCTCAGCTGGGCGGCTTATAAAGTAGGCATTGCCGTTCCCAAATATCATACTCTTAACTCAAGCAACTATGCGCCCCTTCTTGAAACACTTTCAAAGGAGCTTGACCGCAGTGTTATATTAAGCATTCCAAACGAATACTCAACCATAACCATGTATAAGGTAGACTCCGAAAACTCAGTTCCGCCCCATTCATACCTTGGTCATCATAATCCGCTTTACGCCACTGCCGCCGGCAAGCTTTTTATGCTCAATTTCACACAGGAAGAAATAAGAAATTATTTTAAGGGAACAGAAATCAAAAAATATACCGCCAATACCATACTTAACTTCATAGACTTTCTTGATGAGCTTAATATGGTAAAATCCCGCGGCTACTCCATAGATAACTGCGAATATGAGGAAAACCTTATGTGCGTGGCAATGCCCATAAAGGACTATACAAAAAACACCATTGCCGCCATAAGCGTGTCCGACAGCGCCCAAAATATGACTAAAGCTGATATTGATAAAATACTTCCAAGGCTCAAAGAGGTATGCGATAACCTTTCAAAATATTTGGGCTACTGATTTTATGCCTGCACATCTCCCTCTCACCTCTGTCATTCTGAGGAACGCAGTGACGAAGAATCTCATCTCTCACCTCTGTCATTCTGAGGAGCGCAGAGACGAAGAATCCCCCTCACCTCTGTCATTCTGAGGAACGCAGTGACGAAGAATCTCATCTTTCTCCCCGTCATTCTGAGGAACAACGTGACGAAGAATCTCTCCCTCACCTCTGTCATTCTGAGGAACGCAGTGACGAAGAATCTCATCTCTCACCTCTGTCATTCTGAGGAGCGCAGCGACGAAGAATCTCCCTCACCCCATCATTCTTAGAAACAACGTGACGAAGAATCTAAAAAAGCTTCTCTTAACGCAAACCTGCCGTTAACAGAAGCTTTTTCTACATCATTCCGTATTTAATTTTCACTCTCTCCAGCTTTTCAACCATTGCCTCCGAAATAAACCACATAAAAAACATCGTAGATGCCGCATGTATCAAATCAAAAGGCACACCCATGGCATAGGCTGTTATAAACATTTCCGCCGTAGGCTTTCTCTGCCACATCAGCACCGATGCGGCATTCATTATTCCGCCGTATATAAAAAACACCGCCAAACCGCCAAATATGCACAGCCTTATTTTTGAAGCCTTTATCAATCCGCTTTCAAATATAATTCCTGCCATAAGTCCCAATGCCCCAAAAGAAAACATCTGCCACGGCGTCCATGGTCCCTGCCCGAAAAAGAAATTTGATACAAAAGCCGTTACGGCTCCAACCAAAAACCCTGTTTCTCCGCCAAAGCATACTCCGGCTATTATAACCACAGCGGCAACAGGCTTAAACTGCGGCAGCATAAAAAACGCTGTCCTTCCCGCAACTGCTATGGCACATAAAACGCTTATAATCACCAGTTCCCTTGCCTTTGGCTTTCTGTTTTCAAATTTCATAAAAAATAAACCAAGGCTTTCCAAAATAATCAAAAGGCTTATAAAATAATACTTTCTGTTGTCTAAATACGCCATACCAAAGTAAACCGTAAAAATAACCGCCGCCGTCAGGCCCACCGCCCACATCAGGCTTTTTCCATTCAAACCGCCTTTGGGCTTTCTTATGTCCATGCCTTCTCTTTCTTTTTTGGGAAAGAACATGTATAAAGCCGCCGCCGTTTCCAAAACCATAATAAGCTTTGTTCCATATCCCAATGCGCCGCTGTATTTTCCAAAAACGCCCGTCAAAATAACAGCTAAAGCAAACAGACAGCCCATAGCCTTTCTTTTTGCCGAAACAGCCGTATTTTCAGCCTTTTTTTCTTCCTTGGCAAAATGTATTTCCTCAAATTTAACGCCGCCGTTTCCGTTTCTTTTTTCGGTGCTGCCTCCGCAGGCGGCTATAATGTCCTCCGCCAAAACCGCCTTTGGCAGAATATTTCTTGCCATGCGGTTTGCCGCCGTTGTATAAAAGCTTTTTCCGGCAAAAAACTCCCTTGCCTCGCCCTCACTTACTATTGCCCCGTCAAAAAACATGCCGCACCTGTCGGCATACTCTGCGCAAAACTCAATATCATGGGAAACCATAACTATCGTCTTGCCTTTTTCCCTCAGCTCACACAGTATTTGGGCAAAAATATGCTTAAAATGGGCGTCAATTCCCTTTGTAGGCTCGTCCAAAAGCAGTATCTCAGGGTCTTTCAAAAGCAGCTTTGCCAGTGCCGCCCTCTGCTGCTCTCCGCCTGATAAATCATAAGGATGCCTTTCAAGCAGTCCGCCTATTCTGCAAAGCGCCGCAGCTTCTTTAATTCTGCTTTCCTTTTCAGCTTTTGCCGCGTCTTTTTCATCAAGCATATCCATCAAATCAAGAAAAACCGTTTTCCTTACAAATAAGCTTTTTGGGTTTTGCGGCAATACAGCCAGCTTACCGCTTACTAAAGGGTCATATTTTCTTATGTCCTCGCCGTCAATTAAAATTTTCCCTCTGTAAGGAATGTTCAAACCGCCCATAAGCGAAAGCGCCGTTGTTTTTCCCGCTCCGTTGCCGCCAACTATGGCAAAAATCTCGCCTTTTTTAATTTCAAGGCTCAGAGCCTTAACAATGTCCGGCAAGTTTTTTCCATACCTGAACCATATGTCCTTAAGCTCAATTACGGTATCATTTCCGCAGTATTTTTCCCCTGCCGGTATCAAATCGCCGTTTACACTGTTTTCTTTGGAATACTCCTCAAGCCACCTGCGTCCCTCCCTCACATTCAAAGGACACTTCAGGCTGTTTTTCACACTTCCATGCACTCTCACAGGCACAGGAAGAGCGTCATACATGTCGTTTCCGCTTTCCACCAAAAACTCTCCCATACTTCTCGGGTCAGCGTCTGCCGCTATTTTGCCGTTTTCCATAAAAATAACTCTGTCGGAAAGATTAAAAACCTCCTCCAGATTATGCTCGGCTATTATTACGGTAGTTCCAAGCTCTTTGTTTATTTTTTCCAGTGTTTTCAAAAATTCCCCACCGGCTATGGGGTCAAGCTGACTTACAGGCTCGTCAAGTATAAGTGCCGAGGGCTGAAGCACCATAACCGACGCCAAATTCAAAAGCTGCTTCTGCCCGCCCGAAAGCTCCGAAACATTTTTGTGAAACCAAGTGTGTATTCCGAAAAACGAAGCCATTTCCGAAACTCTCGCCCTTATCTCGCTGTTCTCGTACCCAAGGCTTTCCAAACCAAAGGCAAGCTCGTGCCAAACCTTGTCCGTAACAGCCTGATTTTCGGCGTCCTGCATAACAAAGCCTATTTTCTCCGCCTCGCTTTTAAGGCACAGCTTTTCCGTTTCTTCTCCAAAAAACTTTATGCTGCCTTCTTTTTCTCCAAAGGGCGCAATGGACGGCTTAAGCAGCCTTAAAAGGGTGGTCTTTCCGCAGCCCGATTTTCCGCATATGGTTACAAACTCTCCTTCTTTTACCGAAAAATCAATGTTTTCCAAAACATTTTTGTCAGAGCCGGCATAGGCAAATGTCAGATTTTCGATTTTAAAGCATTCCATTTGCGCACCTCCCAAAGCTCAATTAAAACTGGCATAAGACAAAGCAAAAAGTACGCCGCAAACACACTTATGCTCCAAACAGAAGCCGCCGCGCCTTTAACCGACGGAAAATATCTGAAATTTATGCAGCCGCCTGCTTTTCCCGCCATAATATATACACTTAAAATTATCACAGTGCCAAGCGCCAAACCATCTCTTTTGTCAAAGCTGAAAATTGAAAAGGCTGTTCTTCTGCCTGTGCCGTAGCCCCTTGCCTTCATGCTGTCGGCAGTGTCCAAGCTGCCCTCCAAAGCCCATGTAACCATTGCCGAAAGTATAGTAAGCCCACTTTTTGCCCTGCTTATAATATTTCCCTTTGAAATATCCTTTCCCATTCCTCTTTGAGCCTGCGCCACAGCCTTAAGCTGCTGCTTAAACCTCGGAACAAATCTAAGGGTCATCGAAAGTATAAGCGAAAGAGACGGCATAATTCTTCCAAATAAATAAACAAACTTGTCGCTTGTCATAACCTCGTTAAAGCATGAAAACCATAATATCACATCTGCAATCATCACCGCCGCGCCAAAGCCGTAAAGCACCGATTCCAGAGTAAGAGGATTTCCGTTTGGAAAATACCGTAAAACCGTAACTCCCTCATGGTTAAAAGCCGCGTTTATAAACGCAGCAGTTAAAATCATAGGCACAATACAAAATATGCTTGTTTTCAGGCTTTTTGCTCCCTTAAGCACAAAGCAATATAAGGCGCTGCACAAAAATGATATGCCAAGGCATACGGGGTGCATAAAAAACATTGAAAAGCCTATTACAGACAGAAAATATATGAAATTTACCAGTGGATGATAGGTTTTAAATTCATTCATGCGCTTCTCCCGTCAATAGTTGCTTCCTCCAATATCTCTGCCTAAATCACAGGTGTAAACCCATTCAATCTCGTCCCCGTCCTCAAGCTGATAGCGTGAACAGCCGTAATTAGGAAACCATCCGTTTACCTTATACATCCAGCCCGAGCCCTCGCCGCAGTCAAATTCATACAGGTTTCCTATGCCCCTTATGTAGGCGCTGTTGTACATGGGAGTGTTTTCAAACTCCATGTGTATCTTGTTTTTCTTCATTTCCCTCAAAAGAACATTAAATACGCTTTCGCCCTCATAAAACACAACACTCTGCTTTGCAAAAATAACTCCGTCCTCAGGCACAAGCTCCCATTTTTCTTCGTCAAGCCAGTCCATGTTGCTTAAAATAGTGTCGCATCTTACCGAAAGAGTGCATGTAAGCTCTTTTTCAGTAATCTCAGCCTCCTGCTCGTCAACAGGCACAGGCTTTCCCTCGGGAACAGGCTCTGTTTTGTACTCATCAACACCTGTTGACGGGTCAATATCCATACCGTTTTCAAGGGAATACTCCATGCTTCCTTTTTCGGAAGTATCATCAATTTTCTCAGCTTCGTCCGTTTCTTCGCTTTTTTCGCCGCTTTCCGTATTTTCGGTGCTTATATCGGCAAATTGGCTTTCGCTCTCCTCGTCAAGCTCAACTGAAACAGCCGAGCCTTCATTAAGCTCAATACTGCTTTTTCCCTTTAAACCCGGAGCATTGCCGCCCCACCAGTATGCCGCCGCCAAAACGGCAATTATAATTATACCTAGAAAGACCCTGTTCCTGTTTTTTCCCATCAAAAATTATCTCCTTATAAAAGTTCTGCCTTTTCAAGCAGATTATATATCATCTGCGCAACCTCGGCCCTTGAAACAGCCTCTTTCGGCTTTATCTCCAAAACGCTGTCGTCAAGTATTCCGCCCTCAAAGCAAAATGCAAGCGAACTCCACGCCCATTTTGAAGCCTCATTGTAATCGGTAAACGCCGAAAGCACATCTCTCTGCCTGTCTGCGCTCACCTCTGTGTCAATTTCACACAGCTTGGCACATCTTGCTGCCATTGCAGAAACCTCTTCACGGCTTATTATTCCATTGGGATTAAACCTTGTTTCAGACACTCCGCTTACTATGCCGTAATTATATGCAATTCTTACCACATCGTAATACCAGTCATTTTCATTTACATCGTCAAAGGGCTCACTGCCTTTTTCAGTCAAGCCCAAAGCATTTACGGCAATGGCGGCAAATTCCGCTCTTGTCATTGTTGCGTAGGGCTCAAAGTGATTTTCGCTTTTGCCGTTTATAATTCCTCTTTGCGCAAGGGCTTCTATGGCTGCTTTGCTTTCACAGCCTGTTATGTCGGCAAAGGTTCTGCCCTCATTTATAATTTCTTTTTTCTTAACAACTCCGCTGTTTTCATAAACAGTATTTTCTGTTGTTTTTTCAGCCATTTTAACATCACTCATGTCATAAAGGCTGTTTTTGCCCTCCGAAATCCTCTGCAATGAAACAAGGGCATAAAATGCCTGCTCAGTTGCCATCAAATTTGTTTCACTGTCATTTTTTGTGTGCTTAAACCCCTTTTCTTCCGTATAATATTCCATTAAGCCGTCAAAAACGGTTTTTCCGTTTTTCACAAACCTTGCGTCATCAACATTTATTCCAAGCTCGCAAAGCGCCGCCATAACCTGCGCACAGCTTTCTGCGTTTTCAATCCCTCCGCTTGAAAAGCCGCCGTCTGCGTTCTGCATTTTAGATAAGCATAAAACTGCCCTGTCAGCGGCATTTTTCACATTTTCATTTTCCATATATCTTGAAAGTGCCTGTAAAGCCATGCCCGTAACATCGGCGTCAGCCTTGTCGCCTGTAAGCGCCCAGCCTCCGTCATCAAGCTGACAGCTTAAAATGTAATCCACATACATCTGCCTTGTTGCCTGTGTTTTGGCGTCTTTGTTTTCAGGCATTTCATATTTTCCGCTGTCAAGAGCAATAAGCGCCCATATAGGCCCATTTACGCCCTGCCAAATCGTTTTTTCGTAGTCCCCCAAGGGCATAAGCAGATTATATCCGCCTATGCTCTGCGGGTCTTTTCCTATTGCCGTAAAGGCAAGGGCAGCTCTAGAATATTCTGTATATTTTTTGTCGCTTAAAACACCGCCGCATTCCTTAAGCTGTTTTTCGGCATTTTTGCAGTAAATTTCAAAGTATTCCTGCGGAATATCCTCATCGCTTCTTGCCAAGCCTATAACAGCCCATTCTCCGCCTATGGAGCTTATCTGCGGCTGTTTTACGGTTTTGCATATGTATTCGCCTGTTTTTTCAACAGCCCTGTCAAGTCTGCTTTTGTCAGCCGCAAAAACCAAAGCTGATATTCCCAGTGTAAAAACCATACACAAAAACAAGCACAGCGCACGCCTTACCTTTTTCATAGCAATCTCCTTCTACTTCAAAAACCTCTTATTTTCCAAAATTGTTGTATATAAATGTAACTATCTGACCTCTACGGCAAATATCCTCAGGGCTGAAAGAATTTTCTCCCGTTCCCGATGTAATTTCATTTTCTGCCGCCCATTCAACTGCGTCATAATAATAGCTGCCTTCTGCCACATCTTTAAATGTGCCTGTTTTTTCGGCTTCAGGCATTCCTTCCATTCTCCATATAAATGAAACCGCCTGTCCTCTTGTAACAGCCTTCTCCGGCGCAAATGCATCTTCGCTTATGCCCTTTGCAATGCCATTTTCAACAGCCCATAAAACAGCTTCATAATAATATGCGTTTTCGTCAACATCAGCAAATGGATTTTCCCTGTTTTCAGCCTTCGGCTCGCCCATAATCCTCCATAAAAAGGTTATAAGCTGCGCCCTTGTGCATTCGCCCTCAGGCATAAAAATATTTTCCTCAATTCCTGCTGCTATGCCCTTTTCAACAGCCCACTTAACTGCGTTGTAAAAATAATTTTCTTCCAAAACATCGTCAAAAGCAACCACAAACTCAGCCTTTTCCTCTGCATTAAGCGCTTCGTATGCCTTTTCAGCCTCTTCAAGCACATTGTAGTTTTCAACAAGCTTTTTCTGTGCATCTGTCAAAGCGTCATAAGCCTTTCTTGCTTCTTCAATTACTGCAGCGCTGTCCGTTGTAACCACGCCTATTTTTTCAATAAGCGCCTTTACGCTTTCAGCCGCCTCTTTGTCCTTGTCAACAGCCGGCTTTGCATATCCTCCTCCTGCATCAGGGTCGCTTGTCCAGTCTGCTGTATAATACCAAAGTATGCTGTCGCCGTTATAAATCTTGCAGTCTTTAAGCCCAACATCGGGCAGGCTTCCGTTTACCTTGTAAAGCCAGCCTGAGTTGCTGCCCATGCTAAACTCACCAAGGGTTATTCCGTCCTTAGTCATAGATCTTACATAACCGTTTTCAGCACCGTTTTGAGTTATTCCGCTTCCCTCAAGTGCCTTTATAAAAGCGTCATATACCGTTGAGCCTTCCTTAACCGTTACATATTTGTTTGTCAGCCAATAGCCGCTGTCAGCCTTTATAGAAACATCAACACTTATTTTTTTGTTTCCCTCCGATGGAGTTTCCGGTGTTGTCGGTTTTTCGGCAGTTGTTCCCGTTGCATAGCCTGCTTCAAGCGAAGTGCTGTTGTGACTGAAATCGTAAAAGTTGAAGGCTTCTCCTGTTTTCATAACCTGCTTTGCGGCAATAATGGCACGAAAAGCCTGTTCGGTAGCGCTTGCATTAATACCTTCTGAAATTCTCCATTCAAAACCTTCATTGTTTGCTGCTGCAAAGCTTAAAAGAGCATCTAAAGCACTTACGCCGTTTTTAATAAAACGGCTGTCAGTATCAGGGTTTACGCCTGCGGCACAAATACCGATAACAGCCATTGCCTCTGTGTTTCCGTCAGCATAAGGTTCTCCTGTATTCCAATCTGAATAATCACAGAACTTTCCGTCGTCATTCTGAATGTTGGATAAGAAATTAACCGCTTTATCAATAGCTGCTTGTACCTCCGGTTTGTGGCTGTAAAAGGCCAAGCCGGCAATCATATTGGCAGTAGACTGAATTCCGTTGTCCCAGCTTCCTCCCCAACTGCCGTTGTCATTCTGTGAACTTAAAACAGCACTTATTAACTCGTTTTCATAGCTTTCCGTGTTTTCATAGTCATTCTGTCCGTATGCCATCAATGTATATGGTGCATTCCATTCAGATGTAGAATGGCTTACTCCGTTTAATCCCTCAATAGCACTTATAGGCTCACTGCTGTTTTCGGCATAAAGCTCCTCAGCATCAATTCCTAAAGCAGTAAGACCTATTATAGCCTTATCAAAGGTTGTATCTCCTGCTCCCGCCTGTGTAATCGAATTAATGGCATTATCTATATATTCCTGCTTTGCCGCATCGCTTGTTTTGTATTTGCTTTCAGGCAAAATATCCTCATATGCCGCCATATCAATAATGTGCCATTCGTAGGATTGGTCAACATAACTCTTGGCAATGTTGTCAAGCAGTACATTTATTCTTTCTTCCTTAGTCAAAGACGATGTTCCGCCTGCACCGCTTTCTCCACCTGCGCCGCTTTCTCCGCCTGCACCGCTTTCCTCTCCTGAGCCTCCGTCATTGCTTACGGTTACCTCACAAACGGGCGGAACAATTATCATTCCATCTTTTTTTGCAGAAACAATATATGTACCCTCTGCATTAAAGCTAAGTGTAACCTTGCCATTTTCATCAGTAACAGTATCGTTGCCGTCATTATCAGCAACCTTGCTGCCGTTTACTGTAATTTCAGCACCTTCTAAAATATATGTTGAAGTCCAATCCTTGTAGGATAATGTTAAATCAACACTTGCGCTGCCGTCCTCAAGCTGAATTGATGCACTGCTTTTATCAAAAAAGCTGTACACATCACTCCAATATGACTGATCCTTATATACAAATGCAACTATATTGTCATTTTCTTTAACTTTATCAGCAAGGCTCCATGCAGAAGAATCATTTACATAATATCCAAAAGCGCCGCTGTCATCTCCCCACAACTTTCCTAAGCTAAGTCCATATTCACCATTGTATGAGCTGTATCCAGCCTCAGCGCCGCCGCCGTAAAACGTCTCATGTGCCGCATAAAGCGTTTCATCAATGTCGTATTCTCCATCATTATTTCTGTCTGTAACCATAACTTTTTTATGGGCAATTTCAAGCTCGCCCTCTTTTGCAATAGTTACATAAGTGCTAATTCCGCTTTCTTCTTCCGCCATTACGCTTACCGGCACCATAGAAAGCGCCATTACCATTGCCAAAAACAGCGAAAGTATTCTTTTTCTTACCTTCATTTTACTTCTCCTCCCGTTTGATAAATTGATAAATGTAATATTCAGCTCCTGCCTTTGGTCAGCAAAAACAAAAAAAGCAGGCAAAAAAAAGCCTACTTCCGCAGCAAAAAACCTGATATACATATACCAAGTCCTCACTTATTTGTAGGTCTTCTGACTTATATGTTCAGGCAATTCTTTTGCCAGCGCACACTCTCCGCCTTCTCAGCCTCAGCCAATGACCCGCTTTCGCGAAAATGAGAGCATACTCCATACTTACAGCACAGCGCAGACCTATGCCCGCACCGTGTTCAGGTTTCACACCTGATTCCCTTGTTCAGCAGAACAAGTCTGCGTGTCCTTATATAATAAGGGTCGCGCAGATGCCACAAAAATAGGAGCAATATAAAATTTACACTCATACAATAATCTAAATTTTATCACTTGTCAATGCACCGTCTAATATCCATATCTATCCAAAGCCATTAATTTGCCTATATAAACAGCTTTTGCAATAAAAAACAGACAAAAGCACTTAAATTCGCTCATGTCTGTTATATAAACTCACTTCATATCATTTGGAAGGCAGTGAAGAATCTTTCTTCTCATTCCTTTATAAAATTTTTCCTCCAATAACCGCAAAGCATTGCCAGTGCCATCAAAAGGCATAGGCTTTCCGCCGCCAGTGGCGCCCACCATATTCCCTCGCCGCCTAAAACCGCCGTTAAAGCAATTAGGGCTCCCGCAAGGGCAATTATGCTTCTTGTAAGTGAAATTGCTGTGGCAAAGCCTGCCTTTTCAACTGCCGTAAAGTATCCTCCTATAACCACGTTGTACCCTGCCAAAAGAAATGACAGTATAAATATGCGGAACACCCTTACAGAATAAACTGCAAGTGCCGAATTCATATTTTCAAGAAACAGCGATACTATTGTTTCAGCCAAAGCATAGCAAAACGCCGTTGATGCCGCCGAAAAAACAGCCGCCGCCAAAACACTGTATTTAAAAAGCCTTTTGTACTTTTCCTTTTCTCCCTTGCCCAAATAATAGCCTATAAGGGGCTGTGTTCCCTGTGCAATGCCCGTCATAGACATTACTACCAAGGTGTTTACATAAGAAATAATTGTGTAGCTTACAAGAGCGTCCTCGCCTATGTATGCCAAAATTGCCTGATTGAAAAAGAAAATTATAAGCCCGCTGGAAAATTCCGTAATTCCCGATGACAAACCGTTTCTTATCTGCCTTACAATAATTCCAAGCCTTATTTTAAAACGCACAAACTTTATTGTTCCGTTTCTTCCCAAAAAGTGAAATAAATACAGCACAATAACTGCCGTCTGCGAAAGCCCCGTGGCAAAAGCCGCGCCTCTTACGCCCCAGTGCCACGCTATAACAAACAGATAGTCAAGTATGCAGTTAAGCACCGCCCCGCATGTTACAAATATGGTGGCAAGCTTTGGATAACCGTCGGTTTTTATAAGCGTTTCAAAGGAATAGGAAAGTATATATGAAACGGCAAAGGGCGCTATTGTTCCTATATATTCCTTGGCATAAGGCAAAATATTGTCAGTCGCTCCAAGAAATTTCGCAAAGGGCTCTAAAAACGTAAGCACTAGAAATGTTATAATCAGCGATAAAACAGTGCTTACCACAACATTCTGCGTAAATATCTCGCTTGCCTCTTTTTCCTCGCCTTTGCCCAGCTTTATGGCAACTATGGTAGAGTTTCCCACTGCAAAAAGCAGTGAAACCGAAAACATTCCCACCGAAAACGGCATTGAAATATTCACCGCCGTAAGCGCCGTTTCCGATACACCTCTTGCCACAAATATTCCGTCCACCATTGTATACAGCGAAAAAACCCACTGCGCTATAACAGACGGTATTATAAACTTGAAAAAATCACCTTTTAAAGACTTGCCCTCAAGCCTCATGCTAACCCTGCTTTCTTTTTTTACTGTACAAACAGTTTAAACCTTAGTATAATACTAAGGTCAACAGTTTTTTTAATTTTATTGGGTGATAACATGAAACAGTTTTATAAAATAGGCGAAATTTCAAAGCTTTATCAGATAGGCACCGATTCTCTGCGCTATTACGAAAAATTGGGCATACTTACGCCTCAGCGCGGCGAAAACGATTACCGCCTTTACGGCTTAAATGACTTGTGGCGTCTTAATGTCATCCGAGACCTGCGCCGCCTTAACTTTCCCATGGAAAAAATACAGTCATATATGAATAACCGCAGCATAGCCACCACAAGACAGCTTCTTGAAGAGGAGCTTTCGGCAATAGAGGAACAGATTGCGCTTTTAAGCGACCTTAAAAGCGACGTTTCAAACCGCCTTTCATACCTTGACGCCGCCACACAGCAGCCCATAGGCACAGTTACCGTAAAGCAGTTTGAAAAAAGAAAATGCCATACCATTTTTCACCCATACCATAACGATGAAGAAATGGATATGCTTATAAAACAGCTTGTAAATATAGATAAAAACAATCTTTATATAATAGGCAGCAACCGCATAGGCTCTTTTCTTCCTCTTTACGAGGCAAAAAAAGGCAACTACCAAAATTATGAAGGCGTTTTTATAATAGACAAAAACGGTAAATCCTCCCTTGACAGCGGCACATACCTTTCCGTCATATACCGCGGCGATTCCCATCAGCATGAAAAATATTTTCCAAAGCTTACTCAATTTGCCAAAGAGCATAAGCTCAGCCTTTCAGGCCCTGTTCTTGAGCTTTTGTGGGTAGATATACATGAAGCCGCAGATACGGCGGAGCATATAACAGAGCTTCAGGTAAAATGCCTTCCGCTTTAAATAAATATTTCCTCATCACCACAAATCCTTGTGTCATTCCGAGCGTAAGCGAAGAATCTCCCAAACCCTTATTCCATTAATATCCAATTTCCCTTAAAAAACTCTCAAAGCTCTGCATATATATTTTCGACCCATGATCAGACAAACATGCCAAAGAAAACCCCATGCCCTTTGAAAAATGCTCGCCCTCCTCCGTTACATTGTCAGTAACAATCCATCTGCACCTGTGCATAACCTTGCGGTACTTATCACACGCCGCCCTCAGCAAAAGCCCTGTAACGCCTTTTTTGCGGTATTTGTCGTCAACAACTATGCAGCACAAAAACATGTTCAGCTCTTTTCCGCTTTTTTCCTTAATGTCCTCAATATCCTCAAGTGTCATGTTTTTGTCGTTAAAGCCTCCGGCCTTTATTTTTTCAAACACATTTTCCTTAACAGGAAAAAGATTGATAAATCCCGCCATATTTTCCCCGTCAAAAACCGCCTCCGCAGTGTAAGAGTACTTTTTGTACCACAAATATGCCTCTTCGGGAGGAGTAATAAATTCACTGCCGTAATATTTCATCTCCAAACGGCTCATCTGTTGAAAATTTTCAAGCGAAAGCTCGTTTTCTGTCCTAAAATTCATATAAACTCCCTCGCCAAATTATAAAACCATAAAAAACATCAGATACCCAATTCCTCCGCCAAATAAAATTCCGCATACCACATCTCTTATATAATGCACTCCCGTAATAACCCTTGTAACGCACACAACAGATGCAAAAAATGCCGAAACCGCTCCCAAAAGCGGGCTTATGTACGCTGCCGCCATTGTTATCACCCACGAGCTTGTGGCGTGTCGGCTTGGGCATGAATGACCCTTGCTGTGGGGCACAACGCTTTTAAAGCCAAGCTCCTCAAAGGGTCGCTTAAAATTAAGCCCCCTGCTTATAACCGTAGCCGCCATAAACACAAGCCATGGCACAGCCCCCACCGCAAACACCCTTTTGTCGCGCTTTAAAGCCAGTATGGCTGTCAGTGAATAAAAAATAACCTCAATGGCGTGGGGCGAATATTTTTCCAAAAACACAACAAATTTTTTAAGCTTTGCATTTCCGTTTATATATTCAGCTGTTTTTTTGTAGCTTTCCTTACTCATGCTTTTTCTCCTTTTTTAAATGTATAAGGCTATGATAAATCAAAATTATTCCAACTTCAAGTAACACATCAAACCCTCCATTTGTATATTAATAGTAAGCAAAATCCGTAAAGGAGAGTATTATGAACCGTATCCTCAATGACAATATCAGCCTTAACGAGGCAAAAATGCATAAAAGCTGTGTTGTTCAGGCAATTGATGCAGATGAAAGCGAAAAACTAAGGCTTTACGATTTGGGCTTTATGCCCTCTTCAAGCGTCGTTCCCATGTATGCCTCTTTTCTCAACAGCACAAAGGCATATCTTGTAAAAGGCACACTTATAGCCCTGCGCAGCGACTGCAGCCGCCATATAAGGGTATCTCAGGAAACGGAAGTGCGTGAAATATGAAGGAATTTGTAATTGCCCTTGCCGGAAACCCCAACACAGGAAAAAGCACTGTTTTTAACGCTCTCACAGGCTTAAAACAACACACAGGCAACTGGTCGGGCAAAACCGTTGAAAGTGCTGAGGGAAAATACACCTATAAAGGCATAAGCTTTAAGGTTGTGGATTTACCCGGCATTTATTCCTTTTACAGCGACAGCGCCGAGGAAAAAGCCGCCAAAGACTTCATATGCTCCAAAAAAGCCGATATGGTGCTTGTTATAGCCGACTCCCTCTGCCTTGAAAGAAACCTTAACCTCTGCTTTCAGGCAGCCGATATGTTTGATGATGTGGTTTTATGTCTTAACCTAATGGATGAGGCACAAAAGCACGGCATCAGCGTCGATATAGCAAAGCTTTCAAATGCGCTCCAAATGCCCGTTATACCTGCCAGCGCCCGTTTTGGCATAGGAATAGACGAAATTAAAGAAACCGCCTGTCTTATGGCGCAAAAAAATCTCTCCGTAAAGCCCTTTAAAGCAAACCTTTCCCAAAAGGAAGGCGAAGAAAGAAGCCTTGGCTATATGCGCCTTTCGGAAGAAACGGCACGCAAAAGCGTAAAATCGAAAAATAATGCTTTAAGCCTTCAAAGAAAAATAGACAGCATAATACTTTCAAAAAAATTCGGCATACCCATAGTGCTGCTGGTGCTTGCTTTCATTTTTTTCATCACAGCCAAGGTGTCAAACTACCCCTCTCAGGCACTAAGCCTTATGTTTTCATTTCTGGGGCAAAAGCTGAATGAAGCCCTTACCGCACTTAACGTATCGCCTATGATTAAATCCCTTGTTATGGAGGGAATTTTTGCCACCACATCATTTGTTGTGTCGGTTATGCTGCCGCCTATGGCTGTGTTTTTTCCGCTTTTCACCTTTCTTGAGGACTGCGGCTTTCTGCCAAGAATAGCCTTCTGCCTTGACGGAGTTTTCAAAAAAGCCGACGCCCACGGAAAACAGGCAA
>Ga0129308_1001338_pt1 | contig 26242 bp, 13 predicted proteins | sample L827metagenome_FD_94440 | JGI IMG/M metagenome (GOLD analysis project Ga0129308, IMG submission 94440) | Ring-tailed lemur group fecal microbial communities from Wisconsin, USA - L827 metagenome | ecosystem: Host-associated > Mammals > Digestive system > Large intestine > Fecal | place: USA...
AATGCACTGGTGATGCCGGCAGGACAATATACATTCATGGATTATATAAAAGTGGGGCTCCCGTTGCAGATTATTATGGGAGTGGTGATGGTATTTGTGTTGCCGTTGCTGTTTCCTTTTTAGGCCCGACGGTTTCGAAAAAATGTATTCCCGGTTGAGTGTAAGGAATACATTATTCGTATTTAAGGGAAAAGATGTATGCCATGAGAAAAATATTTTTATTGATAGCAGTCTCCTTTTCCGTATTATTGTTGCACGCTCAGACAAACAAACTGCAGCTATCACAGGAACATCCGCGTTATTTAACCGATGTGAAAGGTAAGGAAGCCACGCTGAAGTTGATAAATGATGAACCTTGGGCGAAAGATATATTCGAAAAATTGCAGAAAAGGACCGATGTATATACGCGGCTGACGGAAGCACAACCGGAATGGTTGTTTTCCCGTTTGGTCATGTATTGGGAGTCTCATGCCACAGATGTATATATAAAAGGTGAAACGTTCGACCATGCCGGTGGAGAAAAGGCACCGGTTCCCACAGTACGTTATACCGGTACCCGTGGGACTTTTGCCACTCATGGTCGTCCTAGGCTTGAAGATGTAGTGCCCTACGACGACGATGTGGAAGGTAACATCACTTTCTGTAATAATTCCTTGCCTGGACGCCCTATGGAGAGTGTGCATCCTTCCAAGACCGGACGTAATATCGAGAGCCTGAATCGTGAAATCATGGGTATTGCCCGTGATGCTGCTTTTCTTTACTGGCTGACAGATGAAGAGAAATATGCAAGGTTGGCTGCGGGAGTTTTTGATACTTATATGCAAGGTATCTATTATCGCAATGTTCCCGTTGATTTGAACCATGGTCATCAGCAGACTTTGGTCGGTATGACTTCTTTTGAAGTCATTCACGAAGATATCCTCCATGAGATAGTGCCTCTTTATGATTTCCTCTATGGCTATTTGCGTGCCCATTATGCTGATAAATTGGGTGTTTATGCCGGTGCTTTCAAGAAATGGGCAGATAATATCATAGACAATGGAGTACCCCATAACAACTGGAATTTGATGCAGGCACGCTATGTCATGGATATCGGTATGGTACTGGAAGATAATGAGTCTTATATTGATGGCAAAGGTCGGGAATATTATATAGATTATGTGCTCAACCATTCCAGTATTCGTCAGTGGAGCTTGAAACGGCTGGCCGGTTATGGATATGACCCGAATACCGGTATTTGGGCGGAATGCCCCGGATATAGCAGTGTCGTGCTGAATGATTACGCTAATTTCACCAGCCTCTTTGACCGTAATCTGGGTTTTGACCTTACGAAAGATTTATCGGTTATACCGAAAGCTGTGGCAGCTACTCCTCAATACTTGTTTCCCAATCGTATGATATGCGGGTTTGGCGATACGCATCCCGGTTATCTGAATACCACTCCCATAGTCCGTATGATAGAAAATGCCCAAGTTAATGGCAAGAAAGAGCAAGAGGACTATTTTATGGCCTTGCTAAAGTGTCTGAATCCTGATGCCGGTAAGGCAGGAGAGAAACGAAACATCCGTGTTTCTGTCAATTCTTTTTTCGATGACAAGCCGCTGGCGTTGAATCCGGATATTAAGGCCGGGAAAATAGAGGATTACGTATCACCGTTGTTCTATGCTCCGAATGTGTCATGGTTAGTACAACGCAATGGCATGAATCCCCGCCACAGTCTTATGATTTCCATGAATGGCAGTGAGGGCAACCATATGCATGCCAATGGCATCTCTATGGAGCTGTATGGCAAAGGATATGTTCTCGGTCCTGATGCCGGTATCGGACTATATTTGTACAGTGGCCTTGATTATGCAGAGTATTATTCTCAATTTCCCAGTCACAATACAGTCTGTGTGGATGGTATATCCAGCTATCCGGTGATGAAAAGCAATCATGCTTTCCGTATGAATTCTTGCTTTCCTACCACTACTGCAAAGAAAGGAGTGTTTTTTCCGGTTACGTATAGCGAGGTCTACTTTCGTGAGCCGGAAAGCTGTTCCGACCAGACCCGTTTGATGGGAATTGTAACTACCGGGCCCGAAACCGGGTATTATGTGGATATTTTCCGTAGCCGTAAAGTGGAGGGTGGAGACAAGATGCACGATTATTTCTATCACAATTTGGGACAGACCATGACGCTGACCGGAACGGATGGTATGGATTTAAATTTGCAGCCCACTGAAGAACTGGCTTTTGCCGGAGCTCATTTGTATGCTTACTCCTATATTTATGATAAAAAGATGGCCGAAACAGACAAGGATGTGAAGGCTACCTTTACCATTGAAATGAAGGAGTCCGGAGATGATATTTCCATGAATCTTTGGATGAAGGGGGAAGCGCAAAGGAAAGTCTTTACAGCTTTATCTCCCATGACAGAAGGATATAGCCGTACACCGGGTATGCCATATGATATTAAGAAACAGCCCACCCTGACTTTTATTGCCCGGCAAGCAGGAGAAGCTTGGGAGCGTCCATTTGTGGCTGTTTATGAACCATCGTCGGTTAAAGAGCCGGGCGTTATTTCTGCCGTTACTTTTCCGGAAGTGGAATGTAAAGAATCCGGTAGCCATGTAGGCATCAAGGTTGAACAGAAAGACGGCAGTACTGATTACATCTTGTCCTCCGATAATCCACTACATCTTTGCAAGATGGACTCCATGAATGCTGCTGCATCTTATGCTCTTTGGGGAAAGAGGCAGGCAGAGCGCTCGGTATTCTTTTTAGGAAACGGAACGTTATTGAAAACTCCCGTTGCTACAATTAAATCGTCTGTACCGGTCAATGTCCTTTTGGAACGGTATGCAGACGGTTGGTATTATACTGCTTCGGGCTGTTGCTCTGTCTTTGTGGACAATAAAGAGTACAGACTGTCACCTGCTGTGGAAAAGACGAAACTTCCGATACGATGATTTAAGATGTTTTTGCTTTTTTCTCTAGAGAGTAAAAAACGCTATCGGATTTTTCATTATATTTGTTGCGCTGGATTAATTGTGGCACAGATTTGATGAAATATAAACTGAAAAACATATTTATTATTCTGTTACTGTTGGTGGTCAGCGTGTTTGCCTATCCGCATTCGTTTGCTTTCCGGGGCCTATCTGTTTCGGACGGACTTACGGACTTGTTGGTAAACGCCATTTATAAGGATGCCGATGGTTACGTTTGGCTGGGTACCGGTAGTTCGCTCGACCGCTTTGACGGAGTCCATATAAAACATTATCAGATAACCGGTACTGATGAAAAACTCAAAAGAGTCAATGCAATAGCCGGAATGGATGACGGGCAGATATGGATGGGAAACGGTATGGGACTTTGGCGTCTGAATCGGGAACAAAATATATTGGAACGTATTGTCCCTGAAAGGATTGATTGTCCTGTATATACTCTTTTGTCAAGTAACGGAGAACTCTATATCGGTACTGAAAAAGGACTGTTTATTTATAGGCAGGGAAAGCTTGAACAAGTTTTGTTGGATAAGAATACTTTCTCTTCCGCCAATGCTATCTTGGGGATGTGCAAAGGAGAGCAGGAGATGCTGTGGTTGGCGACGAAAAGCGGTCTTGTCTCTTTGCATCTGTCGGATAAGAACATTACGGCTTATCATGATAATTCCAGCAGTAAAGATGCTTCTGCATTCAATAATGTAGCCCGGATTGGGGCAATGCTTTATCTTGCTACAATGGATCGGGGTATCGTTGAATTTGATACCCGTACTTCTCAGTTCAAAGCTTATATTGGTGTGGGCTGTAATGTAATATCTACCTTATCCACTGATGGTGAAAACTTGCTATACGTAGGTACAGATGGAAATGGCGTACATTTCATTGATACCGGGCAGGGAAAAATAGTACGCTCCTTGCGGCATGAAACGGGAAGTGACGGAGGATTGCGTTCCAATTCGGTCTATTCATTGCTGGTGGACGGTGAAGGGATTGTCTGGGTTGGTTTCTACCAATTCGGTCTTGACTATACTCTCTATCAGAATGACTTGTTTTCAACGTATGCCTTTCCTCCCTTTTTCGATTCGAAGGATATGCCTATACGTGCTGTCTCCATTCGTGGTCACGAGAAGCTGATAGGTTCTCGTGATGGCTTGTTTTATATTGATGAGCAGCATAAACGCTTTAAAAGCTTCCGCACCTCACAGATGCGTTCCAGTATGGTGTTCTGTATCCGGTTCTATCAAGGTGAGTATTACATAGGCACTTATGGTGGTGGTATGTATATCCTTAATCCTTCCACTTTGATACTTCATGATTTTGCGCCAGATGAGACAATTCCTTTTCAGAAAGGACACGTTTTCTGCATTGAGGAAGATGCGGACGGAATGCTGTGGATAGGAACCTCTACCGGTATTTATTGTTATCGGGAGGGGAAGTTGACTGCCCATTATACCAGTTCCAATTCCAAGCTGCCGGAAGGAAATGTGTATGAAATTCATTTTGATTCAACCGGTAAAGGGTGGGTATGTACTGAGAACGGCATGTGTATTTGGGATCCTTCCTCTGCCAAGTTACGGACAGATATTTTTCCTGAAGGGTTCATTCATAAAGAAAAAGTGCGGGTCGTTTATGAAGATTCTGACCGCAACCTTTATTTCTTCCCGGATAAAGGGGCTCTTTTTATTTCAGATTTGTCATTGAACAGCTTTCATCGCCTGCAACCCGGAACTCCTTTAGAGGGGCATGATGGTGTATTTATTATAGAAGACCAGGAACATTGGCTATGGCTGGGTACCAGTAATGGGCTGTTCCGTTATGACAAACATCATAATTTTGTCCCTTATAATTTTGTGGACGGCATTCCCAGTTCCATCTTCACACTGTGTCCTCCGGTTCGGGATGCGTCGGGAAAATTCTGGTTTGGTAATACTAAAGGGCTTGTTTATCTGGATATGTCTCGTATGAAAGAAGAAACGGTAAAGCCTTATGTTATGCTGATTACAGATGTCTATGTCAATGGCAAGCCGTCTGACTCACCATTGGTGCAGACATCTGATGGTGGTCTGGAAATTGCATTAGAGTCTTCACAGAAGAATATAACTTTCTGTTTCTCTGATTTTTCTTATACTTCTCCCGCTTTTATGGCTTATGAATATCAGTTGCAAGGAGAAGACAAGGACTGGATTACTATGACCGGAAATTCAGATGTTACTTATTATAATCTTTCTTCCGGGACTTATACCTTTAAAGTCCGTCTTATGGGAAAACCGGAAACGGAAACTCGTATGGTGGTCCGCATAGCTTCGCCTTTCGGATTGTGGGCTGGGATAGGAGGAGGAATCATTCTGGTGTTGAGTATAAGTCTCTTAGGGAGGAGGTATCGTAAAAAAAGAAAGACGGTGAACGAGGAGAAACCGGTAGATATTGTATCCCCTATTGTTGTTGAAATGGAGAAGCCTGCTGTTGCAGAAGAGAAATACAAAACTGTCAAGGTCAGTGCGGAAGAATGTAGTCGATTGGCGAAAGAATTGGAAAATTTGATGGTCGGGAAGAGGGTTTATACTAATCCGGATTTAAAGATTGCTGATTTGGCTGCTATGCTCGATACCTCGGCACACACCCTTTCCTATTTATTCAATCAGCATTTAAACCGTAACTATTACGACTACATCAATGACTATCGCATTGCAGAGTTCAAGAGGCTGATAGTTGAGGATGAATATGCCAAATATACATTAAGTGCCCTTGCCGAATTATGCGGTTTCAGTTCTCGTGCTTCATTTTTCCGTTACTTCAAGAAGGCGATGGGTATTACTCCGAATGAATACATACGGAGTATAGGCAAGACCAATGAATAATTCCTCCGTTAGAGTCTCAATTGATTAATTGATACTATGAGTCTCAATTGATTAAAGTGTTGATAATCCGATAGTTGTTTTGCTTCTAGTCTAAGCTAATGAGTTGAGATTTGTTAGCTACTGTAAAGAAGTGTTTTTTGTTTTTTACCTTCTATATTTGCAATCGTTAAACCAACGTAAAACAATTAACCAAGGTCTGAAACATGAAAGACATTACGCTTACATCCACTCAATTGATATCTAACTCCTATATGAGTTACCATCATTCAGTCTATCAGTATATCTATTATAAAATCACTAGTAGAGAAGATGCTGAAGATTTGTCCCAAGATGTATTTTTGCGCTTGATGGAGTATAAACAGATGCTACGTCCCGATACTGTAAAATGTTTCATTTTTACCATTGCACGCAATCTGGTAACTGATTATTTGCGTCGTTACTATAAGAAGCAAGAGATGACTTCTTATATGTATGATATGGTGGAGACCGGTCATAATGATGTAGAGTCTTGTGTAGTAGCTGATGACTTATTGGCTTGTGAAAAACGGAGGATAGAACTTCTTCCGCAACAGTGTCGTAGGATTTATGTTATGAGCCGTTTTGAAGACAAGTCGGTTACAGATATTTCAGAAGAACTGAACCTTTCACGCCGTACGGTAGAAAACCATCTTTTCATTAGTCGTAAAGAGGTGCGGGAATATTTGAAACAATGTATCTAATTAGGTATTGATAATAATATAGTGTTAATTTTAAATTTATAAGTTTATGAAGAATGAGTTTCTAAAGTTCTCATCAAGAAGAATTTTATTCTCAGCGGCTATGGCTTCAGCTTTGTTGGCGGGTAGTCCGCAGATGGCATTTGCCGATGTCAATGGTGCGCAGGCGGTGATGCAAGCCGGTACGGTGAAAGGTGTGGTTGTCGATGTTACCGGTGAGCCTGTTATTGGAGCCAATGTAATGGTGAAGGGTACAACTAATGGCACGATTACAGATGTTGACGGAAACTTTAGTTTAAGTAACGTAAAGGGAACGTTGATTGTTTCGTTTATAGGCTATAAATCACAGGAGGTTGTGGTAAAAGGTACTGAAACCAGCCTGAAAATAGTGCTGAAAGAGGATTCTGAGTTGTTGGAAGAGGTTGTTGTTGTGGGTTATGGTACAATGAAGAAGGAATCCTTAACGGGTGCCGTTACTGCTGTTGACCAAAAAGCTTTTCAAGGTAAGGGAAGCCTTTCCAGTCCATTGCAGGCATTGCAGGGACAGGTAGCCGGTGTGATGATTACCCGTGGTTCTTCTGCTCCGGGTGATGAAAGCTGGAGCTTGAATCTGCGTGGTGCAGTATCTATGAATAATACAGATCCGTTGATTATTATTGATGGTGTGGCAAGTGACGGTGTGAATGATCTTCGTTTGCTTAACTCCAACGATATTGCTTCAATCAGTTTTTTGAAGGACGGTTCCGCAGCAATTTATGGTTCGCGTGCTGCCGGAGGGGTTATGCTGATTACGACCAAAAAGGGAGCTGAAGGAAAGGTGAAAGTGGAATATAGCGGCAACGCCACGTTCAAAACTGTGGGTTTGATGCAGGAGGCTATGAGTCTTGATCAATGGGCAAACGGATTGAAAACAGCTTTAAGAAATGATGACCAGACAGGCAATGTGTGGTATACATATGCAGAGTTGGCACAAAAATACAAAGGACAATACATTGACTTGCAAACCTCTGCCAATCCTTTTGGAACAGCAGCCTTTACAGATGTGTCCGATTTCGTTTTTGCAGATGATGTGGATTGGCTGGGAACATTGTTTGGCAATACATGGAGTACGGAACATAGTTTGAGTGTTTCGGGAGGTACGGAAAAGTCTTCCTATCGTATTTCTTTGAATTATTTGTATGATGGATCTACTTTGCAATTTGGCGATAACAACAATCAACGTTATAATTTCCGTGTGAACAATACCTACAAATTTACTGATAATTTGAAGCTGGAATCCTCTATTGCTTACAATCGTCAGAATCAAGTGGTGCCTACTATGGTAGATGCGGTTTTGTCCAATACCTTGCCTATGCCGGGACTTGCCTTTGAATCACTTAATGGCAAACCTTATGCTTGGGGTACGTGGGGGTCTCCAGCTGCTAAAGCAGAGTATGGTGGTGATAACAAGCTGGTAGTTTCTGCCATTAATATTAGTGAAACGCTGAATTGGAAATTGACAGACTGGCTCACTGCCAATGCTAATGTCGGTTATAACACGAGTACGGCTCAACGTGATAAGGTAGAGAATTCGATTACCTATTATAATTATGTGGGTAACAAGGTAGTACGTACCGATCCTATACAAGATAACTCTTCTTATACGCAGACCAGCTCCAGAACAGATTTCTACTCTTTTTCCGGTTATCTGGCTGCCAACAAGACGCTTGCACAAAAGCATAAGTTGAATTTGACTGTGGGTGCACAATATGAATTTAAGGATTATACTTACTTTGGTGTGAAAGCGAAGGATATTCAAACAGGATTGGAGATTATCCATGGTTCGGGTGATATTACACTGAGCGGCGATGAAAAGAGATACCAGACTGCGGTTCTGTCCTACTTCGGACGTTTCAACTATGATTATGACGGTCGTTATCTGTTTGAATTGAACGGTCGTTATGATGGCTCTTCTAAATTCCGTCCTGTTAACCGTTGGGCTGCTTTCTATGGTGCATCAATAGGTTGGAGATTGAAGCAAGAGACTTTTTTGAGAGATGTAGACTGGTTGAGTGAATTGAAACTTCGTGCTTCTTATGCAGAAGTTGGTAATCAAAGCGGAATCAGCGATTATGATGGCATTCAGTTCTATAATTTGGTTTCTGCCGGCGGTGACGGTGCTTACATCGGATCGGATAAAATCTCATACATTAAAACGGATGGTAGTTTGGCTTCTACAAACCGTCATTGGGAGCGTATCAAGAATTACAATGTGGCGGTGGACTTTGGTTTCCTTAATGGTAACTTGACCGGTACTGTGGAAGCTTTTCTGAAGAAGAATGATAATATGCTGGTTGATATTACTTATCCGGCCTTACTTGGTGATAAGGCTCCTAAAATGAATGCCGGCAAATTCAAGGACTGGGGATATGAGGGTTCTATCAATTATCGCGGAAGTGTGGCAGGGGTGAATTTTCATGTAGGGGGAACCTTTACTTTTGCTCGTAATGAACTGACTGATTATGGCGGTACAACAGTATTGTCTTCCGGTTATAAATCTACGATGCAGGGATATCCGTTAAAATCTATTTTTGGATTACGTTATGCAGGGAAAATTCAGAATGAAGAGCAATTGGAAGCCTATAAAGCCAAATATTTTGAGAACAATGGCGTGAACATGCCTTCCAACCTTCGGGTGGGTGATAATATGTATTGTGACGAGAATGGTGACGGTAAGATTGATGAGAAAGATTACATCTATTTGGGTAGTGATACACCGGAAATCTCCTATTCATTTAATTGGGGTGCCGATTGGAGAGGTTTTGATGTAAATGTCATTTTCCAGGGTAGTGCAAACCGTTTTGTCTATCGTCCTATCGACAATATGACTGTTCCTTTCCGTGGCTATTATACCAATACAAGTACCGCTTCTATTGATAACACATGGGCTGAAGATAACCGGAATGCATATTATGCCCCTTATACGAGTGACAGCAATATCAACAATTGGAACTATCAGGCATCTTCACTCACGGCACAGGATGGTCGTTATCTTCGTCTGAAGAACTTAACCATTGGCTATACTTTCCCGGCTAAAATGCTGAAGAAAACGAAGGTGCTGCAAAATGCGCGTATTTATGCAACCGGTACCGATCTTTGGGAAACAACCAAAATTAAGGATGGATGGGATCCTGAAGCTGCCGCTTTCGATTCGAAAGATGCGAAGCAAGCTGCTAAGGGTGTAAAACGTTATCCTTTTACGCGTAACTTTACTTTTGGTGTTAATTTAACCTTCTAAAACAATCGATATATGAAACTGAAACAGTACATTAAAATAGCTTGTCTTTCTTCCTTTACAGTTGTGGCAACTTCTTGTCTTGACCTGGAGCCGAAAGCGAATTTGAGTGACAGCACTGTTTGGAACAAAGCTTCCAACTTTCAACTTTTTGCAGACCAATTTTATGGTTGGACATCTGATTTTGTTACGGCTATTGGCGACAATGTGCACAGCGATTACCGTTCGGACTTAGTATGCGGCTCTTCTGTAAATACTTATAGCCAAGGGACCAATACGATTCCTTCTAGTGACGGGAATTATGGAACTAATTACAAACGTATTTATTATACAAATCTCTTGTTGAAGAATGCTGAGTCGTTCAGTGATCCGGCTTCCATTGCTATTCCTGTAGCTGAAGCAAAGTTTTTCCGTGCTTATGCTTATTTTGAGTTAGTGCAGATTTATGGCGATGCCATTATCGTTACTGAACCATTGGACACTGATTCTGAACAACTTTATGGTGCGCAAAATGATCGTGGTGAAGTGGTGGACCTTATCATTAAAGATTTGCAGGAAGCTGCCGGAGCCCTTCCGGAGACATCGACGGAAGCTGGACGTTTGAATAAGTATATAGCTCTTTCTATGCTTTCACGTGTGGCTCTGTATGAAGGTACTTGGCAGAAATTTCATAATGGAGGAAGGGATGCTACAGCCAATACAGCACGGAGCACGGAGTTGCTAACCATTGCCAAAAATGCAGCCAATGAAGTTATTAAAAGCGGTAAGTATAAACTTTTCTATCATGAAACGTTAGGTGACCAGAGTTATCGTTATATGTTTACATTGGAAGATGGCGCACAATGTAATCCGGCCAATCTTTCCAAGGCAGACAATACAGAGTATATTTTTGTGAAACGTCATCGTAATGGTGATAAGACGGCTTATAACCTAACACATGGGATGGTTGGTAATGCTTGTTATGTTACTCGTAAGTTGGCTGAACTCTATCTTTGTTCGGATGGGCTTCCTATTGAAAAGTCTTCCAATTTTAAGGGCTATAAGGGAGTGGCTGATGAATTTCAAAACCGTGACCGGCGGATGGACAACACGATGTTGTATCATGGCGAGCAGTATTGGAATAATGACGGAAAGTGGCGTACAACTTGGACTGATGCCGATCTTACCGATTGTTTGGTTGCCAATGTTCGTAGCGGTAGCGGTTATCAATGCCAAAAATGGGGTACGGAGCGTAAAGTAGATGATTATTATGAAAGTTACGACTTTCCGATAATCCGCTATGCGGAAGTTCTGTTGACTTATGCGGAAGCTGCTTACGAGTTGGATGGAACTATTTCTGATTCTGACTTGGACTACTCTTTGAATTTGGTCCGTCAGCGTGTCAATCCCTCGATGCCTAAACTGAGTAATAGTCTTGTTGTTGCACACGGTCTTTCTATGCGTGAAGAAATCCGTCGTGAGCGTACTGTAGAATTGGTTCTTGAAGGACATCGTATAGATGACCTTAAGCGTTGGGCCACGGCGGCAGTAGAAATGCCGCAAGACCAATTGGGAGTACAATTTACGGGAACTTGGTTTGAAACCAATTGGAATAATCCGGGAAAATCTGTAAATGCAGATGGTATTCTTGTACTCTATACGAATCGGGTATGGAATGACAAACTGTATCTTTATCCGTTGCCTTCCGATCAGTTGCAGCTCAATCCGCAGTTGGAACAAAATCCGGGTTGGAAATAAAATAATGGAATTAATAATGATTTTAAAGAAATGAAGAGTATGAAAGATATATTTAAATATGGATTGGGGGGCTTGTTGATGACTGCACTTTCTGCTTCCTTTACTGCTTGTAGTAATGACGACGAATTTGCCGAATTGTCTGCTGCCAGCTATCCGGCTTCAGTAGAGATGGTTCTTCCAGCTGACATACGTCCTCTAGTGTATAAAGACGAACAAGGAGCAATGACACTGCCGTTGGTAAAAGGAGAAAAGGTAGCGTTAGGATTTATCATTGCACCGGATGACGTTACGTTCAAGGAGGTGAAATGGACATCGAGTAATGAAAGCGTGGCTACGGTGGATGCTGATGGCAATTTGACAGCCGTCAGTGGCAGTGGCACCGGTTATGCTGTGATTCAAGTGGCACCTGATGCTTATTATTCGGGAAGTAATATTGCTTCTACATTGAAGGTTGTTGTGGTAAATGAGATGGTGAAGGCTGAATCGTTGACTTTGGCCTCTTCTGCCGATGAAGTATATGCAGGTGAAACCCTTCAGTTTGCTGTAGCTATTGCTCCTGAAAATGCTACTTATAAGACTGTGAAATGGAGCAGCTCTAATGAAAAAGCTGCTACAGTGGATGCAAATGGATTGGTTACCGGATTGGTAAATGATGAAATCCATGCCAAAGTTACCATTACAGCAACTTCTTTGGATGGTGGAAATGTGGTAGCTTTCAAGGAAATCACTGTTAATCAGATTGTACAGCCACAAGAGGTGTCCATTGACCAGAGTTGTGCTGCAGATAGGGGGTATGTATTTGCAATAGGCGAAAAGAGTGTTAAGTTGAACTATACGACAGTGCCGGTAGATTGTACAAAATCATTAATCCAATGGACATCAAGTGACGAAACAATTGCAACGGTACAGGGCGGAGTCGTGACATTCAACCGTGAAGGTATATTTGGCGATGTAACTATTACGGCTACTTGTCCCGAGACGGGTAAGAGTGATGCTGTTACATTGCATTTGGAGGAAGGATTGGTTCGTGAGCTTTTCCGTGATGAGAATAATTATGGGTGGTATAACGCTAAACAGTCGGGTAATGGAACTTCCTCTTCCCATGTATGGCGGGATGGTTATCTGACGGTTACCACTTATACACAGAATGCCACCAAACAACGGGGTGACTTCAAATGCTGGGATACTCCGGTTTGGCTTCATGCAGGTAAATATCCTATTTTTGCTATTCGTATGGATGATATTAAAGATAAATATGAAAGCGTAACCGCGAGAAACATCACTTTTGATGCTGTAGGTACTTGTGCCGGTGTCGATTATAAAGGTGGTCTGGATGGCAATAACAACAAATGGCTTCACGATTATAAATGTAGTGATGGTAGCCATGTATTTATTTATGACTTGACTTTGCAAAAGTGGGCTACCGGTGGAATTTTGCCTACTGGTGAAGTCGCCAAATTTACTTCTATGCAGTTTAAATATGCTGATATTGCTACATTGACCGAGCAAGTGACTTACAATGTTTATTGGGTGCAAACCTTCAAGAGTATGGATGATTTGAAAAAGTATATTACTTCGGAAGGATTGACTTATGAAACAATTAAATGAAAACAACCTTTATGAAATATAGAATATTAACTTCAATAAGTCTTGCACTGCTGGTGGCAGTGCAGACCTCTTGCCGAGAGAATGAATTTGGAACGGTTGATTTGACCATGCCCGATGAAGAGGAAATTTACACTCCGGTAGTAGCGCAATATACCTATAGTCATCCGTGTGCAATGTTCAATCAGGTAGATTTTGACCGAGTAAAGAAAATGCTTGATGACGGTACTGCGCCGCAAGTGGTAAAAGATGAATTTTCTTTGTTGAAGAATAGCCGTTATACGGTTCCCGGTTATACGGCTACTCCGTTGGAATATATCGTTCGTGGTGATGGGGCAGGTATTACTTCGGATGGTAAAGAACACTATCAGGAAGCGATGAATGATGCAGCAGCGGCTTATCAAATGGCTCTTTTGTGGAAGCTGACGGGTGATAGCAAATATGCCGATGCTTCGGTCAAGGTAATGAACGATTGGGTGAAGACCTGTAAGGGCATCAAGTCAAATGATGCTAACCAGATGCTAGCTGCTGGTGCACAAGGATATACCTTTGCCAATGCCGGTGAAATTATGCGTTCTTACGAAGGGTGGTCTGCTACGGATTTTGCCAAATTTAAAGAATGGATGTTGGATGTTTTCGCTTCAAAGAACGAACAGTTTTTGAAATATCATTGGTATCAGGGTACTCAAGATTGCATATATCACTATTGGTCTAATTGGGATTTGGTCAATCTTTGCTCTTATTTTGCCATTGGTGTTCTGACGGAAAATGATGATATGGTGAACTATGTGGTAAATTATTTCCATGGTGGAGGCGGAAACGGTTGTGTCAAGAATCTTCTTCAAGGTGCTTTCTCAGACCCGTTGGGAAGTGGCGAAGAGATTGCCCAGAACCAGGAAAGTGGCCGCGACCAGGGACATGCCATGATGTCGGTAGCCGTAACGGCTAATCTTTGCCAGATGGCTTATACATTGTATCTATGCAATTCGTCTGTCACCCAGCTCGATTTCTTTGCTGCCAACGATAATGCGGTGATGAAAATGGGAGAGTATACGGCGCTTTTCAATTTGCGTGATGGTAATGACCAATTGAACGCATCCGGTTCATGGCTGATAACACAAGCAAAAATGCCGTTTGATGAATATAAATATTGTGTGGATTGCAGTTGCAAGGATAAGAATCATTCGGCTATTCATACGCAGGTAGCTGATGATAAAGGGCGTGGAAGCTTGCGTCCAGGCTGGGAAATACTTTACAACCACTATGCCAAGGTGAAGAATTTGGGCGGTGGTTATAAATATGCTCAAATGGCTGCCAATAAGATGCGTCCCGAAGGCGGTGTGGATGGTAATAGCCGTTATGGTACGAATAGCGGTGCCTTCGACCAGCTCGGCTGGGGTACACTGATGTTGTATCGTGAATAAGTTGTTGCAAAACCTGCTTGGAACAAAATTCTGAGTAGTGATTTGATAACACTGATTGATTTGACTCAATAGGTCTGTAGTGATAAAAGGCTTCTGCTGCTTGAAACTGGCACAGAAGCCTTTTACTGTATTAGAGCCTGTTTAAATTTTCTTGGAGCTTTTTTCTATGAGTTGTTTTTGAGGATTTTTCTTCTTTCGCATGAGGAGCATAGCGGGCTATGTGACAAATGCGAAAGGAGAAAAAACCGAAGACAAGTTTAGAAAATGCTCATAAGAAATTATTTCAAGAAATTTTAAATAGGCTCTATAGTCAAGCAGAAATATTCTGCGAATATTTTTGTTTGGAGAGTTAGGGGGAGGTAAAGGGGGGGAGGCTGTCCGAAAACTTTGGGTCTGCTTTTTTTTGATAATTTTTAGACACTGATTAAGCGGATTAATCTGATTTTTTAATATTCTTATTCGCTTAATCTGCTTTATCCGCATCAAAGCGATAGCAGATATAAGTTCTCGGACAGGCTGGGGGAATTACTCAACTTTGCTCTGCTGGGAGTTATAGTCAAATAGAAATATATTGCAAAAATCAGGGCACGTAATTTTATGAGCATCAATTATACTACGTCAGTAATTTTTTGCAAATCAATTCTGTTTTACTAAATTCGCAAACCATTTCTTTTCGACCGTAATTTAAGGTAAGAGTTAACAGAAGTCATACCTCCCATATCCGACATGCCTTTCCAGCAGCGATGTACACCACATACGACTTCATCCGGTAGTTGCAGAACTCCCGGTTGATGTCGTCAGCGTATGCCTTCACCTGTTCCGCATCTTCGGGTTGTGGTGCGGTGAGGGCTTTTATCTTCCTGGCATCCCTTGCCTTGAAGTATTTGAACTCCACCACACGGCAATCGTTGTGGAACGAAGTGCCTGGAATTCCCGTCAGCACCAGGTCGGCACGTCCCGAATGGAGGTTCTGTTCGATGGCGAAGGTGTAGTAATTGCTCAGGTAGCGGGTCAGCACCTCGTAGAAGGAACAGCGGATGAAGTTCTCGTTCATCTTGTCGAAGGCTTGGGCGGGGAACTGGCCGAGGTATTCCTGGAAATAGTTCTCGATTAGCGGTTCTAGCAGGCGGTTGTCCATAAAACGTTCATAGGCAGGGACGAACCGGCGGGCATCGTCGCTGATGCGGTTCATCTCGTTGTAGTAGGTCATGTAGACACTGCGCATCGTCAGGTTGGGCAGGCGCATCTTAAATGCGTTCTTCAGTGTTGTCATTCCCAAGTAGTAGAGGCTGATGGGATAGAACTGCTTGTCGAAGAACTTTTGCTTGTTGAACTTGCTGCGCAGGTCGGGCAGGGAGTATATGAGTTCGTCGTCAATGACGAGCGAGTCTAGCATCTCCTTGGCATTCTCCAGGGTGATGGTCAGCCGGCGGATCCATCCGATGTCGGTGCGCAGGTTCTCGTCCACCATTTCATTGGGGATGCCACCTTTCAGTTCGGCGAAGTTCTTGAAGAAGTAGGTCAGTATGGTGGAGTTGAACAACGGTCGTGCATCGGGCAGGAAGCGGTATCCGTCGTAGTTGTTCAATATCAGCCGCCAAAGTTCTTCGAAGTTGCCTTTTTCTTCACCATATTTATCGATGACGTAGCGCAGGTAGGCGGAGGCTTCGTCGTGGTTGAAGCCGAGCATTTCGGTGAATTCCGGTTTAAGGGTCAGTATCTCGGCAATGTTGTATCCGCTGGTCAGGTCGTCCATGGTGACGGGCAGCACGCCGGTGCAGAAGCAGGTGCGGATGGTGCCTTCGCCGATGCCCGCCTTTATCACCTTGAAGAAGGTGCGCAGGAAGCTTTCGCCGGTGGTGACTTCCTCGTAGAGCGGGTCCTTGTAGGCGGTGAGCAACTGGTTGGTGAAGTTGTCGTACTCGTCGATGAGGATGTAGAGCTTGGGCAGGTTGTTCCCTTTCACCCAGTCCAGAATGTCTGTCAGCATGCCGGAAGCACTCTCCATGCTACGGAAAGCGAATCCCTCAAAGAAACGCGGATATCGGGCTGTCCCTTTTACAAACATATTGATGCCGGGGCATAGCATATTGTTGAAATTTTCTTCCAGCTTTTCCAAGTTGTCCGCCAGCACCAGCTTGGAGAAGTCGAAGCGCATCACCATGTATTGGTTTCGTTCGTCAGTGGGGTGGGTGCCCACATACGTGTCACCGAACAGTTGCTCGAATCGACCGGCATGGTTGATGTCATAATAATATGCCAAGGTGGACACCAGCAGGCTTTTTCCGAAGCGCCGGGGGCGCAGGAATACGGGGGCTTTGTAATGTTCCAGCCTGTGGATGAACTTGGTTTTGTCTACATAGTAGAAACCGCGTTCGCGCAGCTCGGCAAAGTCGGCGATGGCGTAGGGGATGGTGATAGTCGCTTGCATACGTTCGAGGATTTGATATTCAGTCACAAATGTAGTCCTAATTCTCAATAAGAACAAATATCATCGTAAAAAAGTTGTACGCATGTTTGATAGGATGGTTGGTTTACGGATGCTTATATGTTTGCTGTGACCTATGAAGAAGGCGCTTGTCCTGCCGACTCGAAAGACCTTTTCATCTGCTATGTAAGTGCTTTGCACCACGGCTGCTTCTTGCTGCATTACGGTTTGCTGTCATTCTGCAACGCCTTTGCAGCGCTACTGCATTACGGTTTGCAGTCGTTCTGCAACGCCTTTGCAGTGACACTGCATTACGGTTTGCAGTCGTACTGCAACGCCTTTGCAGCGCCACTGCATTATGGTTTGCAGTCGCACTGCAAAACCTTTGCAGCGCCACTGCAAAAGGAATGCATTGGCTTTGCAGCGATAAGTTCTTGATTAATAGTTCTTTTGTTGTAGATGGGAAATAGCCTTGTTCACGCACAAGCCATGAATGCTGTCTGCCACGGAGAGCGCTACTGGCCGGATGATGCGGACAAGGCTATTGCCATTACTTCGTAAACGTCACTCCTTCGGTATGTTCTCCGATGAAGAAGCGTGCCATATCTCCCGTTTTGTACCATTTGGGCTTGTCCGGCATGTCGTCGTAAATCACTTTTCCGTTGATGCGGAGATTTTCGAAACGGATGTTCTTTACTTTCCGCTCTTCATTATATCCGGCAATCAGGGATAGTTCGGCATTCTGCCCGTTGTAGGTGATGTCCTTGAAGAGCACATTTTCGATTCCTCTGCCCGGTGCTGCACAATACTTCTTGTTGAAGAAGATGCGCAGGTTGACGAGTTGGCCTTGACGGAAATCTTCCACACGGATATTCTCAAAACGTACGTTGCGCACGAGGTTGTTGTCCCCGACATTGATGGACATGCATCCTTGATAGTCCACCTGCTTTTCTTTGTGGTCCAGGATATCGATGTTGATGTAGTTCAGGTTCTCCATGATTTCCTGCCCTTCGGCGTCACCGTGAAGGCCGATGAAGATGGGATGGGCAACATCTGCCCAGAGTGTGGAGTTCTGCATGGTGATGTTCCTGCATCCCCCCTTGAAACCTTTGCGGGTGGCATAGACGGTGGTGCAGTCATCAGAGTTGCGGCAGAAGACACCGTCGAACAGTACGTTGTTGCTGGCAAACACATTCATCCCGTCTCCCCAGCCGTACGAGCTGATGGCTTTTACATTCCGTATGGTCACGCTATCCGAACCGCCGGTGGGGCATTGGGTGGTAATCACTCCCTCTACTTCGATGTTTTTGGAGTTGATGATGTAGATGCCTTCTCCACGTTTTTCGGGATGTACCTCCCCACGTCCGAGAATCCGGACGTTTTCTGCATTCTTTGCCCGGATACATCCTCTTACGATGGCTCCTCCGGCAATATAGACGGTCTTGCCCGAAGGGACGTCCAACGTGTCGCCCGGTAGTTGGTGCATGCCCGGACCGAAGTAAATCAGGTTGCTGTCTTTCTTCAGCTTCTTAGGATTCATACCTGGTTTCAACGGATTGTTGCAGTCTATCGGGTTGGCAAACAGATGAAGGTTGTGGAAAATATCTCCATTCACCTCTACCGACAAGTTGCGCGGCCGGTCGAGCTTGAAGGTGAGGGTATTGCCACTGATTTCCGGGGCTATGCCGTATGACAAGGGACGTATCCTGCCGGTATTGATTTCTCCTTTGTTGGAAGTGACCGACACTTCCACTTCTCCGGCAAAGTCGAAGTAGCTCATAGAGGCAAGTTCCACCTGGTTCACTGCGTTTACTTTGACTGGGTAAGTGGGGATGATTTTCCATTCCTTTCCCGGTTCGCGTACTTTGACGGTGAAGTCGTTCTTCAGCTCTGCTTCTTGAACTGCCGGATAGGTCACTAATTGATGTTGTGCGCAGGCAATGCCGGAAGTTCCGAGCAGGATGCCCGCCATGATTAGCAGTTTCTTTACTTTCATAGGTATACAGTTTTGCATTTTTTTTATTATAAGAATACGCTTTACGGGCGGAATCCACTTAATAACCGGATGAAATTTTATCTTTATATGTTTATTGAAAAGAAAGCGTATTTTTGCGAATATCCAAGTGGCTTTGGGTGGTTTTTTCACTTCGTTCGTAGATATATATAAAACATAAGGAAAATATGATGAACAACAAATTGATTACTTTCGTCCTGCTATTTCTCTGTTTTTCTCTTAAGGCGGCAGAATGGCAATGGTCGGTAGAGATACCTTCGGTCGTTTCGGCTGAGACGGATGCTCATCCGGAGGCTTTCTTATGGATACCGACTGACTGCAGGCAGGTAAAAGCTGTGGTGGTGGGGCAGCATAATATGTGTGAGGAAACCTTGTTTGATAACCCTCATTTCAGAAAGAAGATGCAGGAAGCGGGTATAGCTTTGGTCTGGATAACCCCCATCCTTGATTTTCCCTGGGATGTGACTACTGGCTGTAATGAGGCACTGTTTGCTGCTCTCGATGATTTGGCGGATATCAGTGGATACGAGGAACTGAAATTTGCTCCGATTGTTCCTTTGGGGCATTCGGCTATGGCTACCTTTCCTTGGAACTTTGCCGCTTGGAATCCGGAACGTACTTTGGCGATTGTTTCCTATCATGGAGATGCGCCGCGTACCAATCTTTGTGGCTATGGCCGTGCTAATCTGGAGTGGGGACGTACACGCAACATCGACGGTATTCCAGGATTGATGGTTGAAGGAGAATATGAGTGGTGGGAGGCGCGTGTCAATCCGGCTTTGGCTTTCCGGATGATGTATCCTGAAAGTTGTATCTCTTTCCTGTGTGATGCTGGGCGTGGGCATTTTGATGTAGCAGACCGTACAGCAGAATATATAGGTGTCTTCTTGCAAAAGGCTGTGGAACAACGATTGCCGGAAACAATGGACCCGAAACACTCCGTGCCACTGAAGAAACTGAATCCTCGCGACGGCTGGCTTGCCGAGCGTTGGCGTACGGGAACCGACGAACCTCAAGGGGAAGTCCGTACTGCACGTCTGGCAAAGCAGCCCAGGCGTGCTGTTCCTGCGCCTTACCGGCAATATAAGGGAGATAAACATGATGCTTTCTGGTATTTTGACCGTGAAATGGCTGAATTGACAGAAAGTATTTATAGGCAGGAGCATGACCTGTTACCACAATATGTAAGCTTTATGCAGTCAGGAAAGTTGGTTTCGTATAATCCGAAGTCTCATGTGACACTTTCCGCTCCTTTCTGTCCGGAACCGGATGGTGTAACTTTTCATCTGAAAGCAGTCTATACAGACAGCCTTCGTGCAGTAACGCTTAACAACCATTCCACAGCCAAGCCTCGTATCGACCGCATTTGTGGTCCGGTAAAGCAGATCGATGACACGACGTTTGTTCTCGATTTTTATCGCATGGGTACTGAAAACAAAAGGCGGACCTCGAGTATGACATTTGTGGCAAGTGCGGCCGGTGATCATAAATATAAGGAGTGTGTACAAGAATTCAATATCAACATTCCCTATCCTTTGACGGAAGGGCGGAGACAAAGTATCTGCTTTCCAACTATGGAAGATGTATCGTTAGGAACTTCCTCTGTACCTTTATGTGCAACTTCCGATTCTGGACTGCCGGTTTATTATTACGTAAAGGAAGGACCGGCAAAGGTGGAAGAAAATAAACTGGTATTTACTGGGATTCCTCCTCGAAGCCGTTTCCCGCTGAAGGTAACAGTTGTTGCATGGCAATATGGATTGGCAGGAAAGATACAGACTGCCGAACCGGTAGAGCGTAGTTTTTTTATAAATCATCCCTAATTTTATAGACTGGATTAAGTAAATTCCAACCTTCATTCGTATTCATAATAAAAAAGTGATAAATGGATATGAAGAAGGTTGGATTTCTTTTTGGTGCATTGCTTTGTATGGCTTCTGCCTGGGCAGATAACTCCAAAGATTTGAGATTGTTGTCTCCGAATGGTGAGCAGATGGTTACGTTTCGTCAGCAGCAGACAACTCCGGGTATAAATGAAATATATTATCAGGTAGACTACAAAGGTCAGCCGGTAATAGAGAACTCACGTGCAGGTTTGGAAATGGATAACCGCATCTGGGAAATGGCACTTGGAGTTCGTAGTTTGAAACAACCAGCTTGCTGGATGGATAATTTGGAAGTCGATTCGGTTACCACTCTGCCGACTGTAGATAAGACTTGGCAACCTCTTTATGGAGAACGCAGTGTGATACGTGATGCTTATAATACTGCTATCATGCATTTGTCAAAGAAGGATGGTTCTGGCTATCGACTTGATATTGAAGTTCGTGCTTATAATGAAGGTATTGCTTTCCGGTACTTCTTTCCTGAGCATCCCAAAGCGATATTTCATAAAGTAGTGGGAGACTTGACGGAATATACTTTCCCGGCAGGCTCAAAAGCATGGACAGAACAATGGGCGCAGGCTTTTTTTGAGTACCTTGACATCAGCGACATCAAGCGTCCGGTGGAGCGTGCCCTGACCGTAGAGTTACCTAATGGGACTTGGATGGCCTTGACCGATGCCGATGTGGATGATTGGTGCCTGACTAAGTTCCTGGCTTCGGAAAAGAAACCGAATACATTGACCTCCGTAATGTATAGTCCGGTAGATATTGTTACGTACTATGCTACCCCTTGGAAAGTGATAATGGCGGCAGAAACTCCCGGCGAGCTGCTGGAGAACAACAGCATTATAGAAAATCTGAATCCGCCTTGTGAGATAGCAGATGCTGCCGACTGGGTGAAGCCCGGTAAGATTATGCGTGAAACGACCGTTACTACCGAAGGGGCTATCGCTACGATTGATTTTTGTGCAGAGCATAATATCCCTTATATGCTTTTTGACTGGTTATGGTATCTGCCTTGTACTTCGCACGATGGTGATGCAACGAAAGTGGTATCAAAATTGGATATGCCTCGTGTCGTTGCTTATGGTAAGGAGAAAGGAGTAGGTATTTGGGTGTATGTCAACCAGCACGCCTTGATGAAGCAGGCACGTGAGCTTTTCCCGATATTGCGCCAGTGGGGTATCGTAGGAGTTAAATCCGGTTTTGTTCAGTATGCCAGCCACCGGTGGGCCACTTGGGTGCACGATTTAGTGCGTTTGGCAGCAGAGAACCATTTGATGATGAATATCCATGATGAGTTCCGACCGTCCGGTTTCAGTCGCACATATCCTAACTTGCTGACTCAGGAAGGAATCTGTGGAAATGAGGAGTTCCCGGATGCTACACATAATGTTACATTGCCCTTTACCCGAATGGTTAACGGTGCGGCAGACTATACTATCTGTTATTTCGATAAACGGTTGAAGACTACACATGCTCATCAGTTGGCGGCTTCACTTGTATTTTACAGTCCTCTGCAAACCATTTTCTGGTATGACAAGCCTTCTTTTTATCAAGGAGAGCCGGAAATTGAGTGGTTTGAGAATCTGGAGACTGTATTCGATGATTCGAGAGTATTGGATGGCGCTCCCGGTAAGAATATAACAATGGTACGTCGTAAAGGAGAAGAATGGTTCCTGGGGGCAATGACCAATAACGAAGGCTCACAAGAAGAAATCTCTCTATCTTTTCTGGATAAGGGAAAGACTTACCTGGCATCTGTCTATACAGATGGCGGGGATAAGGTGAAGACGCGTACACAAGTGAAATGCAGCTATCTGCTGGTGGACACTTCCATGACCATGACGTTTGACTTGAAGCCGAGTGGGGGAGCAGCTGCCCGCTTCGTTCCGATAGATGCAAAGGAAGCAGCGAAGTATCGGCGTTATAAAGGAAAAATAATGTAATGGTTTAGGTGTAATTCTCTCTTTATGCGTATTCAGTGTTATGGTAAAAGTTCTTTTGATATTAGTTCTGGCATCGGGGATTTGCCAGGGTGTGTATGGACAGTATGTTTCGCAGGTATGGGTTGCCGACCGGAAAGACGGTACTTATATCAATCCGGTGTTGCACGCCGATTACTCCGATCCTGACGTTTGCGCGGTGGGTGATGATTTCTACATGACTGCCTCCAGTTTCAATTGTACTCCGGGTTTGCCGATTCTTCATTCAAAGGATTTGGTGAACTGGCAGTTAGTGAATTATGCATTGAGAACCCTTGTTCCGGAAGAGTTCTATGCAAAGCCGCAACATGGGAAGGGAGTATGGGCTCCTTCTATTCGTTATCATGATGGTCTGTTCTACATCTATTGGGGAGATCCGGACTTCGGTATTTTTATGGTGAAGACAGATAATCCGTTAGGGGAATGGGAACGACCGGTATTGGTCAAAGCTGGTAAAGGCATGATAGACCCTGCCCCTTTGTGGGATGAGGATGGAAAGGTATATCTGGTTCATGCATGGGCAGGAAGCAGGGCTGCTTTCAATAGTGTAATCACGGTATGTGAGATGAATTCGGAGGGGACAGAGGTTATCGGCAGGCCGGTACTTGTTTTTGATGGTAATGACGGTGTAAACCATACGATAGAGGGACCTAAGTTTTATAAACGTAATGGGTATTATTATATACTGGCTCCGGCCGGTGGAGTAGTTACCGGTTGGCAGTTGGCACTCCGCTCCAAGAATGTATACGGTCCTTACGAATCGAAAATAGTGATGGCTCAAGGACAGACGGATATTAACGGTCCTCATCAGGGAGCTTGGGTAGAGACAAATACCGGAGAATCCTGGTTCGTACATTTTCAGGATAAGGGGATGTATGGGCGGGTCATTCATCTGAATCCGATGCAATGGATTAATGACTGGCCTGTGATAGGAGAAGATGATGACAATGATGGTTGCGGTGACCCCGTGAGACGGTATCGGAAACCGAATGTCGGCAGAAGCTACGTTGTGGAGACACCGGTAGAAAGCGATGAATTCAATTCTCGGGATTTGGGGTTACAATGGGAGTGGCATGCTAATTATCAGGATGCTTTTGGATTTACATCCGATTTGGGGTATATGCGTGTCTACGGACATGTCTTGTCAAAAGACTTTGTGAATTTCTGGGAAGTTCCGAACTTGCTGTTGCAGAAATTTCCCGCAGAGGAATTTACGGCTACCACGAAACTGAAAGTTGTGGCAAAAGCTGACGGTCAGCAGTCCGGTCTTATCGTGATGGGATGGGATTATTGTTACATAGGTGTTGAAAAAGAGGGTGAGCGGTTTGTCTTGAAACAGGTCATCTGTAAAGATGCTGAGCAGAAGAATCGGGAGACTGCTATCAGTTTGGTGGAATTGCCGGTGAGTAGGAAACTTGAAGCAGGGCTGTTCCCTAACTATGAAAGGGATATCTACTTGCGGGTAACGGTTGGTAAAGAGGGTATTTGCCGTTTCTATTATAGTCTGGATGGTAAGAAGTTCAAAACGGCCGGTGAACCTTTCACGGCCCGGCAGGGAAAGTGGATAGGTGCTAAATTAGGTTTGTTTAGTACAGCACCCTATGGTAAGGATAGGGGCTGGGTGGATGCTGACTGGTTTCACATTGAAAAATAAAAAATAAAATATATGAAGACAAAAAATCTATTGGCAGGCCTGGGATTATGTTTGCTTGCTGCTTGTTCAACTTCAAAAGAGGAGTTGGATGTTGATAAGGAACTGGATTATTGTAACCGCCAGGTGAATCGCACCTTGGACGTTATGCGTGGAAAGGAAGGAAAAATAGACTACACGATGATGCCCCGTAACATTATGGATAGTCAGTGTGACTGGAATTGCCGCAAGGCAACGAAGGATGAGTGGTGCAGTGGCTTCTGGCCCGGAATTTTATGGTATGATTATGAATATACGGGAGATGAAAAGATTAAGAGTGAAGCTGAGAAGTTCACTTCTTCTCTGAAATTTCTTTCCGAAACCCCTGCTTTCGACCATGATTTGGGTTTCTTGATATTCTGCAGTTACGGGAATGGTTATCGGTTGACCCATAATCCCGAATATAAGCAGGTTGTTCTGAATACAGCCGATACTTTGGCTACCTTATTCAATCCCCGCGTCGGTACGATTCTTTCGTGGCCGCGTAATGTAGAAATGTTTGGTGGACATAATACGATAATGGACAATTTGATTAACTTGGAGATGTTGTTTTGGGCGGCCAAGAATGGCGGTAATCCATATTTGGCAGATATAGCCATTTCTCATGCCGACAAGACAATGATGTATCAGTTCCGTCCGGATTATACTTCTTATCATGTAGCGGTTTATGACACTCTTACCGGTGATTTTATCCGGGGCTGTACTCATCAGGGGTATGCGGATAATACAATGTGGGCCCGGGGGCAGGCTTGGGGTATTTATGGATATACTACCATCTACCGTGAGACAAAAGATGTGCGCTATCTGGATTTTGTACAGAAAGTGACGGATGTGTATCTTCAGAATCTGCCGGAAGATTATGTACCTTATTGGGACTTCAACGATCCGTCTATTCCCGAATCACCGCGTGATGCATCTGCTGCTGCTATAGTGGCTTCTGCCTTGCTGGAACTTTCCACTTATCTGCCTGTTGAAAAGGGGATGGAATACAAGGATGCCGCCATAAAGATGTTGAAGAGTCTTAGTTCGGATAAATATCAAAGTGGAAAGAGTAAATCTTCTTTCTTGTTGCATTCCACCGGGCACTGGCCTGCTAAGTCGGAAATTGACGCTTCTATCATCTATGCTGATTATTATTATATGGAGGCGTTGTTGAGGCTGAAAAAGTTGAATGAAGAAGAGGATGTGTCAAAATGAATATTTGAACACAAATTACACGAATTACACAAATTTGCAGAAAGATAATATGCTGATAATAAATATCCTATAAAAAATATTTGTGTAATTCGTGTAATTTGTGTTCCTTTCTCTCCTTTAGACACACCCTCTTCCCCCTTTCCAAATATTGATAATCTTCCTGCGTATGGCCAGCATATTCAGCAGTGATACGGCAAGGAACAGCAGGCTGCCGGTGAGGATACATGGAAGCAGTGACCCACTTTCCAGTTGCGGGAAGAGGTTTTGGACTACTTCTATATAGTAACTGCGTACCCATGCCACGCAGCCGATGGAGAGGAACAGTACCAGTACATTCAGCCCTACTGTCAGTATATAATAAGGCGTGGCTACCCGCGTCGGGCTATATCCTATCAACAGCAGGTTTTCCAGTTTTACCGTATTCTTCTGGAGAAGCAGGAAGAT
>Ga0129308_1001339_pt1 | contig 26236 bp, 19 predicted proteins | sample L827metagenome_FD_94440 | JGI IMG/M metagenome (GOLD analysis project Ga0129308, IMG submission 94440) | Ring-tailed lemur group fecal microbial communities from Wisconsin, USA - L827 metagenome | ecosystem: Host-associated > Mammals > Digestive system > Large intestine > Fecal | place: USA...
AACGCAGCTTCCGCGGATTGCCAGCGTCATTTCCAATACGCCGGCGGAGGAGGCCGGATTGATGGCGGGAGACCTGCTCTATATGGCGGACGATACTCTGTTGCAGGGGATGGACTTAAGCTCTGCCGTTGCGCTGATTAAAGGGGATGAGGGAACTACTGTCCATATCACCGTAATCAGGGAGGGGGAATCCGATTATCTGGAGTTTGATGTCACGCGCCGTAAGCTGGAAAACGAAACGGTGGTATACCGGATGGAGGAGACAAACGTCGGCTATATTCAGATTCAGGAGTTCGACGATGTGACGCTGGATCAGTTCACGGATGCGCTGGCAACCTGTAAAGGTTCCGGAATGGAAGGCCTGATTCTGGATCTGAGAGGAAATCCGGGCGGCAATCTGAATACGGTGTGCGATATTGCCAGAATGATGCTTCCCAAGGGGCTGATCGTTTATACAGAGGATAAAGAAGGAAACAGAGAAGAGTATACCTGTGACGGAGAGCGGGAATTGAATATGCCGCTGGTCGTGCTGGTGGATGGAAACAGCGCTTCCGCCTCTGAAATTCTGGCCGGTGCGATTAAGGATTACGGAATCGGCACTCTGGTGGGGACCACTACCTTTGGAAAGGGAATCGTGCAGCGGATCATGAGGCTTTCCGATGGGTCGGCGGTGAAGCTGACCGTGAGCAATTATTTTACGCCGAACGGGAATAATATCCACAAGATTGGCATCGCGCCCGATGTGGAGGTGCCCTTTGAGTCAGAGCCCTATCTGGAGGATGGCACGGATAATCAGCTCAATGAAGCTTTGAGAATTTTAAAAGAAAAAATGTGATTATAGCATAAAAAAGGACTTCTCCATATGGCCCGGGCCGTGGAGAAGTCCTTCTGCGTAATTGCCACAGCAGGCCGGCGGATGTCCTGCTGCAGCGGAAATAACGGTGATGAATGCGGTAAAAATCAGGGCTGTACGTCAGCGCTGTGCGGCAACCGCAGCTTTCCATTTCCTGATCGCGAAGAAATAGCAGATCATGTGAACGGCAGCGGTGATTCCCCAGCTGATGGGATATGAGAGGAACAGCGTTTCCAGAGAGCGTGACCATTGGAAAACTGTAAAAATCCAGAGGATACGCAGGCCGCAGGCACCGGTCAGAGAAACCAGCATGGGCATGATGGAGTAGCCCATGCCGCGAAGAGAGCCGACCATGACATCCATGACACCGCAGATGAAGTAAGGGATGCAGATATAGGACATTCGAATCAGGCCGTAAGAGATAACGTCCGGGTCGGAGGAATAGATTCCGAGAAGCTGCGGGCCGAAGAAACAGGCGAGATTTCCCATCAGCAGTCCCACCGCAGTGACGCAGCCAAGGCAAAGAAACAGAATCCGGTTGATCCGGTCTGTTTTGCCGGCGCCGTAGTTTTGACTGGTGAAGCTGAGGGCGGTCTGATGCAGCGCATTCATGGAGGTGTAGACAAAGCCCTCGATGTTGGAGGCAGCAGTGCTTCCGGCCATGGCTACGGAACCGAAGGAGTTGATGGAAGACTGGATCAGCACATTGGAAATGGAAAAAATCGCGCCCTGCATTCCGGCGGGAAGACCGATGCGGATCATCTGGCGCAGGCGGGCAGGATTGATCCGCAGCCTGCTAAGGTTCAGCCTGAAACAGCCGTCGCTATTGACCAGTGTATATACAATCAGCGCGGCGGAAATCACCTGGGAAAGTACAGTGGCCAGCGCAACGCCTGCGACTCCCATATGAAATTGTGTGACAAAGAGGAGATTGAGCAGCACATTGATGACGCCTGCGACAAGCAGGAAGCAGAGAGGTCTTTGCGTATCGCCGATGGCGCGCAGAATGGCAGCACCGAAGTTATAGAGCATGATGACAGGCATTCCTGCAAAATAGATGCGCATATAGAGCGTCGCCTGCTCGAGCACGTCATCCGGAGTTCCCATCAGGGTCAGAAGAGGTCCTGCCAGAAACAGGCCTACCAGGATGAGGAACGAGCCGCAGATCAGGCTGGTGAGCACGGAGGTATGAACGGTTTCGCTCACCATATCTTCTTTTCTGGCACCGTAATAATTGGCCACAAGCACGTTGGTTCCGACGGACAGGCCGATGAAGACGTTGACCAGAAGGTTGATCAGAGAGCTGGTGGAGCCCACAGCGGCCAGCGCCTGATGGCCGACAAAACGGCCCACTACGATGATGTCAGCCGCATTAAACAACAGCTGCAGGATGCCGGAAAGCATCAGCGGAATTGCAAACAGCAGGATCTTGCCCAGCAGAGGTCCGTTACACATGTCCATTTCAAAAGATTTTTTCTGTGTTTTCATCTGTAAAAAAGTCTCCCCTGAAAAATGTGATTTGGAATAAAAATTCTGTTTATATTCTATTCCTTTTTGAGCGGGGATTCAAGAGCAGGAAGAGAACAAGATAAGCCATTGAGAAGCCCAAAATGAAGTGATAAAATGAAATAAATACCAATATTTTACGAAACAGGAGATACAGGGGTGAGAACGGACAGGGAGATACGTCAGGAGACGCTGGCCATGGCGTGGCCGGCCATTCTGGAATCATTTTTTACAGCCTTTGCAGGATTGGTGGATTCGTTTATGGTCAGCACCATGGGCGCATATTCGGTGGCGGCGGTGGGGCTGACCACACAGCCCAAGTTTATCGGCCTTTCTCTCTTTTTTGCGACGAATGTGTCAATATCGGCGCTGGTCGCGCGCAGAAAAGGGGAGGGAAAGCGGGAGGACGCCAACAGTCTGACGCTGACTGCGGTATGCTTTGTGGCGGTGATGGCGGTAGTCATCAGCATTCTGATGGTTTCGGGAGCGGATACGATCATTGGATGGTGCGGTTCCACGGCAGAGACACATGACAGTGCGGTTGCCTATTTTCGTATCATCATGGGAGGCATGATTTTTAACTGCCTGCAGATGGCGGTCAATTCGGCTCAGCGCGGTTCCGGAAATACGAAGATTACCATGCGCACCAATGTGACCTCCAACGTGATCAATATTATTTTCAATTATCTGCTGATTGGCGGGCACTGCGGGTTTCCGGCGCTGGGCATTCACGGAGCGGCGCTGGCGACGGTCCTGGGAACGGTGGTGGCCTGCGTGATGAGCATCCTTTCAATTTGTAAAAAGGACAGCTTTGTCAGCATTCCGCTGATGTTGGAAAAGAAGATATGTCCTGCCTGGGCATCGCTCAAGCGTCTTCTTCAGCTGGGCTACAGCGTGTTTTTTGAACAGATCTTGATGCGCATCGGCTTCATGATGACTTCTCTGATGGCGGCGCATCAGGGAAATGATGCGATGGCAGCGCATCAGGTGGCGATGAACATCATGGGCCTTTCGTTCTCCTTCGGAGACGGACTTCAGGCAGCTGCTGTGGCACTGATCGGCAGGAGCCTGGGAGAGAATGATCCGGAGTTGGCGAAGAAATACGGCAGCACCTGCCGGAAAATGGGAGCCTGTATTGCGGCCTTTCTGTCCGTTCTGTATTTTTTCGGGGCGGGGCCGCTGTACCGGCTGTACTTTGAAGAAGCAGAGATTGTCAGTATCGGTGTGGGAATTATGCGCGTAATTATCTTTATCGTGATTTTGCAGATTTCCCAGGTGATCTATATGGGCTGTCTGCGCGGCGCAGGGGACACGCTGTATACTGCAATCGCGTCCACACTGAGCGTGACGGTGATCCGAACGCTGGTTTCCTACCTTGGGTGCTATGTGTTTGGCTGGGGAATCATTGGTATCTGGCTGGGTGTGGTCGCAGATCAGCTTTCCAGATTCCTGTTTGCATCCATACGGTTCAGGATGGGAAAATGGACGCAGATTAAGATATAAGAAGGAGAAACTTGAAAAAAAGCTGATTTTTCGGCGGCTCTGCAACAGGCCCGTTATTTTTGGGAATACTCCCCTGAACTGAGAGCTGCCGGAGCTGGCTTTTCAGAAATATACTTTAGAATTGCCGATACTGTTTCATCTACGCCGGACGAAGAATCGACAACAAGGTCATAATCTTTTGCATCTCCCCAGCACTTGCCGGATATGTGTCTGTAATACCCTGCTCTGGCTCTGTCTGAACGGCGAATATTTCTCTTTGCTTCCTGTAATGTATCTCCATAAACTTCCATTACTCTGCGGATACGATATTCTTTCGGTGCATAAATGAAAATTCTGAACACATTTTCATAATCCCTTAATATATAATCCGCCGACCTTCCAACGATGACGCAGCTGCCATTATCGGCTATCTTTCGGATAATCTTATCCTGAGCAGTAATTGCAAGTTGCACAACATGAGTGCTTGCGTATAGATCATATAATATATCAGGTGCATTTTTATGTATATCAGAAATAAACTCTTTATCCAGGCCGCTTTCATGTGCCGCCAAAGCTATCATTTCCTTGTAATAGAATGGAATACCAAGCTTTCCGGCTACAAGTTTACCAATTTGTTTGCCGGAAGAACCATGTTCTCTTGCAATGGTAATAATCACACCCGGTTTTGATTCCTTTAATGCAGCTTCTTCGCTCTCTGCGAAAATGCGGCTCTTTTCCTTCTGCACATATTCACTCGCCAGGAATTGATGATAATAAACAAAACCGACAACACTGGTAATAACCTCTGTTACAGGGAACGTCATCCAAAACCGGTTGAGCCCCAATTTGGAGAAGAGAAAGCCCAATGGAACAAACAGTACCACTGTGCGAATCACAGTCAAAAATGAGCTTTTCAGGCTTGACCCTACAGCCTGAAAGAATACCGGGAAAATCAGCGATGTTACCATCGGAATGAAACTGATTCCAATAAATCGGAATCCAATATGTCCGATCTCAATTACCAGTGCATCCGAGGTAAATACCCGCAACATCTGTGTCGGAATAGAAACAAAACATAGCGTTCCCACAGCCATCAGTGCCAGGCCAAATTCTATCGCAGAGGTCAATGTCTTTTTACATCGATCTATATTTCCTGCAGCATAATTAAAACTTATAACAGGGACAATACATGTCTGCATTGCACCTAAAGGAATAAAGAAAAATGTCTGCCATTTATAATATAGTCCCAGTGCAGTCACCGCCTGGTCTGAAAAGCCAGCCAATATCAGGTTTAATCCTAATATGTAAAAGGTATATGCTGATTGCATTAATATATTAGGCACTCCCAATCGAAAGATTTTTGCAATATAACCTGGATATACTTCTTTGACCGGAGATTTTCTAAACCCCTTCCCAAATACAATCAGGGCTGCCGCAATTTGTCCCGCTGCTGTTGCCGCTGCGGCTCCGGCAATCCCCATTTCCGGTAATCCAAACATACCGAAAATCAACATCGGGTCAATCATAATATTTGTAACAGCACCAAATATCTGTGCAGCCATAGGCGTTTTCATGTCGCCATTTGCCTGAAGTACTTTTGTCCATATGCTTTCAAGGAATAATCCGAGACTGAAAACGCATACAATTCTTCCGTATACGATTACATCCTTTATAACAGCCTCAGAGTCTGTGGACATTTTTGCATATGCAGGCATAATAAACCAGGAAACCGCAGCAAACAAAAACCACATGGCAACGGCCAAAAAGGTTCCAACTCCTGCATATTCATCTGCTTCTTTTTTATTTCCTACACCAAGCTTTGCAGCCATAACCGTATTGATACCTACCCCGGTTCCAACGGCCAGTGCAATCATCAAAAGCTGAAGAGGATAAATAATGGACAGCGCCGTAAGGCCGGAATCGGAATATCTTCCTATAAATAAACTGTCAACAATATTGTAAAGGGCTTGAATTAATTGTGCCAGCATTACGGGCGGCGCGAGCTTAAACAGTATTTTACTTATTTTTTCTGTACCAAAAAATTCTGTCGTGTCCACTATTTAATTACCTCTTTTCTTCCAATGCACAGATTAGTGCCTCATCATATTCTAATAGCAAAGCGGTAAGAGTTTCTATTTTATCTGCTCCAAGCAATTCTACCGCTCTCGTCTCAACAATATCCAGAGATTTCAAAAACGGTGCTGCGTATTCGTGCCCTTTTTCAGATAACACAAAGGCTTTTTCCCTGCCTTGTGAATATTCGCCGCTATATTGTAAAATTCCCCTCTTTCGAAGCCTGATAATCACGTTATTCATCGTCTGTCTTGGCAAAAGATAGTTATCACATATCTGTTTTTGTGTACAGAACCCCTTCTCCCGGATTGTATAAAGTACAAGCATTTCATTGTAACTGATGCCATGTACGTATGACCATGAAGAATAAATTCCTCTGAATTTAATAATTGCATTGTTTATATTATTGAGTAAGTTTAGTGTTTCTTTTCGCATTTTACACCTCCGCAATATAATCCCAAATGGGATTATACTGATTATGCTATGTTTCGTCAAGGTAAAGCGCTGCATTTCAGTATGTTTATGGGACTGAGACGCCAGGAGATAAACGATTATTATATTAACCATATCTGACCGGAGACAGGATCAGGCAGAGAAAAAATAAAACAAAAGAAGAACAGATGTTCTATAAAACCCTGTACAAATTTTGCGTTGTGTGATACAATACTGAGGTGGCAATGGGGTATGCAAAAAAGAAAAGGACGAAAAGAAATATATTTCAGACCATTGTATGACTTCTTATGTAAATATGGTCATTGTAATTTTGATGTTATGTATTGTTATTTTGAGCGCAGGACGATGGGGGTTTCTGCTGAAAAACAAATAATTCTTTTTGAACATTAATTTGTACTTTATTTATTTTTACAAAATTGTATGAGAATATTGTCTTAGCTAAAGGAGAGGATATTAAATATGGAACATCTGGTGATGTTTTAAATATCTCAGTGCAAAATAAGATTACTGCCTTTGGACTGGTTAGTAAAGTCCTATTGAACAGAGAAGTATATGAAATGAATTAATGCAATAAGGAGAAACTTTCATGGACCATTTTGAATTAGTATCAGAATACGCCCCCACCGGCGATCAGCCCCAGGCCATCGCCGAACTGGTGAAAGGATTTAAAGAAGGCAACCAATTCCAGACACTGCTGGGCGTCACCGGCTCCGGAAAGACCTTCACGATGGCCAACGTCATTCAGGCGCTGAACAAGCCTACCCTGGTCATCGCCCACAACAAGACTCTTGCTGGTCAGCTTTACGGGGAATTCAAAGAATTTTTCCCTAACAACGCCGTGGAGTACTTCGTGTCCTATTACGATTACTATCAGCCGGAGGCATATGTGCCTTCCACCGATACTTATATAGCCAAAGATTCGGCGATCAATGATGAGATTGACAAGCTGCGCCTGTCTGCAACGGCCTCCCTTTCCGAGAGAAGGGATGTGGTGGTGGTTGCCAGCGTGTCCTGCATTTTTGGACTGGGTTCGCCGGAAGAGTTTTCGGGCATGAGTGTTTCTCTGCGCCCGGGCATGACGAAGGATCGGGATGACGTGATGCGGGCGCTGGTGGCAATCCAGTATGACCGTAATGATATGGACTTAAACCGCGGCTGTTTCAGGGTGAGGGGAGATGTCATAGAGATTAATCCCGCCCAGGGCGGAGACAGCCTGATCAGGGTGGAATTTTTCGGTGATGAAATCGACAGGATTGCGTTGGTGGATCCCCTGAACGGGCAGGTGCAGGCAACGCTGGAGCATATGATCATTTACCCGGCTTCCCACTATGTGGTGCCGCAGGCGCAGATCAACAAGGCCTGCGATGAGATTGAGAAAGAACTGGAAGAGCGAATCCGTTATTTTAAGGGTGAGGACAAGCTGCTGGAGGCACAGCGCATTGCAGAACGGACGAATTTTGACATTGAGATGCTGCGGGAAACGGGTTTCTGTTCCGGAATTGAGAACTATTCCAGGCATCTGAACGGCATGCCTGCGGGCACACCGCCTTATACGCTGCTGGATTTCTTCAAAGACGATTTCCTGATCATTATTGATGAATCACATATGACGATTCCTCAGATTCGCGGAATGTACGCGGGAGACCGTTCCCGCAAGCAGACGCTGGTGGATTACGGATTTCGTCTGCCTTCGGCGCTGGATAACCGGCCGCTGAATTTTGAAGAGTTTGAAGGACATATTGACCAGATGCTGTTTGTTTCCGCAACACCGAACGTATATGAGGCGGAGCATGAGCTGCTGCGCACGGAACAGATCATTCGCCCCACAGGGCTTCTGGATCCGAAGATTGATGTGCGTCCTGTGGACGGACAGATTGACGATCTGATTGCAGAGGTGAAGAAGGAGACGACAAAGCATAATAAGATTCTGATTACCACGCTGACCAAGCGGATGGCGGAGGATCTGACCGATTATATGCGGGAGGTGGGCATCCGGGTGAAGTATCTGCATTCCGATATTGACACGCTGGAACGGGCGGAGATCATACGGGATATGCGCATGGATGTGTTCGATGTGCTGGTGGGAATCAATCTGCTCAGGGAGGGTTTGGATATTCCGGAGATCTCTCTGGTTGCAGTGCTGGATGCGGATAAGGAAGGATTCTTGCGTTCGGAGACGTCGCTGATCCAGACGGTGGGGCGTGCGGCGCGCAATGTGGATGGACATGTCATCATGTATGCGGATACGATTACCGATTCCATGCGCAGGGCCATTGATGAGACGAATCGCCGCCGTGAGATTCAGCAGAAATATAATGAAGAACATGGGATCACGCCGCAGTCAATCAAAAAGGCAGTGCGGGATCTGATCAGCATTACGAAGGAAATCCCGGTTGAAGAAGTGAGGTTTGAGAAAGACCTTGAGTCCATGGATCGTCAGGAACTGGAGAAGCTGATCGCGGATGTACAGAAGAAGATGAAAAAGGCGGCAGCGGATCTGAACTTCGAGGCGGCAGCCGAGCTGCGTGACAGAATGGTGGAATTGAAGAAAACACTGCAGGATATGGATAAGTGATAAGAGAATTTGCGGGTTATACCAGATCGGACATCAGGAAAAAGGAGAAGAATATGGAGCAGTCAAAGAAAATGCTTTCCAGGAAAAACAGCATCATCATCCGGGGAGCGTGTGAACATAATTTGAAAAATGTGGATGTGGATATTCCACGGGATTCGTTGGTGGTGCTGACGGGACTTTCCGGCTCCGGCAAATCATCTCTGGCTTTTGATACGATTTACGCGGAGGGACAGCGCCGCTATATGGAATCGCTGTCCTCGTATGCCAGACAGTTTTTGGGGCAAATGGAAAAGCCCAACGTGGAAAAGATTGAGGGACTTTCTCCGGCAATTTCCATTGACCAGAAGTCCACGAACCGTAATCCCCGTTCCACGGTGGGAACTGTGACAGAAATTTATGATTATTTCCGCCTGTTGTATGCCAGAATCGGGATTCCTCATTGTCCTAACTGCGGCAAGGAGATTAAAAAGCAGAGCGTGGACCAGATGGTGGATCAGATCATGGCGATGCCGGAAGGAAGCAGGATCCAGCTGTTGGCACCGGTGGTCCGGGGAAGAAAGGGACGTCATGAGAAGGTGCTTGAACGGGCTGCGAAAAGCGGTTATGTGCGCGTCCGGGTTGATGGCAGCCTGTATGAACTGTCCGAAGAGATCAAGTTGGATAAAAATATCAAGCACAATATTGAGATCGTTGTGGATCGTCTGATCGTGAAGCCAGGCATTGAGCGCCGCCTGACGGACTCCATTGAAAATGTGCTGAGCCTTTCCGAAGGGCTTCTCTTTGTGGAGCAGGTTGGTACGGACGCAGAACTGATGACTTTCAGCCAGAGCTTTTCCTGTCCGGACTGCGGCATCAGCGTGGATGAGATTGAACCCAGAAGCTTCTCCTTCAACAACCCTTTCGGAGCGTGTCCGGAATGCTACGGTCTGGGTTATAAGATGGAATTTGATCCGGAACTGATGATACCGGACAGAAGGCTGAGCATCAACGACGGCGCCATTACGGTGATGGGATGGCAGAGCTGCCAGCAGCCGGGCTCCTTTACCAATGCAATTCTTCAGGCGCTGTGCAAAGAGTATGGCTTCAGCCTGGATACGCCTTTTGAGGATTACCCGAAGGAAATTCAGGATATGCTGCTGTACGGAACCAATGGCCGGGAGGTCCTGGTGTATTATGAAGGACAGCGTGGAAAAGGACAATATCCCATCGCGTTTGAGGGTCTGATCAGAAGCGTGCAGCGCAAATACCGTGAGACGGCTTCAGAGGTGATGAAACAGGAATATGAAACCTTCATGCGGATCACTCCCTGTAAGCTCTGTAAGGGGCAGCGCTTGAAAAAAGAAGCGCTTGCTGTCACCGTCTGTGGGAAGAATATTCATGAAGTTACCTCCATGTTTATTGGGGAATTGCATGACTTCGTGTCCAATATGGAGCTGACGCGTCAGCAGATGCTGATAGGAGAGCAGATTTTAAAGGAAATCCGGGCGAGAGTGGGATTTTTGATCGATGTGGGGTTGGAGTACCTTTCTTTGTCCAGGGCGACGGGAACTCTGTCCGGCGGTGAGGCGCAGCGCATTCGTCTGGCAACGCAGATCGGTTCAGGTCTGGTGGGTGTCTGCTATATTCTGGATGAGCCGAGCATAGGTTTGCATCAGAGGGATAACGATAAGCTGCTGGGAACTTTGAAGAATCTGCGTGATCTCGGCAATACATTGATCGTGGTGGAGCATGATGAGGATACGATGCGGGCTGCGGATTACATTGTGGATGTTGGGCCCGGAGCTGGCTCACACGGCGGTGAAATTGTGGCATGCGGTACCGTGGAAGACATCATGAATACGAAGGAATCCATCACCGGGCAATATCTGAGCGGCGCAGTGAAGATTCCGGTACCGACAGTGCGCCGTACCCCGACGGGCTGGCTGACCGTCCGCAGAGCGGCGGAGAATAACCTGAAAAATATTGACGTGAGATTTCCTACAGGTGTTTTTACATGCGTGACCGGCGTTTCCGGTTCCGGGAAATCTTCTCTGGTGAATGAGATTTTATATAAGCATCTTGCGCGGGACTTAAACCGCGCGCGCTGCATCCCGGGGAAGCACGCGGGTATTGATGGCATTGAACTGCTGGACAAGGTTATCGATATTGATCAGTCGCCCATCGGGCGTACTCCCCGTTCCAATCCTGCCACCTATACCGGCGTGTTCGATATGATCCGGGATTTGTTCGCTTCTACAGCAGATGCGAAGGCAAAGGGATATAAGAAGGGGCGTTTTAGCTTTAACGTCAAAGGAGGACGATGCGAAGCCTGCGGCGGTGACGGTATTATTAAAATAGAAATGCACTTCCTGCCGGATGTTTATGTGCCCTGCGAGGTGTGCGGGGGAAAGCGTTACAACAGAGAGACGCTGGATGTAAAATACAAAGGAAAGAGCATTTACGACGTGCTGGATATGAGGGTGGAGGAGGCGCTGACATTCTTTGAGAATGTGCCCAGCATCCAGCGCAAGATTCAGACGCTTTATGATGTAGGCCTCTCCTATGTGAAGCTGGGACAGCCTTCCACAGAGCTGTCCGGCGGCGAGGCACAGCGTATCAAGCTTGCGACAGAACTGTCCAGAAGGGGTACCGGAAAGACGATCTACATTCTGGATGAACCCACGACAGGTCTGCATTTTGCGGATGTGCACAAGCTGATCGATATCCTTCATCGTCTGACCGAAGGCGGCAACACCGTTGTGGTCATCGAGCATAATCTGGACGTGATTAAGACTGCCGATTACATCATCGACATCGGCCCGGAGGGCGGATTGAATGGCGGAACCGTCATTGCGGAGGGAACACCGGAAGAGGTGGCGCAGAATCCGAACTCCTACACAGGCTATTACGTAAAGAAAATGCTGGAACGGGATAAAGCTTAAGAATATAGTTTTTCATGTTAAATTTTTATGAACCCCCTTCCCATCCGGAATTTTTTAGGATATAATGAAGCGGCATAGCGAACCGAAAGGAGAGCTATGCCGCGCTACTTCGCAAAAAGCGGAGCGTTTGCGAAGGAACCGCCGTGCGAACCGAAAGGAGAGCTACGCCGCGTTTTTGTATGATCATAACGATTAATATAGAGTAGAACAGGGAATGATGGGAACGTAAGGAACGTTCGCAGCTGGACGGAAGGAGAGTTTGGAATGCAGTATACGGATATCGGAATCGATTTGGGAACAGCGAGTATTTTGGTTTATATAAGGGGAAAGGGCGTCGTGCTGAAGGAGCCCTCTGTGGTGGCCTTTGACAGAGATACCAATAAGATTAAGGCAATCGGAGAAGATGCCCGCCTGATGCTTGGCCGTACACCCGGTAATATCGTGGCGGTCAGACCGCTGCGCCAGGGCGTTATTTCTGATTATACCGTCACTGAGAAGATGATGAAATATTTCATTCAGAAGGCTCTCGGAAAGAAGACCTTCCGCCGTCCCCGCATTGCGGTATGCGTGCCCAGCGGCGTGACTGAGGTAGAGAAGAAAGCGGTAGAGGACGCGACCTATCAGGCTGGTGCAAGAGAGGTTTCGATCATTGAGGAGCCCATCGCGGCGGCGATCGGTGCGGGAATTGATATTTCCAGACCCTGCGGCAACATGATTGTGGATATCGGCGGAGGTACCTCCGATATTGCGGTGATCTCGCTGGGAGGCACCGTGGTCAGCGCATCCATTAAGGTTGCGGGAGATGATTTCGACGAGGCCATCGTACGCTATATGCGTAAGAAGCACAATCTGTTGATCGGTGAGCGGACAGCAGAGGATATCAAGATCAAGATCGGTTCCGCCTTTAAGAGACCGGAACCGGATTACATGGATGTCAGGGGGCGTAACCTCGTGACCGGCCTGCCTAAGACGATCACGGTTTCCTCGGAGGAAACGGAAGAAGCGCTGAAGGAATCCACGATGCAGATCGTGGAAGCGATTCACAGTGTGCTGGAGAAGACTCCTCCGGAACTGGCCGCAGATATTGCAGACAGAGGCATTGTGCTGACCGGCGGCGGCAGTCTGCTGCGCGGTCTGGAAGAACTGATTGCGGACAGAACCGGCATTAACACCATGACAGCAGAAGATCCGATGACAGCAGTGGCGATTGGAACTGGAAAATATGTGGAATTTCTGGGCGGATACCGTGACTGAACGGTTGGAATGCCCAAACGTAAAGAGCGGGCGGCCTGAGGGCGGCCCGCTTTGTCGTTGTGCGGAAGCGGCGGGATGAACGATTGGAGGAAATCTTGGAACAGCTAAAGGGATTTGTTTCTCACATCATATACCGGAATGCCTCGAATGGTTATACGGTATTTGAACTGAAAAGTGAAGAAGAGGTGACCTGCGTCGGGAATTTTCAGTCTCTGGATGAAGGAGAAATTCTGGAGCTGACCGGCGAATACATAGAACATGCCGTTTACGGGAGCCAGTTCAAGGTCTCTTCCTTTCAGATCGCCTCTCCGGAGGATGCCGCCGGGATGGAACGTTATCTGGGATCGGGGGCGATCAGGGGGATCGGCGCATCGCTGGCGGCACGTATCGTGAAGCGCTTTGGCAAAGATACGTTCCGGATCATAGAGGAGGAGCCGGAACGGCTGGCGGAGATTAAAGGGATCAGCGAGCGCAAGGCGATGGATATTGCGGCGCAGATGGAAGAAAAGCGGGAAATGCGGGAAGCGATGATCTACCTGCAGCGCTATGGGATTTCCAACACGCTGGCGGTCAAAATCTATGAGACCTACGGGAACAGGCTATATGGGATTCTGGAAGAGAATCCGTATAAGCTGGCAGACGATATTGACGGTATCGGATTTAAAAAGGCGGATGAACTGGCGGCGAAGATAGGTATTCATACGGATTCGGATTACCGCATCCGGAGCGGTATTTTGTATACCCTTCTGCAGGCGTCAGGAGAAGGGCATGTCTATCTGCCGGGCAGGATTTTAGTCAGGCGCAGTGCGGCGCTTCTGGAACTGCCTGAAGAGGCGGTGGCGGATCAGGTTCCCAATTTGGCAATGGATAAGAAGCTGGTAGTCAAAAAAGGGGAAGAAGACACACTGTGCTATGCCTCGGGATTTTACTATGCGGAGCTTTCCTGTGCACGCATGCTTTCGGAACTGAACATGAGCATGGTTTTTGAGGGGGAGCTTCTTTCGGCAGAAGAGGAGAAGATCCTTCGTAAGATAGACCACATCCAGCAGAGAGAGCAGCTGGAACTGGACGGGCTGCAGCGCCAGGCTGTTCTGGAGAGCATTAAGCACAGCATCCTGATTCTGACGGGAGGGCCCGGAACCGGAAAGACTACAACGATCAACATGATGATTCATTATTTTGAGTCGGAGGGGTTGGATCTGTTTCTGGCTGCTCCTACCGGCAGGGCGGCAAAGCGTATGACGGAGACCACCGGGTACGAAGCCAGAACGATTCACCGGATGCTGGAGCTTTCGGGAGCAGTGCCGGAGGAGGGCAGACGCGCCAATTTTGAAAGGAATGAGGAACACCCGCTGGAGGCGGATGTGATCATCGTGGATGAAATGTCCATGGTGGATATTCATCTTTTTTGCGCGCTGCTAAAAGCCATCAGTCCGGGAACCAGACTGATCCTGGTGGGCGACGGCAACCAGCTGCCCAGCGTCGGCCCGGGACAGGTACTGCACGATCTGATCGAGAGCAGAGCCTTTCCTGTGGTCAGGCTGCAGAAGATATTCCGCCAGGCCAAAGAGAGCGATATTGTTGTCAACGCCCACAGGATTAACCGGGGCGAGGAAATTGACTTAAACAACAAAAGCAGGGATTTTTTCTTTCTGGAGCGCAGCAGCGTGCCTGTGGTTTATAAGCATATGATACAGCTCATCAGCGAAAAGCTGCCGCCCTATGTCAAGGCGAATCCCTTTGACATTCAGGTACTCACGCCCATGAGAAAGGGAAATCTGGGGGTGGAAACCTTAAACGGTATTTTGCAGACCTATTTAAATCCCGCAGATGCTTCCAAAAAGGAAGCGCAGATTGGAGAGACTCTGTACCGCGAAGGGGATAAAGTCATGCAGACCAAAAACAACTACCAGCTGGAATGGGAGGTTGTGAGCCGTTATGGAATACCGGTTGACAGCGGTGTCGGCATTTTTAACGGCGATATGGGGATCATAAAGGAGATTGACGAATATGCGCAGACGGTGGTCGTGGAATACGATGAACAGCGCAGGGTGACCTATGGATTTGTCCAGATGGATGAAGTGGAACTGGCTTATGCAATCACGATTCATAAGTCTCAGGGAAGCGAGTATCCGGCGGTGATCATGCCGCTGATGGGTGGGCCGAGGATGCTGTTTAACCGAAATCTTCTTTATACGGGAGTAACGCGGGCGAGGGACTGCGTCACGATCCTGGGAAGCAGGCAGGTGGTACAGGAGATGATCGCAAATGTCAGTGAGGCGAAGCGTTACACCAGTCTGGATTTAAGAATCAGAGAGCTGGAAGGAGAAGCTTGCTTACCTTAAAGGAATTGTTGTTTCCGCGCAGATGTCCGGTGTGCGACAGGCCGGTGAAGCCGGCAGGCGCCCTCGTCTGCGCAGAGTGTATAAAAAAACTGAAATATGTGGAGGAGCCGGTCTGCATGAAGTGCGGCAAGGCCCTCAGCAGAAAAGAACAGGAATATTGCTTTGACTGCTCTCATAAAAAACATGAATACGACAGGGGCATATCACTGTATCAGTACGGGAGTATCCGGCAGACCGTATATCGGTTCAAATATGGAGGTCGGCAGGAATATGCGGCATTTCTGGGAAGGGAAATGGCACTTCATCTGGGAAAGCAGATTTTATCCTGGAAGCCGGATGCGCTGGTACCGGTGCCGCTGCATGCGAAACGCCTGCAGAAAAGAGGGTTTAATCAGGCGCAGCTTCTTGCGGAGGAACTGGGCAGATATTTGAAAGTGCCTGTGGAAAATAACTGGATTTTGCGGGTAAAAAACACGGCTCCGCAAAAATTTCTGGATGGTCGGGAACGCCAAAATAATTTGAAAAAAGCTTTTATTATTGGGCAAAATGATGTAAAATTAAATACGATTGTAATTATAGACGATATTTATACGACGGGCAGCACGGTGAATGAAATCGCCCTGTTATGCAGGCAGCATGGTGTGAAGAGGGTATACTTTGCTGCGCTCTCCATTGGAAGCGGGATGGAGTGAGGGCAGCCGCGCGGCGGACTGGAGCATGAATGATAAATGAGGAAAAGGTTCTTCGCATGACGAAGATGGCATCTTATGAAGCGAAGGCAGGAAAAAAGGATAAGGCGGTGGCAGGCTATTTCAAGGGGGATTATATAGGGATGCAGCTGATCGTGTCCTTTGTGGTGATCACCATTGCTTTTGCGGGCACATTTGCGGCTTATCTGTTTTTGAATTTTGAAGAAGTGATGGCGAGCGTCTATACGATGGATCTGGTGGCGGTAGGCAAGCAGCTTCTTCTGGTCTATCTGATCATTCTGGTCATCTACCTGATTGCGACCTATGTGGTCTATCTGATCCGGTATACCAAAGCGAGAAGGCGTCTGGCAGTGTTTCTGGAATATCTGAACTGTCTGGACGGTACGGAGGATGAATTATGACGAATCTGCTTGTGATGAAAGAGTATATCAAGAGTTTTTATGCAAAATACGAGGAGTTTATCGTTCCTGTTCTGAAATTTCTGCTGGGTTTTATTTTGTTTACGACGATCAACAGCAGGATGGGATATATGGAAAAGATCGACAGCCCGGTGATCGTATTGGTGGCATCTTTACTGTGTTCCTTTATGCCCCTTGGAATGATGGTGTTTTTATGTGCTGTGTTTCTCATGCTTCATATATTTGCACTTTCGCTGGAATGTACGGTAGTGCTGCTGATTGCGTATCTGTTTGTGATGGTGGTATATTTCCGCTTTGCACCGAAGAATTCCCTGCTCCTGCTGGTGACTCCGCTGTTGTTTATGCTGAAGATTCCCTATGTGCTGCCGCTGGCGGCGGGATTATTCGGAACGCCTGCATCCGCAGCGCCGATCGTTTGCGGTGCGGTGATCTACTACGTGCTGTCCTATGTGGCAGGCAATGCGCTGGCGCTGGGCAGCGGTGACGGGGATTCCGTATTGCAGCGCCTGAAGGATGTATCCACAGGGGTCACATATAACAGGGAAATGATCATTGTGATTGTGGCTTTTGCCATCACCGTTTTTCTGGTTTACGGGATCAGACGGATGAGCATCAGCTATTCCAGAGCGATCGCCATTTTGGTGGGAACTCTTGCGGATATTGTGATCCTTCTGGTGGGAGATCTGATGTATGATGCTAATTTTTCCATTGCATCGGTGATCCTGGGAAGCATAGTGGGTGCGCTGCTTGCGATTGTACTGCAGTTTTTCCATTTTAATCTGGATTATGCGCGTACAGAGAAGGTACAGTTTGAAGATGACGAATATTATTATTATGTGAAGGCGGTTCCCAAGATGGCCGTGACGGCGCCGGAAAAGAGGGTGAAGAAGATCACCACCCAGCGCGCAAATCAGAGCGTTCACCGCAGTCACAGCCACAGCAAAGGGAAAATAAAAAAATAAGCGGGATTTGAAAGATGGAGCAGATTAAAGCTTTTGCTGAAAGATATTTAACGCGTATCCAATTCATCAGCGGGATGGACGTGGTGGAAATCATTATCATTTCCATCATGATGTATTACGTGTTGATTTTTATTAAGAATACCAGAGCCTGGACCCTGCTGAAGGGAATTTTTATGATTCTGGTATTTCTGCTGATTGCACAGCTTCTTCATATGGATACGATTCTCTGGATTGCCCAAAGCGCGTTCCAGCTGGCGGCGATCGCCCTGATCGTCATTTTGCAGCCGGAACTGAGAAAGGCGCTGGAGCAGTTGGGAAACCGGGATTTCATCTATAATCTTCTGCCCTTTGATCTGAATAAGGCAGAAGACGGCCTGTTTTCTGACAGAACGATTCGGGAGATCACGAAGGCCTGTGTGGAGATGGGCAAGGTGAAGACGGGTGCGCTCATTGTGGTGAAGCAGAAGGATTCCCTCACGGAATATGAAAGAACCGGAATTGAAGTGGATGGCCTGGTGACCAGTCAGCTTCTGATTAACATATTTGAACATAATACGCCGCTGCATGATGGTGCTGTGGTGGTGCGCGGGGACAGAGTTTCCTATGCAACCTGCTATCTGCCGCTTTCAGATAACATGCAGCTGAGCAAGGAACTTGGGACCAGACATCGCGCCGGCGTGGGCATTTCGGAAGTGACGGATTCCATGACTGTGATCGTTTCAGAGGAAACGGGGAAGATCAGCATCGCCTACGGCGGCAGCCTGACACGGGGAGTCAGCGCCCAGGAACTGGAAGCTAAACTGAAATCCATACAGAATAAGTCGCCGGAGGAGAAGGAGAAAAAGCGGTGGAAAGGGTGGTCAAGGAATGAAAAGTAAACTGACGCATAATCTTGGCCTGAAAATCATGGCTGTTTTATTTTCCGTCATCCTGTGGATGGTCGCTGTGGGGATCAATGATCCGGTGGACGATAAAAGTATTTACAGTGTTCCTGTGCAGCTATATAATACTTCCAGCATTACCGGACAGAATCAGACTTACAAAGTGCTGAGCAATACGGATGTCATCACAGTGACGGTGAGAGGGCCGAGATCGGTGACGGGTTCTCTGACCAGGGACAATATTATAGCCAGGGCGGACTGCTCCAGGCTGACGGAGGATAATACAGTACCGATCGAAGTGATGGTCAATGACAGCCTGGACAGCGAGATTGAAAGCATTAAGTCCAATAAGGAATATGTGCAGCTTGAAATTGAGGACAATTATGCGGATCAGCTGAGCATCGAAGTGGTGAAGAAGGGCTCGCTGCCGGATGGATATATTACCGGAAAAGTATCGATGGAGACCAACACGATGAGCGTATCCGGACCGGAATCCGCAGTGGAGCCTGTGTCCAGGGCTGTGGTGGAAGTGTCTCTGGACGGGGTGACTTCCGACCTCAATATGGAAGCGCAGATCAAGCTGCTGGATGCAGATGGAAAGGAAATCAACAATTCCAATATTAAAAAGAGTGTGGACAGCGTGAAGGTTACGGTGCCGATTCTGATGACAAAGGAAGTGCCGGTATCCTGGCAGATGACAGGAACGCCGGGAGACGGATATTCCCTGACGGGTCAGGTTGCATGCGTGCCGGAAACGGTTCTCATAGCCGGGAAGGAAAGCACTCTGCGGGATGTAGAAAAGATCGAAATTCCGGCAGAGCAGTTTGATGTGACGGATGCGGAAGAAAACGTTTCGGTGACGGTGGACGTGAGCAAATATCTTCCCTCCAATGTGAGCCTGGGAGATTCTTCCTTTGACGGTAAGGTGACCCTGACGGCTGAAATTGAAGCGATCCGGAGAAAGACGATCAGCATAGAGGAAAGCGTGATTCAGGTTCTGAATAAGCCGGAGGGATGGCTTGCGGAGATTGTGCCGGGACAGAATCTGCGTCTGAATATTTCCGGGCTGTCAAGATACATAAATCCGGTGGATGTTTCCACGGTTACGCCGCATGTGGATGTGGCATCAATCCTGGGAGCGGATGGCAGCGTTACTGCGGGTGAACATGAGATCACTGTGAAGTTTCTCATTCCGGATAATGTCAGACAGACAGAGAATGTTACAGCAATCATTCGATTGACAAAAATAGAGCAGCAGGAATAAGGAGGAATAGAAAAATGGCAAGGATGTTCGGTACGGATGGGGTCAGAGGAGTGGCTAATGAGGAACTCACACCGCTTTTGGCGATGCAGCTGGGGCAGGCGGGCGCGTATGTGCTGACCAAGGAGAACAAACATAAACCGACGATCATGGTCGGTTGTGATACCCGCATTTCCGGCGATATGCTGGCGAATGCGCTGATGGCGGGGATTTGCAGCGTAGGTGCGAATGCGGTATATGTGGGGGTGATTCCCACTCCGGCAATCGCTTATCTGACCAAGAAATACAAGGTGGAAGCAGGAGTAGTGATTTCAGCTTCCCACAATCCGATGGAGTTCAACGGCATCAAATTTTTTGACGGCAACGGCTACAAACTGCCGGATGCAATGGAAGATGAAATTGAAGAGCTGATCAAAAACGGAATGAAGGGCGTAGAATTTCCTACCGGCTCCGGCGTGGGCAAGATCAAGAACAGAACGGATGCCAGAGAGGAATATATCAATCATGCGGTTCAGGCTGTGCCGGTGGATCTGAGCGGAATGAAGATCGTGGTGGATTGTGCGGAAGGTGCATCCCATTACACTTCCATAGAAGCACTGCGGCAGCTGGGAGCTAATGTGGTGCCGATTCACAACATGCCGGACGGTACCAATATCAATGCGAACTGCGGATCCACGCACATGGAGGAACTGCAGGCGAGAGTCGTTTTTGAAAAGGCTGACATCGGTCTGGCATTCGACGGCGATGCGGACAGACTGCTGGCAGTGGACGAACTGGGCAATGTTGTGGACGGCGATCAGATCATGGCGATTGTCGGAACCCATATGCGCAATAAAGGAAAACTCAAACAGAATACGATCGTTGTGACGGTGATGAGCAATCTGGGATTTTTCCTGTTTGGCGATAAAGAGAACATTCATATTGAGAAGACCAAGGTGGGAGACCGCTATGTGCTGGAGCGCATGAGAGAGATCGGTGCGAGCCTTGGCGGCGAGCAGTCCGGCCACATCATTTTCCTGGATGAGAATACCACGGGTGACGGTCTGCTGTCTGCGCTTCATCTGCTGGAGGTCATGGTTGAAACGGGAGAATCTCTTTCTAAACTGGCTAAGATCATGACGGTTCTTCCTCAGGCGCTGGTGAATGCGAAAGTTCCCAATCACAGAAAAGACCGCTACATGGAATATCCTGAAATCGCAGCGGCGATCGAGAAGCTGGAGGCGGAGTTCGCAGGCGAGGGACGCGTCCTGATCCGTCCTTCCGGAACAGAGCCGAAGGTGCGCGTCATGATTGAAGGCAAGGATAAGGAAAAGATCGATGTGGAGGCTCATAAGCTGGCAGAACTGATTCAGAACCTGATGCTGTAATACTGTAACGGACATAGTCCCGCGAAGTCACAATCGCACGCAGGGCGTGATTGTGCGAGGGCAGCACGCACCAAAATATGATTTTATCGCATTTTGTATGCATCTGCGTTGCGTTCGGCCGTAAGGTCGAACTGCAATGTAATACTTGCGGGATCAGCTGTCTGATGCTATGATAGAGATATAAAATTACTGTTCAAGGGGAGGACAGTATAACCCTGCAAAGGGGTGGAATGGGAGGGATTACAATGGTACGCCAGAAGGTGGTCATCAAGAATCCGACAGGGCTTCATTTAAGACCTGCAGGCATCCTGTGTAAAGAGGCGATGCAATATAAGTCTCTGATCACATTTTCTTTCCGCGAGAATACAGCGAATGCGAAGAGCGTGCTGAGCGTGCTCGGCGCATGCGTGAAATGCGGTGATGAAATAGAGATCGTATGTGAAGGCATGGATGAGCAGGAAGCCCTGGATGCTTTGGTAAAAGCGATCGAAAGCGGCCTTGGTGAATGAAACAAGCGTAACAGTTCGGCATCTGAACTGTTGCAAACAAGCATATTCGGCAGTCTGGGGAAACCCAAGCTGCCGTTATGGCGTTAAAGGGGATGTATGTCGTAACAGGCAGCTGAAAAGACGGCAGACAGAAAGGAAATATGGTTATGATGAATTATAAAAAATATCGCAAAAATCCGGTTGTACATTATCCTGAGCGGGAGTGGCCCAATAAGGAAATCGAGAAGGCGCCGATCTGGTGCAGCGTGGATCTGCGGGACGGCAATCAGGCACTGATCGATCCGATGGTGGTGGAAGAAAAGATAGAGATGTTTCAGTATCTGATCAAGCTGGGATTTAAGGAAATTGAAGTCGGATTTCCTGCGGCCAGCCAGATCGAATTTGATTTTCTGCGCCAGCTGATCGACCGGAAGCTGATCCCGGACGATGTCTATGTGCAGGTGCTGACCCAGTGCAGGGAGGAGCTCATTGACCGCACCTTTGAAGCGATCGAGGGGTGTAAGCAGGCAATCGTGCACATTTACAATTCCACCTCCACGCTGCAGAGAGATGTGGTGTTCCATATGGAACGTCCACAGATCATTGACATAGCTGTGCGGGGAACGGAAATGGTCAAAGAGCGTGCGGCGAAGTTCCCGGGTAAGATCATTCTGGAATATTCTCCTGAAAGTTTCACGGGAACAGAGCTGGATTTTGCACTGGAGATCTGTACTGCGGTGCAGAAGACCTGGGGAGCTACAAAGGAAGAGCCCATTATCCTCAACCTCCCTTCCACCGTCGAGATGACAACGCCCAATGTGTATGCGGATCAGATCGAATGGATGAATAAACATTTCGAGGACAGGGAAAGCATTATATTGAGTATCCATCCGCACAATGACAGAGGAACCGGTGTGGCCAGTTCGGAGCTTGCGCTGCTGGCAGGGGCGGATCGTGTGGAGGGCACGCTGTTCGGAAACGGAGAGCGTACAGGTAATGTGGATGTGCTCAATATCGCATACAATATGTTTTCACAGGGAATCGATCCCAGGCTGGAGATCGGCCATGTGAATGAAATTATTGAAATTTATGAAAGATGCTGTAAGATTCCGATTCATCCCAGACACCCGTATGCCGGAAAGCTGGTGTTCACCGCATTCTCCGGGTCCCATCAGGATGCCATCAATAAGGGTGTGCAGGCGATGAAGGAGAGGAAGAGCGAGATCTGGCAGGTTCCCTATCTGCCCATTGATCCGGCCGACATTGGAAGAGAATATGAGCCGATCGTACGGATCAATTCCCAATCCGGCAAGGGCGGCGTGGCATTCATTATGGATACCTACTTTGGATTTAAGCTGCCGAAAGCGATGCATAAAGAATTTGCAAACGTCATTCAGAAAATTTCCGAAAAGCAGGGCGAGGTATCGCCGGAGCAGATTATGGACAATTTCCGCAGAGAGTATCTGAATCAGAAGGAACCTCTGCATTTCCGGCGTTTGCGCATAGAGGATCTGAGCGGCAGCGCGGATGCGGGCGAATTTGATACCAGAGTGATTGTGGATTATACAGTTTCCGGCGGAGCGGTTTTGGAATTTGCTGCGGTGGGTAACGGACCGATCGATGCGGTGCAGAGAGGCTTAAAGGAAGTTTTCGGACTGAATATCAAGGTGCTTGACTATGAAGAGCATGCTCTGCAGAGCGGTTCCAATTCTCAGGCGGCGGCCTACATTCATATGCTGGATGGGGAGAGCGGCAGAGTGACCTATGGCGTCGGAGTCAGCTCAAACATTACGAGAGCTTCCGTACGCGCGATCTTCTCGGCGGTGAACCGTCTGGAGCTGGTGAAAGGAGTTTGAACATATGTTGGAAAAACCGGCGGTTGCGGGCGGAACACCCGTGAGAAATACGAAGATTTTCTATGGGCATCAATGCCTGGATGAAGCGGATTATCAGGCAGTGCTGGATGTGCTCAAAAGCGATTATCTGACCTGCGGTCCTAAGATTGAGGAACTGGAAAGAAAACTCTGTGAAATAACGGGAGCCAGGTATGCAGTGGCGGTCTCAAACGGCACCGCTGCACTGCATATCGCCTGCCTGGCGGCCGGAATCGGGGAAGGGGACGAGGTTATTACCACGCCCATCACCTTTGCTGCCTCGGCTAACTGCGCGCTCTACTGCGGCGCAAAGCCCGTTTTTGCGGACATCAACGATAAGACTTACAATATTGATCCGGAAAGCGTCCGGCAGCATGTGACAGAGCGCACGAAGGCGGTTGTGGCGGTGGATTATACCGGTCAGTCTGCTCAGCTGGATGAGCTGCTGGAAATCTGCCGGGAGCATGGGCTGCTGCTCATTACGGACGGCGCCCATTCTATCGGTACGAAGTATAAAGGGCAGCCTACGGGTTCCATTGCGGATATGACCACATTCAGTTTTCACCCCGTCAAGACGGTGACGGCAGGAGAGGGCGGCGCTGTGATGACTAATGATGAGGCGCTGTATCAGAAGCTGTCGCTGTTTCGGACCCATGGAATCACCAGAAATCCTGCGCTTATGAGCAGGGAGCCTGACGGTTCATGGTATTATGAGCAGGTTGATCTGGGCTACAATTACCGCATGACGGATATACAGGCGGGACTGTTGATCAGCCAGCTGAATAAGCTGGAGCTGTTCAAATCGCGGCGCAGGGAAATTGTGAACAAATATAATGCGGCTTTTTCAGGGATTCCCCAGGTGATCGTGCAGGAGGAGATTCCGGAATCCGATACCACGAGGCATCTCTACATTTTGCGGATCAATCCGGAAAAGCTTTGCATAGACAGAAAGGAATTTTTTGAGGCATTAGGGGCAGAAAATATCTGCTGCAATGTGCATTATATTCCTGTGTACTATTTCCCTTATTACCAAAAGCTGGGATATGAAAAGGGGCTGTGCCCGAAGGCAGAGAAGCTGTATGAGGAGATTATCAGCCTTCCGCTCTATTATGGTATGAGCGACAGGGATGTGGATGATGTGATCACGGCAGTACAGAAAATCGCAGCTTATTATGCGAAATGAGGAGACAGGTATGGATGAGCGGGCGTTAAAAACCCCCTATTTTGTGATAGATGAAGAGCAGCTGACCCGGGATTTTACGATGCTTACGGACTCTCTGGAGGGCTCCTGGCCAAATTACCGGATCGGATACTCTTTTAAGACCAATTCCATTCCCTGGCTGGTGACGTTTTTAAAGGCGAGGGGCGTAATGGCGGAGGTCGTTTCGGATGATGAATATGCGCTCGCTTCCTGGCTGGGCTTTTCGGATGAAGAGGTTGTTTATAACGGGCCGGTGAAGGAAAAGGATTCCTTTTTCAGGGTGCTTTTGGCGGGCGGAATTGTGAACATGGATGGTCAGAGGGAGCTTTGCTGGCTGGAAGAGGCCTGCCGGGAAAACCCGGACAGAGAGATTTTGGTGGGAATCCGGGTCAACTTCAATCTGGAGAAGCTCTGCCCCGGACAGACGACGATGGGAGAGGCAGGAGGACGTTTCGGTTTCGGCTATGAAAATGGCGTATTTGCCCGGGTTGTGGAGCGGGTGCGGCGCATCCCCAATGCCCGGATCGCAGGACTGCATCTGCATTCCAGCAGCAAATCCAGAAGCGTGGAAGTGTTTGAGGCGATTGCATCCATGGCGTGCCGCTTAAAAAGAGAATTTAATCTGGAACTCTCTTATGTGGACCTGGGAGGAGGGTATTGCGGCGGACTTGCCGGCAGGCCTCAGTATCCGGATTATTTCCCGGCGGTGGCCAGGATCCTGAAGGAGGAGTTTGCGCCGGAGCGTACAGCTCTGGTCGTGGAGCCCGGAATTTCGCTGCTTTCAAAGGCCAGTACCTTTGTGACCAGCGTGGTGGACGTGAGAGACATCGGCAGCGAGAGGTATCTGATTACAGATGGAAGCCGGTTCAACATTGATCCGACGATGATTAAATCCAGCCATCTGTTCCATCTGGAACTGAATCCGAAGATGGGAACAAAACGCGGCAGGATGGCGCATCAGTGCGTATCGGGATTTTCCTGTATGGAGGTGGACAGGCTGTTTGAGTATGAAAACGGCCCGGAGCTTGCCGAAGGAGACCGGATTATTTATGAGAATGTGGGCGGATATACGATGAGCTTAAATCCGCTTTTCATCAAATATTTCCCCGACATTTATATCAGAAGAGGGGGAAAGCTTCTGAAGGTCAGAGAACGTTGGACGCCGAAGGAATATGTGCAGAACAGCGTGATGTATGGAGAAGAGGTATGACGATTCTGATTTTAAGCTGCGGCACGAGAAACAAGCTGGTGCGCTTTTTTAAAGAGACTTTTGCTTCCTGTCCGGGAGGCGGAAGAGTTGTTGTGACGGATTGCAGCCCCTGGGCGCCTGCGCTCTATGAGGCGGATGAGCATTATCTGGTGCCTCGGATGACACAGCCGGGCTATCTGGAGCATATTTTACAGATTTGCAGGAAAGAAAAGGTGGACGGAATCCTGCCCCTCTTCGAGGATGAACTGGATCTGATGGCGGAAAACAGGGCACTGTTTGAAGAGGAAGGAATCCGGGTGATCGTTTCCGGGGCCCGGACAGTTGCGCTGTGCCGGGATAAATACCGGTTTTACCGTCACCTGACAGATAACGGCCTGCCTGCGCTGAATACCTGTGAGGGA
>Ga0129308_1001342_pt1 | contig 26212 bp, 25 predicted proteins | sample L827metagenome_FD_94440 | JGI IMG/M metagenome (GOLD analysis project Ga0129308, IMG submission 94440) | Ring-tailed lemur group fecal microbial communities from Wisconsin, USA - L827 metagenome | ecosystem: Host-associated > Mammals > Digestive system > Large intestine > Fecal | place: USA...
GCCGGCAACATGCCCTGGCAGCTGGTGGGCATGGCCGTCACCATCGCTATCATGGCTTTCGGCGTGGGCCGGGGCATTGAAAAGGCCAATAAGATCATGACCCCCCTGTTCTTCCTGCTGTTCGTGGGACTGGCCGTCTATCTGGTCACCCTTCCCGGCTCCGCCGCCGGATACCAGTACATCTTCGTTCTCAAGCCAGAGGGCCTGCTGGACCCCATGGTGTGGGTCTACGCTCTGGGCCAGGCCTTCTTCTCCCTGTCCATCGCAGGCAACGGCACTTTGATCTACGGCTCCTACCTCAGCGAGGACTCCGACGTCCCCGCCGACGCCCGGATGGTAGCTCTGTTTGACACAGTGGCCGCCGTGCTAGCCGCCCTGGTCATCATTCCCGCCATGGCGGTAGCTGGTCAGCAGCTGGACAAGAGCGGCCCCGGTCTGATGTTCATTTTCCTGCCCAATGTGCTGCGGGACATCCCCGGCGGCGGGCTCATCCTCATTGTGTTCTTCCTGGCGGTGGTCTTTGCCGCTCTGACCTCCCTCATTAACCTGTTTGAGGCCCCCACCGCCACCCTCCAGGAGCTGTTCCACCTGAAGCGCCCCGTGGCCGTGGCCATCATCGGCGCCATCGGCATCGGCGTGGGATTGGTCATCGCCCCCATCGTCTCCAACTGGATGGATGTGTGCTCCATCTACATCTGCCCTCTGGGCGCTCTGTTGGCCGCCGTCATGTTCTTCTGGGTCTGCGGCAAGGACTACGTTTTGGAACAGGTCAATCTGGCCCGCACCAAACCCCTGGGCGGCTGGTTCTATCCCATGGCCAAGTATGTGTTCTGCGGGGTCACGCTGGTGGTCCTGATCCTGGGCGCCGTGGTAGACGGCGGCATCGGATAAATCATCTTCTAAACGCAGACGCCGTCCAAGTTTTTTTGGACGGCGTCTCGTTTTGTGATAAAAGGGGCGTGCCTGACTGACGGCGCGCCCCTTGCTGTATTTACTGGTACTTCTTGATGATCTCGGCCATGGCGTCCCAGTTGTGTTCCATGTCGGAGACCAGCTTGAACTGGGTCCGGCAACGGTCCAGGTTCTGGTCGGGGCGGTGAATGGCAAAGTAGTGGTCGCCCTCCAGATAGTCGGTCAGAAAGCGGATACCGCACTCCAATGTCATCAGCTTGGCGCCCCAGGGCAGGTACTCCACCTCGGCCTGGGTCAGGATTCCGCCGGCCCCCTCCAGGAAGGCCTTGGTGTAGACCTCGTACAGGTCCAGGTCGAAGCTCACTTTGGACAGGTCCTGCTCGTCCTCGGCGGCGTGGTTGGCGCCGAAGCGGATGGAATCGCCGAAGTCGTTGATGGACAGGCCCGGCATCACGGTATCCAGGTCGATGACGCACACGCCCTCGCCGGTCTGGTCGTCAATGAGTACGTTGTTCAGCTTGGTGTCATTGTGGGTGACCCGGAGAGGCAGCTTGCCGTCCCGCAGGGCCTGGAGGGCCACGGAGCAGTCGGCCTCCCGGGCCATGACGAAGTCGATCTCCAGCTGACAGTCCTTCACACGGCCCATGGCGTCGACGGCGACGGCGGCCTTCAGCTTACGAAGCCGGTCCTCGGTGTCGTGGAAGTGGGGAATGGTCTCAAACAGGGTGGCGGCCGGGTAGTCCTTCAGCAGACGCTGGAACTTACCGAAGGTCCGGCCGGAGGCGGCGAAGAGCTCCGGGGTCTCGGCGCTCTGATAGCAGATGGTCTGCTCCACAAAGGTGTATACCCGCCAGGCGCCGCCCTCTGAGTCGGTGTAGAAGGGCTCGCCGTTTTGGGGGCGGACCACTGTCATGGTCTCCCGGCTGCGGTCGCCGCCCACCCGGTCGATCTCCCGGCCCAAGTAGTCGGTAACGCCGATAATGTTCTGCATCAGCTCTTCCGGGTGCTTGAACGCGGCGGCGCTCATCCGCTGGAGGATGAACCGGCGGCAGGCCCGGTCCTCGGGCTGCGTATGGACGCAGAAGGTATCGTTGATATGGCCTTTGCCGTACCGGACGGCGCCCACCACCGGCGCGCCAAAGTCAAAGGCGGCCAGGACCTCCTGGAGGATCTGCTGGGCAGCTTCCACGATTACACCTCCCACAGGTTGTCGGGGTAGGTCCCATCGGCAGTTTTCGCGGCAATGGCGGCCACCACCACGGGCTTATCCTCGTGGTAGGTGACGCCGTACCACTTGTCGTGGCTGCGCAGCACCTTGACCCTGGCCTTGCCCTCGTCGATGAGCGCGCTGACCACGCTGGGCAGGAAATACTCCCCCTTCAGGGGATTGGTCTTCAGGGCATCGTCCAGGAAGGCGGGGAAGCGGTCCCCGGCCTCGGCCAGGAAGCTCTTGGTGAAGCCCCACAGGTTCATGGACACGATGGTCCCGCCGGACACGGGGGTCCAGGTCTTACCGTCGTCCTCGGTGAAGCGGGCGTCGTCGCCCACCTTCTCGATGTGGGTGCGCTCGGTGACGCTCTGGAGGTAGTTGCCCTCGTCCTCCACGCAGATGCCCCGGGCCACATGGCCGTGCTCGGTAACAGTGTTGCCCAGCAGATAGCCCACCATGGCGAACTCGTAAGTATCGGGGCTGTCGGGATGCGTCAGCAGGTAGTCGTAAATTTCTTTGAAGGCCTCGGGGCCGTAGTAGTCGTCGGCGTTAATGACGGCGAAAGGCCCATCCACCACCTTGCGGGCGGCCAGGATGGCGTGGCAGGTGCCCCAAGGCTTCACGCGCTCGGCGGGAACGGAATACCCCTCCGGCAGGTCGTCCAGCTCCTGATAGACGTACTTCACGTCCATGACCTTGGACAGGCGGTTGCCGATGGCCCCCTTGAAGGTCTCCTCAATGGCCTTCTTAATGACGAAAACCACGGTCTCAAATCCGGCGTGCTTGGCGTCATAGATGGAATAGTCAATGATGAGCTGGCCGTGATTGCCCACGGGGTCCACCTGCTTCAGACCGCCGTACCGGCTGCCCATACCGGCGGCCATGACCACAAGAACAGGTTTGTTCATGTTTCTGTTTCCTCCCTAGATCAGTTGTGATATCCGTTGGGGTTCATGCTCTGCCACTTCCAGGAGGTGGCGCACATCTCTTCGATGCCGTACTTAGCCTCCCAGCCCAACTCGTCCCGGGCCTTGGCGGGGTCGGCGTAGCACTGGGCGATATCGCCGGGGCGGCGGGGGTCCACCACATAGGGCAGGGTCTTGCCGCAGGCCTTCTCATAGGCGTGGAGCACATCCAGCACGCTGTAACCCTTGCCGGTACCCAGATTGCAGACAAAGAGGCCACACTTGGTGTCCAGCTTTTTCAGCGCGGCCACATGGCCCCGGGCCAGGTCCACCACGTGGATGTAATCGCGGACGCCGGTGCCGTCTGGAGTGGGGTAGTCGTCGCCGAAGACGTGAAGCTTCTCCAGCTTGCCCACGGCCACCTGGGCGATGTAGGGCACCAGGTTGTTGGGGATGCCGTTTGGGTCCTCACCGATGAGGCCGGACTCGTGGGCGCCGATGGGGTTGAAGTACCGCAGCAGGGCCACGTTCAACTCCTTGTCGGCGGCGCAGATGTCCATCAGGACCCGCTCCAGGAAGAGCTTGGTGGTGCCATAGGGGTTGGTGGTTCCGCCGGTGGGGAAATCCTCCCGGATGGGCACGGAGGCGGGGTCCCCGTACACAGTGGCTGAGGAGGAAAAGACGAAGTTCTTCACATTGTGGGCCCGCATGGCATTCAGCAGGACCAGGGTGTTGACCAGGTTGTTGGTGTAGTACTCCAGGGGCTTCTTAACACTCTCGCCCACCGCCTTCAGACCGGCGAAATGAATAACGGCGTCAATGTCGGGATAATCGGCAAAAAGCCGCTCCGTCTGGGCGGGGTCGCACAGCTCGGCCTTGACAAAGGGGATCTTCTTGCCCACAATCTGCTCCACCCGGTGGATGGACTCCTCGCTGGAATTGACCAGGTTGTCCGCGACCACAATATCGTAACCCGCCTGGATAAGCTCAATGCAAGTGTGACTGCCAATATAGCCGGCGCCGCCGCTGACCAGAATAGACATAAACGCCACTCCTTTTTCTAATAAATTCTAATTTGATCCTTCGATATTTTAATGGATTTTGTTCTCGTCTGCAAGTCCTTTTTGACTTCGCTCCCTATTCTAATCAGAGGCCGTCCTGCTGAAAATAGACAGTATGACACAATATTTGTACAATCGTATCCATTTGCAGAATCGTCCTCACTCCACCCGGTTTTTCCCAGAGGTGGCCTTGACGCTGGCGGCGTATTCGCTTGGAGTCATACCGGTATCTTTTTTAAAGTGGCGGGAGAAATAGTAGATGGACTGGTAGCCCAGCGCCCCGGAGATCTCGGTGAAATTCCGGCCGCCGGAGCGGATCATCTCCTTGGCCGCCTCGATCTTTCGGTGGGCGAAGTACTCCATGACGCCGCCCCCGGTCTCTGCCCGGAAGGCCTTCTGGAGCCGGCTGCGGCCCACCAGATTGGCCCGGCAGACCTCCTCCAGGGTCAGGCGGCGGGACAGGTTCGCCTCCAAATATTCGGCCACCCGCTGAGCGGCCTCGTCCTCCATCCGGCCCCGGAGGGGGCCGGACTCCGCCCGCTCCTCCGCCTTGGTCCGGCGGACCAGCCGGACCAGCAGTTCCTCCAGGGCCAACACCAGCAGCTCCTCCGACCCGAAGGGGGCCTCAGGCCGCCGGGCCAGGGAGGTAGTGGTGGGGTCGTCCAGAGGTGTCTGGAAGGCCGCGGCGGCCTGGTCCACCATGCGGCCCAGCAGGGCACGCTCCGCTCCGCCCAGGGTGAGTACCCGGTCCTGTAAGAGGTCCATGGACTCTCCCCGGCAGCAGAAGCTGACCACCACCAGATTGGGGGCCGACTGGCCGGTGGCCCGCAGGGCGTGGAACACCCCCGGGGGATGGAAATGGATTTCCCCCCGCTTCAGCCGGAAGCGGCGTTCCCCCTCCTCCACGTCCACCTCGCCTTTATCGACGTATAAAAGCTCCCAGAAATCGTGGCGCTCCCCTTCAAAGTAGTAGGTGCTGGAATACTCAAAGTAGTGGACCGTGACAAGGGCGTCCACAGTCAGCTCCCGCCGTGGGCGAGTGGCTTCATACCCCATCATTACCTCTCCTCTCCATTCCGCTGGCTGCGGCGGTACTCCAGGGGGCTGACCCCCTCCGTACGCCGGAAGCTCTGGGAAAAATAACTGGGGGAGGAAAACCCCAGCATGTGTGAAATTTGAGACAGGGAGTGGTTGGTATCGTCCAACAGGTACTTACTCTCCAGAATACGCCGGGAGATAAGGTAGTTGATGGGCGAGACGCCGTACTCCCGCTTGAACGCATGGACCAGATAGTATTTATTGATGTGAGCCAGGGCGGCCAGCTGGTCCAGGTTCAGATTCTCCTTAAAATGGTTGTCGATGTACCGGCGCACGATGTCGCACTCCCGGCTGGACTTGAGCGCCGTGGGGGCGGCGGACAGGGAGATATCCTCCCGCCGCAGCAGACGCATCACAATAATCTCCAGCAAATTCTGACACACCAGTCCGCACCCCGGCCGGCGTTCCTGGAGTTCCCGGAGCATCAGATGCAGGTAAGACATCAGCTCCTCCCGCTCTGTGTAGAGGTGGAGCAGAGCATAGCCCTCGATCCCGGTCAGGGTCTCCAGTCCCTCCACCCCCAAGACGATATACTCCAGCGGGCTGGCGGCGCCGCTGGTTTCGGTGTGGAGCACATTGGTGTTAATGACCATCAAATCGTTGACCGCTACCGGAAAGCGTTCCTGCTGGGTGTGGATATAGCCATGGCCGCCGGTAATGAAAAACAGCTCCGCACAGGAATGGGTATGCATGGTGGAGTTCCACTCCTGGCTGTATTGGGTGGCTGTGATGTACCGCAGGCGGATGTTGGAAAAATCAGCCGGCGGGGCCGGCACCTGGGACAGTGCATACTGTTGCGTACTCACAAAATCTCACTCCCGCTCTTCGCAATTTCACGAAAACATTTTGGACTTCCGGTTTTTTTCTATTATACAGGCTTAAAGCAAATTGTGCAACTTCCGACAAATAATTTCATATGGAATCTGTCACTTTGTCACAGTGCAGTATTAATGCCAGCTACCCATCATCGGAAATTATAAATTCTACCCAAAAAGCAATCGACACCTTTCGACTTTTTATATTAAAACACAAAATGGCAATTTATATAAAAAGTTAAGCAAGATAAGAATTGCCTATTTTTTCAAGACGCGTATACTTTTAGTTGTAAGGCCGGGGTACAAGCGGCCCCCGGAAAATAAACCTATCTTGCATATTTGCGAAAGAGGTTAGGAGGAAGTATGAAAAAGATTTTTAGTTTAGCTCTTGCGGCAGCCCTGTCCCTGTCTATGCTGACTGGCTGCGGCGGCAACACCAGCACTTCTGGTTCCGCCAGCGGCAGCGCCCCCGCCGGCGAGACCACCATCCACGTGGCCGCTCTGGCTTCCGGCTACATGGACGCTTACCCCGATATGTGGCAGGAGGTCTGCGACGCCTTCACTGCCGCTACCGGTATTAAGGTAGAGCTGACCACCGACAAGAACCTGGAGGATGTCATCGGCCCCGCCATGCAGGGCGGCGAGTTCCCCGACGTGATCCACCTGGCCACCGGCCGCGACAAGGGTCTGACCGACCAGTTCGTGAAGGACCACCAGATTACCGACATCTCCGATGTGCTGTCCATGACCATCCCCGGCGAGAGCGGCAAGGTGGGCGACAAGATCGCCGGCGGCTTCACCGACAACTCCATCACCAACCCCTATAACGACGGCAAGACCTATCTGGCCCCCATGTTCTACTCCCCCTGCGGCCTGTTCTACAACGCCGGCCTCTTCGCGGAGAAGAATTGGACCGTTCCCACCACCTGGGACGAGATGTGGGAGCTGGGCGACAAGGCCGCCGCTGAGGGCATCTCTCTCTTTACTTATCCCACCACCGGTTACTTCGATACTTTCCTGTACGCTCTGATGTACTCCGTGGGCGGCCCCGAGTTCTTCGACAAGGCTACCCATTATGAAGAGGGCATCTGGGACACCCCCGAGGCGCAGAAGTGCTTTGAGATTATCGAAAAGCTGGCCTCCTACACCAATTCTGTGACCCCCGCTCAGGCGAATGACCAGGACTTCAAGCAGAATCAACAGCTGGTTCTGGACAACAAGGCCCTGTTTATGCCCAACGGCACCTGGATCGTCGGCGAGATGGCCGATTCCCCCCGCGCCGACGGCTTTGAGTGGGGCATGACCGCTCTGCCCGCTGTTGAGGCCGGCGGCGACGGTTACAGCTACACTTGGTTCGAGCAGGCCTGGATTCCCGCCGGCGCTGAGAATGTGGATGCCGCCAAGCAGTTCGTGGCGTTCCTGTACAGCGACGCTGCCTGTGAGATTTTTGCCAAGGGCGGCGCCATTCAGCCCGTGCTGAACATCGCCGACAAGCTGGAGGGCGACAATCAGATGTTCTACTCCATCTATGACAACGGCGCCAAGGCCGCTATGGGCAACTTCGCCGCTTACGGCTCTGTGGCCGGTTTGGGCACCGTCCGTGAGGTCTTCCTGGACCCCATCAACGGTCTGGTTTCCGGCAATATCACGGCCGATCAGTGGATCAGCGATATCAAGACCGCCAGCGATCAGATGCGCGACAATCTGCTGTAAACTTTGATTTCATCCCAGTACGCATAGTAGGCGGCGGTGAGTAGTGACCTATTCACCGCCGCTTTCATGACAGCCACCGGTTCCAGCGGCTCTTTCAGAGAAAGGAGATGGGTATGTGAAACAGCATGCAGGCCGTAACCGTTTTATTGCTCTCTGCGTGGCGCCAGCAACCATTTTATTTACGATTTTCATGATCCTGCCTACTCTTAATGTGTTCCGTATGTCCCTGTTTGAACGAGGCGCCTACTCTCCCACCGAAACCTTTGTGGGTTTCCAGAACTTCAAAGCGCTGTTCAACGACGCCAAGTTTATTTCTTCCATGCAGAACACCATTCTACTTACCGTAGTTGTCACCGTTGTCACGTTTTTCTTCGCCCTAGTGTTTGCCGGCATCCTGACCCGCGAGAAGATCAAGGGTCAGAACTTTTTCCGCATCGTCTTCTATATCCCCAATATTCTGTCCGTGGTGGTCATTGCGGGTATCTTCTCCGCCATCTACAAGCCCGAGAACGGTATGCTGAACAACATCCTTTCCATGCTCTCAGGCGAAACGGTGATGATCCTGTGGAAGGATCAGCCCATGGTCATCGTCAGTATCATCATCGCCATGGTGTGGCAGGCCATCGGCTATTACATGGTCATGTACATGGCCTCCATGTCCGCGGTATCCGAGAGCCTGTATGAGAGCTCCGCTCTGGACGGCGCGGGCCGCCTGACCCAGTTCTTCCAGATCACCCTTCCCCTGATCTGGACCAACATCCGCACCACCCTGACCTTCTTCATCATCTCCACCATCAACATGTCCTTTCTATTCGTTAAGGCTATGGTGGCAAAGGGCATGGCTGATGTGGGGCTGAGCTTCATGTACAATCAAAAGGACGCCGGCCTGTACGGCTATTCCATGGCCGCCGGTGTGGTACTCTTCCTGTTCTCCTTCCTATTGTCCGGCGCGGTGAACATGGTCACCAAGCGGGACGTACTGCAAATGTAAGGAGGCCCGGATATGAAAAAACGAAATAAAGACTTCACCGGAGATACGCTCTACAAGCTGTTTGTCTACGTGGCCCTCATCACTCTGGTTGTGGTCATCATCGTTCCCGTTGGCTGGGTGTTCCTGGCCTCGCTGAAGGAAAACTCCCAGTTCTACGGCAACCCCTGGGTCCTGCCCAACGGGTTGCATTTTGAAAACTTCGTCAACGCCTGGAACGCGGCCAACATGGGTAGCTATATGCTCAACTCCGCCATCGTCACCGCGCTTGCATTGTGTCTGCTGCTGGTGGTGGCCCTTCCCGCCGCCTACTGCCTGTCCCGGTTCCGCTTCCGCGGCAGCAAGTTTTTGAACATCTGCTTTATGGCCGGACTGTTCATCAACGTCAACTACATCGTGGTCCCCATTTTTCTGATGCTGAAGGACGGCGACGCCTGGCTGAAGAGCGCTTTCGGCTCCACCTTCCTGCTCAATAATCTCTTTGTGCTGGCTGTGGTTTACGCCGCTACCGCCCTGCCCTTCACCATCTATCTCCTCTCCGGCTATTTTGCCACCTTGCCCCACGCCTTTGAGGAGGCGGCCTACATCGACGGTGCTGGTTACGGCCGGACCATGATCCAGATCATCTTCCCCATGGCCAAGCCCTCGATCATCACCATCATCCTGTTTAACTTCCTTTCCTTCTGGAACGAGTACATCATCTCCATGACGCTGATGAGCTCCTCCAAGGGCGCTAAGACCCTGCCGGTAGGTCTTCTGAATCTGATGCAGACCAGCCAGGCCAAGACCGACTTCGGCCAGCTTTATGCCGGACTGGTGCTGGTGATGCTGCCCACCCTAATTCTCTATATCTGCGTGCAGAAAAAGCTGACCCAGGGCATGACCGTGGGCGGACTGAAAGGCTGAGGTGAGCGGGTATGAAATTTTGGAAAGAACATGTGGCGCTGCGCATAACCCTGATGGCGTGCAGCTTTATCATTGGCATGATCCTGCTGATCTTAGGCTGGTCTATGACCGGCCAGCTCAAAGGCTTGGGTATTATGCTTGTGGGGCTTGTATTGATTCTGCTCACCCTGGCGCTCTACAACAAGCCCTTTGAAGACCCGAAATCCCCCATAAAATAATGGAAGGAGAAACGCCAATGAGCGAAGTGAATAACCGCGGCCGCGTCACCATCCCCACCGATGTGGACGTGGTTCCCGAGACCCTGGAGATTTTGAAGCGCTGGGGCGCCGACGCCATCCGTGACTGCGACGGCACCGACTACCCCGAGGAGCTGAAGAGCGTAGACGCCAAGGTCTACTCCACCTACTACACCACCCGTAAGGACAACGCCTGGGCCAAACAGAATCCCGACGAGGTCCAGCAGTGCTATATCATGACCGCCTTCTACACCGCCGAGGGCGCTGAGCTGTCCATCCCCCTGATGCGTGGCATCAGCCCCGAGCTGATGGAGGTCAACACCCGGGACGACATCAAGCGCTGGTGGGAAGTGATCGACCGCACCACCGGCGAGGTGGTCCCCACCGAGAACTGGGACTATGTCGACGGCAATGTGAACATCAAGAATGCCGTCCCCTTCCATGAGTACACTGTCAGCTTCCTGGCCTACCTCATCTGGGACCCCGTTCATATGTACAACGCCGTGACCAACGACTGGAAGGACTTCGAGCACCAGATCACCTTCGACGTCCGCCAGCCCAAGACCCACAAGTTCACCATGGAGCGGCTGCGCAAGTTTATTGCCGAGCATCCCTACGTCAATGTCATCCGCTACACCACCTTCTTCCACCAGTTCACCCTCATGTTCGACGAGCTGAAGCGGGAGAAGTACGTGGACTGGTACGGCTACTCCGCCTCCGTCTCCCCCTACATTCTGGAGCAGTTTGAGCGTGAGGTGGGCTACAAGTTCCGCCCCGAGTACATCATCGACCAGGGCTACTACAACAACCAGTACCGCGTCCCCTCCAAGGAGTTCAAAGACTTCATGGCTTTCCAGCGCCGGGAGGTGGCCAAGCTGGCCAAGGAAATGGTGGACATCACCCACGAGCTGGGCAAGGAGGCCATGATGTTCCTGGGCGACCACTTCATCGGCACCGAGCCCTTCATGGACGAGTTCAAGACCATCGGTCTGGACGCCGTGGTGGGCTCCGTGGGCAACGGCTCCACCCTGCGCCTGATCTCCGATATCCCCGGTGTCAAGTACACTGAGGGCCGGTTCCTGCCCTACTTCTTCCCCGACACCTTCCACGAGGGCGGCGATCCCGTCCGGGAGGCCAAGGAGAACTGGGTCACCGCCCGCCGGGCCATTTTGAGAAAACCCATCGACCGCATCGGCTACGGCGGCTATCTGAAGCTGGCCTGCCAGTTCCCCGCGTTCATCGACTATGTGGAGAGCGTCTGCAATGAGTTCCGCGAGCTTTATGCCAACATCAAGGGTACCACCCCCTACTGCGTGGGCCGGGTGGCCGTGCTGAACAGCTGGGGCAAGTGCCGCTCCTGGGGCTGCCACATGGTCCACCACGCCCTGTACCAAAAGCAGAACTACTCCTACGCCGGCGTCATCGAGGCCCTGTCCGGCGCCCCCTTCGACGTGAAGTTCATCAGCTTTGACGACATCAAGGCCGATCCCAGCATTCTGAAGGACATCGACGTCATTCTGAACGTGGGCGACGGCGACACCGCCCACACCGGCGGCGCCGTCTGGGAGGACCCCGAGATCACCTCCGCCATCCGGGGCTTCATCTGGAACGGCGGCGGCTTCATCGGCGTGGGCGAGCCCTCCGGCCACCAGTACCAGGGCCACTACCTCCAGCTGGCCACTGCTCTGGGTGTGGAGAAGGAGACCGGCTTCACCCTGAACTACGACAAGTACAACTGGGACGAGCACCGGGACCACTTCATCCTGTCCGACTGCGCCGGCGGCGTGGACTTCGGCGAGGGTAAAAAGTCCATCTATGCCCTGGAGGGGACCGAGATTCTGGTCCAGAAGGAGAAAGAGGTCCAGATGGCCGTCAACGGCTTTGGCAAGGGCCGCTGCGTGTACGTCTCCGGTCTGCCCTACTCCTTCGAGAACAGCCGGGTGCTGTACCGCTCCATCCTGTGGTCCGCCCACCAGGAGGACAACCTGAACAAGTGGTTCTCCACCAACTATAACGTGGAAGTCCACGCCTTCGTGGCTAACGGCAAGTACTGCGTGGTCAACAACACCTACGAGCCTCAGTCCACCACCGTCTACCGCGGCGACGGCTCCAGCTTCACTCTGGACATGGACGCCAACGAGATCAAGTGGTACGAGATCTAAGAGAATATGGTTTGGGCCGTCCGCATTTCTGCGGGCGGCCCTTCTCTTTTCCTCCAAATTATGATATGATAGCAACTCAAGATAGGAGCTGATTTCCATGGAGCAGGAACACAAGCGCCGTGTCCGCTATAAAGGCACCCACCCCCGGAATTTTAAAGAGAAATACAAAGAGCTGAATCCGGAGAAGTACCAGGACGACGTGCAGAAGATCATCCAAAGCGGCAAGACCCCCGCCGGGATGCACATTTCTATCATGGTCAATGAGATTCTGGACTTTTTACAGATCCAGCCGGGGCAAATCGGCCTGGACGCCACCCTGGGCTACGGCGGCCACACCCGCAAGATGCTGGAACAGCTTCAGGGCCAGGGCCACATGTACGCCACCGACGTGGACCCCGTGGAGTCGGAGAAGACCCGGCAGCGGCTTGCAGAGGCGGGTTACGGCCCCGAGATTCTGACTATCCGCCGTATGAACTTCGCCGACCTGGACCAGGTGGCCCCGGGTGAGAAGTTCGACTTCGTGCTGGCCGACCTGGGGGTGTCCTCCATGCAGATCGACAACCCGGAGCGGGGCTTCACCTTCAAGCACGACGGCCCTCTGGACCTGCGACTGGACCCCACCGCTGGGGTCACCGCCGCCCAGCGCCTGCGGGAACTGGACCGGGAGGAGCTGGCCGCCATGCTGGTAGAAAACTCCGACGAGCCCTACGCCGACCAGATTGCCAAGAAGGTCATGGAGGTCTTTAAAAAAGGCGGCTCTATCGACACCACGAAGGAATTTGCCGCGGTCATTGAGGATGCCCTCTCCTTCCTCCCCGCTTCTGAGCGCAAAGAGACGGTCAAAAAGTCCTGCCAGCGCTCCTTCCAGGCGCTGCGCATCGACGTAAACAGCGAGTTTGAGGTACTGTACTCCTTTCTGGAGAAGCTGCCCGGAGTATTGAAGCCCGGCGGCCGGGTGGCAGTGCTCACCTTCCACTCCGGCGAGGACCGGCTGGTGAAAAAAGCCTTTAAGCAGTACCTCCGGGAGGGCGTTTACAGCGACGCCGCCAGCGACGTCATCCGCCCCTCGGCGGAGGAATGCTTCCAGAACCCCCGGGCCCGCTCCACCAAAATGCGCTGGGCCATCCGCGCGTAAATACCACGAAAAAGAGGTCGGCGCTGATTGCTCAGCGCCGGTCTCTTTTTATGCTCTCTTTAGTGCTTGAAGATTCCCGTCAGCATCTGCCAGAAATCCCGGAACATGGCAGCGATGCGGCTCCATACGGTACCGTTGTCGGCCTTTTTGGCTGTATCTGTACTGCTGTCGTCGTTCTCCTGGACCTTGATCTCCTGGCTGCGCATGACATACTGGATACTGGCAATGTTCTGGTTGCGGCTGTCGGTGAGGGATTGGGGCTGGGCGGCGGCATCCATCAGAAGCACGTTGTTGTCCCCGCCGGTGTGGCTGTCCCACTCGTCCGTGATGAGGGCGTCGATGGTATTCTTGGCATTTCGAATGGTATCCGTCTGGCCCAGGCCCTTGGTGGACTGGCGCAGGGCGGCGGACAGACCGGCCAGAGCCTGCTTGGTGCCCGCGTCCAGCTCCTGACCGCTCTGCTTGGCCAGAGCCTCGGTGGTCTTGGCGGCGTCCACCAGAGCGGAGATGCTGGTGGAGGCGGAGTCTGCAAAGGTCTGGGCATCGGACAGGGCCTTCTGGGCCTCGGGCTCGTAGGTGTTCATGATGTTGGTGAGGGACTGGACCTGGTCCAAGGCGGTGTCCAGGTTGGCGCTGACTCGGGTACCCAGCTCGGCGGCATCCTTCAGGGTCCCTGCCGCAGAGGACAGGGCGCCGCCGTGGTCTTCCGCCACGTCGCAGGCCTTCCTCATCAGGTCAGCCAGGGTCTCCAGGTCGCCGCTGAGGTGGCTGCCGTTCAGGGCGGTGCACAGACCGGACAGGTCGCCCACCAAGTCGCTGCCGGAGTTCAGCGCGCTCTTCATCTGGTTGACGGTGATGCCGTACTGGCCCAGGGCGGCGTCCACTTTTTTCAGTTGGGCCAGCTGGGTGTCAAAGCCGGGCTGCTGAGACATGGACCACAGCTGATCCATAGACTTGGCGTTGTCCACCGCCGTCTGATACTTGGCGTCCGTCAGGTCGAGCTGGAACGCCCCGGTGAGGTAGGCAGTGAGAAAGGCGCTGAAATCCGGGAAAGCCAGCTGGAGCTGGTCGCTGTTGGTATAAATCAGGTACAGGGACGCGAAATCCTGGAAGCTCAGCGCGGAAGAGACGCCGGAGGCCTCATACTGGCTGTGGAGAGCCTTGACCTGGGGGATGGTCTTTTCGATGGTGGCCAAGTCCTTCCCACCGATGGTGATTTTGGTGGCGTCACTGTTGTCCAGAATGGCTGCCTGCTTCTTCAGATTTTTCAGGTCGCTCTGGAGGTCGGACAGGCCGCTGTCCAAATTGTTGACGCTCTTGCCCAACAGGTCGAAATCTTTCGCCAGATCCTTGGACACTCGGCGCAGGCTGTCGGCCCCCACCTCATCGTCCAGATCGTCCATCAGTTCCTGGAGCTCGTCCAAGTCGGACTGGAGACTTTTCAGGATCTTCCGCGTGTTCTCTACCTCGGGCTTCAGGCCGGTGACATTGGCGCTCATGTCGTTGAGCAGGGCGGTGGTGTCGGTGAGGGCCTGCTGGGCGGTAGCCAGATGGCCGGCCATAGGGGCGATGGAGTCCACCAGAGGACCGGCGGCGTCCAGAGCCGTATCCAGGCTGCTGTACACCTTGCCCTTGCCGTTTGAGATGGTGCCCCGGGCCTGGTTCAGCTGATCCAGACCGCTGGCGGTGGCATTCAGGCTGCCGCTCATGCCGTCCAGGGAGTTCAGGATCACATCCATGCTGTCCTGGATGGCATCATAGGAGTCCTCCATTTTCTCCTTGGCGTCCCGCAGGTCGGTGATCTGGTCCAGCTGCTGGAGGGTAGCGGGAACGGCCAGGAAGGTCATGCCGGAGTAGGTAAAGTCGTCGGAACCCACCCGGATGGTGAAATGCTGCTCCTCGCCGGGCATAACCATGTATAGTACGCAGTACAGGTTGCCGATGAGCTGCACCTGAGCGCCGGGGGCCTCCAGGGACAGGATATCGTCGCCGTTGAAGATGGACATGGCGGTAAGCACCAGGTTATTCCGGCTGTACTCCGATGCGGCTGCGTTGGGTACAGCGTCCATGGTGATCTCTACCACGCCCGTCTTGCCGGCCAGGTCCTCCGCCTGGGTGGGCACACCGTTGAGGGTGTAGGACAGGCCCACCGTCCAGGGGAACTCCTCATAGGGCCGGGTGGTGGTCCCTTCAAAGCAGAATTTGTTATCGCTTGTCTCGAACGTCACGGTACCATCGGCGACGGTGGGCTGGCCGCTGTCGGTCAGATTGGTGACCTGGTCATACGCGCCGTAGTCGGTGATCGTCGTGCTGCCGTTGGTGCGGTACGTCTTGACCACACTGCTGTTGGTCAGTCCGCCGTAGTAATCCAAGGTGGCGTAATAGGTTTCGCTGCAAGTGGGGGCAATCTCCGCTGCGGCGGCGGGAAGGGCCAGCCCGGCCGTCATGAGCAGGGCCAGCGCCAGCGCGCCGGTGCGGCGAATGGAAGGATTTTTAATTCGTTTCATGGAACACAGCTCCTTTTTCTTACTGAATGGCAGGCTGTTTCGCTTGCTCAGGCTTGTGCCATCTACGGCTGGTTTTGGCGATCAGCGGCTCAAAGGTGACCAGCAGAGCAGGCAGCAGGAACAGGATACACAGGGCGGAGATGACGGAGCCCCGGGCCAGCATCTGACACAGGCTGCCGATGATCTCGATTTTGGAGGTGAGGCTCACACCCAGGGTGGCGCAGAACAGCACCGCGGCGCTGGTGATGATCGAGGCGTCCGAAGCCGCCGCCGCGTCCAGAATGGCCTGTCTGTGGTCCTTTCCGGCCTGAAGCTCCTCCCGGAAGCGGGTGGTCATCAGGATGGCGTAGTCCACCGTGGCGCCCAGTTGGACACAGCCGATGATGGTAGGCGCCACAAAGGGGGTCAGGGTCCCGGTGAAATAGGGGATGCCCTGGTTGATGAAAATTGCCAGTTCGATGGCGCCCACCAGAATGATGGGGATGGAGATGGAGCGGAAGGTAAGGGCCACGATGATCAGGATGGCGGCGATGGAGATGTAGCTGGTGGTCTTAAAGTCCACGTCCGCGATATTGATGAGATCCTCGGTCAGCACCGCCTCGCCGGTCATATAGCCGTTGGGATCGTGGGCTTTCAGGATCTCGTTCAGTTCCTTCACCTGTTTTCCCACCGCGTCGGAGGCTGTCTCGTATCTGGAGTTAATCATCATAATCTGCATTCCGTCCTGCTTGCAGATCTCCCGCAGGTCCTCGGGGATAAAGAATTCCGGGATCGTGTTGCTGACGAACTTGTCATAGGCGACCACGGTCTCCACGCCGTCCACCGCCTCCATCTCGTCAATCATATCCCGCATCTCATAGTAGGGTACGTCGTCCCGCATTACGACGAAATGGGTGGAGGCCATGTTGAACTCGTCCTTCAGTTTGTTGGTGGCTACAATGGAGGGCATATCCTGAGGCAGTCCCTCATCCAGCTTGTAGTACACCTGGGCGTGGTTCTGGGCGTAAACGGAGGGGATAAAGAGGAGCAGGAACAGCACCACAAACCCCTTGTTATGCCGTACCACAAATTGGTTGGCCCGGCTCAGGTCCGGGATAAAGACCCGGTGGGTGTGGGCCCGAATGGGCTTATCAAAGGTCAGCAGGATAGCGGGCAACACCAGTACCACGGTGGCCACCCCCAGCACCACACCCTTGGCCATGACGATGCCGATGTCCCGGCCCAGCAGCAGCCGCATGAAGCACAGGGCCAGGAACCCGGCCACCGTGGTCAGGGAGCTGCTGGACAGCGAGGTAAAGGCCGCTTGGATGGCCACCGCCATGGCATCCCGATTGTCGTCATAGTTGGCCCGCTCCTCCTCGTAGCGGTGGTAGAGGAAAATTGAGTAGTCCATGGTCACGCCCAGCTGGAGCACTGCGGCAATGGCCTTGGTAATGTAAGAGATTTCACCCAAAAAGATGTTGGTACCGAAATTGTACAGGATGGCGATGCCGATACTGGCCAGGAAGGCCACCGGCAGCAGCCAGGACTCCATGGTCAGCGCCATCACCACAAAGGCCAGCACCACCGCCAGTCCCACGAACATGGGCAGCTCCTGGTCCACCAGGTCCTTGGTGTCCTTGATGACCACGGAGAAGCCGGCCAGGAAGCACTTCTCATTGCACAGCTTCCGCACCTGAGTGATGGCGTTCATAGTTTCCGTGGACGCGCCGGGCTGGTCGTACTGGACGATCATCATGGTGGCGTTTCCGGAGTAAAAGATGTCCCGCAAATCCTCGGGCAGCATCGTCTGTGGGATCTGAACGCCCGTCAGACTGGACAGGCACAGAGCGCTGCTGACGCCGGGCACCTCTTCAATGGAGGCCCGGAGATTATTGGTGTACTCAGGAGGCATATCCTCCACGATGAGCATAGTAGTTGCCGCCATGTGAAAGGGGTCCTCCAGCAGCTGTTCGCCTTTCGAGGAATCCAGGTCTGGCGGCAAATAAGTCAAAATATCGTAGTTGATTCGGGTGGCCACCGCGCCGAACAGGCACAGCACCAGCAGGATCAGCGCCCCCGCCAGCACTGTTTTCGGGCGGCGGGTCAGCTTATGAGACACTTTTTCCAACAAAAAAATCACCTTCCGTATCAGTACGCGTTCTCAAGCCTTCACCGTATAGGCCACAACGCACAGGTTCTGGACTCCATCCACGACCAGCGTGACGCCCATCAGGATCATCAGCGCCTGGCCTCCCGCAAAGGGGTCAGCCATCAGGAGCAGTCCGCTCAGACAGGTCACGATGGCCAGCAGCAGGATGGCCCACCACCGCCGGATGCCGAAGTGTTTGGCGTCATGGGCGGTCTGCACCTTGAACACCCCATCCATCAGGACAAATCCGCCGATGATGATTTGCATGACCAGTGCCATGTACATGGGGCGAATCAGGATCAAGCCGCCTAAAATCAGGGAGAAGATCCCCAGGGCAAAATCAAATTGAAACGCCAGCCGGAACAGATCCTTGGAAAAGTACCCCACCAGCTTGATGACCCCGAACAGGGCCATCAGCCCGCCAATCACATAGCACGCCATCTGCATGGACATCCCCGGACAAGCGGCCAGCACGATTCCCAGCAGGATCATGACCACCGACACAATGATATATGCCCATTTTGCTTTTTTGATGAGACCCATAGTTCCGCCTCCGATTTTTTATGCTTTTGATTATAAAGATTTTTTCAATCCTCGCTACGGGCATAAAAAGCTCCGTGTACAGTTTTTGTACACGGAGCCCTCAATGTCTAGATTTTCAATTCGTTTTCCTGCTCTTGGCCTGCTTTTTCCAGCGCTGTGCGGATACTTCCCTGAAACAGCTGCCCCATTCGGCGGATGATGTGTTCCGGCTCGTCCTTCATCCCCCGCTCCAGCCATTCAAAGATGACGCCCACCACCGCGTGCTTATAGAACACCACGATGTACCGAATGTCCTCCGCCGCCGCATCCAGCCCCTCAGCCTGCGTCTCCACAAACGCCTGCATCACCTGGTCGGTCACCTGGAAGAGATACTGCTCCAGCAGTTGACGCTGGACGGAGTTATAGACGTGGTAGACAGCCCGCTTGTTTTCCAGGGCGAACCGGGTGGACTGGATAAACCCCTCCTGCCAGGAATCGTGCAGAGGGTTCTCTCGAATCACCTTCGCCACTTCTTTTTCAAATATCTCCCGCAGCAGGGCGTAAATGTCTTGGTAGTGGTAATAAAAGGTGTTCCGATTGACGCCGCAGTCCTCCACAATGTCCTTAACTGTGATCTTGTCCAGAGGACGCTGGTTCAAAAGGCGCATAAACGATTCCATGATGGCTTGTTTGGTCAAATTCGACGGCATACGATTTCTCCTCATCTCAGAGACTGGACGCTCCGCCATTTCCGGATGGGCAGAGCGCGCCTTTGCGTGTTTTCATTATAGCCAATTTTAGGCAGCCGCGCAAGTGCCCCTGCTTTCCGTCTTGATGAACCGCGTGGTCCCCCCGCAGCCCGGATGGTCACCGGGCCCTCAGCTGCCAAAACGCCACCGCGCTGGCGGCAGCTACATTCAGGGAATTCACCCCATGGTACATGGGGATGCACACGGTGTAGTCGCAGCCGGCAATGGTGGAGGCGGCCAGACCGTCGCCCTCCGTCCCCAGCACCACGGCCAGCTTCTCCTCCAACCCGAGCCGGGGGTCTTCCACACTGACGGCGGTGTCGCTCAAGGCCATGGCGGCGGTCTTGAAGCCCAGCTGACGCAGGCGCTCCATCCCCGGCTGGGGCCACTGGGAGGCGTCATGGCCAATGCGGGTCCAGGGGATCTGGAACACGGTACCCATGCTGACCCGCACCGCCCGGCGGTGCAGCGGGTCACAGCAGGAGGGCGTTACCAACACGGCGTCCATACCCAGGGCTGCGGCCGAGCGGAAAATAGCGCCTACGTTGGTGGGGTCCACGATATTCTCCAGCACAGCCACCCGCCGCGCACCGGTGCACAGTTCCTCCACGCCGGGCAGTTGGGGACGGCGCATGGCGCACAGCACGCCCCGGGTCAGCTGATAGCCGGTCAGTTCCGCCAGCAGGTCGCTGTCGGCGGTATAGACGGGGACGTCCCCGCACCGGGCGATAACGCCGCTCGCCTGGCCGTCGATGTGTCTGCGCTCCATCAAAAGGGAAACAGGCTCGTACCCGGCATCCAGGGCGTGCCCGATCACCTTGGGGCTCTCCGCGATGAAAAGGCCCTTTTCCGGCTCTCTCCGGCTGCGCAGCTGCGCCTGTGTCAGGCGGGCAAAGACGTCCAGCTCGGGCTGTGTAAAGTCGGTCACCTCAATGATATTCGGCATAGATATCTCCTTATCCTATGATTCCCACGTGGTACAATATTCATGGCTGATATTGTACCATAAGAGCGGGCACAGAACAATTTGAAAATTCTCATTCCGCCCGTGCGGGAAAACAGTATTTATCTTTCAAAATTTTCAATGAAATTTCACAGTTCATTCATATTGTTGTGTTATCATACCTCCACAACACCGGGCGTGAACCCGATCAAAGGAGTACATCATCATGAACTTTTTCACTCACAAAACCACCGCTCTGGCGCTGGCCGCCGCCCTGACCCTCTCCCTGGCCGGGTGCGGAAACCAGAAGGCCCCCGCCTCCTCCCAGACCCCCGGCGGTTCTCAGTCTTCTTCCCAGTCTTCCTCTCAGTCCGCCGCCCAGAGCGGCCCCTTTGCCGCCATGGAGACCATAGACCTGGACGGCAGCGCCGTGGACAGCACCGTCTTTGCAGACAACAAGCTGACCCTGGTCAACGTGTGGAACCTGGGCTGCACCCCCTGTATCGAGGAGATTCCCGTTCTGGACCAGATCAACAAGGAGTACGCGGATAAAGGCGTGGCCATCATGGGCCTGTACTACAACTTCGGCGCCGAGCTTTCCGAGGATGACCGTGCGGAAATTGAGGAGATCCTGTCCAACGCCAAGGCTGAGTACCCCCACCTGCTGGTCTCCGAGGACATGATGGCCAGCGAGGAGCTGAAGACCATGGCCGTCTTCCCCATGACTTTCTTTGTGGACGCCCAGGGCAGCATTGTGGACTCCAAGGCCGGCTCCAACGACTACGAGGGCTGGAAGTCCGTCATTGACGAGGTTCTGAGCCAGGTGGAACCCAATGCCTGACCTTCTCCGGCGCAGCGGAGCGGGACTTCTGCTGCTGGCGGTGGGGATCTCGTTTCTCCTCTACGGCGTCCACCGTCAGGAACATGTGATGGTGGCAAATAAGTCCACCATCATCTGCCTGGAATGCATCGGTATCGGATAGGAGAAACAGAATGAACCTTTGGACAAAACTCAGAAAGAATACGAGATTATGGGTCCAGGTGGCCTTCACCGCTCTCACCAACGGCTACCTCCTGGGTTTTGCCAAGGGCAAGATCTACCAGGGACCAGGCAAGCAGGTCTGCGTCCCGGGCCTGAACTGCTATTCCTGTCCGGGGGCAGTGGGCTCCTGCCCCATCGGCTCCCTTCAGGCAGTCATCGGCGGCAAGGACTTCCGGTTCTCCTTCTACGTCATCGGCTTTCTGATGATCGTAGGGTCCCTGGCAGGCCGCTTCGTCTGCGGCTGGCTGTGCCCCTTCGGGCTGGTCCAGGACCTGCTGCACAAGCTTCCCTCTAAGAAGATCAAAAACGTCCCTTTTGACAAGTACCTGCGGTATCTGAAGTATGTGGTGCTGACAGTCTTTGTCTTCGGCATGCCCCTTCTGCTTCGGGGGGCCAGCGGCTACGGCAGTCCCTGGTTCTGTAAGCTCATCTGTCCCTCGGGCACTCTGCTGGGCGGCATCCCCCTGGTAGCCGCCAACCCCAGCCTCCAAAAAATCGTGGGGGTTCTGTTTGGATGGAAGATGGCGGTCCTGATCACCATCGTAGTGCTGTCCGTCCTCATCTACCGGCCCTTCTGCAAATACCTCTGTCCCCTGGGCGCCATCTACGGATTGTTCAACCGCTTCTCCCTCTACCGGTACGAGATCGACGCCCACAAGTGCACCGGCTGCGGCCTGTGCCACAAAGCCTGCGAGATGAACGTCAAGGTCTGTGAGACCCCCAACAGCGCCGAGTGCATCCGCTGCGGTAAGTGTATCGAGGTCTGCCCCACTGGCGCTATCCAAACCACGTTAAGCAGTTCCCGTTCCTCCGCCAATATGAAATAAGTATTTTATGCCGGAAGGCCGCCCATCTGACAACTGGGCGGCCTTCCGGCACTTTATCCTTGAAAATTCATAGGAGGCATCACACGCCTGTCATCCGTTCCGTCACAGTTCATCCAACAGGTCCTGGATCTCATCGGCCAAATCCTCCAGCTCCTCGTGGCGGTCACCCCAGGCCTCGTACTCCTCGCTCTCCATATCCTCCGGTTCCCGCTCGTCCAACTGGTCGAGTTGAGCCCGGACCTCACCCAAATAGGAGAGCAGCTCTTCCCGACCCATGCCCTCTAAATCTGGCTCATCTGCATACTGGCTGAAGTCAATCATATCGGCCATAAAATCACCTTTTCTTGTTCAAATCTTTATCGTCCCGCTCTGTGACACCGATACCAGAGTTTTTCCACACAGAGCGGACCATCACGCAATACTATTGTACCATAAATCTTGTCGAAAAGCAGGCTTTTTCGATGCCACAGGTCTCTTTATCCCCTGACTGCGCATATTCTGATATGAGAACGGAACGAGAGAAGGAGTCGTATTGTCATGAAAAGATGTGTTCCATTAGAAGCGGCGGCCGAAGCAGTCTGCGAGGACGCGGCTGTCCCGCCGTTGATCTTTCAGCTGCCACCCGAAGAGGGCCGCAAACGCTTGGAAAAAGCCCAGGATATTCCAGTATATCTCTATCCCGCAGAGGTCTCCTCCGCAACAGTTAATACCGGGACCTGGGGTGCAATTTCGGTCTATTCCGTTGCGCCCCACTCTGGGACCGACATCAAACACGTCATTTTTTACCTTCACGGCGCGGGATGGGTATTTGGAAGCTTCCACACCCATGAAAAGCTGGTTCGGGAGCTCGCGGCTCGGACCAATTCGTTGGTGGTCTTCCCAGAATACACACGCTCACCCGAAGCAAAATATCCCACGGCAATTGAACAATGCTATTTTGTGCTTTCACACCTGTGGGAAATCATCGGCAGACGCTGCCCTAACGCCGATCACAGCACATTGACCGTTGCAGGAGACAGCGTAGGTGGAAACATGGCGATTGCCATGGCCCTGATGTCCCAAATGCGCAGCGGGCCTAAGATCCACAAGCTGCTTTTGTATTACCCTGTGACCAACGCCTGCTTTGATACCCCGACCTATCGCCAGTTTGCAGTGAATTATTACCTGTATCGGGCGCAAATGCAGTGGTTTTGGCGGCAATACACCGCTTGCTGGAAGGACAGGGACCAAATCACCGCCTCTCCCCTGCGCGCAAGTGTGGATTGCCTGAAAACGATACCGGACACTATGATCATCAACGGACAGGCCGATGTTTTACGCAGCGAGGGGGAAGCCTTTGGCGAAAAGCTCCGCTGCGCGGGTGTAGCGGTCACCGCCATACGGGTACAGGGCACCATCCACGATTTCGTGATGCTGAACGCGCTGGACCAGACAAACGCCTGCCGCACGGCCATGGATGCGTCCACCGCATGGATCAACCGCAAGAACCAATCCGAGTAACCATTTTGCTAATACCCTCGTTCTCTCAAAAGTCCTCCACTATAAACAGTGTTACATGCCCCCTCCAAATAATCTTTTTCAGCAGATATCTCCCAAGGCCACAAATCTCACACCACTCGCATGAATCAAGGACACAGCAAATTCATAGCCTCCCCCGCCGCGGCTACTGATACGTGATTAGCTCCAGAAAAAGGGGGCGCCATGTACAACGGCCAATTAGGAACCTTTATCCAAGCATCTGGCGCCGGCGGCTTAAGCTTCAAACGCTTTGTTCCTGGAGCCCATCTGCTGTGCCCTGTCCGTGCGGATGGCAGGCAGTTCTGTGGCGGGACTACTGCAAGAGGGATTTTGCTTTTTACGATATCTCATTCAACTAGTGTGAAAACACCAATGCGTTGCTAATATCCATTGGCCACCGGGAAAATATCCTTTCCCTAGTGAAGCTCCTTCCGGTGTATTGCCACCTTAGCCTGCTGTACGCTCTCGAGCCTTCTCCTCAGATACAGACTTTTCAGAACGCAGTGGCACAATCCTCGCGCTTGTAATATTGTGTGCCTCCCACAGCAATCACACTCTGGGGGGCATGCCTTGATACAACCTTTTGGTCTATATTTGACACTTTTGAATCTTCTGCCTTAAAAAGTGACGCATTGCAGCCAAGGCAGGAACCATGGTATGTAGACAGCACCCCTGAAAACACCGGCTTGGCTTTTTCCGCAGGGATTCGGACATTCTATTTGCCGACATCTTCTCAGCGGTATAGTCCCAACAGTTGGGCGGCTTCCTCAACATATTGAACATCCTTTCTATTTCATGTTTCCGCCGTGTTTTGGCGCTCTATGATGTTATTCAGACTCGAATTTTTCAATTTTATTTTCCAAACCGCTCTCGGATCTTTCGACCGGCGCCGCCTGGCACTGTTTGGCGCTGTTCTCTCCAAAGGGGCTTGCTCTTTGGCGGTGTTCAGCACTGGCGTGTCCATTCAGAACTATCTGCCCGCGGGTCGCTTAGTGGGTACGGATTCTGCGTATTTATGAGATAACGACGGTTTTGGAGGTTTATGCAGCGGAATACAGAAACGAAAAACCGGCATTGGTACGGAGCAATCCGCGCCAATGCCGGTTCCATTATCTTCGCTCGTAGATCAGCTCCACAATGCCGTTTTCGTTCCGGGTCTGAATCAACTGCAGCTTCCGTTCCTGCTCCAGATCCCCGAACAGACGGACGCCGCCCCCCCAAATGGTGGGGATAATGGAAATCTGGAACCGGTCGATCATGTCAGCCTCCATCAACTGCCAGACGATGTTTGCACCACCGCAGATCCAGATGGTTTTTCCTTCCTTCTGCTTTAACCTGCGAACCAGCTCACAGAGGGATTCATCCGTAAATTTGATTTTCTCGGCGGGCTCGCCACCCCGATGGGTAACCACATAGGTGGTCATGCCCTCATAGGGCCACACACCGGGAGACAGCTCGGTCGTAATCTGGTGGTAGGTGTTCCAGCCCATGACCACAGTGTCCACCTCTTTGATGAACTCGGAATAGGTGTCCGTAGTCTCCTCGACACCATCCTGCCCACTCATCCAGTCCACATTACCGTCCGGTCCGGCGATATAACCGTCCAGACTCATGCCAATATATAAAACGACTTTTCTCATTTTCCGCTCCACTTCATGGTATAGTCCATCTCCCCGGTGTCCTTGTCCACGCCTTCCTCAACCACCGAAAAGCCTTCTCTGAGATAAAACTCCACAGCCGTCCGATTGCGCCGATAGACATTCAGCGTAAAAGTGGGATGGCTTGTCTTAATATGCTCCAGCAACTGTTTTCCGATACCCGTGGAACGGTGCGCCTTATCAACAAAGATGCCCGCAAGATAATCGTCCTGCATTCCGATGAAGCCCTGGACCTCGCCGTTCAGCTCGCATACAGTGAGTTCCGCCTGCAGCAGCAGTTCCCGCACCATCGGGGCGTTCGATACCCAGTAATCCGCAGGCACAAAATCGTGGGCTTCCAGATTGCCCTCCAGCCAGAGCTGCATGACCCGATCAAGGTCTTGGGGCTGAAATTTTCGAATCATGTCCATTCGTCTATCAGGATAAGTGCATCTTGCCGAACTTGGACAGAATCGCCATCACTTCGTCCAGTTTGTCTTCCCTGATATAGTCTTTGATCTCTGCGTTGAATTTTGTCAGAAAAGCCAGATCGAAGCAGCCGCTGTTCTGCCGCTCGAAGCTCTCCGCCAGGAGTGCTTTGGCCTTCTCCTGGCACTCTTCCTTTGCGCGCGCCATGATAAATTCAAAAAACTTGTTTTGTCCTTCGTTCATTTTTACACCTCATTTTTTTGATACTCCGGGCACGGATGCCTTGGCGTATTTTTCACTCTGTTACTCGGTTTCGAAACATTCTTCGCCAACTACGTCCTCTACTGCGATTACTTCCGATATTCCCTGTACCAGCATACTTACCACGTTTGTTGCCGTGGTTGATATAGCCACTGTCGGGATCGGTTCGGCTGGTAGTGCGACGTTTCTTTACAGTTTTTATCGGTGTTTTTTTGAATCCCGGTTGCTGAGAGAGCTCTTCATCCAGACAGTCCAGATAGCTTTGTATACTTTGCTCCACTTCGATTTCCGCATCGATCCAGCTTTCTCGGGATACATTGGCCGAGATATAGCTTCCATCTGCAGCCATCGCTTTCCTGCCATTTACGTGTTCTGGTTTTGCTGAAGGTGGAGTGATCCGGAATTGCCTCATTCAACTCAAAACCACAGAACCAACGATAAGCGAGATTGAGCTGCACTTTCTCCTCCAACCGACGTTCTGATTTGATGCCATACAGATAGCCCA
>Ga0129308_1001343_pt1 | contig 26208 bp, 28 predicted proteins | sample L827metagenome_FD_94440 | JGI IMG/M metagenome (GOLD analysis project Ga0129308, IMG submission 94440) | Ring-tailed lemur group fecal microbial communities from Wisconsin, USA - L827 metagenome | ecosystem: Host-associated > Mammals > Digestive system > Large intestine > Fecal | place: USA...
ATTTTAGAAAACATTTTATTGACACGCTGCACTGGTTTATGTATGATTACAAAAAAGGGGGAGAATCTGCGTGAAAAGAGGACTTTTAATTATTTTTAGCGGTCCCAGCGGTGTCGGCAAGGGAACGGTTAAAGAAGTATTAATGCGAAAAGAAGAACTGAATCTGCATTATTCGGTCTCTTGTACGACGCGCAAACCGAGAGCGGGAGAAATTGACGGCGTACATTACTATTTTATGACTCAGGAGACTTTTGATAAAATGGTTGAAGAAGATGCTTTTCTAGAATATGCCCAATTTGTAGGCAACAGCTATGGCACACCTAAAGCAAAGGTTGAAGAAATGCTTGACCAGGGAAAAAATGTGTTGCTGGAAATTGAAATGCAGGGGGCACTGCAGGTTATTGAAAAGTGTCCGGATGCGCTGAGTATCTTTTTACTGCCGCCAAGTATGGAGGAATTGGAACGACGCATTCGCCATCGTGGGACAGAAACAGATGATGTTATCAAGCAGCGTTTGGATAAAGCCAAAAAAGAAATCAACATGCAGGATCATTATCAATATCATGTCATTAACCAAAATGTAGATGATGCAGCCAATGAAATTGCCAGAATTATATTAAATCATTAGCCAACCTTTGCCGGTTGGCTTTTCATCGTTATTTTTCCTAGTCTTAGAACTGGAAAACTGCTATAATAGGAGTAATCATAAAAGGAGGTGCCTCATGTATAAAGTCAATGTAATCATAGAACATCCCGTCCGTCATTTAGATATGACGTTTTCATATTTGAGCAGCACCTCATTAAAAAAGGGGATTCGCGTTCATGTCCCTTTTGGCCGGCAACAACTGGTTGGGTATGTTCAAGAAGTCATATATACTCCGTTAAGCGAACAGGAATTGTGTGAACAGTCTGGCCTTACTTATCGTTATATCACAGATGTGATTGATGATTTGCCAATTCTGACACCTGAATTGGAACAGCTGGCCGTTTATCTTTCAAAAGTAACTTTTTCACCATTGGTCAGCTGCTTAAAAACAATGCTTCCGCCGGCTTTAAAACCAAGTTCTCATGCAAAGATAACTAAAAAAATATTAAAGACGATATATTTTAATTGTTTTCCTGACAACCTCAGTGATAAACAGCGCGCTTATTTAGTGCATCTCCAGGAAAAAGGCAGTGAGCGATTAAAAGAATCCACTGTGTCTCGCAGTATGTTGGAAACACTTATTAAAAAAGGAGCTATTCGTATTGAAGATAAAGAAATCTTTAGGGACGTTGAAACAGCAGATTTAGCTACATCCATGCCGACGCTGAATACATTACAGAAAAATGTACTCCATCAGCTTTTTAACGCTGATAAAGCAAAACCTTTTTTACTGTATGGCATTACCGGGTCAGGAAAAACTGAAGTCTACCTGCAGGCGGCAAGCAAAATGCTGAAAATGGGCCGGCAGGTGCTTATGCTGGTTCCGGAAATCTCACTAACACCTAAAATGGTAGCTATGTTTCGTTCGCGTTTTCATGAAGATGTCGCAATTTTACATTCTCGTCTGGCTGATGGTCAGCGTTATGATGAATACCGCCGCATTTTAAATGGTCAGGCTAAAATTGTGGTGGGTGCCAGAAGTGCGGTTTTTGCACCGTTAGCTAATATCGGGCTGATTATTTTAGATGAAGAACATGATGCCAGTTACAAGCAAAATAATAATCCTCGTTATCATACCCGGGATATGGCTCTATGGCGTGCTAAATATCATCAGGCAATTTTATTGTTTGGCAGTGCCTCACCTTCAATTGAGAGTTATGCCCGAGCAAAAAAAGGGTCATATCATCTTTTGAAAATGTCCGAAAGAGCAACACTGAGCGCCTTGCCGAAATGTCAGATTGTCGATATGGCCAAAGAAGCAAGAAATGGAAATTTAAGTCTTTTTTCAGAGGCTTTTACAGAAGGTTTTAAAAGTTGTCTGGAACGTAATGAACAGGCATTGATTCTTGTTAACAGAAGGGGCTACGCAACTTATCTTCTATGTAAATCTTGCGGATATGTCCCTCAATGCCCGCATTGTGATGTCACGCTGACTTATCATAAAAAAGAAAATGTGTTAAAATGCCATTACTGTGGCTATGAGACGCCTTATCATCCAGGATGTCCTTCCTGCGGTGAAAAAATGATGAGTTATCGAGGACCAGGCACTGAACAGATGGAAGAAACCATAAGCAAAACTTTTCCTCAGGCTCAAATTATTCGCTACGATATGGATACCACCCGAGGCAAAAGTGCTCACGAAAAATTGCTTTCTTCTTTTGAAAAACATGAAGGCAATGTTCTTTTAGGCACTCAGATGATCGCTAAAGGACTGGATTTTCCGGATGTTACATTCGTCGGTGTTTTAGATGGCGACAGTGCTTTGAATCTGCCGGATTATCGAAGCGCTGAACGAACTTTTCAATTGCTTTTACAGGTTGCCGGCAGGGCTGGCCGACATCATTTACCTGGCAAAGTTGTCATTCAGACTTACAATCCCTATCACTATGCGATTGTTTCTGCCGCTAATCAGGACTATGAAGCTTTTTATGAGGAAGAGATTAAATCCCGCAGACAAGCTGGATATCCGCCTTACTGTTATTTATTGAGTATTCTTTTCAGCGGCAAAAAAGAAGAAGATGTCAAGCTGTGTGCAAATCAGCTGGCACATTATCTTCATCAGTCTGAATTGCAAATTAAAGTATTAGGGCCGGCACCGGCAGTTATCCCTAAAATCAATCAATTATATCGATACCGGCTTTTAATTAAATATAAGCAGTCTTTACATCTCTTCGAGAAAATCAGAGAGGCAATTGCCAATTACCACGGTCAAGTAAAAATCGAAGTCGATGTTAATCCATATACACAACTATAGGAGGTCGCTATGAGTAAAAAAATTAAAAAATCAGAAGCAGAAATACTTGAAGAAGAAGCTGGCAAAGGCAATATTTCTGCACTTTACAATCTTGGTTATATTTATTTACTGGGAGATGGTGTTGAAAAGAATGAAGCTAAAGCAGTTCAATATTTTCGCCGCGGCACAACGCATCAGGATACAAAATGTATGCAGGCCTTAGCCATGTGTTATAAAAATGGTGATGGCGTTGAAAAAGATATTAAAAAAATGATTTACTGGCTGAATAACGGTGCAAAGCTCGAAGATGCCGGATGTCAATATCATCTGGCGCTTTGTTACGAAACCGGTCAGGGAGTCAATGCTGATATCGATATGGCTGTCTCCCTCATGAAAAAAAGTGCTGTGCATAATAAAGATGCCCGTATCTGGCTGACAAACCACGGCTATAAGGCGCCTAATTTCTTCAGTCGTCTCTTTGGAGGCAGACAATGAATGTCAGAGAAGCTGCCGTTGACATTTTAATGCGTGTTGATGCCGGTGGTTATTTAAATCTGACCTTAAACAATGTTTTAAAAGAGAATCGTTTTTCAAGAGAAGACGCTGATTTTTTAACCCGATTAGTTTACAGTGTTAAAAGTCATCAGCTGACATTGGCATATGGCTTAAAACAAGTGACTGCAAACCACAAAATAAGAAATTTTGAAAATTGGGTATTGTTTTGCGCGTATTGCCAAATGGTTTATTTTGATAAAATTCCTGATTATGCCATTATTAATGAATCAGTTAATCTGGTAAAGAAAAAAAGAGGACAGCAAGCAGCCGGATTTATTAATGCCTTATTACGCCAGTTAGCTAAAAATAAAGTAATTCAGATTGATGTAGCAGATCCTTATTTAAAGACTTCCCTGACTTACAGTCAGCCGCTTTGGCTTGTGAAAATGTTTTCTAAACAATATGGTGAAAAAACAGCCATTGATATATTTAAAGCTTTTCAGGATGTTCCGCCGTTAACTGCACGCGTGAACACTTTAAAAACAACTAAAGCAGCGCTGTTAGAAAAATATCCCGAGTTAAAACCGGGCCTTTTATCTAAAGATGCCCTGATTTTCCCTCAAGGCAACATTGCTCACCATCCGCTTTTTAAAGATGGACTTGTTTCTGTGCAAGATGAAGCCAGCCAGGCAGTTGCGCTGTTTATGGGCGTTAAGGCGCATATGAAGGTCCTCGACATGTGTGCAGCACCAGGTTCTAAAACCTGTCATTTATCCAGTTTGATGCATAATACTGGTTCTATTCATGCTTACGATTTGCATGAACACAAAATTGTATTAATCAATGAGAATGCGGCCAGGCTTGGCTGTCTGAATATCCAGGCCCGGGCTTATGATTCAACACATTTAACGGAAATTGAAGCGGCCGAAAGCTTTGATGCAGTTTTACTGGATGGGCCATGCTCTGGTTTAGGCGTTTTAGCACGGAAACCGGAAATTCGCTATCATGACTCCTCCAATATGGATGCCCTGATCAAAATTCAGTATGAATTATTGAAAAATGCTGAAAAACTGTTGAAAAAAGGGGGAATTTTGGTGTATAGTACCTGTACCTTGAATAAAAAGGAAAATGAAAAAAATATTGAAAAATTCTTAGAAGCGACGCCTGGAATGAAACTTGTGGAAGAAAAAACAATTCTTCCAATGACTTATCACAGCGATGGCTTCTATATGGCAAAGTTGGTAAAAGAATGATGAAAACGAATATTTATGATTTGACTCTGCAGGCGCTGCAGGAAGCCCTTATTAACCTGGGGGAGAAAAAATTTCGGGCTGTTCAGATTTATGAATGGCTCTATCAAAAACAAGTGACAAGCTTTCAAGAAATGACGAACCTTTCTTTTGAACTTCAAAAAAAACTTTCTGAGCATTTTGAAATCGGGCTGCTTAAAATCAGAGAAAAACAGGTGGCCAAAGATGGTACAACTAAATACTTATTTGAGCTAAATGACGGCGGACTGATCGAAACAGTCCTGATGCGTTTTGATTATGGTCAGTCAGTATGCGTAACAAGCCAGTTAGGCTGTAATATGGGCTGTGCTTTTTGCGCAAGCGGCCTTCTGAAAAAACAAAGAGATCTGACAGCCGGAGAAATGGTTGCACAGGTAATGATGGTTAATAAAGAACTGGCAAACCAGGAAGGAACCAGAGTTTCTCATATCGTTGTAATGGGTACTGGAGAACCTTTTGACAATTATGATAACGTTGATGCATTCGTTCATGTACTTAATGAACCTAAGGGCTTAGCTATTGGGGCCAGACACATGACGATTTCAACCTGCGGCATTGTCCCTAAAATTGATCAGTACAGCGATAATGGCCTGCAAACGAATTTGGCTATTTCGCTGCATGCACCCTGTGATGAGATCAGAGATCAGCTGATGCCAATCAATAAAGCCTATCCGATGGACGTATTAAGAAAAAGTATTGCCAGGTACATAGAAAAAACAAATCGCCGTGTAACTTTTGAATATATTCTTTTAAAAGATGTCAATGACTCTGTTCTTCATGCCAGACAGTTAGCTCATTATGTTAAAGGGCTTAACTGCTATATCAACTTGATTCCCTATAACAGCGTTGATGAACATGGTTATCAGCAGTCTCCAAAAGAAAATGTCAGCCGTTTTCATGCGGAGCTATTAAGATTAAAAATCAATGCAACACTACGCAAGGAGCATGGCAGTGATATTGATGCAGCATGTGGTCAGCTGCGTGCCAAAAGAATGACGAAATAGGAGGTTTTCATATGAGATTTGCATACAATTCAGATATCGGGAAACGTCGTCTGACCAATCAGGACCGGGCCTGTGTACTGGTGAATGATTGCGGCCAGCTTTTTGGAATCGTCTGTGATGGCATGGGCGGACATCTGGCTGGTGAACATGCGGCAGATATGGCCATTAATATTATGTGTCAGTCATTTATGGAAAATACCTATTTCAGCAACGAAGAACAGGGGATTGCCTGGATTGTGCAAACAATAGAAAAAGCCAACCAGCAGATTTATGAGGATTCTTTATTGCATGCTGAGCACGAGGGCATGGGGACGACCATGGTCGCTGTTCTGTTTATGAACGACTCTATGATTATTGCTCATGTAGGTGACAGCAGAGCTTATTTGTATGATGGCAGCTCACTCTTGCAGCTAACCAAGGATCATACATATGTCAATCTTCTGGTTGAAAGTGGGTCGATCAATAAAGAACAGGCCAAAGTACATCCTCAAAAAAATATATTGATGAAAGCTGTCGGCGTTTTTAAGGAACTTGTTGTTTCTCATCAGATTGTGCCTCGCAGCCAGGGAATTTTATGCTTATGCAGCGATGGACTTTATAATTGCCTGGAAGAAAATGAAATGACTGAAATTCTTGTTCAGCCGCTTTCCCTGGAAGAAAAAGTCATGTTAATGATTCAAAGTGCAAATGATCATGGTGGAACGGATAATATTTCAGTTGTCCTGATTGAAGATGAAGGAGGGGCAGGCCATGAATAATGGAACCGTAATTGCTGGAAGATATGTTTTAAAGGAACTGATAGGTCAGGGCGGAATGGCTGATGTTTATTTAGCCAGAGATTCTATTTTGGACAGAGATGTTGCGATTAAAATTCTGCGCAGTCATTTGGCTGACGATGCCGTTTATGTCCAGCGCTTCGCCCGGGAAGCAAGTGCCGCAGCAACACTTTCACATAAAAACATTGTTGAAATTTATGATGTTGGTGAAGACAAAGGGCAATATTATATTGTCATGGAGTATGTACCAGGAACAACTTTAAAAGAACTAATCCATAAACGCGGGGCTGTGCATGTTCAGGAAGCAGTTGACATCATGTGCCAGTTAACAAGCGGAGTTCAGGAGGCACATCGCAATGGCATTATTCACCGCGACCTGAAGCCTCAGAATATTTTGGTTACGGACAGCGGTATTGTTAAAATCGCCGATTTTGGCATTGCAATGGTACAGTCATTTGCCCAGGTTACAGAATCCACAACCATCATGGGTTCGCTGCATTATCTCGCTCCGGAAATTGTCAGAGGTGAAAAAGCCACTGAACAGAGTGATTTGTATGCATTGGGCATTATGTTTTATGAACTTTTAAGAGGAGAAGTTCCTTTTAATGATGATGCCGCACTAAATATTGCTTTAAAACATATGCGTGAAGAAATGCCTTCTATCCGTGAATTCAATCCGACGATTTCGCAGTCAGTAGAAAATGTCATTATTAAAGCAACCGCTAAAAATAAAGATGAGCGTTTTGAATCCGCTTCAGATATGTTGTATGCTATCCAAATGGCTTTAAAATATCCTGATCAGGAAAAGCTGGTTTTAAATACGGCAGTCGAAGACGATCCAACGATTGTTTTCGATAATAACAAAAATAATCAGGAGGCAAAAAAGCCAGTCCTGACGAAAGAAGAGAAAGCAAAGTTATTAAAACGGCAAAAAATGAAAAAATATAAATATGTGTGTATTGGGGCAGCCAGTGTTGTCTTTGTCGTTATTGTTTTTCTTATATTTAATTTAATTTTTGGTCCTTCTTCTTTTGAAATGCCGGATCTTAGCGGAATGACATTGGATGAAGCCAAAATACTTTTAGAACAAAAAGGACTGATGCTTGATGAAAGTATCATGAGTGAAGAAAATTCGGATAAATATGGCATTGGTCAGATTATTAAAACATCTCCCGCACATGGGGAAAAAGTCAGTGAAGGTGATAAAGTGCTGATCACCGTTTCCAAAGGCAAAGAAATTCGAATTGAAGATTACAAAGGCAAAAAATATGAAATAGCTAAAGAGGCATTAGAAAAAATGGGGTTTGAAGTAAAACCGGAATATGTTCAGAATGAGAATTACAGTGCTGGGATTGTCATTGGTCAAAGTATTCCTGCTAATACAGTGATGGACAATAAAAATTCTGTTCTGGAAATTACCTTGCAGGTTTCTTCCGGATACTCTGTTATGGTTGACAGCGTTGTTGGTTTAGATATCGAATCAGCGACTAAAGTATTAAGGTACAAGGGCATCAAGGTTGAGAAAAAAATATTGCCGGCACCGACAGATCCGGAAGTCATCGCTAATATGAAAGCAAACGTTGTTATTGAACAAACATATGAAAATCAGGAAATTACTTCATCAAGCACAGTCGTTACTTTATTCTACTATGACAAAGTTGTGGAATTGCCGAATAATTCTGAACCAGAAAATCCTGGTGAAAATCAGGATCCGGCAAATCCGCCAGAAACAACAAATCCAGCCCCATCAGGAGAACAACAATGACAACAGGAAGAATTATTCGTGTATTATCGGGATTTTATACTGTTAACGATGGCCACAGAGATATTGTCTGTAAAGCCCGGGGAAAATTCAGAAAAGATGCTTTTAAACCCTTAGCGGGTGATCTGTGTGATTTCAGCTATGACGGTGCTAATGATGGATATATCATGGCTGTACACCCGCGTAAAAACCAATTAACGCGCCCGCCGGTCGCTAATGTCGATCAGGCACTGATTTTAGTCTCTGCCAAAGAGCCCGATTTTTCATCGCTATTATTAGATAGATTTTTAGCTCTGGTTGAATCTCATCAGATCATACCGGTGATTATCATTACTAAAATGGATTTAATTGAATCTGATAGCCCGCTTTATGAGACAATTCAGGCATATCAGAATTGTGGCTATCAAGTCATCACGACAAGTCAGGATGATTTTAGTAATAACGAAGAGATAAAAGCATTATTCAAAGATAAAATAACTGTTATTACTGGCCAGAGCGGTGTCGGCAAATCAAGTCTTTTAAATCGTCTGACGCCTGAATTGCAGTTAAAAACCGGAGTTATTTCCAATGTACTTGGAAGGGGAAAGCATACAACACGACATGTAGAACTTTTCTATCTTAATGATGGCTGGGTTGCCGATACCCCGGGATTTTCTTCATTGGATATAGAATTGACTGAACGCGAACTGGCAGTGAGTTATCACGATTTTGCAAAATTAAGTCAAAATTGTAAATTTCGCGGCTGTCTGCATGTATCAGAACCTGATTGTGCTGTCAAAGAAGCAGTTGCCGCCGGGGAGATACCTTCTTGGCGCTATGAGCACTATTTAATGTTTTTAAATGAAATCAAAAATAGGAAAGGAAAATATTGATATGATTATTTCACCATCTTTACTTTCAGCTGATTTTTCAAACTTAAAAAAAGAAATCGCAGATATTGAAGCAACGAAAGCCGCCTGGCTTCATTATGATGTTATGGACGGGCATTTTGTGCCGAACATTTCATTTGGCTATAGTATTCTTGCAGATGTAAGAAAAGTAACTTCTTTAGTATTAGATGTGCATTTAATGATCAGCGATCCGCTGGCATATCTTGATCAGTTCATTAAAGCAGGCGCTGATTATATTACTTTTCATTATGAAGCTTACGAGGATAAAGCAAAGATTCAAAAAACAATCGGGGCAATTAAAGCAGCTGGTAAAAAAGCTGGACTAAGCATAAAACCAGGGACAGATGTTTCTGTTATACTCCCTTATTTAAAAGACCTGGATCTGGTTTTAGTCATGAGCGTTGAACCAGGGTTTGGCGGACAGTCCTTTATGGAGAGTTCTTTAGCTAAAATCAGCTTTTTAAAAGCCGAGATTGAAAAAAATAATTATCCGTGCATCGTTGAGGTAGACGGCGGTATTAATGATAAAACAATGATGCTTGTTAAAGAAGCCGGTGTTGATGCAGTCGTTGCCGGAAGCTACATTTTTGGTAAGGCTGATCGTAAAGCGGCTGTGGATGCTTTATTATGAAAATAGGCATTTACGGTGCTGGAGACTTTTGCCAACAGGCTGACCGTACAATTCCTTATATCGGTGTTGATGGAGGCATCCGTTCACTTCAGCGGCTGGGGATTACCCCGGCTTATATTATTGGGGATTTTGATTCCTATGATGCATCGGCAATTTCCAAAAATATTGCAAGTATACATTTACCATGCCATAAAGATTATACAGATACTGAAGTGGCCATCATGGAAGCTGAAAAAATGGGGTACGACGAAATTGAGCTTTATGGCGTGACTGGCGGTCGCCTGGATCACTTCTTTGCGATTGCCAGGCAGCTTGTAAAATATCGCCATTTACATATCACTGTCCATAATGATCAGAATATTTTATATTTACTTGGCTCGGGCAAACACTGTATCTCTAAGAAAAACTATACATATCTCTCATTTTTTGCGATTCAGCCAAGTACAATATCCATTTGTCATGTGGCTTATCCTTTGGATCACTACCATTTGGCGTATGAAGATGCGCTCTGTGTTTCTAATGAAATTATTGGCTGCGAAGCCGAGGCAGAAATAGATGGTCTTGTTTTTTGCCTGCAGTCGAACAACCGGGAGGCCGGAAAATGAGAATTATTGCCTTAAAATTTGAAGATATTCAATTTGAAAGAAAACCATTCGAAGCCTCTTTAAGTGAAAGCATACTTAAAAGAGGACTGGCTTTTCCTATTAAAGTCAAGATTTTTGATAATCATTACATTTGTGTCGATGGTCATAAGCGTCTTTCTGTTTTAGAAACCATTTATCAAAATAATCCTTTGCATCGTTATGTTAAAAGTATTCCGGTGATTGTTGTCAATAGCGATTTAAACCGTTCTAATGATTGCTGGCGGTCTCGTAATACACATTAAAGTTGGGGGTGGTTAGATGCTTCTTCAAGCAACAGATATTTATGTACGCTATGGTTTAAAGCCTGTACTGGATCATGTGAGTCTTTTCATTGAAGAGAAAGAAAAAATTGGTGTTGTAGGAGTGAATGGTCAGGGGAAAAGCACACTTTTAAAAGTTATTGCTTCACAAGATGGGGCATATGCAAAGTTTACACATAAGCCGCAGATGACCATCAGTTATCTGGAACAGCAGCCTCATTTTCCTTTGGCAATGTCCATCGAAGAAATAATGTTAAAAGAAACAGAAAAAGGGCAGGATTATCGATTTAAAAGCCTTTTGGGAAAATTTGCCATCACTGATTTGTCGATGACTTTCCAGCAATTATCCGGCGGTCAGCAAAAAAGAGTTGCGCTGGCTTTAGCACTCAGCAAAGAAGCAGATTTGTTGATTTTAGATGAACCGACCAATCATTTGGATATGTCTATGATTTTATGGTTAGAAAAATATCTCCAACATTACCGCGGAGCATTATTAATGGTTACTCACGACCGCTATTTTCTGGAAAGAATTACAACTACCATTGTTGAGGTCAGTCAGGGACAGCTCTATCTGAGTCATGGCGGTTATCAGGGATATCTTGACTATGCCAGTCAGCGTTATCAGGATGCCCTGGCAAAAAAACGTAAAAGAGAAAGCATATTGCGCCGTGAAACGCTTTGGGTCAGGGCAGGCGTAGAAGCCCGCCGCACTAAAAGTAAAGAGCGTTTAGCAAGGTATGAGGCACTTTTGAAGGAAAAAGGCCCTGAAATCAATGAACAAGTTGCTATCAATACGGGAATGCAAAGACTGGGAAGAAAGACAATGATCTTTGATCATGTCTCAAAAAAATTTGGAGATCATGTGCTTTTTGAAAACTTTAATTATCAGGTCCAGCTATATGACCGAATTGGCATTCTTGGTGATAATGGCTCAGGTAAAACTACGCTATTAAATATGCTCTGTGGCAAAGATAATGACTATCAGGGAGAGATTATATTAGGTGAAACTATCAGAATCGGTTATTTTGATCAGTTAAGCATGCACCTGGATCCTGATATCAAGGCTTACGACTATATCAGAAATATCAGTGATGCCATCAAGACGACAGAAGGCATTATGAATGCCAAGGCCATGATGACACAATTTCTTTTTGATGATGATACAATGTATTTACCGATTGCCCGACTTTCCGGAGGGCAGAAGCGGCGTTTATATTTACTCAGCATTTTGATGAAAGAACCAAATGTTTTAATTTTTGATGAACCAACCAATGATCTTGATATTGATACATTGACTGTATTGGAAGATTTTTTAGATACTTTTGAGGGAATTGTTATTACGGTGAGTCATGACCGTTATTTTCTTGACAAAGTTGTCGATAAAATGTTTGTTTTCAAAAATCAGAAAATTGCCATTTATAATGGCGGTTGTTCCGATTATTTGGAAAATGCAGATGAAGAAATTCGTCAAAAAGAAGTATCTAATAAAAGTGTTAAAAGAGAACAAAGAATACGCTTAAGCTTTCAGGAAACAAAGGAGCTTGAATCTTTAACCGCAGCTCTGCCAATGCTGGAAGCTGACCTCAATAAAGTTATCAGCGCTTTTGATCAAACATACTTATCTTTTGATGAAATTCAAAAACTTTCTGAAAAACAGACCTCTCTTGAACAGGAATTGGAAGAGAAAACGGAAAGATGGCTGGCACTTTCGGAAAAACAAGAACAAAGCCAAAAATAAAGTGTTAAACTGCGGCACCATGCTGCAGTTTTTTTATAATTTGGTTTAAATATCGGGCATTTTCATGTATGATAGAAATAGATCATGAAAGGGGTTTAATTATGTATAAATTTGATATTATCGCTGAGGTATTTGATTATGGCGAAAGTGTTACAGCAGTTGTTGCCGATATGCAGCAAACGATTCAAAGTGAGTTACTGAAAACTTCCATGTTTTCATGTCAGGCCAGAAACCTTGATCAGGAAGATAAAATTTACTATCAGGGTCAAAGAGAAATTCTTGATGTTTATATGACAAATCATCCGGATCAATACAGAGAGAGAAAAGCTTCCGGGCAATATTTAGTCATTTTGCTCAAAACGGGTTATCAGGACAAAGCATCAGCTTCAATTTATTACAATATTGTCATGAAAGATGGCATTATCGAATTTTTTAAATGCTATAATTTGGAATTAAAGCTTAACTATACAATCACTCAGCTTGAAGATATTTCTTCTGCCAACGGTATCATTCAAAAGGGTGCTTTGTATGAACAAAGAAATCTTCTGCGCCCCTCTGCAGATAAATTTTCACGAGAGGTCAGCAGAACCGGTTTGCAGTATCGAAAATTTGTTCCAGAAATCCGTTCTGAACGCCATCCTTTAATTGTCTGGTTCCATGGCTCAGGTGAAGGTGGTTCAAACAATTCCTCGCAAATTTTAGGCAATAGAGGTGCTGTTGCCTTTGCAGCTGAGGCAGCACAGCAAATCTTCAATGGTGCTTATGTTATTGCCCCTCAATGCCCTGATAACTGGGCGATTGATCCAGAAGTTCTTGCAAGTATAAATATTCCTGTATCTGCAGATATTAAAGCATCCCGGGATTATGCCAAAGATGCCATCGCTTTAATCAGAGAAATGATGGATATTCATCCTGATATCGATCCGCGCAGAATCTATATCATCGGCTGCTCAGCCGGTGGAGCAATGACATGGAAAACACTCTTAGCAGATCCAGCTTTATTTGCGGCAGCTGTGCCTATTTGCGGATCACTGATCAAAAAAGAGGATTTAGAAAAAGCAGTCAATGTCCCTGTCTGGATGATTCATAGCAAGGATGATCCAACGGTCACCTGTCAAAACAGTGAGCTTAATTATGAAAATTTGCAAGCTTTAGGCGGTCAGGTTCAGCTTACTGAGTATGAGCAGGTTATGATCGATGGACAAAAATATCCTGGTCATTGGTCTTGGATATATGCTTTAAATAATGATCCAAAACTGGAAGATGGCACGACACTGTTTGAATGGATGAGCCAGCAGTCTCGCAGCAATTAAATTAACCAATCAATTTGAAATCGGATATCCCAGCAGGATATTCGATTTTTTTAAGGCAAACATTTTTATGTTTAAATGTCAATAAATGGACACAATAAAACTGAGGTGAAAAGAATGGATAAAATCAAATATCAGGCAATGGTAAAAAATGAAACGCCAAAACCATCTTCTTTCAAAAATATTTGTGCAGCCTTCCTTTATGGCGGTACATTGGGGCTGATTGCAGAAATTCTTTTGCATGTCTATATGGATATTTTTAGTTTCAATTCTAAAGAAGCATCCACACCCATGATTGTCACAATGATCTTTTTCGCATCCTTATTGACGGCATTAGGTTATTTTGACAAAATTGCCGCTAAAGCAGGTGCCGGAACGTTTATTCCAATTACGGGCTTTGCCAACTCTTTAACAAGTGCCGCTATTGAATCAAGAACTGAAGGATTCGTGCTGGGCGTTGGTGCAAATATGTTTAAGCTTGGCGGTACGGTAATTACATTTGGCATAGTATCGGCCTTTTTAATGGGGGTGATTCGTTATGTCTTCTTCGGTGGCTAATACGATTTTCTTTGACCAGGTTTATTTAAAATCTACAGGAAATTTTGCTGGTCCGGTGGAGGCCAGAGGGCCATTAGGCAGCTTATTTGATGGCACCATCAATGATTTGTACGGTCATGAGAAATCCTTTGAAAAAGCAGAGCGGATGCTTGCCAAAAAAGCCATCGCAAAATGTCTGGAAAAAGCTGGTTCAGACATCAGTCAAATCGACCTGCTTGTTGGCGGAGATCTTTTAAATCAGATTACCACTGCCAATTTTGTGGCAAGGGATATGGGAAGACCTTTTGCGGGGGTTTATGGCGCATGTTCTACTTCTGCTTTATCATTATTAAATGGTGCCATGTTTATCGAAGGGGGAATGCGTCAGGTATTAACCTTTACCTCAAGCCATCAGGCAACCGCTGAAAGACAGTATCGCTATCCCTTAGAATATGGTATTCAAAAAAAACTTACAACAACCTATACAGCTACGGGTGCAGCAGCGTTTCTTTTACAAAAGGAAAAAACAGCATTGCGCATTGCCAAAGCAACTGTAGGTAAAGTCATTGATTATGGATTAACAGACGCTAACGATATGGGCAGTGCGATGGCACCGGCAGCATATCAGGTCATTAAAGATCATTTTTTTAATACGCATACAAAATCCTCTGATTATGACTTAATTGTTACTGGTGATCTTTCTAAATTTGGAAAGAAAATGTTAGAAAAATTGATGGAAGAAGAGAACATAGATACCACGAACTTTAATGATTGCGGGCTGATGCTGTATGATACCGAAAAGCAAAATGTTTTTATGGGCGGGAGTGGCTGTGCCTGCAGTGCGCTCGTGCTGTCTTCACTGCTTTATCAGCGATTAATCAGTCATCAATACAAAAAAATTCTTTATGTGCCAACTGGAGCGCTGCTTTCTCCTACAAGTATTAATCAGAAAGAAACCATTCCCTGTATTGCTCATGCCATTGAAATGGAGGTCATCATATGAATTATGTCGGTGCTTTTTGTTTTTGTGGCCTGGTCTGTGCCATCGCTCAATGGATTTATGATCATACAAAACTGACACCGGGGCATATTACTTGTCTGTTTGTCTGTATTGGCTCCCTGCTGGATGTTTTTAGTATTTATGATCGTTTTGTGGAATGGTTTGGTGCTGGCGCGTTACTGCCAATTACAAGTTTTGGACATTCACTGATGCATGGCGCTATGGCAAAAACTTCTGAATACGGACTCTTAGGTGTTGGCATGGGGATGTTTGATTTAACCGCTGCAGGTATTACCAGTGCCATTTTATTTGCTTTTATAATGGCTGTATTTTTTAAACCAAAGTCATGAATCAATCCTTTGACATTAGCCGGCGGGATTTGATTTTTCATGATGAACCGCTGCATTTGTGTTTTATTAACAGTTTGACAGATACGTTGTATCTTAATCAGTTAATTGATGGTCTGCTTCGTTTACAAAACGCCAAGGAACTATCCTTGGCACTTGTCAACGGCAGTATTGAAATCACCAAGTCCGGTCAACGGATGAAGAAAATGCTTTATTCCGGATGCAGCATCATCACCTACCAACAGGTCTATTATATTTTGGAAACACGCAGTTACCCGGGCCGATCTGTTGGTCAGCCTGATACAGAAAAAACAATTCGCGGTGCTAAAGACGGCTTCAATGAAAACATTATTATGAATGTGGGTTTAATCCGCCGCAGAATTCGTGATGAACATTTAGTGATGGAAATGCACGAAGTGGGCCAATTATCCAAAAGTGATATATGTTTATGTTTTATGAACAACAAGGCTGATGCATCGCTTTTAAATCTTCTCAGAAGACGATTAGATCAACTCTGTGTTGATGAATTGGTGATGAGTGACAGGGCCTTAGAAGAACTTTTGCTAGGCCAGAGTTTCCATCCATTTCCCTTTGTAAGATACTGCGAAAGACCGGATATTGTGGCCAGTCATCTTCTGCAGGGAGATATTGCGATAATTGCCGATACCTCAAGCAGTGTAATCCTGTTACCCATCGATTTAATGGATTTATTAGAACACGTTGAAGAACATCGTGAAACACCGTTTGTAGGAACGCTCTTTCGTTTGATTCGCCTGGCCGCTGTCATTATTTCCATTTTCCTTGTCCCTTTCTGGCTGACAGTGATTCAGACAGGGCATGTACAGTTTAGATTATTTGTTACTCCAGAAGAAGAAAATATTCTGCAGCTGACATTTCAGGTATTTTTAGTGGAAGGAGCCATTGAATTACTGCGCTTGGCGACAATATATACACCAAGTGCATTAAGCAGTGCCATGGGCCTGATTGCAGCTATTCTTGTGGGACAAATGGCAATTGATCTTGGCATGTTCTCTCCGGAAGTGCTGCTCTATTGTGCCATCAGTAATGTTTCGGGTTATGCTTGTCCGAATTATGAACTGGCCAGTGCCAATAAGTTAACAAAATGGCTGATGATTCTGATGGTCGGCTTTTTTGGAAGATACGGATTTGTTCTTTCCTTTTTTCTATTGTTTTTCTATCTTGCACATCTGCGCCCGCTGGATCATCCTTACTTTGCCCCAATCATTCCTTTTCGTGGACAAAAACTGCTTGAATATCTTATTCGGCTGCCCAAAAAACCCATGCGTTAATTTTAAAGATGCTTTTCAGGCGTCTTTTTTTATCTTTTGAATCGTGATATAATAGAAATGGTGAAAAAATATGGAAACTTACGAAATAAGATTAGATAATTTTGAAGGTCCATTAGATCTTCTGCTGCATTTAATCAAAGAAAAAGAAATGGATTTATTAAATCTTGAAATATCAAAAATTACCGAACAATATCTTGAATATATCCAGAAATCAACAGACCTGCATCTGGAAATTGCCAGCGAATATCTGGTAATGGCATCCTATCTTGTAGAAATGAAAAGCAAAATGCTTTTACCTAAAGAAAAAGTAGAAATTGAGGATGATTATGAAGCAGACCCAAGACAGGCATTGATTTCAAGATTGTTGGAATATAAACGATACAAAGATGTTGTCGAGGCGTTAAAAATAAAGCAGGAAGAACGTGAACAGTATTATACTAAGTTACCTAGCAATATGCAGTTTTTACATGAAGACAGTTCACTTAAAATTCCTGATAATCTTGATACATATGCTTTGATTTTAGCGATGCAGAAGCTGATGCAGCGAAAAATTCGGCTGGCACCTATGAAGCAGGCAGTTGCCCGCAAGGAAATCTCTATTGAAGAAAGAGCTGCAGAAATTAAATCATTATTGAGCATCAGAAAACATGAGAAAATCCCTTTTGAAGATTTATTTGATGAAGGAGATAAACAATTGTTTGTCATTACATTTTTAGCCATATTGGTTTTAGCCAATCAAAAAGAACTGACAATTATTCAAGAAAAACAGTTTGATGATATATTTGTGGAGGTTTTATGAGCGATTTTGACAGAGAAAATATTGGCATCATCGAAGGAATGCTTTTTTTAGCTGGAGATGAGGGATTAAGCTTAAAAGAAATGCGGACAGTACTGGGCATTAGCGAAGCTTCTACACGCCTGTGTTTGGAAGCGTATAAGGAAACACTTCTGGAAAATCCAGAACGCGGCTTACAGCTTGTTTTTTTGGCTGGACGCTATAAATTAGCAACCAAAGCTGAATATAAACCGTTTTATGAAAAAATGATTCATACCCAGGAAAATACACTTTCTCAGGCGGCTTTAGAAACATTGGCTATCATTGCTTATCGTCAGCCAGTCACCCGACTGCAAATTGAGGAAATCCGCGGGGTTGCCAGTGATGCAATTGTCAGAAGACTGCAGGCAAAGGCACTAATCAAGGAAGTGGGGCGTCAGGATAGTCCGGGAAAGCCTATTTTATATGGTGTAACGGAAAATTTCATGGATGCTTTCAATCTTGCAAGCATTGATGAACTGCCGCCATTAGAAGAAATTATTGAAGACCCGGAAGAAAATATGAGTATCTTTGATATTAAATACAGAGAAGATGAAGAGGTAGAGCTCTAGGGGAGGTGAAGACTGTGGAAGAAACAGTTAAGCTGCTTTTAAATTTAGTAGGCGGTAAGGATAATATCACAAGCCTCACACATTGTGTTACCAGACTGCGGTTTGTATTAAAAAATGAAGATTTAGCAGATGTTCAGGCAATCGAAAAATTAAAAGATGTTAAGGGTGTTTATCATCAAAATGATCAGTTTCAGGTAGTTATTGGGACCAATGTTCAGGACTACTATCAGGCTTTAATGCGGTTAAAAGAACCTGACAATCAGGCAGAAGCCACAAATGAAAAATGGACAATGAAAAAACTTGCTTCACTCATTTCAGAAATTTTTGCACCTTTGATTCCATTTATTATTCTTGGCGGTTTTTGTTCCGGACTTGAAAATCTTTTTGCCGTTTTGCCAATTCATACGGAATGGCTGTTATGGTTTAAACAATTACTTCATCTTGTAAATACCTGTACTTTTGCATTTGTTCCAGCGGCAATCCTCTGGTCTATGGCAAAACGTTTTGGCAGTTCAGAAATCCTTGCCATTGCGCTTGGACTGATGATGATTTTAGGCGCCTACATTCCTGAACTTAATCAAATGGCCCATTATGAGGGACAGGTTATCCCTGCTGTGTTTGGCGGAATATTGATGATTTTTTTAGAAAAGAATCTTTCAAAATATGTTAAGCCTTCTTTAAGAATGATTGTTGTACCATTTGGCACCCTTCTAACAAGTCTGATAGCCATGCAATTGGTGATTGGTCCAATTGCCGCTGATATCAATCATGGTTTAGCGGTAATATTATCCTGGTGCTTTACTTCTGAAGCTAGATTTTTTATTGCCCCTCTGGTAGGATATATTTTTGCCGCTATTGTCAAAAGCGGGCTGCATCATTTTACGATACCTTTAGATTTGATCATGATCAGTGAATTTCATTTCACTTATCTGTGGCCGCTGCTGGCTTTATCGAATATTGCTCAAGGTGCTGCATGTTATTTTTACGGCGTTCTTTTAGAGGACAGCGAACGTCAAGTAAAAGCAAAAGAAGCAAGTGTTTCCTGTATGCTTGGGGTGACTGAACCGGCGATGTTCGGATTTAACCTGCCGGCCAAAGATCCATTTCGTTATGCCCAATTTGGCAGTGCTGCTGCTTGTCTGATTGCGGGCTGTTTTCAAATCAGGGCCTATGCGATTGGAATAGGCGGCTTGCCTGGCATTTTTTCCATTGTTGTCGGCTGGGACTATTTGGTTTATCTATTAAGCATTCTTACTGCTATTGCTGTTCCTTACTATATTATGACGAATACAGATGAAAGAAAATCGCTATATACTCAAATCAAAGATCACTATTTTATCAAATTTCACAATACGCCGCTTAATGATGAAGACGAATGCGTTGATTCAGAAACAGATGATTTGCCTGATGAGTCATCTGTGAACACGCAGATGCATATGTTAATGCCATGTGATGGCAAAATTATTAGTCTGGACGATATTTCTGATGAGGTTTTCAGTTCTAGAAGCATGGGTGATGGCATTGCCATTGAAATGACGGATGGGCATGTTATTTCACCGGTTGATGGTATCTTGACAACCTGTTTTCCAACGGGGCATGCCTATGGGTTTAAATTATCAGATGAGACAGAAGTGTTATTGCATATTGGAATGAATACTGCAGATGCCGGAGCCGACTGTTTTGATGTTCATGTTAAACAGGGGGATACCATAAAGAACGGACAGGCACTGGCAGATGTCAATATTGAACAATTAAAAGAAAAACAATGTTCTCTTGTTTCTCCACTGGTTTTCATAGACCAAAGAAACATTGTCTCTTTAGATATAGGAAAAACATTAAAGGCAGGAGATGAATTGACATTTGAAAAAAATTCTTAGTATTGTCTTATGTGTTTTACTGGCCGGATGCGCAAATAAAATGCCCAAGACCGTAGATAAAGACACAATTAAAATTGTAGTTGCTACTGATATGCATTATTTATGTCCTGAATACTATCAGGATTGCCCTTGGTTTAACACTGCTTTACTTGAAGGCGACGGCAAAATGACATATCTTTCTCAGGAGATCATCGATGAATTTGTCCAAGAAGTGCTTAATGAAAAACCGGATTATGTTGTTTTGACAGGGGACCTGACTTTTAACGGTGAGAAAAACAGTCATTTAAGTTTAGAAAAAAGCTTAAGCCCCTTAAGAGAAGCAGGGATAGAAATGATTGTTATTAATGGCAATCACGACATTAACAATATTATGGCCAAAAAATATACCAGTGATGGCTATGAAGGTGTAGATAGTATTGATGCAACTGCTTTTAAGGAAATTTATCACGATGATGGTTATCATCTGGCTCTAAGTGAAGATACTGATTCTTTGAGTTATCGTATTGACCTGAATCAGCAGTATAGTCTGATCATGCTTGATTCCAACAATAAAAATTATTTTGCCAATCCAGGCAGTTATATTTCTGCTGGTACAATGCAATGGCTGGAAAAAGAATTAAAGGATATTAAAAGTCAAAACAGAATCGGGCTTTTGGCAATGCATCATAATTTAGCGATTCATAATGATCTGCTGTATAAAGGTTATACTGTTGAAAACCAACAGGAAATGACAGAACTTCTGACAGAGTATCAAGTGCCTTTAGTCCTGAGCGGACATATCCATATGCAGCATATCGGTGAAGTCAATGGCATCTATGATATCTGTACTTCATCTTTATCGATTTCTCCAATTCAGTATGGGATTGTAACACTTTCTCCCACTCAAATTGCTTATCAGACTCACTATGTAGAAGCAATTGAAGGTGATGAAGATTTTTTCAGAGCCGCTGCCTATCATCGTTTTCTAAAAAATTTTAACGAAATGCTCGATGAAAAAACAGCCAAAGAAGCTGCAGCCTTTCTGGCAGAAATTAACAGGTGTTATTTTTCCGGAGAAATAAGTGATTATGCCGATGATTTTATCAATGATCCGTTATATGATTTACTAATTTCTCAAAAAGACAGTTTAGGATTTATGAGCGAATATTTGTTATCCTGCTTAAAGGAAGATATTCCTCAAAAAGAACTGAATATTAGTATAAAAAGGTAGTCTCTAAAAAGTTCCAAAGCATATTATTTTCTAGTCACACATATATAAATAGGGGTGATAATATGAAAAAAATATGCTGTTTTTTTGTCGTTTTTTACTGCTGTATGATACCAGGTCAGGCGACAGAATATTATGCAAAGAACTATATTGTTATGGAAGCAGGCAGCGGACAAATACTTGAAGGAAAAGAAATTCATGAAACACAAAGTGTCGCGAGTATTTCTAAAATTATGACAGCCATTGTCGCCATAGAAAACGATCAGCTGTTAAGAGAAGTGGAAATTGGTGAAGAAATAAAAAAAGCATATGGCAGCGGCGTATATATCCATCAGGGTGATAAAATTACTATACAGGACCTGTTATATGGTTTATTGCTTAGAAGCGGCAATGATGCGGCATTATGTCTTGCCTATCATGCCGGAGGTGAGAGTCTTGAGCACTTTGTTCAATTAATGAATAGTAAAGCACAGGAAATCGGAATGAATGATACGATTTTTCATAATCCCTCAGGTTTAGATGAAGAAGATGAGGGGAATATTTCCAGTGTCTATGATATGGCATTATTAATGCGCTACTGTATGCAGAATGAGACATTTCGCGAGATAACCTCAACGACAGCTTATAAAAGATTGGACGGCAATGGGACCTGGCATAATAAAAATAAATTACTTACAAATTACGAATACTGTACCGGAGGCAAGACGGGGTTCACTAAAAAAGCCAAGCGAACACTGGTTACTAGTGCAAGCAAAGATGGTGTGGAATTAATCGTAGTTACTTTTAACTGCGGCGATGATTTTTCATTCCATCAAAATTTGTATGAAACATATTTTGAAATCTATCATCAGGTATTATGTCTGGATCAGGGACTTTATCAAATAGATAATTATCAATTTTATGTCAATGAACCAATCTATCAAACCTTAGCTAAAACAAACAATGAAGAGGAGCTGGAATATCAGATCAGTTCGGATCAGAAAATGATCAATATCTATTGTCATGAACAGCTTTTAGGAAGCTATGAAATAATCAAGGATAGATATTCATTCTGGTATTTTTTTGAGGCGATGCTATGAGTAAAATATTTGCCTATATTAGTATTACTTGCCTGATCGTTGGACTTTTTTTCGATAGAGTACAAGTTATGACAGAAGCTGTGCTGTTAATGCCGCTGAATGTTTTTGATCTGACCATTCGAATTATTGTCAATGCGTGCCTTTGGAATGGCTTTTTAGCGCTGGCGAATGCTTCAGGACTGATTCATCGGTTATGTCAATGGCTGTTGCCTTTCTTTAAATTCATTTATCCTGATTTAAATAAAAATGATGAAGTCATGGGTCTTCTTGCCAGTAATTTTATTGCCAACTTTATAGGATTAGGAAGTCTGGCCATGATTTCCGGATTAAAAGCAATGAAAGCTTTGGATGAAGCAAACGATTTTAATGAAAAAGCCAGTCGTTCTATGAAAACACTGATTATCTTTAACACAACAGGATGCTCTTTATTTCCAATGAGTATCATCACAATGAGAAGTGCTTATCATTCTGAAGATCCGCTTGGATTTATTGGCTGGACATTTCTGATTGGGCTTATTACCTTGATTTGTGGCCTTTTGATTCAGAAAGGGGTGGAACATTTTGAATAAAAGCCTGATCATAGTGATGGCCTTCTTTTTAATAGATGCCCTGATTCATCACGTTGATATTTTAGAAATGTTTTATGCTGGCGTCAGAGAGGGATTTTCGCTTTTTAAAACACTTTTTCCTGGTTTACTGGCTTTTATGCTAATGATTACACTTTTAGAATCCAGCGGCATGATTGGCTGGTTTACAAACATATTATCTGACATACTGCCAGTTCATATTCCTTCTGCAATTATAGGTTTAGGATTGTTTCGCCCAGTTTCCAGCAGTGCTTCCATGGCTTTCCTGACAGAGATTTTTTCGCAATACGGCCCAGACAGTTTTTATGGCCTCATGGCAAGCTTAATGCAAGGGGCAACAGATACGACCCTATATGTTATCAGCATTTATTTAAGTCAGACACATGCGAAAAAAAGCGGTTATGCGCTTCCGCTTTGCCTTTGCCTGGATGCTTTGGCATTAATTTTGGCTGCCGTTTTCACATTTCTCCTCGAAACATAAGAAACAATTTTTATACTTGCTGAATTGAAAAACTATGTTATAATGGGGAAGGGTGATATGGATGGAAAGACTGCAAAAAGTAATAGCAAACAGTGGTTATACATCAAGAAGAAAAGCAGAAGAACTCATCATTCAGGGAAAAGTACGCGTTAACGATCAAGTTGTCACAGAGTTAGGTACTAAAGTTTCTTCTAAAGATTTGATTGAAGTAGAGGGAACGCTTTTACAAAAAGAAAACAGAGTCTATTATTTATTATATAAGCCTAAAAATATGGTTTGCACAATGAGTGATGAACATCAGCGGTCCTGTGTGGCTGATGTATTTAAAGATGTACCGGAAAGAGTTTATCCTGTAGGCAGGTTGGATTATGATTCCACGGGGCTTTTGATCATGACAAACGATGGTGATTTCGCCAATCTGATTATGCATCCAAGCTCACATTTGGAAAAATCCTATGAGGTCACTATAGAGGGACTGATTACCGGAGAAGAACTGCATCAATTGGAAATAGGCGTTTATCTTGACGGTGTTAAAACTTTGCCTTGTAAAATCAGAGTAACTGGCAAAGACATGAAACATCAGACAACAATGCTCACAATTCATATTGTAGAAGGTAAAAACCGTCAAGTCAGACGAATGTTTGAATTAGTTGGACATCCAGTCAAAAGACTGCATCGTTATCAGTGTGGCTGTCTTGATCTCCGCGGCCTTAAACCAGGTCAGTATCGGCGAATTAAGCCGCAGGAAGTTAAACTTTTAAAGCATGCAGCTTCACAAAAAAAGCTGCAGAATCCTAAAAATGTTAAATAAATAAAAAATGGAGAACGCCCGCAGGACGTCTCCATTTTTATAATTATTCAGTCACTTCAATAGCTTCAACTGGGCAAGATGCTGCAGCTTCTTCTACTTCTGCTACTAAATCTTCAGGGATCTCAGTATCTTCACCAAGAACGTTTTCTGCAGTACCAGCATCACCGAGTTCAAATACTGAAGGGCATACTGCTGTACAAGCACCACAACCGATGCAAGATTCATTTACATGAGCTTTTTTTGCCATTTTTATTTCCTCCTTAAAAATTATTACATCTCTATTATAGACCAAATATACACTTATTTCAAAGTTTTTTTGATTTATTAGAGAAAAGTTTAAAAAGGTATGTTATAATAGGCAAGGGAAGGTGAGATAAAATGGAAAAGATGTCGCGAATGAGTAAATATAAAGATTTACGCGAAGGCATTAAAACAGACGTTGTATCTGATAAACCAACGACTGCATATAAAGCAAAGGAAGAACCTGTCAGAGATGCTGATTATTATAAACGCTTTTTAGCAAGTGAAGAAGCAGCGCTTGACCAGTCTGCTCAATTAAAAAATGCCGCAAAAGATGATACTTTGATGGAGCCAATGACTTTTGATACAATCAATTCACAGGTAGATGAAGAACTTGAACGGGCATTGACTCGGGTACGTCAGGAATCTGGTCAGGAAGATTTCAATACACGTATGGATATTTTAAATAAAATTCGCCAGTCAAAAATGATTCAGGATCCAGATGAAGATACTTCATATGAAGATGAAGAGGAGATCGAAGAAACAGAAGATGACGATGAAGATGAGGAAGAAGAAACACGTCATCGTTTTGGATTCTTTAAGCGTCATCAGGAAGATGATGATGATCAGGATGATGAAGCGCTTGATGATGAGGATGAAGACGAAGATGATGAACCAAAGAGAGGATTTAGTTTATTTAAACGTCATTCAGACTCAGATGATAATGATGAAGATGACACTGATGCAGAAGAAATGTTTGACGAGGAAGATGATGAGGATGAAGATAATTCAACCTTTGTTAAAATATTAAATGGCATTATTGTTATACTGGGATTGGTACTGATTGCGCTGCTTGGTTATATCGCAAAAGAATATTTCCTCTAAAAGCGGGATTTTCCCGCTTTTTAATTTTTGACAATAGGGATAAAATATATTATTATGTAGGATGAGGTGAGAGAAATGAGCAAAAAACTTTCAATCGCAATCGATGGACCTGCGGCAGCAGGCAAAAGTACGATTGCTAAACTGATTGCAAAGAAATATGGATATATCTATATTGATACAGGAGCGATGTACCGCAGTGTTGCCTGGTATGCTAAAAAAAATCAGATTGACTGGGAAGATGAACCTGCGGTAGTTGATATTGTTAAAAATATTAATTTGCATCTGACAAGCGATGATAAAGTTTATGTCAATAATGAAGATGTCAGTGAAGCGATTCGCCAGAATGATATTTCCCGCGGTGCAAGTGTTGTTTCCCGCTATCCTGGCGTTCGCCAGCAGTTAGTAAGTATCCAGCAGAAAATGGCCAGCAGCGGCGGCGTCATTCTGGATGGGCGTGACATCGGCACTGTTGTATTGCCAAATGCTGATTTGAAAATCTATCAAGTTGCCAGTGCAGAAGCAAGAGCAATACGCAGACATCAAGAAAATCTGGAAAAAGGCAGACCTTCTGATTTAGAAGAAATCAAAAAAGAAATTGAGAACAGAGACTATGAAGATATGCACCGCGCTGCTTCACCTTTAAGAAAAGCAGATGATGCGATTGAACTTGATACTTCTGATTTGAACATTGAAGAAGTATTAGCGATAATCAGCGGATGGATTGATCAAAAAATAAATGAGGTGAAAACATGCGTGGAATGATTGCAATTGTCGGACGTCCTA
>Ga0129308_1001344_pt1 | contig 26181 bp, 29 predicted proteins | sample L827metagenome_FD_94440 | JGI IMG/M metagenome (GOLD analysis project Ga0129308, IMG submission 94440) | Ring-tailed lemur group fecal microbial communities from Wisconsin, USA - L827 metagenome | ecosystem: Host-associated > Mammals > Digestive system > Large intestine > Fecal | place: USA...
CTCACGCCCGATGCTGCGGCGTTGCCACTCTCGCCCGATGCTGCGGCGTTGCCTCTCACGCCCGATGCTGCGGCGTTGCCTCTCACGCCCGATGCTGCGGCGTTGCCACTCACGCCCGATGCTGCGGCGTTGCCACTCTCGCCCGATGCTGCGGCGTTGCCTCTCACGCCCGATGCTGCGGCGTTGCCTCTCACGCCCGATGCTGCGGCGTTGCCTCTCACGCCCGATGCTGCGGCGTTGCCACTCTCGCCCGATGCTGCGGCGTTGCCTCTCACGCCCGATGCGCGTTCCTCCGTGGCATCTTCGCATTTCTCAAATATGAATTTCACGCCCGCGTCAATAACACCTTTCAGCCCGATTTCTGCGCCGATCTTGATTTTCTTTGCAGCTCGCTTCGTGTCGCCGTCACGCTGATCTGATACTTCGTCAAGTTCTACCTCGCAATAGCGGGATGAACCGGGCGCATAGTAGCGCAATGTGTCAAGCGGATTTTCGCATGCATGAAATCCAGCACGGCATAGGTCTGCGGTTTTCTCATGGTACTCTTTGCCTATTTCATACTGAAAATCACGGCATTTCAGGTCTTTTGTGAATCCTTTGTATAGCTTCATACTCTAGTTCCTTTCGGTTTGTTTACCCTAAACGTTGCCTTACGCTGCTTCTCCGCGATCATGCCGCGGTAAGCCTTGTAGTCCAGGCACAGCGCGATCTTCCGTTCCTTCTCACGCTGCAAATACGCCTTGCGCGCTGCTGCGTATCCTTCGATGAATGCCTGCTTGTCCATCATGGCGGTTACCTGTAATTCGGGAAATACTCGTGCATTTGCTCGTATTTGATGCCGAGGATGTCCATTACCGTGTACATCTCGTCGATTTTCCACGGCTGCCTCCCCGTTAAACGGTGGCTGAACGCAGAGCTGTTTCCCATGCCGAGCTTTCGCGCCATGTAGATGCCATCAACGCCTTTTTCCGCCATTTTGCCGCGCAAGAGCGGGTATCGTTTCGGCTGCGGGTATACGCTCATTGCTTCCATGCTGTCCTCCTTCACGCGGCCAAGAGCCGATTTACAAAATACGTTTGGCCTTTGCCGGTTACCATGATCGTTCGTGTGATGCGCACTGTGCCGTCCGGGTTATTGATCGTGCGCTCCTTAATTTCCATCAGCCCCATGTCCATGCTGCGCTGCGTCGGTATGTTCTGATTGCGCATGATAAATCCGTTCTCGCGCATCCACCTGAACAAACGGTTCTGACCGATGTTCACGCCGTTCTGCCGTATCAGCTTTGCAAGCTCTCCGACAAGAATTGATGTGTGCGACGCTTCCACCGCATCGGCAAACAGTACTTTGGGCGCATCCAACTTGACTTTTTCCGCAAGTCTCTGCTGTTCCTCGAAGCTTTCCGCCAGTGCCCGCAGCGCGGCAGGGTAGTCCTGCGGTAGAGCGAGTTTCACGGCGTTTTCGTACTCGTGGAAGCGCTCTATGTATTTGGCGGTGAATATTACGCCCTTTTGCCCGGTCATTTTGTTGGCTACCATTTCGCAGCCCTTGCGCGTTATCAAGTAGCAGGGCAACGTGCGCCCGGTGCTGTCTTTGTACTCGGATGGGATGAAGAAATCACTCAATCCAATTTTGGATTCAGTGGATAGTGCTTCAATATATCCAGCAATATCCCGCATCAAATGTCCGTGTGTTTTCTCAATCCATTCCGCTACCTCGCGGCTGTCAATGGTTGCTGTGCCTGTCGTGTTGTTTAATACTGAAAGTCCCGTCATTGCCTCCTCCTTAATTCGTATCTCCGCCCGACAACCCTAGATTCAACCTAGCCTTTTCATCAATAATGGGTATCACCGTCCTTGATAAATGTGATATAATGGTTGGGTCTAAACCTTATAGCAGGGAGGGTTTTTATGGAAGTCGTAAGTATAGTTGTGGCCGCTGCCGGACTGCTATTGTCCATATCGAACTGGATGTATACGTTACTTAAGAACCGTGCGCGCATTGCTTTAACTGTTGATGGTTTATGGTTTGTTACTTCCTGTAGTCACGTGGAAATCTATTATTTCATAACCATCAGTAATCTCTCGTCCGCGCACATTGCCATAAGTCATATCCGCATCGCTCACGTTAAACCAAAGCGCACTCCCAGAACCCCCAAGTCTAAAGCACCTAATATTCAATTCATTGACGTGGTTCACCCCCGAAAGAAAACCAAGGAAGCCGAGATGGAACCTCGTTTAACTTTTCCACTGAATCTATTACCCCAGCATGCAGTGGCAGGTTATGTTTCCGTGAGAGTTCCTTTATCAGAGCAACCAGATTACTCCACTCCGTTGACTGTTGAAGTTCAGACCACACGCGGTAAGGCATTGATATGCGTGTCACCGCCTGTAGGGGTACAGCGTCCAAATCCATCGTTGTAAATATGAAGTCATGCTGTTCGATGCAATCTAGCGTTACCCGAAAGTGCATATCCGGGCGGTTTATCCAAAGTTCTTTTGCAAGAGCTTTTTTCTGCCTTCGCGTTTCATCCCTTGTTAGCTTCATACTGCCCTCCTTAGCTCGCTTGGTCGGTGGAACTGTCCGGAATACCGTCTTCATAAAATCGCGTCCAATCAAATCCAAGCGTAGATGCGATTGCTTTTGCGGTCGAAACTGATGGATTATTCCTACCGTTTTCTATGAGGCAATATGACGGTGTGGAAATACATGCCGAAATGGAAACGTCTTTCTGTGTCATTCCCTTATTGCTCCTAATAGCTTTTAGCAAATCTCTTTCCATAATTTTCTCCTTGCTTAGCTTTAAGCTAATTATAACGCCGTATACGTTCACTGTCAATAGTTATAAGCTAAATTATTTATATTGCGCCTATCGCACAATTAGCTGTACACTAATTTATGAAAGAGAGGTGTTTCAGCTACATGAATAATTTTAGGAATGCTAGGGAAAAGGCCAACATGAGCCAAAAAGAAGTTGCGATAACATTGGGGGTATCCGCTCCAACAGTGTCGGAGTGGGAAAGCGGAAAGAAGAATCCAAACTTTGACAATATTAAAGCCTTGTCGAACCTATATAACGCATCCATCGACTACTTACTTGGGCAAAGCCCATATCCTGAAATATTGGCCCCCTGCGATAAAACGGTGTGTGCGAAACACCCTATTTCGTTTCTTACGGCGCTTTATCATGTGGATACACAGACCATCTCAGATATTCTAGGCATTGATGGAGAACGAGCAAAAGAATATATAATGGGAGCCGCTGATCCTGATGAAAAGCAGCTTGAAATTCTTGCGAATTATTTTGAAGTGGATTGTAAAGCGCTTAAGAGGGACGTGGTGCCTTTGTTTCCGGCCGAAAGCGTACAGAAAAAGGTATATGAATCAATGGGGAGAAGAATTGCTGCTTATAAGCAGGATGGAGATCTCACGGAAGAAGATATTAAATCAATTGACGATTTCATTCAATTTGTAAAACAAAAGCGCAAAGAAATGCGGTAAATATATGGATTATGACGACGGGATTGCATTTGCAACGGAAAGAAATATATTTGTAAGCGAGTATAAGAGCACTCTTAAGGCATTTTCTGTAGACATGGGCGGCTATTACGCAATCGCAATAAACCACGATAGCCTATTGCCACAGGAAGATGTTGTTGCAATTTTTCACGAGATAGGGCATTGCGAAACGGGTAGTTTCTACAACCCATATTCTCCATTTGAAGTAAGAAAGAAGCACGAAAACCGAGCAGATGAATGGGCTGCGAACAAATTAATCCCGCCAGATGAACTGGAAAGAGCTATATCGGACGGATATATGGAGATGTGGGAATTATCAGATAAATTCGGAGTAACTGAAGCATTTATACGCAATGCAATACAATTATATCTGTCGAAAGGATTATTAAAACTCAAAAAAGAGGCGTTTGGATTGTGAACGGAAAGGAGCAAAACGATGCGCTACAAGCCGATATGAAAAGCCCATGCTTTTCCTCTTGATTTCATATGAAAAAGCGGTTATACTTGAACTAAGAAAAGGCGTTGCCGGTAAACGGTTAGCCTATATCAAGTGTTTGGAATAACCGCGCATCTTGGAAGGACTGGCGGTTATTTCTTTTTGCTTTTACACAAAGAGATAATGCTTACAAGCAGCAAACAGAAAGAAATCAAATCTTCCCATGTTACCATAAGCGCCACCCCCTTTCATGGGGAATGGCTAACCGCCTACCGTTTGGCAACGCCTTGCTCAGTAGTATAGCAACATGGTTCGCCAAAAGTCAACAAATTGCCGACGTTGGCAAAATGTTCGGCGACTTCAAATCCACGGATAAATAGCGCCGCCCCGGGTGCGTAATCGGAGCGGCAAGGTACAGAAAAAGCCTTGCAGGGTTCGTTTTCTGTACCCAAATTATAGCATTTTGGGAGGACTTACACAATGGCAAGAATCAGAAACACCGAAGCGCGGTGGATTGAATCCCGTGAGCGGTGGCAAATCAACGTGACGGGAGAGGATGGCGAACGGAAAACATTCGTATCGTCCAAGCCCGGACGCAAGGGGAAACTCGAAGCAGAGCGCAAGGCGGATGAATGGCTGGAAGAGAGCAGCAAGCACCGCATGCGCATGGATGATGCCTGGAAGCGATTTATAGCAGATAAGGGCGAAGTGAGCGGCACGCAGTGGGTTGCACAGCTTGATAGTATATACCGAAACTGGATTGAACCAGAAGTAGGCAAGAAGCAGCTCCACCGCATAACACCCGCAGAATGGCAGCACTGCATCACAGCTGCGAACAGCGCAGGAAAGGCGAAGAAAACGCTTGAAAACGTCCGAGGAGCCATGACGGCATTCTTCGATTGGTGCGATGCAAACCGCGTCACCTTTGATGCACCGAAAAAGCTCACGATTCCAAAAGGCGCGCCAGTTGGAGAGCGCACAATTCTCACCAACCAGGATATAAAAACGCTGTTCACGGAGGATACCGTAACCGTGCGTAAGCTCACTTACAAGGCGTTCTATATCCATGCGTGGCGGCTGATCGTTATTCTCGGCTTGCGTCGCGGAGAACTGGCCGGCATTAAATGCAGCGACATCGATAAAAACAATGTGCTGCATATCCGGCGCTCCATAAACAGGCTTGGCGAAATCACTGACGGCAAGACAGAGAATGCGCGGCGCGATATTCTTCTTCCGGCGCATGCCCTGCGCGTGATTGAGGATCAGAAGGCCATGTTGAAGGGTCTCGGCATAGCAACGCGCACTTGGCTATTTCCGGGTCCTGATGGAAGTCAGACCAACACAAACACGCTGTACAAGCAGTGGAAGCAGTATTGCAAGCAGCATGGAATAAAATCGTCGCTGCACGAGCTGCGCCACACAACGGTAAGTTTAGTGAAAACCGAACTCCCTGAGGATCTGCTGAAACAAATGATCGGACATTCTGACACTATGGACACAGGCAGATATAAGCACGAGGTGGAAGGTGATCTCGAAAAGACAGCGAACATCGTGGAGGGTGTTTTCTCCAAAATTCTGTAATCGTGTACCTAAGTGTGTACCTTGCAAAAGCAAAACCCGCTAAACCTTAGAAGTTTAGCGGGTTTTCCATGGAGCTGGTGATGGGAGTCGGACCCATGAACCTCGTCATTACCAATGACGCGCTCTACCAACTGAGCTACACCAGCGAACTCCGCAGACGCGGAACGTATAGTATTATACCCAATCCTGCCGCCGAATGCAAGGTGTTTTTCGCTCTTTTTTTTCGTTTTATTCGGGCTTCTGCCCACTATGCCCGACATGCTTGCAGGCGCTGTCCCAAATCACGCCGCTGCACGGCACAAAAAGTACAATGTCTTGCCCCGTTTGCGGCAATCCTGCGGGCCGGAACCCAAATCCCGTGAGCAGCTCACGCTCCGCTTCGTCCACGGATGCTTCGATTACGGAAAACGGCATCTGCTGCGCCTTATACAGCATCACGCGCAGCAAAAGGTCGTCGTACTGCTTCCCACGGAACGCGGGTGCAACAACAAGCCGGTCAATCCGCACAGCGTCATGCTCCAGGCTGGGGTACATCCGCCCGGCAGCAATGGGCTCACCCGCATCCGTGCATACGAACAGATGTGCCGCAACCGCATCCATCGCATCGAATTCCTGCTCGGATGAAATTCCCTGTTCGTACACGCGCACAGCCTCGCGCAGCGCACGGGCATGCGCAAAGCCCGCCCCCGCTCCTACGGTCCATTCCGTCATAAACATGGAGTTTGCTCCTTATCGTTCCGTCATGCCCTCAATTTCTTCTTCGGTGGGCGGCGTTTCGCGCATGCCCGCCGCAAACCGTTTTTCTTCCACGCGGCGGTTCACCCACTCGCTCACAAGCGTATAAAGCACAGCCATCACCGGCACGCACAGCACAATCCCCACGATGCCGAACAGCCCGCTGCCGAGCAGCACCGCGATCATTACCCAAATGCCCGACAGTCCCACGGCGTTGCCCACCACACGCGGGTAGAACACGTTTGCCTCAATCTGCTGCACCACAAGCACCAGCGCAATAAACCAGATCACGCGCGAAGGGTCGCTCACAAGGATGATGAGCGCGCCGAACAGCGCCGAAACCCAGGGGCCGATGATCGGCACGATCTGCGTTATGCCGACCACAACGCTGATCAGAAGCGCATAGGGGAACCCGAAGATCGTCATGCCGATGAAGCATAGCGTGCCGAGAATCGTGCACTCGATGATCATGCCATAAAAATAATGGTTCAACGCCTGGTTCGTGCGTGTGCTGACTTCCAGAACGCGCGTGGCACGGCGCTCGCTGAAAATTGCAACAACCACCTTTTTTGCTTGGAAAATAAGCTTTTCCTTGTTAAACAAAGCATAAATGCTGATGATTGCCGCAAAGAACACATCCACAAGCGTGGCCGCAACGCTCATGGTGAACTTCGCAGCCCCTGCAACCAGCGTGCTGAGCAGCTCATCCATCTGCGCCAGTATGGTTCCGATCACGCCCTGAATGCGCTGCTCAATTGCCGGATTCAGGTTCAGCTTATCCCAGAGATCGTTTCCCCAGACGGTGAGCGATTCAACATAGCCGTCCATCCCATTGGCCAATGTGACGACGCTTTCCGCAATGCGCGGGATAATCAAAAAGAGCACTGCCGCTACGATAAGCAGAAGGAACGCCATCGCCAACACCTGACAAACCGCACGCTTCACAGGACAAATCTTCCATTTCTGGAAGATCCGGGTCTCCAAAAACCGCATGGGCATATTCGCGATAAATGCAAATGCGATGCCAATGAACACCGGTTTGAGCACGGAAAAAAAAGTTCCGACCGCATTGGAAACATTCGCTATGTTTTCAAAGATTTCGTAAACCAGCACCGTAACGAGCGCCACTACAAGCGGCACACGGGCGCTGCGCCAGACGCGCTGTTTCTCCCGCTTTTCCTCCGCTTCCTTTTTCTGCTGCACACGCTCCCGCTGCGCCTTTCTTTCAGCCTGTTCGGCCGCTTCCTGCGCGGCGTGCTCCGCGCTCTCGTTCAGCGCGCCGTCCGCACGGGTTTCGTTTGGTTTATCGCCGTTCAATGGTTTCCTCCTCCGCTTCTGTCTCGTTCGCCTCGCGCTCAAACTTTTCAGCCAAAAGCTTTGCCGAAACATATGCGCTGATGGCATCGATGGCCATGCGGTTCTTTCCGCCGCGCATCACGGCAAAATCCGCATCGTCAATGTATTTGCTGATGTACTGCTCGTACATGGGTTTGACGGTCGCGAGATACTGCTCCGAAATGTTTTCAATGGAACGCCCGCGCGCCCGGATATCCCGCTTGATGCGCCTGAGCAGGCAGATGTCCTTATCCACATGCATGTAAACTTTGAGGCTCATCGCCCGCGTCATGCGCGGATCGTGGAACATGTGAATCCCTTCAAGGATCAGTACATCCGGGGGAGCAATCTGTTCGTCGGTGTCTGCGCGCATATGGTTGGCATAGTCGTAGCCCTTGCGCGTAATGGGGCGGCCCGCCGCAAGCGCTTCAACATCCCGAAGCATTTCGTCATAATCGAAAATTGCCGGCTCGTCATAGTTGATGCGCACCCGTTCCTCAAACGGAAGGTGCGCATGGTTTTTATAATAGCAGTCCTGCCCGATGATGACCGCGCTGCAGGTCAGCGAATCCCGGATTTCCCTTGCAAGCGTGCTCTTTCCGCTGCCGCTTGCGCCGCAAATGCCAACGATAATCATATTGCGCCTCCGCATTGCGTATGATATGATTTTCCAAATTTATTATACCCGCTTGCAAGCCCAAACCGCAACCCCCCGCCACGGCGTTTCAGCGCCGGGTTGTGAACAAAAAGTGAAATGCTTGACATCACACCCGGTTTATTATATCATTGTAACACTAATTATTTTGGAGAGGTACGTTTTTTCTGATGGACGACGGCGACAGTAGCGATAATCCCAACGGATTTACGCCACATAAGAAAAACAAGGGTATGACCTGCGTGATCAGGGAAGCAGCAGGTTATGCTTTTTTTGTGTTGTTTGGGCGGCATTTGCTCCGCCTTTTTCCGCCGCAGGCACGCCTTCATGCCCGCCTGCGCTGCTGATGCCGCTGTTCCTTTCGCCGGCATGTTCCAAATTCGGGTTAATAGTTTTGAATCAGGAGTATAGAGTATACCATGGGTAATACTATCGTAGGCCAATTGCTTTTGCAGGTCGTTCTCATCGCGCTCAACGCGGTTTTTGCGTGCGCGGAGATCGCCGTGCTTTCCTTCAACGGCGCAAAGCTTGAGAAGCTCTCAGAGGAGGGCAACAAGCGCGCCATCCGCCTTGCGCGGCTCACCTGCCAGCCCGCGCGTTTTCTTGCAACCATCCAGGTCGCCATCACGCTTTCCGGCTTCCTCGGCAGCGCGTTCGCTGCGGATAATTTCGCCTCCCTGCTCACGGATTGGCTGGTGAGCCTTGGCGTTGCGATTTCGCCTGCAACGCTCAACTCAATTTCCGTGGTGCTCATCACACTGATCCTTTCCTACTTTACACTGGTGTTCGGCGAGCTTGTACCCAAGCGCCTTGCGATGAAGAAAGCGGAATCCCTGAGCCTTGCGCTCTCCGGGCTCATCACGTTCATTTCCAAGCTGTTTGCACCCATCGTATGGCTGCTGACCGTTTCCACCAACGGCCTTTTGCGCCTCCTTGGCATCGACCCCGATGCAGAGGACAGCGAGGTTTCGGAGGAGGAGATCCGCATGCTGGTGGACAGCGGCAGCGAAAAGGGCGTAATCGATTCCGAAGAAAGCGAAATGATCCAAAACGTGTTTGAGTTCGACGACCTGACCGTTGGTGAAATCGTGACGCACCGCACGGAAATCGCGTTCCTCTGGAACGACGAATCCGTTGCGGAATGGGATAAGACCATCAAAAGCACGTCCTATTCCTTCTATCCCATCTGCGAGGAAAGCATCGACAACATCATCGGTGTGCTCAACGCAAAAATATATCTGCGCCTGACCGATCTTTCGCGCGAGAACGTAATGAAGGAGGCCGTGCGCGAGGTGTTTTTCGTGCCGGAAAGCATGAAAGCAGACATTCTGTTCCGCAACATGAAGAAGAACCGCAACAACTTTGCCGTGGTTTTGGATGAATATGGCGGAACGCACGGCATTGTGACGATGAGCGACCTTCTGGTGCAGATCGTTGGCGAATTTGACGATGAGGATGTGGAGGAGGATGTCTTTCCGGCGGGTGAAAACGCATGGCGCATCAACTGCCGTGCCGAAATCGAAAAGCTGGAGCGCCTGTTCGACATCGAAATCGATACCGAATCCGCAACGGTCGGTGGTTGGGTGGTTGAGCAGTTCGGGGATATCCCGAACGAGGGCGACACCCTGATGTATGACGACAGCTTCTCCGTGGAGGTCATAAAGACCGACAACAAGCGCGTGCAGGAGATCATCGTGCGGCCGGTGGCGCCGCAGGCGGAAGAAGAAAAGGAATAACGGGAAACAGTTGCAAAGAGGCGCGCCCCCATGGCGCGCCTTCCATTTTTCCGGGTCAGTTTCTTTCGTAGGGCGTAACGACCCACTTGATGCAGCCATCCTTCTGATTGCCGAAAATATCGTACCCCGTGAGGATGTCGTTGAGCGGCGCGCGGTGGGTGATCATCAGGCTTGTATCAAGCTGCTTCGTTTCAACGAGTTTCATGATGTCGCCGCAGGAATTCGCATCCACGCCGCCGGTCTTGAAGGTAAGGTTTTTGCCATACATCAGCTGCAGCGGGATGGACTGCGCCTCCGCATAAAGCGCCACCACCACCACGACCGCGTTCGGCCGTGCAGCCTGCCAGGCAAGTTCAAACGTATTTTTCGCGCCTGCAACCTCAAACACGCGGTCTGCCCCGCGGCCTTCGGTCAGCGCGCGCACGGCACAAAGCACATCATCCCGCTTCGGGTTGAGCGTTACATCGCAAAGTCCCTTCGCCTTTGCAAGCGCAAGGCGCTCATCGCTCACATCCACCGCAATAATCTTCGCAGGGCTGTACAGCCGTGCGCTCATCATCGTGCAAAGGCCGGTCGGCCCCGCACCGAGCACGAGTGCCGTGGACGCGGGCGCGATCTCACCGATTTGCGCCGCCCAGTACCCCGTTGCGAGCACATCGCCCACAAAGAGCGCATCCTCATCCGAAACGCCTTCCGGGATGCGCGTAAAGCTCTGGTCTGCCGTCGGCACGCGCACATACTCCGCCTGCCCGCCATCGATGCGGCAGCCGAGCTCCCAACCGCCTTCCACGCAGTTGTTCACATAGCCGCGCTTGCAGAAAAAGCATTCTCCGCAGAAGCTTTCCACATTCACGGCCACGCGGTCACCGGGCCTGAACCGCCGCACAGCGCTGCCCGCTTCTACCACTTCGCCCACGAATTCGTGCCCAAGCACCACGCCTTCCTTTGCGCGCGGCACCGTGCCGTGAATGATGTGCAGGTCGCTTGAACAGATGCTCGCGCGCGTTACGCGCACAATGGCATCACGCGGATCCACAATTTTGGGCATGGGGCGGTCGCACAGTTCGACTTTCCCTTTTTCTTTCCACACAAGTGCTTTCATGGTTTCCATTTATATTGCTTCCTTTCGGTAAGAATTTTTTCCGCAAGCGCGGCCCATCCAAATGGTATCCCCTATGCCGGGGCAATCCTCAGTCCGCCTGCGCGGACAGCTCCTTTCAAAAAGGAGCCTTTTGGTTGCAGATTGCCCGCAAACAGCAATCTTTGCGAATTGTGGGAATAACGCGGCCTTTACGGTGGGTGTCGCACAGGCCGATTTTTACAGCGCTGCGGCCAACGCAGCGGCCTTCGACTTCGCCTCCGCAAGGATTTCCTCCACCGGGCGCAAGCCAAGGTCCAGCCCGTCGGCAGCCACGCAGTCAAACCGGGGGATACCAAAGAAGCCGCAAAGCGCCTCAAGATAACGTGCGCCCATTTCATCCGGCGCACCATCGTAGCTGCCGCCGCGCGTGGTTAAAAACAGCATGCGCTGCGCACGGCAGATGCCAAAGCATCCGCTTGCGTTGCAGCCAAAGGTAATTCCCTCTACGCTCACGTTTTCGATGTACACCTTCAAAAGCGCAGGAAACGCAAGATCCCAAAACGGCGCCGCAATCACAATCGCATCCGCTTCCGCAAACTGGTGTGCATACCGAAAGCGGGGATGGTCAAGCTCCTTTGCTGCAAGCAGGCGTTCCCGCTGGGCAAAAAAGCCTTCCGAAAAATACTGGAACGGTTCGTCCATCAGGCAAAGTTCGGTGACGGCAATGTCATCCCGCGTTCCGAGCACCGCAAGCGCCGCGTCCGCAAGTTCCTTTGTGCGGGAAAGCTCCCGGCGGATGCAGCAATCGACAAAAAGAATCTGCTTCATTGCATCTCCTCCTGGCCGATAAACAGCGCCCCGAAGCGCTCCCCGGCAATCGCCGCGTCCACCTCCGCTTTTTCCGGCACGGAATCCGCCGCGCCCGGCCTGCCCACGCAAAGCGCAGAAGCGGTCGTTGCAAGGCGCAACGTATCCGGGATGGAAAGGCCATGCAGCATGCCATAAAGGAAATAGCCGGTAAACGTATCGCCTGCAGCGGTGGTATCCACCGCGCGCACACGGTAGCTTCCGCAGCGCGTTACGCGCCCCTCGGGCTCCATGCAGCGCGCGCCATGTGCGCCGAGCGTAAGGAGCACGCCGCAATGCGGGTATTTTTTGCGCAGTGCGGACAGGATGGCGTCTTCTTCCTCTGTGCCCGCAAGCGCGCCGCCCTCTACCTCATTCACGATCAGCCAGGTGAGCTTGTCCAATGGGTATTCCCCGACGCCATCGTCCATCGGCGCGGCATTGAGCGCCGTGGAAAGCCCACGCGCCGCCGCCTGCTCGATGATATACGGCACAAGGTTCGTTTCGTTCTGCAAAAGCACCAGGCCGCCTTCCCCTTCCGCCTGAAACGCATCGAACGCAGCGTCGATCCATTCCTTTGTGAGCATGCGGTTCGTTCCGCCGTACAGCAGAATGCAGTTCTGCCCGCTTTCATCCACCTGAATGATCGCATGCCCAGCCTGCTCCGGCACGGGCTTGACAAGGCGCACGTCCACGCCGTTTTGTGCAAGCTTATCGCGCAGCATCTCCGCCGCACCGCCCAAAAGCCCGGCGTGCCAAACGTCATTGCCGGCTTTTGCAGCCGCGATGGACTGGTTCAGTCCCTTTCCGCCGCAATTCACCATAAGGCTTTTTGCGGCCTTCGTTTCGCCGGGGCGCAGGAATGCGTCCACGGCATAGACATAATCGATATTGAGCGAGCCAAAGTTCAGAATGCGCATGAGAAACTCCTTTGCATGATTGATTCAGGCCGGTTTTTCCTGTATGCTGATAACAGCAGAGAACTCTTTTGAAAGGCAGGTCTTTGGTTATGAGTTTACAGCCTCACATCCGCTTGGATGAAACCGTGGGCGCACGCTGTGCGCTCCTGCCGGGCGATCCCGCGCGGCTCGACCGCATCGCCCCGCTCCTTACAAACGTCCGCGCGCTTGCGTTCAACCGCGAATACCGCAGCCTTGTGGGCAAATACCACGGGCTTCCCGTGTTGGCCGTTTCCACCGGCATCGGCGGCGCGAGCGCCGGCATCGCGGTGGAAGAGCTTCATGCCATCGGCGTTACCGCGATGATCCGCATCGGAAGCTGCGGAGCCTTGCAGCCCCGGGTGAAGCTCGGAGACCTCATCCTCGTTTCCGGCGCGGTGCGGGATGACGGCGCTTCAAAAACGTATCTCGACCCGATTTTCCCTGCCGTGCCGGACACAGAACTGCTGTTTGCCTGTGTGAACGCGGCAAAGGCGCTCGGCGCGCCGTATCATGCCGGCATCGCCCGCAGCCACGACAGCTTTTATACCGACCACGAAGCCGAACGGGACGCATACTGGCACCGCGCGGGTGTGCTTGGCAGCGACATGGAAACCGCCGCGCTCTTTACCATTGGAGCGCTGCGCGGGGTAAAAACCGCGTCCATCCTCAACAACGTCGTTGCCTTTGAAAACAAGGAAGACACCGCCTCCGCCATCGGCGATTATGTGGATGGCGCGGCATGCGCCATGCGGGGCGAGGAAAACGAAATCCGCGTGGCACTTGAAGCGTTTCGCACATTGTTCTGCTGACATTATAACACAGCGGGTAAGCGCGCAAAAGGGAAAAACCCCCGGCACGGGTTTTTCCCTTTTTCAGTTCTTCAGCATGGTATCATCCGTTGCGCCCGACATCAGCCAACCGTTCCTTTCACGGCTTCCAGCACACGCTGGACGTGGAACGCTTTCCGATAAAACGCCAAGCTCCCATTTGATGTCCATTTTACTTTCCATCTCTATTTTCTTGATACTATATTACCACAAAACAGGCAAAATTACAAGACTTGTCCTCATTCCCGCATGGGTGTAAAAATAGTATGAGGTGATGAAAATGGAGTTCCTGTCCGTCATTTTGGCACAGCGTTCGCAGCTTTGCGTGTCGCCCGCCCTGCTCGCACGGCTGAACGCACAAGGCGCGCCCTATGGTCTTTCGCTTTCCATGGGCGATTTGCACGCGCTTTCCGACTGCCGCACCCAAGCGCTCCAAAACACGGGGCGCGTAGAATTCGGTGAAGGCATTCTGGAAAAAATCGTTGCGGCGTTTGCGGATTCTCCTTACTTATTTCAGGAAGAATACGCGGAAGCGCTCGCGCGGCTGCAGGAGATGTTTTACCGGTGCAAAAGCGAAACGCACGAGCGCATTTCAGACAGCGCGCTTCTTGCCGCCATGCGTGCGGCATTCGATGGATTGGCCGGCGGCTCTCTCAATTACCTTGAGGAAACGGTGCTTACGGAGCTCGCGCGCGTTTCGCGCGGCTGCAGCGCCGCGCCGGAGGCGGATGCGCTTGGCCTGCCCGCAGAAGAAGAATGAGCCGCGATGCAAAGAAAGGAGAACAGCCGCTATGAAGCCAAGCTTAAGCCCCGCTGCTTCCGCAGGGCGTGAAATGCCGTGGGACGCTCTGTTTATGCTGCTGCAAACCATCGCCCTGCGCTACACAAAGGAGGAAAGCAGTTCCCTGCCCAAAGAGCTTGCGGAAGAGTTGCTGCGTTCCATATGCTATACGCTCGGCCCGGAGCTTGCCGCGCTCCCTGTGGGCCCGCTTTTGCCGCTGTACGAAGCGGGCGTTGCGCGCACGGAAAACGCGGTGCGCGCATGCAGGCGGCGCTGGCAGGTTGCGCGGCTTTCGCTGCCGAAAACCACAAGCCTCTCCTGCCGTGAAACGCTTTCTTCCATCGGCACATTTTTTCAGAATTACGACGCGCGCTTTTTCGCGCATGAAATTCCCTGTGATATCGACTATCAGCTCTGCCTGCCCGTGCCGGAAACGTTCCTTGGCGTGGACTATGTGTCCGAATATCTTTCCCGCCTTTGCATCGAAAACGATTTCCTTCGCCTTTTCCCGGCGGAGCGGGCAGACGCGCTTCTTATGCACGCCTGCCCGGATTACAGGTTCCGCATTGATAACCTGTATTCCCCCGTTGCCACAAACGCGCTCGGCCTTGCGCTTGCGGGAATGGAGGTGCGTGGGCTTTCGGTTCCCGCGGCAGCATGCCAGCGGACTGCCGCCCTTCTTGCCCCCTGCTCCACACAGGAAACCCATGCTGCGCTCCGCCGCGCCGCAGATGTCGTTTGCACTGCGCTTGGCATAAACGGACCGGCAGCGCAGAGCTATCTGCTCGCTGCGGCAGATGCGCTCGTGCCGCGCGTCACAGCCGCGCTCGCCGGGGAAGGGTTGGGGCGCGTCTTCTTAAGCCTGCATCAGCACGTATAAAAAAAGGCGGCTCATCCGAGCCGCCTTGTTGCCGTTCTCCGCTTCGGGATTTCTCCCGTCAGTATTTTTTCAAAAGCTCCTTCACCCGGGCAACAAATGCCGTGCGGTCCACTCCAGTGACAACGACCGCGTTCTTTTCGGGGAACTGCGCATCGCTGTAAAGGTCAGTCACGGTTTTGCCGCGCGTGATGCGTCCCTTGCATTCTACGCGCACACCGGCTTCTTCTGCGGTGAAAAGGCTTTCCTCCACCGCATAAAGCACGGCGGCAGGGTCATGCATGGAAACGCCGGGCAGGCCAAGCTTTGTTGAAAACGCAAGCACGTTTTGCAGGATGCTGTGGAAGAATTTTGCCTGTTCGCTGCCGAACGCGCCGATTTCGTCAACCTCGGCCGCGGTAAGATAGCTTTTGAGCGTCACATCAAGCCCCACCATATGCACCGGCACGCCGCTTTGGAACACCATCTCCGCAGCTTCCGGGTCGGCATAGATGTTGAACTCCGCCGCAGGCGTGGTGTTGCCAAGCGTCGCTGCACCGCCCATGATGACGATCCGTTTGATCAGCTCCGGCAGCGCGCGGTATTTTCCAAAGGCAATGGCAAGGTTTGTAAGCGGCCCCACCGCAATGAGGACAAGCTCGCCTTTTGCGGCAACCGCCTCGCGGTAGATCGCATCCCAGGCCGCCTCCTGCGGAGCAGGCGGGATGACTGTGCCCGGCACGTCCACACCGCCGAGCCCGTCCACGCCGTGGATGCCCGCAGCGGTGATCTGTGCGCCTATGAGCGGCTTTGCAGCGCCCATGAAAACGGGAACGTCCCACTTTGCGACGTGCAGGATCTTATGCGCGTTTGCATAGGTCTTTTCCACCTCCACGTTGCCCGCGACGGCCGTGATGGCACGCACATCAAGCTCCGGGAGCTGCTTTGCAAGCAGGATAGCCACCGCATCGTCCACGCCCGGATCGCAATCAATGATTACAGGAAACCGGTTCATGCGCCCACCTCCGTTTTGTTATAATGCTCCGCGGCCTCTACAAGGAGATCCACAAACCCGTTTCGGTCGATGTCGAGAATCACGTTTGTATTGGGCGCATGGCCGAGCACGCCGAAGCGGTCTGCAACCGTTGCCCCCTTGCAGAAATCGCCCTCTGTTTCCACCTGAACATAATAGGGCTTCATGGTCAGAATTTCCGGGCGCACGAGTGCCGCAACAGCCACCGCGTCATGCACCGGCGCGCCGGGGTAACCCATGCTCCTGTGGAACCCATAAAAGAATTCCAGCCAATCCGCCACAACGCGTGCCACCGGGTTGCCCACCGCGCGGATGCGCTCAAAGTCCTCCGGGTAAACAAGCGCGCGCTCCGTGACATCCAGCCCGGCCATCGTGATGGGGATTCCGCTTTCAAATACGATCCGTGCAGCCTCAGGATCCACAAGGATGTTGAACTCCGCCGCGGGCGTCCAGTTCCCGAAAGCGATTCCGCCGCCCATGAGCGAGATATGGGCGATCCTCCCCTTGAGTTCCGGATGTGCAAGCAGCAGCGCCGCAATGTTTGTAAGCGGGCCCGTAGGTACGAGTGTAACCGGCTCCGCGCTCTCGCGCAGCACCTTTGCCATGAGCGTTACCGCATCAAGTTCCAGCGGCTTGAAATCCGGTTCCGGCAGCGCCGGGCCGTCCAGACCCGATTGCCCGTGCACCGTGGGCGCGATGATAGGCTCTGAAACAAGCGGGCGTTTCCGCCCCATCGCAAACGGCGCGTGCAGGCCGATCAGCGTGCAGATGCGCAGCGCGTTATAGGTCGTCTTTTCAATGGTTTGATTGCCGCAGCAGGAGGTCACGGCCCGGATGTCTAACATGGAGCTTGCGTTTGCAAGCACCCATGCGATCGCATCGTCATGTCCCGGGTCGCCGTCTAAAATGATCGGAATCCGCTTCATGCTATTTTTCCTCCCCGGCCGGAGCCGTCATGGCGTTTTGCGCGCGCCGCGTTTTCCTGACGCGGCGGATGGTGGCCACGGCATAAATCACAAGGCCCAACACCGTTACCACGTAGGGAATGGACGCAACAAGGTAGCTTGACATGCCCTGCATGCCTTCCATTTTGTTTTTCAGCGCGTTTGCGAGGCCGAAAAGCAGCGAGCTCCACATGGAACCCGTCGGCTCTCCCTGCCCCATGGCCTGTGCGGCAAGCGCGATGAAGCCGCGCCCTGCGATCATGCCGGAATTCCAGCTTCGCGAATAGTACATGGACATGTAAGCGCCGCCAAGGCCTGCGAGCGCGCCGGAAATCCCCAGTGCGATGTATTTGATCTTGATCACGCTCACGCCCACGCTGTCCGCAGCGTTCTGGTTTTCACCGACCGCGCGGATGTTGAGGCCAAGCGAGGTCTTGTACAGCATCAGCCAGGTCAGGAACACCATGAAGAATGCGATATACGTCAAAAGCGAATGGCCGGATAGGATTTCTCCCACAACCGGGATGTCTTTGAGGAGCGGGATGTTCACCTGCGGGATGAGCATCTCGGGCGTGGTAAGCTCGCCCGTGTTGCCGCGCAGCCCCGTGAACAGATACAGCAGGAAGATGGTTCCACCGCCGCCGATCATGTTGAGCGCGATGCCGCCGAGGATGATGTCCGTTTTGAGTTTGAGCGCAAAGAACCCGAGCAGGAGCGCAAGCGCAATGCCCACGATGAGCGCGCCCAGCACGCCAACCGCCCAGCTCTGCGTCCAATAGCTGATGAGGGTGCCAAACAGAGCCGTGATGGACATAATGCCCTCAAGGCCGATGTTGGTAACGCCCGCCTTTTCGGCTACCACCGCCGCAAGCGCCGCAAACAGGATGGGCGACGTGATGCGGATGACCGAAAACAGGAAATCGGGCTTAAAGATCATTTCAAAAAGCTGTTCCCACATTACGCGTTGCCTCCTTTCGCCGCAGCCTCTGAATCAAAGGCCTGCTTCATCTCCTCACGCGCGCCCTTAACGACAAGCTTCTGCCGGTACCGTGCAAGGAATTGCTCCGCCGCAAAGAACAGGAAGATGACAGCCTGAATGATGTCCAGCATCTCGGCCGGCACACCGGCGTTGGTGCGCATCAGCTCGCAGCCGCGCTCAAGATAGGCCATGAAAAACGCTGCAAACGGCACCATCAGCGGGTTGTTTTTGGCGAGAATGGCGATGGTCACGCCCGTCCAGCCATAGCCCGGAAGCTCCCTCCAAAGGAAGGTGGAATAGCGGCCGAGCACCTCGATGCCGCCGCCAAGGCCCGCAAGGAAGCCGCCGATGACCTGCGAAAGCACGATGACGCTGCCAACCTTCATGCCGGAATACTTTGAAAACGCCTGGTTGATGCCGATCATGCGGATCGCATAGCCCCAGCGCGTGCGGAACAGGAACACGGCAACGAGCGCCACGAACACAAGCGCGATCACAAAGCCCCATGTCAGGTCCGTGTTCGGCACAAGGTCCGGCACGGCAGCCGTTTCCAGGAAGGGGAACGTCTGCGTGGAACCCTTGGAGCGGTCCGCAAAGTTGTTGTTGAGGAAATGCAGCACAACATACATGATGATGTAGTTGAGCATCAAGGAAGAAACCATCTCACTTGCGCCGAGCTTCACTTTCAGGAGCGCCGGCAGCAGCATCGTGAGCGCCGCCGCAACCGCGCCGATCAGAAGGCACACCACAAGATGCAGCCCCGCTGCCATAGGCACATAAATGCCCACAAGCGTGGCAAGGAAGCCGCCCAGCATCACGCCGCCTTCCGCCGCAAGGTTGAACTGGTTGGCGGAAAACATCACGCACACGGCAAGGCCCGTGAAAATGGTCGGGATCATGCGCGAAAGCACAACCCAGAGGGAATTTGCGTTAAACGTGCCGTTCTTTGCAAACAGCGGCCTGAGAAGCATCTGCTCAAGGGCGCCGCCGACATCGTCCGTACAAAGGGCGATAAAGATCACCGCCACCGCAAGCGCAAGGAGGATCGCCGCAAAACCGCGCGCAACCTCAAAGAGGAACATTCGTTTATTTCGCATAGAGCACCTTCCCAATCTCCTCGTCGCTCTGGCGTTTGAGGCCGAGCATGTATTCGCCCATCTCCTCATCCGTCAGTGCTGAGGTGTCTTCAAAATAAGCGGCGATATGCCCGCCGTTCATCACGATCAGGCTGTCCGAAAGCTCCATGACCTCGTTCAGATCGGCGGAAACAAGCAGCACCGCCGCGCCCGCCCGGGAAAGCTCCACAAGCTTTTTGCGGATGAATTCCGTTGCGCCCACGTCGATGCCGCGCGTGGGCTGGTCTGCAATGATAAGCACCGGCCCGCTTGAGAATTCGCGCGCTACAACGACCTTTTGGATATTGCCGCCGGAGAGCATCTTCACCTGCTGGTTGCGGGATTTGCACAGCACGCGGTAATCCTCAATCAGCCGGTCGCTCATCTCATGAATGGCTTTCATATCGAACAAAAGCCCTTTATTATACTCTTTTTGATAAATGCGGTTGGAGATGAGATTATCCTCAATGGTGCCGCGGTCCGCAATGCCGTAAAGCATGCGGTCCTCCGGGATCAGGGAAACGCCTGCGTCGCGGATCTTGCGCTGGGGCAGACCCACGATGCTCTTGCCGTTTACGGTCACCGTGCCGCTGTCCGGCACATTCAGGTTAAAGAGCATGTCCACAAGCTCGCGCTGGCCGTTGCCTTCCACGCCCGCCACGCCCAGGATCTCACCCTTCCTTACGGAGAAGGAAACCCTGTCGAGCATCTTCTTGTTCCAATCGTTCGTATATTCAAGGTTTTCCACGCGAAGCACTTCATCCGTGGGGGCAGCCTTATCCTTCTCCACGGTAAGGATGACATCGCGGCCAACCATCAGGCGGGAGATTTCCTCCATGGAGATTTCAGCGGTGTTGTAAACGCCCATGGATTTTCCGCCGCGCATGATGGTAAGGCGGTCGGTAATCTGCTTGATTTCGTTGAGTTTGTGGGAAATGAAAATGATCGTGAACCCCTGCTCTTTCAGGTGAATGAGCTCGCGGAACAGCTCCGCGGTCTCCTGCGTGGTCAAAACGGCGGTGGGCTCGTCCAGAATCAGGATCTTCGCGCCGCGCACAAGCGCCTTAAGGATTTCCACCTTCTGCTTCATGCCCACCGGGATATCCACGACCTTGGCCTTGGGGTCCACATGCAGGTTATACTTTTTTGAATACTCTTCGGTGATGGCGATGGCCTTGTCCATGTCGATAAAAAGGCCCTTCTTTTTCGGCGCCATGCCGAGCACCATGTTTTCGGCAACAGTGAGGCTTGGAACGAGCATGAAGTGCTGGTGCACCATGCCGATGCCCTTTGCAATGGCCACCGTTGGGGAAGACAGGTTCACAGTTTCCCCGTTTACGATGATTTCGCCTTCGGTGGGCTGTTCCAAGCCGAAGAGCATCTTCATCAAGGTGGATTTCCCCGCGCCGTTCTCGCCCATCAGCGCATGGATTTCGCCCCGGCGCACGTTAAAGTCAACGCCCTGGTTTGCGGCAATGCCGTTGGGGTATACCTTGGTGATCCCCTTCATCTGCACAACGTATTCGCTTTGCGGCATTGGTTGTGTCTCCTCCTTTTCTGATAAAACAAACGGAGGAGAGCCACGACAAATCAGCTCTCCCCCGGCTCGTTGCATAAATTAGGCCGAACCGGCCGGCTTGGGGCCGGCCGGCAAATTGCGGTTTGGGTTACGGACGGACGGACTCGCGGAGGGTTTCCGCAGCGCCGGTTTCATCGCCGATGGCGGTGCCGACCTGGATGGTTCCCTCGGACACGGCCTTGATGGCTTCGTTGACCTTATCCTGCACGCCCTGCGGGGCAACTTTTGCAAAGTTCTTGTCGGTCACGATGCCAACGCCGCCCTCGTTGATGCCGAGGAGGATGTTCTCGCCGAAGTGGCCGTTACCGGCATCCCACTCGTCAAAGAACCAGACGAGGGACTGGCCGATGTTCTTAAGGCCGGAGGTCAGCGTGATGGCCGCCGTCTCCGCATCAAGGGTCAGCTCTTGGTCGGAGTCAACGCCGATGAACCAGGCTTTGCCGGACTCGAGCGCAGCTTCCGCAGCGCCGTTGCCGGAAAGGCCCGCAACGCCCCACACGATGTCGCAGCCCTTGTCGTTGATCATGGAAAGGGCAAGCTCTTTGGCGGTGGCGGTGTCGGTATAGGAGTTGACATAGCGGGTATCGACCTTGACGTCCGCGTTGGTCGCCTGCGCACCCTGAATGAAGCCATACAGGAAGTCGTTGATGACGGGGCTGTCCACGCCGCCGACAAAGCCGACGACAGCCTGCTCGTTGATGTTGGCAACGGAGGTTTCAGTGGTCATGGCCGCCGCAAACACGCCCACGAGGTAGCCCATGTCGTTCTGCTTGTAGTTGATGTTCACAACGTTGGGCTGGCTGGCTTCGGAATCGTAGATGAGGTACTTCTGATCCGGATACTTCGCAGCGATCTCGTTGAGGTATTCGGGCATCTGATACGTACCGCAGATGACAAGGTCATACTCGCCGGAGGAGGAGACATCGTCAAGGGTGGTCTTCCAGGTGGGCTGGTCGGCATCCGTGCCGCCCATCTCGATGGTCTTGTAGGTGATGCGGCCCGCATCAGCCAGTTCCTTCAGGCCGGACTCTGCGGAGTCGAAGAAGGATTTGTCGCCAAGGTTACCGTTCACAAGGTTTACAACGTTGTAGACCTTCGCGCCGTCGCCTTCACCGCCTTTTTCATCATCGGCGGGCGCGTTGTTGCAGCCGAACGCAGCGACTGAGAGAACCAGGGCAAGCATCAGGGCAATCAGTTTTTTCATTGTTCGTTCCTCTCTTTTCATTTTGTGACATGATTTTCATCATCCGGAGACCTGAAATCAGATGAATCATATGGACATAGTATACATCCAAATGTGAAATCCGTCAATTGGCTGCGCGGGGTTTCGGGGGCGCAGATTGCATGTCATTTTGCCGCACCCAAAAAATATTTATGGCCCGGCAGTCTGCGCATCCTTTTCGCGCGCGTACATATTCTGCAAAGCTTGCAAAATATGCATGAAATTTAATATCGCTTTGGCCGGGGGGGCGCAGCGAAACGGCATTCGGGCCGCTCACAGCCCGCGCATCCACTCGGACTTAAGCGCCCGGCGGCCTGCAAGCGCCGCATCAAGTTCTGCAATGAGGCGCGGTTTGTCCGCGTTCAGCGTGCCGCGCAGGTTCAGGTAGTTGGAGGCGTGGTTCGCACGCAGTACGCTGCCCTCGCTGTCCGTATGGGCGATGAGCGTGCGAAGCTCCCGCAAAAGCCCGGCCTGATCCGGCGGCGCAAAGCGCCCTGCGCGGTAGTCCGAATACAGCGGCTCGTCCCCTTCGAGCATGAGCGTCAGGAGGCCGATGTACTCCGGCTGCATTGCGGAAAGGGCTTCGCCGGTTTTTTTCGCATGCTCCTCCGATCCGTCCGCGCCGCCGAGGCCGATGATGGCCGTCACCGAAAGGCGCAGGCCCGCAGCACGCACGCGCTGGCCCGCAAGGATGATTTCCGCCGCTGTCGCGCCCTTGTTCATGCGGGAAAGCACTGCGTCGCTCCCCGATTCAAGGCCCATATAGACCATGTTAAGCCCGCCCGCCGCAAGCGCTTCCAGTTCATCCTGTGTTTTCGCTCTGATGCTTGCGGGCGAAGCATAGCAGGTGATGCGGCCGCAGCGGGGCAGGCGCGCATAAATGTGGGAAAAAATCGCAAGCTGCTCCTCCGTCTTTCGCATAAGCGCGTCGCCATCGGCCAAAAACACGCGGGAAAAGGCGTGCGCCCACGGCCCTGCTGCGATCTCATCCACATCCGCACAAACGTCCGCGAGAGGGCGGATGTGGAACTTCTTTTCCTTATACATACTGCAAAACGCGCAGCCATTCTGGCTGCAGCCGACGGTGGATTGCAGGATCAGGCTGTCCGCCTCACTCGGCGGACGAAAAATGCGTCCTTCGTATTGCATATCAGGCAATCCCTCCTATAAGAATAAACACGAGCGTGTAATAAACCGCCGCAAAGAACAGCACGGAGCCGAGCGCTATTGTAGCCGCCATGGCGCCACGCTCCTTCCGTTTATGAAAGCGCACTGCCAGAAGCACCGTGCAGAGGGCGAGCGCCGCTGAAAGCACGAGCGCCCCGATCAAGCCGATGAAAAAACCAGATGAATCCATATCGCCGAATCTGCCTCCGTTCACATTGGTTCGCACCGATTTGTTTTCAATTCTATCACATGTTGTGAACGCCGCACAGCTTTTCTTTCCCTGCAAAATGATGTATTCTATATGTATAATTCATTCTGGTACGTTGCGCCTTCGCACGCGGAGGCACAGATAAAACGATCGATCGGAGGCATCAACCATGAACTTTCTGAAAGACGCAAAAATGTGCGCCATTACAAGCGCGGTGCTGTGCATCGTGCTCGGCCTGCTGTTCCTCCTGTTCCCCGCCGTTTCGGCCAAGCTTGTTTGCTATATTCTCGTCGGCGTGTTCATCATCGCCGGCATGCGCTTCCTTGTGCTGTACTTCCGCAGCCGCCTGCTTTCCTTTTTCCCCACAGAGCTGCTGCTTGGGCTTTTGATGCTCGCCATCGCCTGCGTGCTCCTGCTTGAGGCGGAAGGCATTGCGGCGCTTTTGCCGGTCATCCTCGGCGCGGCAATCGTGGTTTCAAGCTTTATCAAGCTCTGCCATGCCTTTGAGCTCAAGCGCGCCGGCTGGGGCGGATGGGTCTCTGTGCTCGTGCTCTCCCTCATCGGCCTTGTGTTCGGCGTGCTGATGCTCATCAACCCCTTTAAAGTCGCGGCCACGGTGATGATCCTCATCGGCGCCGGCCTTGTGTATAGCGGCGTTACGGATCTCGTTGCAATCCTGTTCATATCGCAGCAGATCCGCCGCGACATGAACGCGCCCGGCGGCCCGTTCGCCCGCTGAACCGCAGGACAAACCATTATGATAAAAAAACATCTGCATAAGGCATTTTCCTTTCTGCTGGCGCTCCTGCTCGCAGCGGGCCTTGCCGTTCCTCTTGTGGGCTGCACGGCGGAGGATGCGCTTGATCTGCTTACCGCCGTTGTAGAAAACCTGCCGGAGGAGACCGAAGCGCCGGCACAACCTGAAGCGCCGGCACAATCCGAAGCACCGGCAGAGACTCCCCCGCCGGCGAAAACAGCCGCGCCGGCACAAACGCCGGAGGAAACCGCCCCCGCGTCTTCCGTAATTTACGGCGAAGCCTATACCGACCCCTACGATGTTGCGGATTATCTCCATGCCTACGGCGAACTGCCGCCGAACTTCATCACCAAAAACGAAGCGAAGGAGCTGGGATGGGACAACGCAAAAGGGAACCTGTGGGATGTGGCGCCGGGCATGAGCATCGGCGGGGACCGTTTCGGCAATCGGGAAGGGCTGCTTCCAAAGGCAGACGGCCGCACCTGGTATGAATGCGATGTGAATTACGAAGGCGGCTACCGCGGCGCGGACCGCGTGCTTTATTCCAGCGACGGCCTGATCTACTGCACGTTCGATCACTACGAAAGCTTTACGGCAATCTACGAATAGGAGCGGCGCATGAGCAAAACAATCCTTGACGGCGCGCGGATGGGTTCGCGCGCAGAACTGCACGATGCGCTTGCGGCAGCGTTTTCGCTGCCCACGCATTATGGGCGCAATCTCGATGCGCTCTGGGACTGCCTGACGGAGCAGAGGGAGGGTACGGAAGTTATCCTTACCTCGCCCGAAGCCATGCCCGAAGCGCTGTTCGCCCCGCTTGCGGCCCTGTTTCTCGACCTTGCGCGCACGGGCTGTGGCTGGCGCTTTTCGGTTGAATCCCCGGCTGCACAGCCGGGGCGCTACCGCCACTTTAAAGGCGGAGAATATGAATGTCTGGGGCTTGCGCTCCATTCCGAAACGCTTGCCCCCATGGTGGTTTACCGCGCGCTTTACGGAAGCGGCGGCTTGTGGGTGCGCCCCGCCGCAATGTGGGCAGAGCAGGTTAACACGGCGGAAGGGCCGCGGCCGCGTTTTTTGCGTTTAGAGGATTCCGATGCATAGCGCCTTGTTTTCCATTGACCCCAAGGGCGTGCCCGCGCGCACCTGTGCAGGGCTGGTGCTTGCGTCCGCGGCAGTGCGCCTTGTTTGGTTTTGCATTTCCCACGGCACGGCGGCGGATGCCTACACGCTGATTGTGCACCTTGTGGTGCCGTTTCTTTCCTGTGCGCTGCTTGCCGCATTCATTTTGCGCGGCGCGCTGCGCCTCTGCACAATTCCCGTGGGGCTCGGCTGCCTGTTTTTTGTGCTGAAGGCTCTCTCCTTCCCCTCCCGGATTCACACGGTGCTCTGCTGCATCCTATATGCACTTGTGTTTTCGCTGTATGCGGCAACGGCGTTCGGGCTGCTGAAAACGCGCGTGCCGCTCGGCCTTGTGTTCACGCTGCCGCTCCTTTACCACATTTTTGTGGAGGATCTTGCAAAGCTGCGTGCTCCTGTGCCGCCTACGCTTGTGGAGTGGATGCCCGAATTTTCCGTGTTGCTGATTATGGCGGCGCTTGCCACCGCCACATGGGGAATGAAAAAAAGGGAATAGCGTGCGCCGCCCCCACCAGCGGACTGAGGATTATCTTACTCCCGCAAAGGCTGCGGTTGGCGGCAATCCCCCGTCAGCACCTTCGGTGCTGCCACCCCCCTTTCTAAAGGGGGCTTTGGGGAAGCTGCAACAAAAGGCTCCTTTCTGAAAGGAGCTGTCGCCGCAGGCGACTGAGGATTGTCTCACTCCCGCAAAGACTGCGGTTTACGGCAATCCCC
>Ga0129308_1001345_pt1 | contig 26178 bp, 25 predicted proteins | sample L827metagenome_FD_94440 | JGI IMG/M metagenome (GOLD analysis project Ga0129308, IMG submission 94440) | Ring-tailed lemur group fecal microbial communities from Wisconsin, USA - L827 metagenome | ecosystem: Host-associated > Mammals > Digestive system > Large intestine > Fecal | place: USA...
CCGTGCAGCAGATGACGCAGCAGGTCTTTCCATTTCCGAGAAAATGAGAAGCCAGATTCGCGGTTTAAACAAAGCATCTGACAACGCACAGGACGGTATTTCCTTAATCCAGACCGCTGAGGGTGCATTAAACGAGTCTCACTCCATCTTACAGAGAATGAGAGAATTAGCAGTTCAGGCAGGAAACGGTACAGAGACAGATGATGACCGTGAAGCAGTACAGAATGAAATCAGTCAGCTGCAGGAAGAACTGACAAGAATTTCTGAGACAACGGAGTTTAACACCATGAAGCTTCTTGATGGAAGCCAGGGAGGCGGAAGTTCGGCAAAAGATGTGAAAGTGAATGCATCTGTTAGTACAGCTGCAATGGGAAAAAATGCATTGACGACTACTGCGGCAGTGGCAGGTAAATATACCAGTGCAGCAGGAAGTCTAACAGCAGATAGTGGAATGTCCATAGGAGATACTACCAGCTATACGGTTAATTATCGCAATGAAAAGGGAGAACAGGAATCTGTTACGGTCAACCTGAAGTACAAGGATGCAACCACATTAGTGAGTGAAGATGGTTCCAGAGAGTATACAGTGACATCAGGCGCTGCAACACCCGCAGAAAAAACCAGTGCATTTCTTGCAGAGTTAAAGCAGACTTCTCTTGGTGATTCTTTTACAATTACCAGTACAGGCGCAAGCGTATTTGTATTTGAGGCAAAAGAGGCTGGAACAAGTACAGATAGAATTCTCTCAACCTCTCAGAGCAGAAATGTATCAGGTGTATTTTCACAGCTGGCAAGTTCTGCCGTAGGAGATACGACAATTCCTGCAGATGCATATCAGTCAATTACAGAGGATATCGGTTCTTATGATGGTGGTGCAACTACTAAGGTGGAAGACTATATCTTTGAAGTAAACGGACAGAAATTTATGTATGCTGATGAGGCAGGGGTTACAGCTTTAAAGAATAAAACAGAATATAATGATGTAAATTATGTTCAGGTTGGGACAGCTGGCACGGTTGGCACAGATGATGCAGCTGCAATGGCTGCATTGATTTCTGCAAAAACAGGGATTAATGCAACACCGGATGTTACCACAGATACAACAGTAAACTTGAAGCCGGGCACCGCAGCGGGTTCTGTAAAGGACGGGATGGAGCTTCAGATTGGCGCTAATGAAGGGCAGACCATGAGCTTCACCATTGATGACATGAGCGCAAAGGCATTGGGAGTAGATGGTAACAAGGTTGATTTAAGCACACAGGATGGCGCACAGAAATCTATTACCACCATTGATGAGGCAATCAAGAAGGTTTCTGAACAGCGTGGGCGTCTCGGCGCTATCCAGAACCGTTTAGAGCATACAATCTCTAACCTCGACACCGCAGCTGAGAATACCCAGAACGCAGAATCCCGTATCCGTGATACTGATATGGCAGAAGAAATGGTTGAGTACAGCAAAAATAACATTCTTGCACAGGCAGGACAGTCCATGCTGGCTCAGGCAAACCAGTCTACGCAGGGTGTACTTTCACTTTTACAGTAATGTAAGATTTACAGTAGGCAGTCATAATATGCCAACAGGAGCCGTCGCAGTTTTGCGGCGGCTTCTTTTATTCTTCTGGTGCGCTTGACGGTGCACGTTTCATATTTAAGCCATCACCTCGGAAGAAAAAGAGAACCCGTTATGAAATATTATCGATGGAACACAATGACAGACTTTTCCTGCATCGGAGCAGACTGTCCTGATACCTGCTGTGCAGGATGGATTGTTTATGTGGATAAGAAAACGGCAGGTTTTTATCGAAATCAGACAGGAGAATTTGGGGAGAAACTGCGTGAATCACTCCTTCCTTTTAAAAAGAATTATGATAAAATTAAATTGGATGATAAGGGGCGTTAGAGAAACAAAGCCCAAATGAGTATTTATGAGAGTGGAAAAACCGTTTCTGTTCCGCAGGAGAAACAGCAGAACTATGGAAGACATTTTCTGATGTAAGAAAGTTGGAAAACATGTCCGTTTCATTAAAGGAAATGAAGAAAAATTCATTAAAACTTACCCGGTTCCTGTTAGCAGTCTGTCATGAAATACTCTATTTTCCTAATGGAGAACGATTAAAAAGAATCAGTGACCGGATGATTGAGTTTATATGCAGTCACGGTGCAGAAGGATTTGATTTGCAGAAAGCTCTCTGTCAGATAAAGAATAAGGAATATGAAATCCAGTTTGAACAGTAGCTTACTTATTATCTTTATTTTCATTATATGAAAGCAGTGCCGGATTACGATATTATGAGATATGTGGCGGCAGCGGCAAGGACCTTTGAACATGGGGAAGCGCATATGAAAAAACTGCGTGAAATCTGTGAGAAGGAAAATTGTACGGAGACGGCAGAGCTGCTGGCGCTGCTTGGGTAGGCGGCACGGAGAGGAAGTGCCCAAGGGCAAATTTTTCGATACGTTGTAATTTAAACAGGAATCCGCTATATTAAGGAAAGAAACTTAGTGCAGCGGATTTTTGTTGTATGAAAACTTACATTGATGGAACTCACATTTGGTAATAATGAAAGTAAGGACAATTTTGGAAAAAAGATTAGATTGAAAGCAGGTGATTAAGTGGTTAGTAAAGAATTTTTTGGCGAAACCAAGAATGTAGAATTCAAAAGAGAAATTCCAAGTAAACATGAAAAGTTTCTGAAAGATATTATTGCATTTCATAAAAGATATGACTTTAGCAAAACTACACGATTTTGGAGTTCTTTGCATGGTTGGCAGGAATCCATATCCCACACATGCATTTGACTTGTTGACGGATAATACTAACAAAGCAGCAAAGATACAATGTGCATTGTTTAAAGGGAAGACAAGAGATATCTTTATTGACAGGAAAGAGTTTGCTGGACCAATATATGAACAGGTTGATGATGCCTATAATTTTGTTTTGAGACATATTGATATGGGAGCACAGATTGATGGGGAATACAGGAAAGATGTGTATGAACTCCCGATATCGGCTGTCAGAGAGACAATAGCAAATGCTATTTTGCATAGGAGTTATTTGGACAGGTCTTGCGTGCAGGTATGTATTTATGATGATAGAATGGAAGTATCTTCGCCGGGCATGCTATATGGAGGACTTGATATAGAGACGGCAAAGACAGGAAAATCAACATGCAGAAATGAGGCAGTTGCTGAGGCTTTTCATTACATGCATATTGTGGAGGCATGGGGAACAGGGATTCCTAGAATTATTAACAGATGTAACGAATATGGTCTGCCAACTCCGGTATTTGAAGAATTTGGAGATGGTTTTAAGGTAACTCTTTTCAGAAAAGCAAGCAACACTTCAGAAAAAGTAAGCAATGCTCAAGAAAAAGTAAGCAATGCCATGGAAGAAGTGAGCAACGCTCAGAAAAAAGCAAGCAATACATTTGATGAATATATACCATTGCTAAAGGACGCAGACGCAACGGATATATTTATAAATAATATCAGAAAGGTTTATGTACATTGTAATATAGGTATGCCATTTGGACAGGCGGATGTAATGAAATGGCTCAATTGTTCTAAATCTAAAGCAACTAATATAATGAATGTACTTAAGAAAGCAAACGTAATAGAAAAAGTTAAAGGACTTGGTGCTGGAAAATATAGATTTGTGGATTTGTATGCTGAAAAATATTGATAAAGAACTCAACATTGCATTTGAAGAGCAGATTTTTCGATAACATTGTAATTTAAACAGGAATCCGCTATACTAAGGAAAGAAACTTAGTGCAGCGGATTTTTGTTGTATGAAAACTTACATTGTAAACATATTTTTTTTATTGTAATATATAATAAGTAATAGTTGTTTAGAACGTTGTTCTTTGCAGTAACAATAAATGAAAAGAAACTATAGATGCCAGGGAGAATAGAAATGGTAATTGATAAATTGTATTTAAATGATTTTAGAGGAATTCATGAATTGGAATTAGATTTAGACGGAAAAAGTACTGTTTTGTTCGGCATCAATGGAGTTGGTAAAACGTCAGTTTTAGCAGCTATAAACCTGTTGTATGCAAATATTATTAATCGTTTGGTAAAACAACGGTTTAAACAATCTATCAAGATGGAAGTGTCAGATATTAAGTATGGCAAAGCATCCGCAAAAATAAGAGCAGAATTTAAATTTGAAGATGGGGTATATGGATATTCTCGCTCTGTTTATAGAAAGGGACAAAGAGTATCGCTTTCAAAAGAATTAGAGCAGTTGGTGGCTCATTACGAAGAAAAATATGTGATAGAAGAGACAATAGATGATGAAAATAATTTGCTTCAGGCGGGACAAGATTATAATATCCCTATATTTGTGAATTACGGAGTGAACAGACTTGTGCTGAAAACGCCATTAAGAATACGAAAGACAGAAAGTTATGGACAGTATGCAGCATTAGAAAAAGCAATTGAAAATCAAATTGCTTTTTCTAAATTATTTGAGTGGTTTTTAGAACAGGAATTATATGAAATAACACAGCAAAAGGTGAATCCGGATTACCATGATATACCTCTGAATGCAGTAAAACGAGCAATGTTAGCGATGCTTGATGGATATAAGGATGTGCATATTACCGCAAGACCGTATTCCATGAAAGTATATAAAGGAGAAGAGGTGCTGGATATACTGCAATTATCGGATGGAGAAAAATGTACACTTGCATTGTTTGGTGATTTGGCAAGAAGATTGGCAATAGCAAATCCAGCTATGGAAAATCCGCTTGAAGGCAGCGGTGTTGTTTTAATTGATGAGATAGAATTGCATATGCATACTTCGTGGCAGAGGAAAGTAATAGGAGTGTTAAAAGCTACATTTCCCAATGTTCAATTCATTATTACCACCCATTCACCGCAGGTATTAGGAGAAATTGATTCAGATTATAATGTCTTTGCATTATATAAAGATGGGAATGAAATCAGTTGTGATGCAGTAGATAATTACTTTGGATTAGATGCCAATACTGTGTTGGAGGATGCACTAAAAACAGATTCTGTGAATAGTAAAATCAAGGAAAAAGTACGGTTGATGTATCAGTATATAGAGGAACGGGATTTTGAACAGGCTGAGAGGGTTATCAGGGAAATAGATAATTTGACTATGAACAGAAATATAGATACTGCAAGGGGAAAAGTACTGATTAGAAAAGGAAAAAGAATAAATGCGACAGATAGTGAAAAGTCCTGAACCATCTCATTTTCAACAATGGAAGGATAATTTCAGAGCAGCAAATGGTCGAGAGCCGGTATATGATGATTTGAAAGGTACAGTTGAATATTTTGAATTAAAGAAAAGTTTGCTTAAAGAGCAAGGATTTATTTGCTGCTATTGTGAGAAACAAATAGGTCAGGGTTTCGATTTGAAAGATTGTGATATAGAGCATTTTATGCCAAGACATCCAGATAAAAGGGTACTATCTGCTAGGGAATGTATAAAATGTGAAGAGGCGCAACTGACATATACGAATTTATTTGCATCATGTAAAGGCGAACAGGCAGATTGCGCAGACCATTGTAACCATAAGAAGGATAATTGGTTTGATTTTAAAACCTGTATTTCTCCAAGTGATTCCAGAATTAATGGAGCATTTGGTTTCAGGTTAAGTGGAAAAATGTATGCAGTTAATCCGATTGTTCAGGAAATGGAAAAGCACTTAAATTTGAATTCATATGTGTTGGAGGAACAACGAAAGGCAGCATTTGAAGCAGTTATGGAGACCGAATTTGAAGATGAAGATTTGCTGGAAGATGGGGATTATGTTGAAACTGTAATAGAAGATTATGACAGTATGCAAGACGGTAAATATGCGGAATTTTGTTCTATGATTACATATTGTTTGAAAAAATTTTATTATCATAAGTAGGGCATGGACACAAAAATGGACTGGGAGAAATTCCGGTCTGTTTTATTTTTAATTGATACCACTCCATAAAAGCACTTATGATAGAATCGTACCACTTTTTAACCAGATATTACAAGAAAAAAACCGTTCCAATACCTATAATAGTATCATAAAGTTATGGATTTGCGAAAACATTCGAAAAAGCATAACAGGAACAAAAACATCTGGGAGGTTTCCCGCAGGCGGACTGAAGGAGAAGGTTCAGAAAACCACAGTGTATCGGCGCAAAGACGCCAGAATGGAGGAAAAATGAATTTACAGGAAATCGTAACAAAAAGATGTAACAAATCTATCGCACAGTGCAGCAACGAAGAACTTTACTATTCCTTATTAGAGATGACCAAAGGAATGGCAAAGGAAAAAGAGAGCAACGCCGGAAAGCGTAAATTGTACTATATTTCCGCAGAGTTCTTAATCGGAAAATTATTATCCAATAACTTAATCAACTTAGGCATTTATGATGATGTGAAAAAGCTTTTGGCAGAGAACGGCAAGAGCCTTGCAGAAATCGAAGAGGTTGAGCCGGAACCGTCATTAGGAAACGGTGGTTTAGGACGTCTTGCAGCATGTTTTCTTGACTCCATCGCAAGCCTTGGCTTAAACGGCGACGGTGTTGGTTTAAATTATCATTACGGCTTATTCAAACAGGTATTCCAGAACAACCTGCAGAATGAGACGCCAAACCCATGGATTGAAAAAGAGAGCTGGCTTACCAAAACAGAGGTTTCTTACCCAATCCAGTTCGGCGGATTTACCTTACAGTCCAGATTATATGATATCGACGTTATCGGTTATGACAACCGCACCACAAAGCTTCATCTTTTCGATGTGGAGACCGTGGATGAGAGCCTGGTAGGAAACGGCATTGACTTTGACAAAGAGGATATTGCAAAGAATTTGACCTTATTCTTATATCCGGATGACTCAGATGATAAGGGAAGAATCCTCCGTGTATATCAGCAGTATTTCATGGTAAGCAACGGCGCAAGATTAATCATCGACGAGGCTCTTAAGAGAGGCAGCAATCTTCACGACTTACATGAGTATGCAGCAATCCAGATTAACGACACCCATCCAAGTATGGTAATTCCTGAGTTAATCCGTCTGCTGATGGAGCGTGGTATCTTAATGGACGAGGCAATCGACATTGTATCTAAGACCTGTGCATATACCAACCACACCATCTTAGCAGAAGCGTTAGAGAAATGGCCAATCCATTTCTTAGAGAAAGCAGTTCCGCAGTTACTGCCGATTATTTATGAATTAAACAGCCGTGTGGTGAAAAAATACGACGACAAATCCGTTGCCATTATTGATGATGAAAAACGCGTGCATATGGCGCATATGGATATCCATTACGGATACAGCGTAAACGGTGTTGCTTACCTTCACACCGAGATTTTAAAGAACTCCGAGCTGAATAATTTCTACAAGATTTATCCGGAGAAATTCAACAATAAGACCAATGGTATTACTTTCCGCCGCTGGTTATTACACTGTAATTCCGATTTGGCAGAGCTGATTACTTCCTTAATCGGCGACGGCTACAAGAAGAATGCAGATGAGTTAGAGAAATTAGGAAAATTCGTAGATGACGAGGCTGTTTTACAGAAATTATTAGACGTAAAAGCAGCAAGAAAAGCTGACTTAAAAGCATACTTAAGCAAGACTCAGGGCATCGAGTTAGATGACAACTCCATCTACGATATCCAGATTAAGAGACTTCACGAGTACAAGAGACAGCAGATGAATGCGCTCTATGTTATTCATAAATATTTCGAAATCAAAGCAGGCAAGAAACCTGCCCGTCCAATCACCGTTATTTTCGGTGCAAAGGCAGCTCCTGCTTATGTAATCGCAAAGGATATCATTCATTTAATCCTCTGCTTACAGGAAGTTATCAGCAAAGACCCGGAGGTTTCTCCATACTTAAGAGTAGTTATGGTAGAAAACTACAATGTAACCTTAGCTGAGAAATTAATACCGGCAGCAGATATCCATGAGCAGATTTCCCTTGCTTCCAAAGAGGCGTCCGGTACTTCTAACATGAAATTCATGTTAAACGGTGCGGTAGCCATCGGAACCATGGACGGCGCTAACGTTGAGATGCACCAGTTTGTAGGCGACGACAATATTTACATTTTCGGCGAGTCCTCCGAGGCTGTTATCGAGCACTACGAGAAAGCAGATTATGTATCTAAGAAATATTATGATAATGACCCGGATATCAAACGTGCCATCGACTTTATCGTCAGCGATACCTTAATGGCAGTAGGCTGCAGAGAGAACTTAGAGCGTCTTTACAACGAGCTGTTGAATAAAGACTGGTTCATGACCTTACCGGACTTCAAGGATTATGTGGAGACAAAGGAGCGTATCTACGCTGATTACGAGGATCGCATGGCTTGGGCTAAGAAAATGCTTGTCAATATCAGCAAAGCAGGCTTCTTCTCCTCTGACAGAACCATTGCACAGTACAATGAGGATATATGGCACTTATAAAAAGCGCCAGGCACTTATAAAAAGTACCATGCATTGTAAAAGTAAAAGCTATTTGTAAAACTGCATAATAATTCCTATAGTATTAGAAATAAAGAAGGGGCAGTTCCTGTATGAGAATATGGGGGCTGCTTCTTTTATTTGTGCCGGAAATAAAAAAGCCCTCTGGGCAGGGCACAAATGTCCGGGGGACATCTGATTTGTGCCGACCGGAGTGGAATGGAGAGCGCACCTCGCGGAGAAGAAGATAATCGCTCTGCGATACCGCTTGGGCGCGAAGTGCGCGTCAACCGCACACTTTATTTTAATAAAAGATAGGTTGTTTAGAAAAAGTATTGACACATATATAGACTGACTATATAATAAAAGAAAGGTTGATATATAGACTGACTATATAATGAAAGAAAGGAGAACCGTCATGGCAATCGACAAATCATTGATTCAGGGAAGCTTAGCAATGCTGATTTTGCGTCTCTTAGAGGAAAGGGACATGTACGGATATGAAATGATAGACACGCTGCGGGGACGCTCGGAGAATGTGTTTGAACTGAAAGCAGGTTCGCTATATCCCCTTTTGCATTCTTTGGAGGCGAAGGATTTGGTGACAGTTTACGAGGATGACAAAAGCGGGAAAATGCGGAAATATTACCACATTACCGGAAACGGAAAAAAATATTTAAAGGAAAAAAAGGACGAGTGGAATCAATATGCGTCAGCAGTTGCAAACGTGCTGTCTCTGCAGGAAATTTAGCTATTGCACAGGCAGAGAGAGAACAGAAATAACAGCTTAGAAACGGAGGGAACAGGATGGAATATTCAGAATATATGGAAACGCTGAAGGAGCAGATACAGAATAAACATGCCAGACAGCTTGTGGCGGAAGAGATAGAAGGGCACATTTTAGAGCAGGCAAAGGATTACGAAGAAGAAGGGATGAACCATGAGGAGGCGTTAAAGGAGGCAGTGCGCCAGATGGGAGACCCGGTGGAGACGGGAGGAAGGCTCAATAAAATACACCGCCCGGTATTTCCGTGGAAAATGATGTGGATGGCATTGCTATTGACCGTTATCTCGGTGGGAATGTCGGTTGTGGTGGCGCAGGAATCGGGGCGTCAGGCGGCAGGAATGGATTATTTGGGAGAGCTTTTAGCGGTTCATGGCGTAGAGTTTGTCATTATTGCAGCAATTTTATTTGTGGACTACACGGCATTTATGCGGCATATCAGGGGATTTTATATCGGATATCTGGTGCTTCTGCTGTTTTGCGGAATCAGCATGAATTTCGGTCTGGATTACCATACGGGGTATCTGTTAAGCTATGGCAGCCAGGCGCTTCTGCCGTTATTTTTTGCAGGCATGATATACCAGAACAGAGGAAAAGAAGTAAAGGGTATAGTGAAAAGTATGTTATGGATGATAGTGCCGTCATTTCTGCTTCTGTTTCTTGGAAGCGGTCAGCTTTGTATGGCAGTGATTTTGGAAAATGCGTTTATCTGTGTTATTTTACTGCTTTTTTCAGTGAAGCATGGGATTTTTGGAGAGAGGAAGGGCAGGCAGATTTTTGCATTGGCAGGAATGGCAGCGGCAGCAGGAATGTTAATGGCTGCCATGTTTTTCCGCGCAATGCCGTACTGGAGAAGCAGAATTGCTGCCATGCTAAATCCCGCATCCACGGAGGCGGGCTATCAAAATCTGCTAATCCGCAGTGAAATGTCTGATTTTAAATTTATTGGCGGAAATTCTCTTTTGCCGATTGCGCAGCAGGAGGATATGGTGGAGACGTATCTGTTAAACAGTATTTTTTCCTATTTTGGTGTGCTGGCAGGGCTGGTGGTGTTAGCGGTGTTTGTCTGTTTTCTGTGCCATGCCTTTCGTCAGTCCCTTCATCAGAGAAACCGGATGGGATTTCTGCTGGGAATTGCCTGCAGCAGTGGGCTTTTGGTGCGGGTGGCGGCGTATATCGCCATCAATTTTGGATATGCCTTCTGGTACACTACGGCAGTTCCGTTTTTTGGCGGAAATCTTATTGATGTTCTGGTCAATGGCATTTATGTCGGGTTGCTTTTTTCGGTGCTGCGGAATAAGATGATATTAGGAGAAACGCAGGCAGCCGGAAAGGAAAATAAAATCCATCTGCCTGCATAAACGTTCTGGAATGGAGACGAAAATGAATTATATTGACATGCACTGTGACACGTTAGCGGAGGCGCTGGCAAGAGGACAAAAGAATGCAAAAAGCTTAGAGGGAACCATGGTGGATGTGGAGCGGTTAAAGCGCAGCGGGGCGATGGCACAGTTTTTTGCCATGTTTCTGCCCCAGCAGGAGAGTGACCGCAGGAAATACCAGGTGGAAACTGACGATAATTGTGGAAACAGGAAAGTTTTTCCACTCACGGAGACAGGTAGAACAACATTGGAAGAAGGAGGGGAAAAGCAGGAGGATACCATACCGCAGCTTGGCAGGCTGATGGAAAATATGTATGAAATCTATCAGAATACTTTGTCAGAATGCGGCGGTGTCTTAGCCCCAGCGCACGGAGCAGAGGATTTGGAGAAAAACAGGCAGGCGGGAAAAATATCTGCTTTTCTAACCATTGAAAACGGCGCCGTGACAGCGGGAAAACTGGAAAATATCCAGAGGTTCTACGAGATGGGCGTACGGCTCATCACCCTCACATGGAATGATGAAAACTGCTTTGGTTTCCCCCATTCGTCCCATAGGGAAAAAATGCAGCGGGGACTAAAGCCCTTTGGAAAAGAGGCGGTTTCCTATATGGAAGAGCAGGGGATTTTGGTGGATGTGTCCCATCTGTCGGACGGCGGTTTTTATGATGTGGCGGATATCATGAAAAAGCCTTTTGTGGCGTCCCACTCTAACTGCCGGGCGCTTTCCCCTGCCACAAGAAACCTGACGGATGATATGATACGCGTGTTAGCGGAGCATGGCGGAGTGGCTGGAATTAATTTTGCACCTGCATTTTTAAACAAAAATTCCATGGATACTCTGAGCAGGGTGGAGCGGATGTGCGACCATGTGGAGCATTTTATCCATATCGGCGGTGTGGAATGCGTGGGTATCGGCACGGATTTTGACGGCATTGACGGACGATTTGAGATACCGGACTGTACGCAGATGGAGAGATTCTTTACAGCGCTGCGGAAACGGGGAATTTCGGAGGAAACGCTGGAAAAAATCGCATACCGCAATGTGGAGAGAGTGCTGCGGGAAACGATATAAAATGACATTATTCATAACTTTTTCATGAAAAATATGTACATTTTGGAAGAAATATAGTAAAATATTCCTATATTACTTTTTGTAAAGGAGAAAAAGTTATGGATTTAACGTCGATTCGAAATGATGAGAAACTGGTCAATAATATCATGTTTGCCTATATTCTGGGTGTGGCAATTTCCGGCTGGATTTTTGTTATGGTATTTTTAAATGGCGGCATCCGGGAATGTATTTTCCTGCTGACAGGAGTGGGGGCAATTCTGACCAAAATATTTGAGAAAAGCCTGGGAAAAGCGGCGAAGTACGTGTACTGCTGCATTCCTCCCGTCATAGGCGCAATTACAGCCGCAGTCTGCAATACAAGCGACAGCCAGAGTTATGTATGTCTGACCCATTACTATTTTGTGGCGACCCTGCTGTTAGTATCCTATTATGATTTGAAACTGATTCGCGTAAGCGTGGCAGTGACGATTATCGTGAATGCTGCAATGATGATTGCATTTCCGGCAGGCTTTTTAAAGCTTCATGGAGTGATTGGCTGGATTTTCACCGGAATCGTTTACCTGGTGCTGTTCGCGGCATGTACCTTTATCAGTTACCGCACCAACGTTTTGTTTAAGACCATAGAAGAAAAAGGGGCGGAGTCCGAGGAAGTATTACATAATGTCCAGAGCGCTTTTGAGAGCCTGGAGGGTTCTTCCGCTAAGATTTTTGATTCCCTGCAGGATTTTGAGGCAAGCACAGAGCAGATTACAGCCTCTACCCAGGAGATTACGGGAAGCGCGGATGTACAGATACAGGAGGTAAAAAGCAGCCTTGCCATTTTTGGAAATCTGAATGAGAAGATTGCAAATTCCGAGGAACGAATCAGCCAGACCGTGGAAATTATGAAAGAATTAAAGGCGAAAAACGACGAGGGAATTGCAGCTATCGAAATATTAGCGGAGAAATTTGAAGAGAACATCGAAGCCACCAAGGTAGCTTCCAGCGGGGTGGAGGAGCTTTCCCATAAATCCAGCTCCATCGGAGGAATTATCGAGAGTATTCGGAGCATTGCAAAACAGACCAATTTGCTGGCGCTCAATGCAGCTATTGAGGCAGCGAGGGCAGGAGAAGCGGGAAAAGGCTTTGCAGTGGTGGCGGATGAAATCAACTCCCTGTCGGCGGAATCATCCAATGCAACGGGAAAAATTGATACTATCTTAAAGGATATCCTTGAAACCGTAGATGATACCCAGAAAGTCATTGAATCCAACAATAAGGTGGTTATTGAATCCAATGAGAAATTAGAGGACACCGTGAAGATTTTCAAAACCATGCTGGCGTCCTCCGAAGAGGTCATGGAAGTCACCGATTTGCTGAAAAATGAACTGGAAGACATTGTGGAAATAAAGGAACAGCTGTTAAGAGCCATGGAGCAGGTGGAGGATATTTCCGAGAAATCAGCCAGCGCTTCCAGTGAAATCAGCCAGGCAATTACAGGTCAGGCTGAGGGCGTGGAAAACATATTGAATAATATGGAAACCGTGAAAAACGGCATGAGCTGTTTAGCGGAAGTATTGAATGGAAATAGTGAAGAGTAGTTTATGTGAGAACCGGGACTGTCCCTAGCCAGGATAGCTCCGGTTTTTTGTTTTTTTGCTTAGAGTAGCAATTTCAAAGTCCTCCCGCAAATATTAAAAAAGGATAAAGTCTATTGACATAGCCCCGGTTTCCTTTATAATAAAAAACAAGAATTAGCACTCTTGAAAGTAGAGTGCTAACAAAGACTGCGCAAAGAGACAGGAGGGGGCTATATGGAAAAGGGAACAGAGGCAGTAGGAAGAGAAGAAGTTTTAAAGCTCACCAATGAATTTACTTATCGCAAATATTTGATGGATAAAGAGCAGGTAAAGGATTTTTTTAAGAAAATTTCAGTACCGGAATATATTGCGTTACACCATATTGCATCCGGCAGCGAGACGTCGGATATCTATTCGGGAAGAACCTATTTAAAAGAATTATCTGAAAAAATGCAGATTACCATTCACCAGACTTCAAAAATGGTGGGGACGCTGCGGGATAAGGGGCTTTTAGTCTGGTCCCATGACGGAAACGGCAGTGAAGGCACCTATGTCACCATTACCGAAAATGGACGAGAGTTACTGCAGGAGCAGGAAGAGGCGCTGAAAAAATATTATGAGAAAGTCATTCACAGGTTTGGAAAAGAAAATCTGATTCAGCTTCTTCAGTTGATGAAACAGTTAGAAACCGTAATGAGCAGCGAAATAGAAGAATGGGGGGAAACGGATGAAATACATGGAACAGATGAATGAATATGTGAGCGGGCAGGAGGAGCGCTGCCGCAGAAATGACAGCATAGCCCCAAGACTTTACGAAGAATATGGCGTAAACAGGGGACTGCGGGACGAGAATGGAAACGGAGTTCTGACCGGGCTGACGAATATCTCTAAAATCGTTTCCTCAAAGATTGTGGACGGACAGAAGGTTCCCTGCGAAGGAGAACTCTGGTATCGTGGTTATCGGGTGGAAAATCTGATTAATAACCTGGGCGCCACGGAGATGGGATTTGAAAAAATCGCTTATCTTCTTTTGATGGGGGAGCTGCCGGACGCAGAACAGGAAAAAGAATTTAGGGATTGGATAGGGCGCTGCCGGACACTGCCCACCAATTTCACCCGTGATGTGATTATGAAAGCGCCCACGGAAGATATCATGAATTCTATGACCAGAAGTATTCTGACCCTGGCTTCCTATGACGAAAATGCAAAGGATATCAGCGTCAGCAATTCCTTAAGACAGTGTATCCAGCTTATCAGCGAATTTCCGCTGCTGGCGGTCTACGGATACCACGCTTATAACCATTATGAGAAAAACGAAAGCATGTATATTCACCAGCCGGATAACTCTATTTCTACGGCGGAAAATCTTCTGATGTTAATGCGCCCGGATAAAAAATATTCCGTTGTGGAGGCGAAGGTATTAGACACGGCGCTGATACTGCATATGGAGCACGGCGGTGGAAATAACTCTACATTTACCACCCGTGTGGTTACTTCCTCCGGCTCCGACACCTACTCCACCATGGCGGCAGCCATGTCCTCCCTGAAAGGTCCGAAGCACGGCGGAGCTAACATCAAGGTTATGGAAATGATGACGGATATCCGCGCCCATGTGAAAGATTTTTCCGATAAGGAGGAAATTGCAGCATATCTGGCAAAAATCATTGACAAAGAGGCATTTGACAGAAAAGGTCTTGTCTATGGCATGGGTCATGCAGTCTATTCTCTGTCCGACCCAAGAGAACGGGTATTCAAGCAGTATGTGGAAGAGCTTGCGGCGGAAAAGGGCAGGCAGGAGGATTTAATGCTCTATGAGAATATTGAAGAGCTGGCGCCGAAATTAATTGCAGAAAAGAGACATATTTTTAAAGGGGTCAGCCCCAACGTGGATTTTTACAGTGGATTTGTTTACGACATGCTGGGGATTCCGCAGGAGCTTTACACGGCGATGTTTGCAGTGGCAAGAATCGTTGGCTGGAGCGCCCACCGCATCGAAGAGCTGATTTGTGCAGATAAGATTATACGTCCGTCTTATATGAGTGTTATGGAGAAAAAATGAGATTGACCTGGCAGGCGATACGACTTATGAATTTGGAAAAGTGTTAATCCAAGCGCAGGCAAGTATGATTTAAAAACCCGCTGTACCCTCGAATTTATCGGGGTTACAGCGGGTTTTATGCTTCTATACCGTTGTATTCACTCCATTCACAGCGGCATGCTCGTCCTCTTCCATGGGAATCACCAGACATTTTTTCCCGTCAATCATCTGGGAATGAATCTGCCCCACCTTTTCCGGCTTCACCCGGAGAATGACATCATAGGTTTTGACAGCAGGCACATCCTCCCCGTCCTCGTTTTCCTCCACCGGAAGGGCACGGGTTTCCTCTAACTGCTGTTTCAGATTTTCCACCTGCTGCACCAGCTCTAACCGCTCCTTACGTTTGGCATTTACCTCCAAAAGTTTGGGGTCTACCAGATTTTCCGCCACCGGAACTTCCTCGCCGAACACATCCTCGTAAGTTTTTCCAATGACCGCAGCCTGTTCTTCGGAAACGCCGCTTTCCGATAGCACGGAAGAAATGGTATCTAAGGTTACGGGCACAGGCTCCGGCTCTGCGGTTTCATCCTCTGTGACCGGAATCAAATCATTCAGATTATCCTGAATGTCAAGAAATATGGCTTCGCTTTCCTCATCATCCTCGCCAATCACTTCCTTTACAATGCTCTGGAACGTCAGCTTCTGCTCAGTAGCAGTAAATTTAGAACCGCAGCCAAGTCCCGCCTCCATAAATTCCGCATGGGGCGTCTTGGTATCTCTGGTGTAAAACATCACAGAGTGAATATCCGTGCTCCGGTCCGTAAATGCGGGAAATACAAACCCGGTATCGGGAACACCCACTACCCAGTCGCGGATACGCGGACCAATCCGGTTTTCGTCCTCCCGATAGCCAAGTCCCGCCTTTGAGAGGGAAACCGGGCAAATCGCACAGAGCAGATATTCGTAAACCTCCTCCGATTCATCTAATTTATTATTGTCAGAGGTTTTTGTCATCACGTCATAGGCGTCATGGAACACCAGAATCAGATAATTCCCCACATAGCTGTAGCTCTCAATCACTAAATCATAAAAAGCATCCATCAGCTCATCACTTTTTAACGCGCTTTCCCTAAGTCCCATCAAAAACTGCTGCCTGCCGCCGGGCGCCTCTTCCGCCGTGGGAAATTCCAGCTCTAAAATATTGTTCCCAATGGTGCCGGACATCACCTTTTTGGCAATCTCTAAGTATTTATAAAATTCCTCATCCTCTAAATTTAAAAAAGTCTCCCCAAAAGTAGTGACCTTGTTGCGGTCCGCGTCCACATAGCACCCGCAAAGCCTGGTAAACGTGCAGGCGTCCTTCTTAAACCGCCGTTTTAACTCAAGAATATCTTTCTTATTCATTATGTAACTCCATTTCTGTTGGAAAATTAAATTTGCCAGTTCCTCTCTTTTTATGGAAAAACGTATGAAAGCCGCTTCCCCGCAGAGAGCAATTCCGAACTCTTTTATTATAGCCGAGAAAAATATCCCCCGCAAGCGCCTTTTTGCTATTTTAAAATTCAATTTGTTTCATAAAATTAAAATACCAAAACAAAATAAAAAGTAGTAATATTGTAAATATATCCCTAGGAGGTGCGGAAAATGTCAATATGTGTTTATGGAAGAATAAAGAGAAGATGTATTAATGAAGATTTGTTAGAAGGATTTCTTGCAGATTTCTTTTCACTCAAAAGTAATATCATAAGAGAAAAAGATGGAAATTCTGTAACCTATGAAGGCTTAAGCAGCCAAAATGAAGTGACAATATCTTTTATAAGTGAAAAGAAGCCGCCATACAATGTGTATGATTCCAATATTATCGGCGATGAATATGAATATGTTCAATTAATATTATTTGATATAAAAAAGGAAGAAGCGTCGATTGATAAATACAAAAAAATCATCGAATTTTTTATCTATTTAAAAGAAAAAATCAACAGTGATATATTAGTTACATCAGATGTACATAATGAGATATGTCTATTAGAAGAAAATGAGATAATCTGGTCTAAAAATGTATTATTTGTTTAGTGTATCGTTTTTTACAATACAAAAAACTCCCCCTCCGGTAAAATGCACTTATCAATCAAATACAAATTTCAATCAGCCAAAGGTGTCTGTAAAATACAGGCGCCTTTTCGCTATTTTAAAGAAAAATTACATAAGAAAAACAACTTGAAATTTGCAAAAATTCCGGGCACACACAAACGGAAAAACAGAGAAAAGGAGATAAGCATATGACAGAAAACCGTATCGAAGAGCACCCCATCCTCGGCAAACAGCCCAAAGGCAGACTCGTAAAATTTACATTAGACGGCAAAGAAATGGAAGGCTGCGAAGGCGAGCCCATCGCCGCCGCCCTAAGAGCCGCCGGAGTCATGAAACACCGCTACACCAAAAAACAACACAAACCCCGCGGCATCTTCTGCGCCATAGGACGCTGCACCGACTGCGTCATGATAGTCAACGGCAAACCCAACATAAGAACCTGCGTCACCCCCCTAGAAGAAGGAATGCAAGTCCAAACCCAAGGCACCCCACAATAGTTATCCTACCCGCAGAAATAAGTCAGCAATTTAACTGTCTGTTTTTTGTGACGCTTACAGATTATCATGCCCACAGAAATAAAACAGCAAGTTACCCTTGAACAAGAGGATTTGTACATGAAATCTGTTATCCTACCTACAGAAAAAAGCAGCCATTAACCTCCATAGAACAGGCAACGCAAACTTAAGCCCAAGACATTAATATATTAGCAGAAAAAGTGGCAATCTGCATTACTCCCACCCAAAGTAAGCGAATGACCTCGTATTTCGTTTTTTAGGGTCCTGTCGACAAACTAAGCCTGAGAGTTCAGGTGTTTTTCCAGAGACCCTTCAGCAAACGCCGGTACTTAGCGAGGTCTTTTCGAGCTTAGTACCGCTGCGTTTTGCTGGGAGCGAGAGCGTGTCTCAGGAAAAACACCTGAACTCTCAGGCGCAATTTGCCACCACCCCTAAAAACAAAACCCGAAAGGAATGAGCATTATGAAACGTTTTGATTTAATCATCGTCGGCGCCGGCCCCTCCGGTCTCTCCGCCGCCATCGAAGCAGCCAAAAGAGGACTGAACGTAGTCGTATTTGACGAAAACGAAAAACCCGGCGGACAGCTGTTCAAACAGATACATAAATTCTTCGGCTCCAAAGAGCACAAAGCCAAAATCCGAGGCTTCGTCATCGGCGAGCAGCTGTTAAAGGAAGCCGCCGAGGCAGGCGTCACCGTCCGTTTAAACGCCACCGTCGTCGGCATGTATATGGACAAAGAAATCGTAGTAAGGGAAGGCGAACAGATTTCCCACTATAAGGCAGACTCCATCATCATCGCCACCGGAGCCGCCGAAAATATGGTAACTTTTCCGGGCTGGACCCTGCCGGGCGTCATCGGCGCCGGGGCAGCCCAGACCATGATGAACCTCCACGGAGTAAAGCCGGGAAAGAAAATCCTAATGCTTGGTTCCGGAAACGTGGGACTGGTGGTAAGCTTCCAGTTAATGCAGTGCGGCTGTGAAGTAGTGGCGTTGGTGGACGCAGCCCCAAGAGTAGGCGGCTACGGCGTTCATGCCGCAAAGGTAGCGAGAACCGGAGTTCCCTTCTATCTGTCCCACACCATTGTGAAGGCGGAGGGAGAGGACTGCGTCACCGGAGTTACCATTGCAGAGGTGGACGAAAAATTCCAGTTTATCCCCGGCACGGAAAAGCATTTTGACGTGGACACCATCTGTCTTGCCGTCGGGCTTTCTCCCATGTCCCAGCTGCTTAAAATGGCAGGCTGCGAGATGGAAGATAACCCGAAACGGGGCGGTCAGGTTCCCATTTGCAATGAATACGGGGAAACCTCCCTGCCGGGCGTGTTCGTAGCTGGAGACGTTTCGGGAATTGAAGAGGCAAGCTCCGCCATGATAGAAGGACGTATCGCAGGCATAGCGGCGGCTTATTACTTAGGCTACATTGAAAAAGAAGAATTAGAAGAAAAATTCAGGGAAAATACGGCAGCCTTAGAGGGACTCCGTCAGGGAATGTTCGCCCCGAAAAACCGCGGAAGGCTGGTGGAGAAAACAGACGAGGGCATTGACGTCTCCATGAACCTGTTGAAAAAAGGGTATATCGCAGATGAGGAAATCGAGCGTTTCCCCGGCGTCACCCACAAGGTGGGCATTCATCCGGTGATGGAATGCTCCCAGAATATTCCCTGCAACCCCTGCCAGGACGCTTGTCCCAAGCATTGTATCAAAATCGGCGCAAACATTACGGCGCTTCCGGCGGTGGACGAGAGCGTGGATTGTATCGGCTGCGGCATGTGCGTGGCGTCCTGCTCCGGTCAGGCAATTTTCTTAGTCAATGAAACTTACGAGCCGGGGTTTGCCACGGTGACGCTGCCCTATGAATTTCTCCCGCTGCCGGAAAAAGGGGAGAAGGGCGCCGGAATCGGAAGAAGCGGCGAGAAGGTCTGCGAGGCGGAGGTGGTGGATGTAAAGACCTCCAAGGCATTTGATAAGACCAACCTGCTTACCATTAAGGTTCCCGCCGATATGGCGATGAAAGCAAGATTTTTCCGCAGGGAATCGGCATGTTAAATGGGACGGCGGAAGCGTTTTAAGACCGTAAACAGAGTTTTAGAACAAAAGGAGATGGAGGAAATTATGAGTACGATTCACGATAGAACAAAAGACCTTGGACCTTACGTGCCGCAGCCGGATGACGATATGTTAATCTGCCGCTGTGAGGAAGTCACCAAGGGGGAAATCAGAAAAGCGGTACATGACGGAATGTTTACCATTGCGGAAATCCGGAGATATTTAAGAACCGGCATGGGGCTTTGCCAGGGACAGACCTGTGCAAAGTTAGTAAAGCGGATTGTGGCGCAGGAGCTTCACTGTTCCCCGGATGAATTAGAGCCGGCAGGCTCAAGGGCACCAATGCGTCCCATTGAGATGCGGGTATTTGCAAATGAGGCAAAGGAGGGAGCGGAACATGAGTAATCAGGCAGAAGTAATTATTATCGGCGGAGGTATCATCGGCTGCGCCACAGCCTATGAGCTGGCGAAAAAGAAAATTTCCGTCATTGTATTAGATAAGGATGACAGTGTCGGAAACGGCGGCTCTAGCAGAAACGGCGGCGGCGTCCGTCAGTCGGGACGCGACCCCAGGGAACTTCCACTTGCCATGTATGCGGTGGAACACCTCTGGCCCAATTTGTCGGAAGAGCTGGGAATCAACGTGGAGTATCACAAGGAGGGAAATCTGCGGCTTGGAAAAACAGAGCGCCATTTGGAAATTCTGCAGGGTTTGACAGACCGCGCCACCGCACTGGGCTTAGACGTGAAAATGATTGACGGAAAAGAGGTCAGGGAAATCAACCCCTATCTCAGCGATGAGGTGATTGGGGCAAGCTGGTGCCCCACCGACGGTCATGCAAACCCTCTGTTAGCTACACTGGGCTACTACAGGCAGGCAAGGGCTTTGGGCGTGAAATTCTACACCGGAGAAGAAGTGGTGGCAGTCAAAAAAATCAAAGGCGTGGCGAGACAGGTCATTACAAAGAAAAATGTATTTGAGGGAGAAAAAATCATTCTTGCCTCCGGCTATGAGAGCCGCGCCATTGCGGCAACCGTGGGAATTGACGTTCCCATGAGCAATGAACTGATTGAAGCGCTGGTGACGGAGGCGGAGCCGAAGATGTTTTCTCAGATGCTTGGAACGGCGGACGCTGATTTTTACGGACACCAGACCGACCACGGCTCCTTCGTATTCGGCGGAGCTTCCGGTTTTGAGGCGAAAAATAAGGATAACGGAAAAATGATTACCAACAGTATTACGGCGCCCTGTATCTGCCGCGGTATTATGAAGTATATTCCGAAGTTGGCGGATGCCAAGATTGTCCGCACCTGGGCGGGCTATGAGGACGTCTGCGCCGACGGCATTCCGGTTATCAGCGAGATTGACGAAGTTCCGGGTCTGATTTTAGCCTGCGGGTTTACAGGGCACGGCTTTGGCATTTCTCCCATCGTGGGACAGCTGCTCGCTCAGATGGCGGCGGGGGAGAAAACCACGCTGGATATGAAGGAGTTCCGTTATGACAGATTTCGGGCGGTTATTTAATGTAGGAAAACGGGCTTCTGACTTGCTGTAATGAAAAAACAGCACTTAAGAAGGGGACGCATGATTGGAAATGAGCAGAAAATGTCCGGTTATTATGGAAACAATAAATTATTGTTATTTTATAGGACAGGGACAGTGTGATAAAATAAGGGAGGATTTAGAATGGATACCAGTTTATCGTTTTTATATTTAAGTGAACCCGATATGATAAAAGCCGGAGTCAAGGACATGGGAAAATGCGTGGAGGTCATGGAGGATTTGCTCGTCACCTTAAACAAAGGGGATTACGTCATGGGCGGAGAAAACCACAATTCCCACGGCTGCATGATTACCTTCCCCGATGAACCGGAATTTCCGGGAATGCCGAAGAACGCAGATGACAGAAGGTTTATGGCAATGCCTGCCTACCTCGGCGGCAGCTATCAGATGGCGGGAATGAAATGGTACGGCTCTAATGTGGAAAACAAGGAGAAAGGGCTGCCGCGCTCCATTTTGATGATGATATTGAGCGACAAGGATACCGGAGCGCCGCTGGCATTTATGTCCGCCAACCTGGTAAGCTCTTACCGCACCGGAGGCGTTCCGGGAGTAGGGGCAAAATATCTGGCGAGAAAAGACGCAAAAACCGCCGCCATCATCGGACCGGGCGTTATGGGAAAAACCTCTCTGGCGGCATTCGTCAGTGTGTGTCCGAACCTTGACACCGTGAAAATTAAGGGCAGGGGCAGGCGTTCCCTCGATTCCTTCGTTCAATTTATCAGGGAGGAATTGCCGCAGATTAAAAACATTGAAATCTGCGAGACAGTGGAGGAAGCAGTAAGGGACAGCGATATTATCAGCACCACCACTACCGTCCGCAACGACGAAGCCTCTTTCCCGGTGATTAAGGAAGAATGGGTAAAAAAGGGCGCCCTTATCAGTATGCCGTCCGCTGCGAAATTAGACGACGATTTTTTAGCGAACCGCTGTAAGCTGGTGGTGGATAATTCCAAGCTCTATGAGGCATGGGAAGAGGAATACCCTTATCCCAGCTACGAGAAAGTGCAGATTATCGGTACAAAGTTCACGGATTTAAAAACAGAGGGAAAAATAAAAGCAGAAGACATGATTGACATAGCGGATATCATTACCGGAAAACGCCGGGGACGGGAAAGCGACGACGAGATTATCGTCTATTCCGTGGGAGGAATGCCGGTGGAGGATATCGCCTGGGGCGGCAACGTGTACCGCAATGCCGTTAAGATGGGCATTGGAGTGGAGCTGCCGCTGTGGGAGAAGCCTGATATGGCATAAAATAGGAGACGGAGTTATGAAGGAGCCGAAGAACCGTGACATATTACCTGTCCAGCCTTATATTATGATAAATACGGATGACTATGAGAGGGTGGTCGCTAAGAAAATGGGGATTTCTCATTTTTATGAATTTACCAAGACGGCGGATACCGGGCATATCAATGCAGTTCCGGATGGGACGGTGGATTTGCTGTTTGGAATCAATGAAAAAGATGTGAAATCCTACATCGGCGGCACGGTGCTGAAGGCGAAGGACTGGCCCTTAGAAGATGGCAGAACCTATTTTGGCGTGCGGTTTCTGCCGGGGAAATGTATGCTTCCGGCGGAGCTTAGCATTGGGGATATTGTCAATGATGACCTGGAGTTAGACAAAAGCGCCTATGGGGAACAGCTTGCAGAGCAGCTGGCGGAGGCAGGAAATATTTATAAGCGTTCCGGTATTTTCATGGAGTATTATATGGAAAAGCTGCGGAAAAAGAATGTGACGGATTCGGCGCGGAATATTGAAAGCTACGTGAGAAAACGGATTTATGAGAGCAGAGGCGCGGTTTCCATCCGGGAGTTAGCGGAGGAAAGCGGTTATTCGGAATGCTATATCCGCCGGGTGTTCGGAGAGGTGCACGGCATTTCCCCCAAGGTATTTGAGAAAATTGTCCGGTTTCAGAATCTGCTGGATTTGATGGAGCAGGAATGTTCGCAGGAATTATTGACAGACAGCGGCTATTATGACCAGTCCCACATGATAAAGGATTTCAAAAATTATACCGGAATAACGCCGGAGGCATACCGGAAAATGTTGTCAGAATTAAAACGAAATAAAAACCAAAACAGCAAATAAAGAAAGGTGAGGGAACGCATATGACAAATTTATCAAAAATCGAAATTATTTCAAGCATGTCTAAATTTTCCGGCTTAAAATCAGCATTGAGCAAAGCCGGAGTCGGCGGAATGACCGTCATGCAGGTGTTAGGCTGCGGTGTGGAAAAGGGAACGAGGGAGTACGAAATCGACGAGAATTACGAGATGGAGCTTTTGCCGAAGCAGCAGATTAATATTATTGTGGAGACGGAAAAAGTGCCGGAAATCGTGGAGCTGGTAAAACAGGAGCTTTACACCGGGCACATCGGAGATGGGAAGATTTTTGTTTATTCCATTGATAATGCTATCCGAGTAAGGACAGGAGACGAAGGAGTCGATGCACTGTAACAGGTGCATCCTTTTTTTCCTATTTTTTAGGAAAACAGGTGCAGCAGGGCGTTGTTTTTTACGGTGTTATGAAAATGAAGAAATGCGATAACGGAGGAATGTGTCTATGAGTGAAGAGAAAAAATTAGGACTGCGCAGTGTAGTGTCGGTTTCCGTGGGGCTTGTCATAGCCACCAGCTGTCTGGTATCATTAGGGCAGGGTGCGGGAACGATTGGCGTAACATTTATCGGGGCAATGATTGTAGCGTGCCTTTTGAATATGACCACAGTGGCGTCTTTGTCGGAGCTGAATGCGCTGATGCCCAATACCACAGGCGGGCTGGCACAGTATACCCTGGCATGTATGGGACCGTTTCCCACTTTGATTTCCATGGTGGGAGGTTATCTGATTTGCAATATATTGTCCTCCGGAGTGGAGGCGTCTATTTTTTCTTATGCTATGGCGGAAACCTTTGATTTGCCAATTCCAAGTATCGGCTACACCCTGATTATGACGGTGATTGTCATGATTGCCAATCTTTACGGGGTGGATATGTTTGCAAAGGTGCAGGATTTGGTGGCGCTTCTGCTGGTGGGCTCCATGGTGGTGTTAGGGCTTATCGGAGCCTTGAAGCTGGGGACGGGTACTGTGGTAGAGCAGCCCATGAATATGGCGTCTAGTTTTCCGGAAGTGATTTCCATGACAGCGGTGGCATTCTGGCTGTTTATCGGTGCAGAGTATGTCATTCCGGTTTCTAAAAATGTGAAAAACGCCAAAAGGAATGTGCCCCTTGGCATGATTATCGGTCTTGCATTGATTTGCGTGGTGCAGTCTGTCATGGTATTGGGATTTCATAATTATACGCCCTGGGAGGAACTGGAAAATTCCGCAGCGCCCCATCTGCTTTATGGATTTAACCTGCTGGGAAAAGGCGGAAAGCTCTGGATGACCTTGGTGGCGGCATTGGCAGTGGTCAGCACCCAGAATTCCACGGTAAACGGTCTTGCCAGCATTTGTCAGGGTATGGCAAAATTAAATATGATGCCCCAGATTTTTGGGAAAACCAACAAAAGGAATGTTCCCTGGTTCGGAGTGGTATTTGTCAGCGTCTTTATCTTTTTATTTGCGGCGCTCAGCGACAGCTCTTCCGACGCCATTTCCTTTTTGATTTTGGTGGGTTCTGTTTTCTGGATGATTTCTTACATATTGGCGCACATCGACGTGCTGATTTTGCGGAAACGCCTGCCGAAGGCGCCCCGCTCCTTCAAGGTGCCTTTCGGACCGGTACTTCCGGTTATCGGCATTGTAGGAACGGTCTATATGATTTTAAATATTTCCACCGACCCGGCGGAGCGGAATGCCATCTGGCTGCTGACGGCGGTTACTTTTCTGATTCTGGGAATTTATGCATTTTTCTGGATTAAATTTAAGATGAAAATGCCGGTCTTTAAGAGTGTGCCGGTAGAAAAAGTGATGGCGATGGAAAATGACCTTTACTATACCATCCGGAAACGCAGGGGGGTATGGAAATAAAATTGTCAGCAGAAAAACAGCGGTAAAGGCTGGCGGTAAGGTTAGCGGGCATCTGGATGACGCTGCGGATATTGCAAAGGCGGCAGATAAGGCTGGAGATGCGGCGAAGGCAGCAGGAAAAGCGAAGAAAGCAGGAAATGGCACCGGAGATATTGTAACTTGTCTGCTCCATCTGCAACAGAAGGAGAATTGAGATTAATGGGAGAATAGTTTAGTAAATCTACCAATATGTGTTTGATTCTTGGGGAGATATAAATTGATGGAAGATAAGAGGAAAATAAAAGAAATATATCATTGTATATCTATTGTCTCTAATGAAGAATTGTATCCATTGTAGAAGTGGTATAATCAATTAATAGAAAAAACAGTTGGTGAAATTACTGTGGCAGACGTTTTAAGAATGCTACGCCAAAAAGAATTTACGAATCTTGCTATGTCAAAGGCAATAAATTTTTTGCAAGAGGATGTATTTGCTGGCGAATCATATGAAGGCGAGCTTTTTGAAAAAATATCAGAAATGGATAGTTCATTTTTGATATCTTATGCAGGTGATTTAAAAAATATTATTAAGGATGCATTCGTAAAAAGTGAAATACGTGGTTCTGTGTCAAGATTTAGTACAAAATAAAATGAGAAGTTCTGCCAGCTAAGCTGCCGGCAGATTCTCAGCCCTCATATACAGTTTTTCATAGTCATTAGGTGACAGGTAGTCGCAATGA